>WNGB01015271.1_pt1 | contig 11063 bp, 10 predicted proteins | sample 5400681 | NCBI WGS metagenome assembly WNGB01 (sample SAMN13153367, study PRJNA577476) | soil metagenome | isolation source: 115 cm soil or saprolite under grassland replicate 2 | place: USA:California | collected 2016-06-15 | reverse complement strand
GCCGGCCCGGTCGCCGACCGGGGGCCCGGTCGCGGCGCCGCGAATGTGCCGTCAGGGAGCACCACCGCCAGGCCGAGGACCATGTCCTCGATGCCCCCGTAGCGACTCGACTCCTGGCCCGAGGAGCGGGTGGCGACAAGGCCACCGACGGTCGTGGCTGGGAGCGAGCTCGGATAGTGCCCGAGCGTGAGTCCCCTGGCGTTGAGCTGCTGCTCGAGCTGATGGCCGTTGACGCCCGACTCGCACCGGCAGACCAGGTTGGTCTCGTCGATCTCGAACACTCGGTCGAAGCCGCTCATGTCGAGCACAAGCTCTCCCCTGGCGGGCGAAAGGGCTCCGCAGACCCCACTCCCCCCTCCCATCGGGCTGACCGCGATCCCGTTGGCCGCCGCCCACCGGAGCACGGCCGCGACCTGCTCGCGCCCGGCCGGCCTCGCCACGAGCACCCGCGGTGGCGCCTCACCGGCGCGCTCGGCCATGATGGCCAGCGGCCAGAGGTCGCGGACCGGCCGCTCGTCGACCGCCGCCTTGCCCACGATCTTCTCGACTTCGGCCCTCACGGAGCTCCCTGCTTCGCCGCGTGGCGACCGGCGAGCCAGCCGGTGAGGATCGGCACCCCAAAACCGCACGGTCCCGCGTAGTCGTAGCCGCCCAGCACCGCCCCGGCGGCATACAGGTTCGCGTACGGCGCGGCTCCGTCGTCACTCAGCGGATGCAGGCGCTTGTCGGTCATCAACCCCGTCCGCATCTCTTCGGCGGCGTCCAGGTATTTCAGATGGTGCAGCCTGGTGCCGAGACTCGCCGCAGGCCGCCCTTCGTAGAAAACCCCAAGTCCCAGCAGGGGCTCCGTGGTCGCCCGTCCGGCGAGCAGACCGCCACCGATATGCCGGCCTGTCGCCAGCACGAAGGCGTCGGCGTGGAACGAGCGGTCGCGCGATCGCGCGGCGGTGATCCTGTCACCCGCCGTCTCGAACGAAATGACCTCGCCCCGGCTGGCGCCCAGCCCGATCGCCTGCTGCAGCCGCCAGCCGTGCGGCGAGGGAGGCGAGGCGAGGAGCTCAAAGCCGTCGGCGGGGAGGTTTGTGAAACCGGGCGGGTAGGCGATCGCCGCTCCCCGGGCCCGAGGCACGGGCGCCCGGCGGCCGTAGAGGTCGGTGAGGGATGCCGCGACTGGCAGGTCGGCGATCGACACCTCCTCGGCAAACGCATCGATGCCGTGCAGCTCCTTGAGGGCCAGGGCGGTCGACGAGGCGTCGTAGTCGCCAACCTGGGCCACCCCGATCACCGCGACGCGCTTCCCGCTGAGCGCGCCGAGCTCACCCGGCGCGACCGACGCGGGGACGACGTTGGCCGCACGCGCAAGTCCGTGGATGTCGGCGTACAGGCCGCGCTTTCGCCAGCCTCCCTCGAACTTGAGGCCCTCCTTGCTGAGGGCGAGCTGGAGGGTCGAGATTGCGGTGTCCAGCTCGGTGGCGAGGCCGACGGCGTCGATGCCAAGGCTAGTGAATGGGTGATGCGAAGTCCGGAGGATGGCGTCGATGTCGTCGACGATCTCCATCCCTCCGGCGTAGAGAGCGGTCGCCCCCGGCGCCCTCGCCACGACGATGACCTCCGCACCGCTGCGTCGCCCGGCCAGCGCCGCGCAGTAACCCGCGATGCCCCCGCCGATCACAAGGACGGTCGTCAATCCGAGACGATGCGGCGGGTGTCCGCGACGTCGCGCTTCAGCTGCTGGACGAGGTCGGCCGGCGTCGGGAACTTGATGTCCGGATGCAGATAACGAATGAACTGCAACTCCAGCCTCTGCTGGTAGAGGTCGCCTTCGAAGTCGAGCAGGAATGCCTCCACGCGCAGCTGCGTGCCTCCGAAAGTCGGCCTGTAACCCACCGAGAGCGCCGCCACGAACTGACCTTCAGGAGCCTTCACCCGGCCGGCGTAGGCGCCGAGCGCGGGGACGAGCTTGTTCGGCTCGATGCCGATGTTGGCGGTCGGGAAGCCGAGCTGCCGCCCCACGGCGTCCCCGGCCTCCACCGGACCGCTCATCGAGTAGTTGCGGCCGAGCAGCCGGTTTGCGGCCTCCACCTCCCCTGCTGTGATCAGGCGCCTGATCTCCGAGCTGTGCAGCTCGTGGCCGTCGACCTGGAAAGGTGGGATGACCTCGACGTCATGGCCGTGAGCACGCAGCCATTGCGCGTTGCCGGTCCGGCCGCGGCCGAACGCAAAGTCAAAGCCGATCGTCCAGCGACGGATCTCCATCGCAGTCGACAGCTGGTCGACGAACTCCTGGGGCGACAATGATGAGAGCGCCCGGTCGAAGCGCAGGACGACCGCGTGGTCGATGCCCGCCTGGCCGACCAGGGTCAGCTTCTCGTGCAACGCCGTGATCGACGAGGGGCAGTTCGCCGGGTCGAGCACGCAGCGTGGATGAGGTTCGAACGTGATCAGCGCGGATTGGCCGCCAAGCTCCTTTGCCGAGCGCACCGCGTGTCGCATGACGTCGATGTGGCCCAGGTGCACGCCGTCGAAGCTGCCCACCGTGAGCGCGACGGGCCCGATGGGCTCCGCCGGGAGTCCGATATCAACCTTCAGTTGAGCACTTTCTCCGGCACGAAATTGCGCCGCAGCGGGTCCGCGTGACCGAGCGCGACGAGCCGCCCAGCGGCGTCGTGCGCTCGAATCGGGCCGGGCCCGGGCTCGGGGATGACACGCACCGCCCGCCCCTGCCGCACCTGCGCTTCTTGCTCGACGTTGAGCCTGACCGGCTCCATGTCCGGCAGTATGACTTCCGCTGGAAGCAGCCGGTCCGCCACGGATTCGGCTGTCGGCAGTTGGTCTGCCCGCACTGCCTGGTCGAGTTGCAGAGGTCCATAAGCCGTGCGGACCAGGCGGCCCAGGTAGCCGCCCACACCAAGCTTCTCGCCGAGGTCGCGCGCGATCGCCCGCAGGTATGTCCCGCTCCCGCACTTGACCTCGACCCGCGCGATGGCGTGCGGACCGGCCTGGAAGTCGAGCAGCGAGGCGGCGTAGACCTCGACCTCGCGGGCCGCGGGCTGCGCGGGCTCACCTGCCCGGGCGAGCCTGTAGGCACGCTTGCCTTCGACCTTGACCGCCGAGTAGGCGGGTGGCTTTTGGAGGATGCGCCCGGCGAAGGTTGATAGCGCCGCCTCGACGTCGCCGGGCGCGATCGTGCTCGAGTCTCCGACCGGGCGCGGCTCCGCCTCCGCGTCGTCGGTCTCGGTCACAAACCCGAGGTGGATGTCGGCCACGTAGGTCTTCGGCAGCCTCAACGCGAACTCGGCCAGGCGGGTGGCCGATTCGAAGAGGATCGGCAGCACGCCGGTCGCTAGCGGGTCGAGCGTCCCCGCGTGTCCGACCCGGCGCGCGCCCGTCAGCCTCCGCAGCCGATTGACGACGGAGAACGAGGTTTCGCCCGCGCCCTTGTCGAAGTTGAGAACCCCGGTCGAAAAGCGCGATGCCTCAGCGCTGTGTCGAGGCGGCAAGGATCGCCTCCTTCGCAGCCGCCAGCACAACCTTCATGGCGTCTTCCATGGCCCTGGGAATCTCTGCCCCCGCAGCCCGGATATGTCCCCCACCGCCAAATGATGCGCAGAGCGCGGCCGCGTCGACAGCGCCACGGCTGCGAACGCTGATCTTGGTCAGCTCGCCGGACACCTCCTTGAAGAGGATGGCCAGCTCGAGGCCGGCGATGCTGTTGAGGGTGTCGATGATGCCCTCGGACTCCGCCATCACAGCGTTGGCTTCTTTCAGCATGCGGCGGGTGACCTTCGCCCAGGCAAGCCGTCCATCCAGCTCGACGCGCATGGTCGCGAGCGCGAGGCCGCTCAGCTTCAGCGTGGTCTCCGGCCGCATCTTGTAGACCTGGGTCGCGATGTGGCCAGGGTCAGCACCGAGCCTGGCCAGCCTGGCCGCGTCGTCCAGCGCGCGAGGGGTCGTGTTCTCGTGGCGAAAACCACCGGTATCCGTCAGCAGCGCAACGTAGAGATTGGTGGAGACGGTCGGGGTGATTGGATAGCCGAAGTGGTCGAGCATCTCCATGACCATCTGGCCCACGGCCGATGCATCGGGATCGATCACGTTGATGTCACCGAAGCGCGAGTTCGACGGGTGGTGGTCGACGTTGACGATGGTGGCGTGGGAGGCGATGCGCCGCACCGCGCTGCCTGATCGTTCCAGGTTGCCGGAGTCAAAGAAGAACACGAGCTGGGGATCGACGCCGTGGGGCGGCTCGGCCTGGATGTCCTCGAACCCGGGCAGGAACTCGTACATCGGTGGCAGCGGCGGTGGTACCAGCACCCAAACGTCCTTGCCGTCCGAGCGGAGAGCTTCGGCAAATGCCAGGCTGCAGCCAAGCGTGTCTCCGTCGGCATCCTTGTGCCCGAAGATCAGGATCTCCTGGTTGGCGTCGATGAGATCCTTGATCTCGTCGTACAGGTGCGGCTTGTCCGGCTGCGCGGTGACTATGACGTCTGCCCCTGGTCCTCATGCGGAGGGAGGACCTCCTTGAGCAGCTCAGAGATGTGGACGCTGTACTCGATAGACGGGTCGAGCTCGAAACGAAGGTCGGGCGAGAACTTGAGGTTCTGAAGCCGGCGTCCGAGCTGGTGGCGGATCAAGCCTTTGGCCGAGATCAGCCCCTTGATCGAGGCATTCTGCTGATCGGGATTGCCGAGCACGCTCACCCGGACGCGGGCCTGGCGCAGATCCGGCGACATGCGGACCGCGGTGATGCTGACGAACCCGATCCGCGGATCCTTCAGATCGCGCCGGATGATGGACATGATCTCTTCGCGCACCTGTTCGCCCACCTGGTCCGCGCGGTAGCTGGTCATGATGACCACCGCCTTTAGCGAGAACACGCTCGCTTAGATTTCTTCCCGCTCGAGTCGATAGGTCTCCATCACGTCGCCGGGCTGGAAGTCCTCCCAACCCTCGAGGCCGATGCCGCACTCCTGGCCGGCAGGCATCTCGCGCACATCTTCCTTGAAGTGCTTGAGGGAGCTGATCCGGCCCTCGAAGAGCTGCTCCTTGCCTCGGAAAAGCTTGACCCAGCCTCCACGGCTGACCTTGCCCTCCACGACGCGGCTACCGGCGATGATGCCGATGCGCGGGATCTTGATCGGGGTGACGACCTCGACCTTGCCTTCGCGGATCTGACGGTACGTAGGCTCGCGCAGGCCCTTGGCCGCGCGCTCGACGTCCTCTGTCAGCTTGTAGATGACGTCGTAGTAGCGGACCTCGACCTTGGCGCGCTCGGCCGCGGCGGTGCTGGCCGGCGTTGGCTTCAGGTTGAAGCAGACGATGATGGCGCTGGAAACGCTCGCGAGCAGAAGGTCCGAGTCGCTGACCGCCCCCACGCCCTGGCCGACGGTCTTGATCGCGACCACCGGGTCCTCGATCTTCTGGAGCGCCGCGAGCACAGCCTCCAGCGTGCCCTGGGCGTCGGCTTTGACGACCAGGCTGAGCTCCTTGACCTCGCCTTCCTTCGCGCGGCGGGCCAGGTCCTCGAGGGTGATCCGCGGCGTGAAGTCGCGCGCCGCCTCCTGGGCACGCTTCTCGGTCAGCTTGGTCAGGGCGATCTGGCGGGCCGCCTTCTCCGAGCCGACGACCTGGAAGATATCGCCGGCCTGCGGCACCTCGCTCATGCCGGACACCACGACCGGCGTCGCCGGCGGCGCCTCGGTGACGCTCCGCCCGCGGTCATCAGCCAGCGCTCGCACCCGCCCGTAGATATGGCCGCACACGAAGTCGTCACCGACCCGCAGCGTGCCGGCCTGGACGAGCACCGTGGCGACAGGGCCACGGCCGCGCTCGAGGTGGGCGTCGACGATCGTCCCGATCGCGTTGCGGTCGGGGTTGGCCTTCAGCTCGAGGATGTCGGACGACAGCACGATCGTGGTCAGCAGGTCGTCGATACCCCTGCCCGTCTTGGCGCTCAGGTGCACGCACTCGTGCTCGCCGCCGTAATGCCGCGTCACGATGCCCTGCTCGGCGAGCTGCTGGTGGACACGCTCGGCGTTTGCGTTGTCCTTGTCGATCTTGTTGATGGCGACGATGATCGGCACTTTTGCCGCGCGGGCATGGTGGATCGCTTCGACCGTCTGCGGCATCACGCCGTCGTCCGCAGCGACCACGAGCACGACCAGGTCGGTGACCTGTGCGCCGCGGGCGCGCATGGCGGTGAAGGCTTCGTGGCCCGGGGTGTCGATGAACACCACGGGATGGCCGTCGGCGGTCTCGATTTTGTACGCGCCGATGCGCTGCGTGATGCCTCCCGCCTCACCGGCGGCGACACGCGTCTGCCGGATGGCATCGAGGATCGAGGTCTTGCCGTGGTCGACGTGTCCCAGGACGGTGACGATCGGCGGCCGCGACTTGAGCTTGGACGGGTCCTCGTTGGCGAGCGAGAAGAGCTCCTCGCGCGACGTGGTGACGACGTCGCCTTCGCCCTCGGCTGACTCGACGGCGACCACGTCCTCACTCGCCACCGGCTCGACCGTGAACCCGAACTCGTCGGCCACGATCTCGGCGGTGGCGAAGTCGATGACCTGGTTGATCGTGGCCAGGATCTTGGAGGCCATGAGCTTCTTGATGACCTCGACCGGGCTGACACCGAGCTTGTCGGCCAGGTCTTTGACCGACAGGGTGGGCGGAAGGACGACCCTGCGGTCACCGTTCGTCTCGATCTTCGTCGTCACGGTGGCCGGCTTGAAGGCTGAGCGGGCGGCCTCGATCGCGCCGGGCGCCAGGGGCGCCGCGGCATTGCGGGTCAGCCTCCGCTGCTGGAGGAAGTTGACCAGCTCCTTCTGGCTGATCCCGAGTTCGCGCGCGAGTTCGTGTGCCTTCATCCGAACTACTGATTATGCCGGGCTGGCCGAATTCGAAACTTCGGCCCACACCTCAGGCCGAATCGACGCGCCGCCCAGCGCCCGCTCGAGCGCGCGGCGCCTCCGGGCCGCCTCCACACACTCGGGGGCCGGGTGGATATAGGCGCCGCGGCCGCTCAGGCGCCCGCTGGGGTCGATCTCGACGGAGCCGTCAGCGCGGCGAACCAGCCGGATCAGCTCTCGCTTGCCGGCCTCCTGCCGGCAGCCGACACAGGTCCTAGCCGGCTGGTGCTTCGGCACCCGCGGCCACGCCGTCCGTCTCGCCCGGCTTGATGTCGATCCGGTACCCCGTGAGCTTGGCCGCCAGCCGCGCGTTTTGGCCGTCGCGGCCGATGGCCAGCGACAGCTGGCCCCGAGGAACGAGGACGGTCGCGGTGCGGGTGACCCGGTCGATCGTCACCTTCTCCACCTTGGCCGGCCCCAGGGCCGCGGCGACGAACGCCTCCGCATCCTCGGACCACGGCACGATGTCGATGTGCTCGTTCGCGAGCTCGCTGAGGATTGCGCGATGGCGCACGCCCTTGGGGCCCACGCACGCGCCCACCGGGTCGAGCCCAGGCTCGGTTGCGGAAACGGCGATCTTGGTCCTCAGCCCCGGCTCGCGGGCGATGGCGCGAACCTGCACGGTGCCGGCCTTGATCTCCGGCACCTCGGCCTCCAGCAGGCGGTGGACGAACGAGCGAGACGCGCGGGAAACACGGACCTGCGCCTGCCTGCGGTTGTGCTGGGTGTCGAGGATGACGACCAGGACCGGGCGCCCCGGCTGGAGCGCCTCGCCCGGGATCTGCTCCTCAGGGGGCATGACGCCTTCGGCGCGACCCAGATCGACATAGACGATCCCGCCCTCGATGCGGTCGACGATCCCCGTCGCCAGCTCGCCTCGATGCTCGGCGACGTCCCGGAGCACCTTGTCCCGCTCGAGGTCGTGGATGTGACGAAGAACGGCGTGCTTCGCCGTCTGCGCCGCCATGCGCTTGAAGTCCTCAGAGGGGAGTGCTTTCACGGCGACGGTCCCGTCGGGATGCACGACGCGGCTCCGCACGTCGAGGGCGCCGGTCTTCGTATCGAGCTTGACCATGACCTCGCCCGGGGGGTTGAAGGCGCGGACGTACGCCACCGCGAGCGCACCCTCCACGGTGTGCAGCATCTCCTCGAAAGGGATGCCGACCTCGGCGCAAAGCGCGTTCAGCGCTTCGGCCAGGCTCTGCGGGGCCGTCTCAGATTGCGACCGCGAGCCTGCCCGCGACAACGTCTTCCCACGCAATATGGATGATCACCGGAGCGCGTCCTCGCGCTCCCGGCGCCTGGACGGCGATCCCCGCCCCGTCAACCGCGACCAGGTGGCCCTCGACCACCGCCTCCGCCTCACCGCTGCGGTAGCGGATGTTCACGCGCTTGCTGTTGAACCGCGCGTAGTCGTGCTGTGTGCGCAGCGGTCGCTCCGCGCCCGGCGAGGAAACCTCGAGCTCGTACGGACCCGCGATCAGGTTCGAGTGATCGATGAGCGGTCCCGCCACCCTGCTCACCCTCTCGCAGTCCTCGATCGTGATCGGCTCGTCGTGGTCGATCGAGATGCGCAGGGTGCGGCCCGACTGCCCTGATTGGTCGAGCGCATACAGCTCGAAGCCCATGTGGTTCAGGGTTGGCTCGAGCAGCTCTCGGATCGACGGTATGGGCCAGGTCGGCATGTCCGCAGTCGCGGACTACCTTACCGCACCGGGCCGAAAGGCTCGATATGCGCCAGCTTGGCGGCAAACGAGCGCATCGATCGTCTCGATACGTGCTTTTTCCGCCAGGTTGGTGCTTTACAGGCTGGATTGGCACCGCGACCACGAAGTCTCAGGCTCTACGCGTGGCTCCCCGTGCGCGCATTCGGCTCAACTGAAGTTCGGTCCGTTCACGCTCGACGATGCGAAAGCCGCCGGCGTCACTCCGTCCTCGCTACGAGGCAATCGTGGGCTCGGCTGGGCAGGGGACTCTATTGCTGGCGCGAAACGTCCCCGGACCCGTGGAACGATCTCCAGGCTTTGCAGCGCCTGATACCCCGTTCGGTCTTCGCCGGTCGCACGGCGGCATGGATGCATGGACTGCACTACGTCGACCCGAGCGATCCAGTCGAGGTCATCGTGCCGCTCCGTTCAGGCATGCGGTCGAGTCGGGGTCTCAATGTGCGTCGCAGTGACCTCGCCGCCATCGACGTGGTGGAACTCCGCCATGTACGAGCCACCGGGATCCATCGCACCTTGTGTGACCTGTGTCCGCGGCTGACCGGGGTCGAGGCCCTCGCCCTGCTTGACTCCTCGCTGCGACTCAGACTCACCGACAGATCCACGTTGGCTCGATCTAGCTCGCTGACGGTACGTGCTCTTGCCGCTCTGGCGGAGCCGGCTGAATCACCAATGGAGACGCGACTGCGATGGCTCCTGTTGCAAGCCGGTCTTCCACGTCCTCAGGTTCAGGCCCCGATCTCCGAGGCGCGCGCGCGGGCTGACCTCTATTACCCCGACTTTCGACTGATCATCGAGTTCGACGGCGGCAACCATCGAGACCGGCTCGTCGAAGACAACCGCCGGCAAAACCTGGTGACGAGTGCCGGCTACGCGGTGCTTCGCTTCACGGCGTCGGACATCTACAACCGGCCCGAAACGATCGTGGCGCAGGTCAGCGCAGGGGTTGCAGTCTCCGCCAGACGACCAGGAACGGCGCTGCGTTGAAGATCGAGCTGTAGGTGCCGGACACGATGCCGATCATCAAGGCGAGCGCAAGACCTTGAAGGGTCGGCCCGCCGGCGATGAGGATCGCGGCGAGGACCAGGACCACCGTGAAGCTCGTGATGATCGACCGTGCTGTGGTCTGCATGATGCTGAGGTTCACGACCTGCTCGAATGACAGACGCTGGCTCACGCGCAGGTTCTCGCGGATTCGGTCGAAGACGACGATCGTGTCGTGCACCGAAAAGCCGACGACCGTCAGCACCGCGGTCACGAAGAAGGCGTCGATCTCGCCGATTGCCAGGTTGAAGACCTTGCCGAGGATCGAGAAGATGCCGGTGAGGATGAAGACGTCGTGCAGCAGAGCGAGCAACGCCGAGCCTCCGAACTGAAATCCGGCGCGCCAGCCTCCGAGCGCCACGCGAGCAGCAGCAGGATGCCGAGCGATGCGATCACAACCGCCAGCAGAGAGCTCAGGATCGTCTCGCCGGCGATCGTCCCCCCGACGACGAGAATCTGCTGCACGGTCATGGGCCCGAGCTTCGAGCGGAGGTCGCTCTGGAGGTTGGCCAGCTGAGCTGTCGTGAGGGGCGGATAGCGAAGGATGTAGCCCCCAACGCCGGTCTGGATCACAGAGCCGTGCGCGTTCTGAGCGTCGACGACCGCCTCCACCTGGGCCACCGTCGGACGGTCGGCGAAGTTGACGGTCAGCTCGGTGCCGCCGGCGAAGTCGATGCCGAGGGCGAAGCCTTTCGTCGCCATCGAGACGATGCCGGGGATGATGATCAGCAGCGACAGCGCGAAAAAAAGGTTGCGCCGGCCGACGAAATCGAGCCGGCGGACGCGTGGTGCGGCTGCGGGGGCCGCAGCGGCAGCCTCGGGCTCCGCCTCGCCGTCGGCAACCATGTCGGCGCTCTGCTCCTGAGCTTTGGTCTCAGGCAGCTCGGGCACGGTCCACTCCGAGTAGCGCCGGCCGCCGCAAGCCAGTCGACGTCATCACGATCGCGAGCAGGTTGTGCGTGACGATGATCGACGAGATCAGGCTGGCAATCACACCCACGCCGAGCGTGAATGCGAATCCCCTGACCGCCGGCGGCCCGACAAAGGCCAGGACCACGCACGTCAGGAATGTCGACGTGTTCGAGTCGCGGATCGCCGGCCACGCCCGCCTGACCGCAGCATCGACCGCGGCCGTGATCGTGCGCCCGGCTCTTACTTCCTCTTTGAACCTCTCGAAGATAAGCACGTTGGCGTCGACCGCCATGCCAACCGAGAGGATGAAGCCGGTGATGCCCGCTAGCGTGAGGGTCACGGGATATGCCTTGAAAACGGCGAGCACCGCGCCCGCGTAGAAGAGCAGCGCCAGGCTCGCGAGGAATCCAGGCAGCCGGTAGTACACGATCATGAAGAGGACGACGATGGCGAGACCGAGCAGGCCGGCGGCGAG
>WNGB01021509.1_pt1 | contig 11066 bp, 9 predicted proteins | sample 5400681 | NCBI WGS metagenome assembly WNGB01 (sample SAMN13153367, study PRJNA577476) | soil metagenome | isolation source: 115 cm soil or saprolite under grassland replicate 2 | place: USA:California | collected 2016-06-15 | reverse complement strand
ACGACCTGGCCGGAGGAGGCGGGAATCGGCGCCGCTCCGGCATGGCGGGCGAAGCCGGCCTCGCTCGCGAAACGCCCGGCGTGCGACCAGGAGACAACGAGCTGGGCGGCGCAGATCGGCCCCACAGCCTCCTCGGCCAGGAGCTGCGGTGCGAGCTCGCCAACGAGCAGCTCGAGCTCCCGCTTCAGCTCTCCGGCCTCGGCACTGGTGCTCCGCACGCGGCGCGCGCAGGCCCGGAGCGCGATCGCAAGCCCGCGCTGCCCGGGATGGCGGCTGGTCGCTGGGCGCAGGCGCGTGCAGGCCGCAAGCAACCGCGCCTCGCTCAGCCCGCGCAGGCGTGCGCGGAGCGGCTCCGGTGCTGTGACCAGCAGCGCCCGCAGCTGATTGAGGGCGGCGCGGCGGGCACCGACGGCGCCTTCGCGTGTGCTCAGCAGCGCCCGCAGCGGCTCGCGCTGCCCGGCCGCACGCGGAACCGCCAGGCGCGCGTGCGCAAGCGCCGCGCGCGCTGCTCTCAGCGCATCGATGCGGTCCGACTTCGCTCCTGCCCGACGCGGCTCGCGCGCCCTGCGCTCGATCTCGAGCACGCGCTCGCCGCGACCGGCGAGGAAGCGGGTCAGGCCGGCGCCGTCGCTGCCCGTGCCCTCGATCGCCCAGAGGCGGCCAGCAGGCGCGAGCCACTCGGCGAGCGCGAGCGCGCGCCGGTAGCCGGGCGCGCTTGCCGGAAGCTCGGCCTCGGCGAGCAGTGCGCCCGTCTCGCCGAGACGAAGGCGAGCGCGTGGGCGTCGCGATGGCTGTCGACGCCGATGACGAAGTCCAGCTCATCTGCGAGCATGTCCGTACCTCCAGCGTGTGGGGGGATTGGCTCGGGTGTCGGTCTGGGGCACACCGCGCGGCAGGACTGTGATGGGTCACGCCGAGGCGGACAGGCTTCTGATCAGGCCAGCAAACGGCGTCAGGCCGGCACCGAGCTCCTCACCCGGACAGATCACCAGGAAGGACACCGCCGCAGCGGGTCGGTCCGGTCTTGGGTCACGGGCAAAGAGCATCGGTGCGAGCCTGGCAAGGTCCCCAGACGGAACTGCGCCGGAGTCTCACAGACAGGTCTTGCATTCACGCACACGCTTTGCCCAGGGGAATGTGATGAGTCGTCGACACTGAGTCTTTCGCTGGCGATTGAAGCCGAAGTCTGAGACTAAAGCGGAGCGGCGGACGCTCAAATGCAAGACCTGACACCCCTTTCCGCCACACCCCTTTCCGCCACCTCCTTTCCGGCGAGACAGGGTTCGCGAGCTTCGCGTTCGAGACGCCGATCATGGTGGGGGAGCTGTGCTTCTCGTGGAGAACTCGGTGGGCTCGGAGGCTCGCGTGCTTCCTTCCAAAGTGGTCGCGGCCGGCTGGCTGTTTCAAGACGCCGCACGCCACACTCTTTCCTCGCAGCTGCGCTTTGCCACTAGTCGCCTAGAGCGATTTCGAAGTTGACAGAATCGCTCTTCGGTCGGATACTCACCGCTGGAAGCTGCGGCGCCGTGTTAATGGCCGAGCAGGCCACGTCAGGTAGGAGACACGGGAATGCCGAAGAGAGGCCACCGGCAGCTTGCAAGGATCGAGCGCGAGTCGAAGGTCACGGCTCCCCCGAAGGGCCTGTGATGTCCGACCCGCGTCTCGACACGGTCCTCCGCGAGTTTGACCCAGGCGATCTCGTCGCCAGGTGGCCGTGGCTGGGCTGGGGTATCCACGGCGTGGAGGTCACACAAGCGATCCAGTACTACGAGAGCGCACGCCACCTGACCGACCCGGCAGACCGACAACCAGACAACGCAGTCACCTTGATCGCAGGCAAGCCCGCCTGGGTGCGGGTCTATGTACGCAGCAGCTGGTTCTCGGGCGACCTCCCAGGAGTGACGGGAACGATCACCGTCCGTCGTCGCGTGCTCGGGTTCCTCTGGCAGAACATCGGGACGCTCTCGCCACAACCCCCCGGCACGGTGACAGCACGAGTTAGCCCGCCTTATGCGACCGAGCGCGGAACGCTCGGCTACACGCTCAACTTCATCATTCCGGCCTCAATGATGTGCGGCAACCTGCGGCTTGACGTGCACATCACGAGTCCCCGTGGCTGGGTCTCGGACCGCCGCGTCTACTTGGACGCCACGCTCCGCCAGACGCTCCGCCTCGCCGGAATCATGATCGGTTACAACGGGCCCACCAGCACCGCGCCCGGCGCACCAAATGTCACCCTCGCCGCTCCCACGTTGGCGAACCTGCAGACGACAGCTGCCTGGACGCTGCTCACCTTCCCAGTCCGTAGTGCGGCCACTTATCGGACTGCCGGCACAGTCACCTGGAACCTGCCATTGACCGATCCACCGAGCTGCCCCGGCTGCTGCTCCCCGAACTGGGTGGCGCTGAACAGCGCCGTCCAGGCGGTGCGCATCGCCGACGGCAACAGGACCGACGTTCTCTACTACGGCCTGATGGCGAACGGCATCCCGATGGGCCCGATCATCGGCTGCAACAGCGGCGGCGTGAGCACCGGCTCCAATGGGGATGGCGTGACGATGGCCCATGAGCTGGGGCACGCCTGCGGCCGTCCGCACTCGCCGTGCGGCACGCCGGGCGATCCTGCCTACCCTGCCTACGAGCCATACGACCCGGCCGGAACGCCGACGGCGTCGATCGGCGAGTACGGGATCGACATCAGTAACGGCGCAATCAAGCCGCCTGCAACCTTCAAGGATTTTATGTCCTATTGTGGGCCGCGGTGGGTCTCGCTCTTCGTCTACGGCCGCCTCACGAACAACGCCGCACTGGATCCGGTGCGAGCGTGTGTCGATCGTCCCTGGTGGCGGGACGAGATCCTTTACGACCGGCAACTAATTCCAGAGAAGTGGCTTCCGGATCCGCCGCCTGAGCCGCCTTGGTTGGAGCGTGTCGTGCCACCGCTACCTGTGATCTCGATTATTGGCGTGCTCCACGGCCCAGACGAGCTGGAGATCCAGAGTGTCTTTCGACTCGACGCCGAGAGCGAGGTCTCGAATGGCCGAGCTCTCGATATGCGTGCCGAGCTCGTAAACGCAGAAGGCCGGATCGTTGCACGCGGGACTGTCTACAGCCTCCGCTCCTATGCTCACAGCGGTTGCGGCTGCGACGAGGGAGGTAGTGATGAGGCCGAGTCCTACCCGCGGCTAGTCCAGGCCTTCGTCCCCGATGCGGAGGCCGGCGCTCTCCTCCGGATCCGGCGCGCGGGTGAGCTCCTTTGGAGCCGCGCAGCCTCAGCGCGAAAGCCGAGAGTCACGCAGGCGAGCGCGAAGCTTAGGCGTGGCGAGCTGGACCTGAGCTGGTCGGCGGAGACAAGCAGCGAGCAGGAGCCGGAGTGCTGGGCGCAGTGGTCGACTGATCGCGGTCGAACCTGGCGCGCGCTCGGGGCGAGCCTGCGGGGGGGATCGGCCGTACTCGACGCTGGCGGTCTGCCCTCCGGTCGGGTGGCAATTCGTCTGCTCGTGAGTGACGGGTTCTACACCGCCACCTCTCGACTACTGAACGTGACGGTTCCACGCCGGCCAGCAGAGGCGAGCATCCTTAGCCCTCGAGAAGATCAGACGTTCGTTTCGCAAAGCCCGATGCGGCTCTGGGGTGCGGCGACTGATTCAAGCGGTGAGCCAGTGCCAGACGAAGCGGCTAGCTGGGTCATCGGCAATAAGGAGGTTGCCACCGGTTTCGATGCGTTCATCGAAGCCCCGAAGCCGGGAAACCATCGCGCCACGCTGACCGTCAAGACGCGAGAGGGAAGCATCAAGACCTCGGTCGCCTTCACCACCGTGGAGGTGCCGGAGGAACGCGACGAGGACTGAACTGAGACACAGGGGCGCCGCCGAACTTGGCGTGCGCCGTCTGGTTCTCTCGCATGTGATCGACCGGGGCGCGCTCGAGCGCTGATTCAAACAGCGGCACGAATCTGCCCAGCCGCGGGAACCGAGCCTGCGTACGGCGCCTGAGGCCACGCGGCGCACCGTGGCGATACGCAGCCCTGCCATTGGCAAGAGAAGTTCTAACCGGATGGGGCCCTTGAGCCCGCCGCTTCTTGCACCTGGCCATCAAGCGCTACCAACACGTTCTGGACCTGCTGGTTGACGATGGGCTGCAGGACGCGTTGGCCCATTGAGCCCACCTGGCCTAGGAGATGGACGTCGGCTTGCCACTTCATCTCCGTGGCGCCGCTGGACTCGCTCAGCTCGAACTGGGTGTCCATGCTGAGCATCGCGCCCACGCCTGTGCCCTTCGCGTGGAGGCGCGCGTAGTCCGGCTTTCGCTCCTCCGTCTTCTCGAAGTTGATGCTCATTTTCAGGCCGCCCAGGCCTAGCGGGATCACGACGTTCGCTTTCCAGTGCTTGTCGTCTTGGACTTCGAAGCCCTGGACGCCCGGCATCGTTTTCGCCATTCGGGCCGGGTCGTTCAGGACTTCCCAGACGGTCTCGCGCGGGGCTTCGAACGTCTTCGTGCCGTCGACTTTCACTCGACGCTGACTCCCGCTCGCGACTCCTCCGGGTTCTGCAGCAGCTCCCACACTCGCCAGCCCGGGTTGTGCGAGTCCGTGACGATCGCCCCGCCGGCCGGCCGCAGCGCGTCCTGGATCGCGGCGCATACGGCATGGATGCCCGCGCCGCCGCCCTCCCCCATGCCCTTCGTGCCCAGCGACGTGAACGGCGACGGCGACTCGATGTAGCCCGTCTTCAGCGGCGGCATATCCAGGGCGTGCGGCACGTGGTAGTCGTAAAAGTTGGCGGTGAGCAACGTCCCGTCTTCGTCGTACGAGAACGTCTCGTGCATCGCCGCGCCCAAGGCCTGCGCGGTGGCGCCGTGCACCTGGCCCTCGACGATCTGCGGATGGATCCGCTTGCCGCAGTCGTCGACGGCCGCGTAGTCGACGATCTCGTACTCACCCGTCTCCTTGTCGACCTCGACCACGCACGCGTGCACCTGCGTCGCGTACGTCAGCGTCAGGTTCCCGAACTTGCGCTCCTTGTCGGGCACCTCGAACGGCGGCTTGTACACGTAACGGCAGTTCAGGTCGACGTCGTCGAGCTCGGGCGGGAGGCCGGCGTTGTTCATGTTGATGATGGCGCCGCAGGCCATGAAGGGGAGCGCGGCTTCCGGCGTGCCCTTGATCCGCGCGTGGCCCTCGGCGAGCTCGATCTGATCGGCAGGGACACCGCCCAGGATCACGCCGGCGAGCCGCTTGATCTGGTCGGCGAGCACCTCCGTCGCTCCCTTCACGGCACCGAGCCCGGTGACGGCGAATTGCGACGCATACGTCCCAGAGAAGCCGGCGTGCGAGTTCCAGTACGAGTCGTGGCCGGCCCGCACATGGACGTCGTCGGGCGTGACGCCGAGCATGTCGGCGACGAGCTGGGACGCGACCGTCTCGTGGCCCTGCCCTTGGGGGACTGTCCCTAGCGTGACGACGATCTCGCCAAAGATGTCGAGCCTCACCGTCGCTACCTCGTTGTTGCCCGAGAACTGCAGCTCCGGGTTCAGAAGCTGCGACTGCGCGAAGTTGTTCGTGCCCGAGTCGAGCGTCGAGCCGATCCCGACTCCGAGCAGCTTCCCGCGCGACTCCGCGTCGGCGCGCCGCTTCTCGATCCCCGCGTATCCGACCAGCTCGAGCGCCATGTCGAGGCAGCGCACGTAGTCGCCCGAGTCGTAGACGCAGCCGTTCGGCGTCTCGTACGGCATCTCCTCGGTCTTGACGTAGTTCTTCTTGCGCACCTCAACGGGATCGAGGTCGAGCTCATGCGCGACGATGTCCATGATCCGCTCGGTCAGCCAGAGGTGCTGCATGCGCGAGTAGCCGCGGTTCGGGCTGACCGGCGACTTGTTCGTCACCGTCTGCGTGAAGTCGACGCGGATGTTGCGCCAGCGGTAGAGCCCAGGCGTCACCTGCGCCCAGATGATGCAGCCGAGCGGCTCGTAGCGCGGGAAGGCGCCGCAGTCGTCGATCGCGCGCACCTTGAAGCCGAGCATCGTCCCGTCGGCCTTCACCGGCACCTCGATGTCGCGGAACGTCCGCTCGTTCCCGTGCGCGTTCGCCATGTGCTGGTCGGTGCGCCACTCCGTCCACTGCACGGGCCGGTTCAGCTTCCGCGCCAGCAGGCAGCAGGCCGTGAACTGCGGATGGAGGCAGATCTTGTTGCCGAAGCCGCCGCCGATGTCCTGCGAGACGAAGCGCAGCTTGTCGGTACCGACGCGCAGCGCCGGGGCCATCCAGATGATCCCGATGCCGGGCATCTGGTGGTTGCCGAAGAGCGTCCACTGCTGCGTGCCGCGGTCGTACTCGACGACGCAGCCCGAACACTCGAGCGGCGTCGACGAGAAGCGGTCGAAGTGGAGGCGGTCGATCTTGACGACCTTGTCGGCCTCGGCGCGCGCGGCGTCGTAGTCGCCCCAGTCGAAGAGGCCCTGCCAGACGACGTTCGAGCCCGCCTCCTCGTGCAGGATCGGCGCATCGGGCTCCTGCGCCTGCTCGGCGTCGACGAGCGCGGGCAGCGGCTCGTACTCGACCTCGACGAGCTCGGCGGCGTCGCGGGCCAGCTCGCGGGTCGTGGCGCAGACGGCCGCGACCGGCTCGCCCATGTGCCGCACCTTGCCAACGGCGAGCGCGTAGTCCTTCATGTCGGCGCCAGGCGGGGTCGAGAGCTCGAAGAACGGATCCGTGAGCGCGGCCACCTCCTCGCCGATCAGCGTCCCGTAGACGCCGTCGAGCTCGGCCGCCTTCGAAACGTCGATTGCGGTGATGTTCGCGTGCGCGTACGGCGCGCGGACGAAGTGGACGTAGCCCATGCCGTGGCGCTTGACGTCGTCGAAGAAGACGCCCTGGCCCTGGACCAGGCGCTTGTCCTCCTTGCGCGGGGTCGAGACGCCGATGAAGCCGGGCTTGACCTCGGTCTCCTCGACGACGATTGGCTCGGTCGTCGTCTCGGTCACTTCGACGCCGCCTTGATTGCCTCGACGATGTTCACGTAGCCGGTACAGCGGCAGATGTTGCCCTGGATCGCCTTGCGGATCTCGGCCTCGGTCGGGCTCGAATTGTGGTCGAGCAGGTGCTTCGCGCTCATCAAGAGCCCGGGAGTGCAGTAGCCGCACTGGAGCGCGTGGTGGTCGGAGAAGGCCTGCTGGAGGGCGTGCAGCTCGCCGTTCTGGGCGAGACTCTCGACGGTCTCGATCTTGGCACCATTCGCCTGGACGGCGAGGAGCATGCAGCTCTTCACCGCGGCGCCGTTGAAGAGGATCGTGCAGGCGCCGCAGTTGCCGGTGTCGCAGCCGACGTGCGAGCCCGTCAGGTCGAGGTCGTCGCGAATGAAGTGGATGAGCAGGCGGCGCGCGTCGACGTCGCGCTCGTAGGCCTCGCCGTTGATCTCGACGAAGATGTTCATCCGCCGGCCTCTGCAATCGCGCGGTCGACGAGCACCTTCGCGAGATGGCGCCGGTACTCGGCAGTACCGTGCACGTCCGAGGGCGGGTCGAGGTCGTCGAGGCTCGTCACCGGAACCGCGGCGACGCAGCCGACGGCAAAGCGCGTCTCGCCGTTGCGGGTCGCGGCCGCATTGACGATGCAGGTCCCCTCGCGGCCGACGGTCACCGAGGCGAACCCGTCGCCCTCGGCGGGCGGAATCGTGATCTTCGTCAGCAGCTCGCCCGGCTGGACAGCGGTCATGTAGACACCGAGGAAGAAGTCCTCGGCCGGCACCGCGCGTGTTCCGTCCGCGCCCGCGATCGTCATCCGCGCGTCCATTGCCACCATCAGCGGCGGGAAGTGGTTCGTCGGGTCGCTCAGGCAGACGTTGCCGCCGATCGTGCCGCGGTTGCGCACCTGGACGTCGGCGATCTCGGAAGCGACGCGGGCGATGACCGGCCGCTCGCGGTTGACGTCCGGCGAGGACATGAGCTGCGCGTAGGCGAGGTCGGCGAGATCGACGAGCAGGTCGGGCTGCGCCGCGCGCGCCTTCATGACGTTGATCAGGGTCTGGCCACCGGCGAGTGGCCGGGCGTTGCCGCTCGTCCCGAGCAGGCGGATCGCCTCGTCAACGGTCCCGGGCCGTGCGTACTCCACCGCGGCGAGGAGCATGGTGCGTATCTAACCGTGGCGAGCGACAATATGCGAGTGGAGCCGGAAACCCGCTACGCGCGCAGCGGCGACGTGAGCATCGCCTACCAGGTGGTCGGTGACGGGCCCTTCGACCTCGTGTTCGTGCCGGGCTCGGTCTCGCACACCGAGCTCGGGTGGAAAGTCCCGGCGTTGGCGGACTTCTACCGGCGCCTGGCCTCGTTCTCGCGCCTGATCATCTTCGACAAGCGCGGGACCGGCATGTCGGACCGGGTTGCCGGTGCGCCGACGATCGAGACGCGGATGGACGACGTGCGCGCCGTATGAGCGTGGTCTTCGCCGCCACGTATCCGGAGCGGGTCTGGGCGCTCGTGCTCTGTGGCGCGCTCATACGCACACTTTGGGCGCCCGACTTTCCCTGGGGCTGGACCGAAGAAGACTGGGACCGAGGATCAGAGGAGGAGCGCCGCCGCTGGGGTGAGCCCGAGTTCATGCGGAAGATGTTGCAGTCGCTCGCTCCCACTCTCGACGAGGAAAACCTGCAAGGACTGCTCACCCTTTTCAGGCAAGGTGCGAGCCCGGGGGCCTTCGATGCGCTCAACCGGATGAACAGAGACATCGACGTCCGCGACGTGCTCCCGGCCATTCGGGTGCCGACGCTCGTCGTCAACCGAGCGGAGGAGGCCGAGTGGCTTCGGGAAGGATCCCGGGTGGCAGCGCGTCTGATCCCCGGAGCGAGACATGCCGAGCTTCCCGGCTCCGACCATGCGCCGTTCGTCGGCGACTCGGACTCGTACCTGCGCGCGATCGGGGAGTTCCTGACCGAGACCTGGGAGGAGCGGGCCTGGGAGGAGGCGGAGCCCGACCGGGTGCTCGCAACCGTGCTCTTCACGGACATCGTCGGCTCGACGGCGAAGGCGACAGAGCTTGGCGATGCCCGCTGGCGCGAGCTACTCGGTAAGCACCACTCCCTGATCCGGCGTCAGCTCAGCCGGTTCCGCGGCACAGAGCTGGATACGGCCGGAGACGGCTTCTTCGCGAGCTTCGACGGGCCCGCGCGGGCAATTCGCTGCGCCTGTGCAGTCACCCAGGCGGTGAAGGAGGTCGGTCTGGAAGTGCGGGCAGGACTGCACACGGGCGAGTGCGAGCTGCTGGACAACAAGGTCGGCGGGATCGCCGTGCATATCGGAGCTCGGGTCGCGAAGGAGGCAGCGCCGGGAGAGGTCCTCGTCTCGAGCACGGTCAAGGATCTCGTCGCGGGCTCCGGGATCGGCTTCCGCGAGCGCGGCACCGCCGAGCTGAAGGGCGTTCCGGGGGAATGGCGCCTGTTCGCCGTTGAGCGCTGAGAGAAGTCACATTTTCGTGCCGAATCTGTAGCGCGAATCGCGCTACAATGGGCTGATGGCGCCAGCACCACCCCCACTCTCACTCCGCCTCGGTCGCGACGGGATTCGTGAGCTCGACGAGATTGCGCGCCATCGCGGGATCACGCGGGCAGAGGCCGCTCGTCAGGCGATTGCGGAGACGGCGGCGCGCGAACGACGCCGCCGAGGGCTCGCCGCGGAGGCGAGAGAACTCATGGACGACAGCAGCTACGTGCGCGAGGCGCGCGAAATCGCAGAGCTGATGGAGCAACTGCGTGGTCCGGGGTGACGTCCACGAGATCGCATTGCCCCGTCGGCGCGGCCGCGTCCAGCACGGACGGCGTTACGCCGTGATCGTCCAGGCCGACGACCTGCTCGCACTTTCAACGACTGTGATCTGCCCGACCTCCAGCTCGACGCCCCCGGCGAGCTTCCACCCTGAAATATCTATCGGCGAGGAGCCGACGCGGGTCATGTGCGAGATGATCGGCGCAGTGGACGCCCGAGCGCTCGGCAAGCAAGTCGGTCATCTCACGCACGACGAGATGCGGAGCATCGAGGATGCCTTGCTTCTTGTCCTCGACCTGGCCTGAGGCGGGGGCGGGCGAGGAGCGTCGCGGCGGTCCTCGCCCTTCACGGATCGTTACTGCTCGTCGCCCTTCGCTTCTGCGGCCGACTCCTTGATCTCATCGACGACCGCCGGGTCGGCGAGCGTGGTCGTGTTGCCGAGGGTGCGCTGCTCGGCGACGTCTCGCAGCAGGCGGCGCATGATCTTGCCGCTACAGGTCTTCGGCAGCTCGGACGTGGAGACGATGTTCGCCGGCTTTGCGATCGGGCCGATCTTCTTCGCGAGGTGGTTCCGGAGCTCCTCGAGTCGTCTCGAGCGAGCCCTCGTCTCCGTCGCGAAGCGTCACGTACGCGACGACGCCTGCCCCCGTCCGCTCGTCCTTGCGCCCACAAACCGCCGCCTCGGCGACCCGCTTGAGGTCGACGAGTGCGCTCTCGACCTCGATCGACGACGAGGAGCGCTTTGCAGCGCTCCTCGTCACCTAGAGCGGTCGGCCGCCTACTCCGCGCGGCCGAAGGCCTTGATCTCCTCCATCTCTTCTGGCGAGAGCTCGCGCGGAACCTCGCCGCGGGCCATCTTCTCGCTCTGGACCTGCTCCCGGATCTCGTCGACGATCTCGGGGTTGGCCAACGTCGTCACGTCGCCGACGTCGGCGAAGTTCGAGATCCCCGCGATCACCCTGCGCATGATCTTGCCCGAGCGGGTCTTCGGCATGTCCGGAACGACCCAGACGCTCTTCGGGCGCGCGATCTTCCCGATCTGCGTCTCGATCGCCTTCTCCACCTTGCCTTCGATGTCGTCGCTCGGGTCGACGCCGGGCTTGAGCGAGACGTACATCTCGACTGCCCGACCACGCAGCTCGTCTACCACCGGAACGGCTGCGGCCTCGGCAACCTCGTCGACGGTGATGGTCGCCGACTCCAGCTCCTTCGTCCCCAGCCGGTGCCCGGCGACGTTGATCACGTCGTCGACCCGGCCGAGGATCCGGAAGTAGCCGTCGTCCGCCTGGACGGCGCCGTCGCCCGCGAAGTAG
>WNGB01019731.1_pt1 | contig 11066 bp, 10 predicted proteins | sample 5400681 | NCBI WGS metagenome assembly WNGB01 (sample SAMN13153367, study PRJNA577476) | soil metagenome | isolation source: 115 cm soil or saprolite under grassland replicate 2 | place: USA:California | collected 2016-06-15 | reverse complement strand
GTGCGGATCGATACCGACTGGTCCCGGTCGAAGCCGGTCGAACTGTGGCGGCGCCCCGTCGGACCGGGCTGGTCGTCCTTCGCGGTCCACGGGCGCCTGATCTATACCCAGGAGCAGCGCGGCGCCGACGAGGTGGTGTCGTGCTATGACCTGACCACCGGCGCGCCGGTGTGGAGACACAAGGACGCGGTTAGATTCTACGAGTCGAACGCCGGCGCCGGTCCGCGCGCGACGCCTCTCTTCAGCAACGGTCGCGTCTACACGTTTGGGGCGACCGGACTTTTGAACGCGCTCGACGCTCGCAACGGCTCCGTCGTGTGGTCGCGCAACGCGGCGTCGGACACCAACACGAAAATTCCTGATTGGGGATTTGCGAGCTCACCGATCGTCGTCGGCGACAAGGTTATCGTCGCGACCGCCGGAACGCTCGCCGCTTACGACGCCGGCGCCGGCCATCAGCGCTGGCAAGGCCCGGCCGGCCGCGGCGGCTACAGTTCACCACAGCTCGCGACGATCGACGGCGTCGCGCAAATCCTCCTGTTGAACGGAGAGGGCGCGATCAGCGTCGACCCGTCCGACGGCAAGTTGCTCTGGAAGCACGAGTGGAATATCGACGGCATCGTGCAGCCGTCCGTGATCGCGGGCGCCGACGTCCTGATCGGCAGCGGTTCCGGACTCGCCCAAGTCGGCATACGCCGCGTCGCGGTCGCGCGCGGACCCGGAGGATGGACCGTCAAGGAGCGCTGGACGTCGAACGGGCTGAAGCCTTACTTCAACGATTTCGTCGTTCACAAAGGCCATGCCTTCGGCTCCGACGGCAGCATACTCGCGTGCATCGACCTCAATGACGGCAAGCGCAAGTGGAAAGGCGGACGCTACGGCCACGGCCAGATCGTCCTTTTGCCCGATCAGGACTTACTGCTGGCGATGTCGGAGGAAGGGGAACTGGTTCTTGTAGGAGCGACTCCTGACCAATTCACGGAATTAGCGCGGTTCCCGGCGATCGAGGGCAAGACGTGGAACCACCCGGCGCTGGTAGGCGACCTCCTGCTGGTTCGCAACAGCGAGCAGATGGCCGCGTTTCGGCTGCCACTCGCGGGCCGCTGATAATGAATTTATATCGGTTTTCAATTGCGTATACGGGGCAGCAATTGGTGTTTGCGGCAAAGAAGGCGTCAATAGAACGCGGATGACGCGGACGGGCGCGGATCATCGCGGATAAAGCCAAAAAAGATCGGCGTCAATCCGCTGCGGTCCGCGTCATCCGCGTTCTATGAACCCGTGCACTGAGCTGAAAACCGTTCTAGGGTACGGAGTAAGGGCGAACTTCGATCATGCGCAGAAATTCCTGGGCCTTCTCTTCACGCAGTTTTTTGACCTCCTCGAATCGCGCCGACTGCGCGGCTTCACGTTCGTCTTTGGCGCGCGCGTACAGCGTCAGCAGATTGAAGTTAGCCGCGTAATGATCCGGGGCGATCTCCAGCGCGCGCCGCAGGAGTTTTCCTGCCTGTTCGTACTCTCTCTTCATCAAGTAACATTGCCCGAGTTCGGCCAGCGCGTCCGCGTAATCAGGGTTTGATTTCAGAGCCTGTTGTAGTTCCCGAATGGCGTCGTCGAGCCTGTCGTTCTGCCGGGCGACGCAGCCCAGGTAATAATGCGCCGTGGTCGCGGTCTCGGAGACCTTGGCCGCCTGCATCAACACTCTGGTCGCCGCGTCGTATTGCCTCGCTCTGACCATCGCCGCGCCGAGCGCGAGTTTCCCGCGCGCGTCTTGTGGTTTGAGTCGAACGTATTTCTCAAAGTAAGGGATCGCCTCCGCCGGATCGTGGCGGAAGGTCGAAGCCGTCCCCAGGGCGTAATTGTAAGCCGGATTCTCCGGTTCGATTTTCACCGCACTGTCGAAAGCCGCGCGGGCTTCCGCGACGAGGTTCAAATCCAGACAGACGAGGCCGAAAAAATAATGGACGCCGGCGTCGTTCGGCCCCAGATCGCGCGCGTGCGCCAGGTAGCCCAACGCGCCCTGATAATCCCGTTGTTTGTGCGCGACTCGCGCCAAATCCACAAGCAGCGCGACGGAAGGCTGGTCTCCGGAGGCCGATCGCTCCAGCGTCGCGCGAGCTTCGGCCAGCTTGCCAGTCCGCTCATACGCCAGTCCCAGGCGCCGCGTCAGCGCAGGCGTGAGCGGCCGCCGCTTGCGCAATCCTTCCAGCAACTCTACGCTCAGGTCGTCGCGCCGGCTGCCGGTCAAGGCCGGCAGAATGGCGCTCACGTCAGGTTCGGAAAAATCGGGATGAGCTATCAAACGACTCGCCATTTCATTTGCGCGCTCGCCGGGACCGAGCGCGGCGTAATCGGCGCAACTAATCGATAATGCTTGCGCGCTCTCCTGAATGTTCGCCGGAAGGCGCGAGAGATGATCGAGCGAAGACTGGTAAGCGCCATTCCGCATTGAATTTTCTGTCGCGGGCGACGGCCCGCCTGAAACTGCGTTCCGCCGCCGCATAGTTTCCTTCCTGCGCCTCAATGACGCCCTGCAGATTGTCGAGTCCGGCGTCCGCCGGAAACCGCTTCGAGGCTTCGTCGAGCAGTTTGTGCGCCCCGGCCAGATCGCCCTGCGTGAACAATCGCTGGATCTCCAGAATCCGGCACTCCCGCTCGTTTCCTCGCGCCTGCTGGGAAAAGACTGAGACCGGCTTTGACCACAAAAACACAGAGAGGAACACAAAGGTCACAGAGCAGATAGAGGGGAAAGACTCAAACCTAAAAAATATTTGTGCCTTCTGTGTCCTTCTTTGTGTTTTTGTGGTCAAACAGGTTTCCTCTTTTGCTCAATTGTGCGAATAAAAACCATCTGCAATCAACACTGTTTGGCGCGAGCCCTGGGTACGCATCGCTTCCAGCGTGCAGTCTCGGTTAGACGGCCCGTTGCTTCCTAATGCGCCTCCTGCCGAGACTGCACGCTGGAAGCGATGCGTACCCAGGGCTCGCCTCCCGATTTATGCGCAGGCTTCACTCAATTGCCCTCGCCCAACACTTCTGTCATGCGTTACATCTTCCCCCTTATCTCAATCGGTTTGCCGGCGGACGGGTTGTTCTCGGAGTAGTCCAGGTTCAGAAGACTGCACAGCGTCGCGGCGATCTGGTTCTGGTAGATGGTTTCTCTGTCCCTCCATTCGCCGCGCAGCGGGCTGTCGGGGCTGATGAACGCCATCCAGATGTGTTGCGCCTCGGGAACTTTGTCGCCGTGATCCGTCCAGTCCTTTGGCGTGGCGCCGCGCCCGTGATCTACGGTGATGATGATCGAGGTCTTTCCTTTGTACCGCTCGTTCGATTGCAGGTAATTCCACAACTCGCGCAAATAACCGTCGTAGCGATTCAGCGCGTCGAGCGTCTTGTCGTAGCGCCCGTCGTGCGCCCAGTCGTCGGTCTCGTCGAACGAGACGTAGAGGACGCGCGGCTGGTAGCTTTTCAAATGCGCCATTGCAAAACGGAACGTGTAGTAATCGTAACGCACGCCGTCCCAGGGCGGCGGCGTCTCGTTCTGCAACCGGCTGAGCAGTTTGATCTCCACGTCGGGGTGATCGTATGGCTCACTCCCCGCGTTGGATGTGAGGCTCCCGGCTTCGTGCTCGACGATGAAATCAATCACGTCCCATGAGGCGAAGGCCGCCACCTGCTTCGCGTCTAGCTTCAACTTCCGCTTCAGAAATTCGAGGACGCCGGCGTACGGATTGCGATTCTTGTCGTTGCTTGTGATCACGTCGTCGTGCGCCTGACCCGTGAGGATTTCGGAATAGCCCGGGTAAGAGAACCACAGCTTGTTGGTGGTCATCGCCCCGCTGCCCAGGCCGCGGTTCCCGGCGATCGAGCCGTGCTGTTTCATCAGCGCGCCCCAGAAGAATGGCATCAGCTTTTCGCGCCGCTCTTCTGGAGTCTCGGCGTAATACTTCTTGTAGAGAGGCGTGTCTTCGACGCTTCCGTTCTTCGTTTTCGACTTCAGCACCTCCAAATCGAGTCCGCCGAAAACCTCTTGCGTCCGCGCGCCGTCCAGCGTGATGAGAATGACGTTCTCAGTTTTGCCTTGACCGGCGGCCGTGGCGGCCAGTGTGAATAGCAGTGATAGAGAAGCTACGGTGATGTGGTGGTTAATTTTCAAGTTGAACTCCTCGGAAACTCCCTGGGTACGCATCGCTTCCAGCGTGCAGGCATGGGTGGAATACCCATTGGAGGCCCGCAGCGCGCCTGGGGCCGGATGCGCATGATTGCAAACAATAATTACTCGACGCAACAAGACGACTTCGGAGGGTCCGGTTCCGATCAACATGTTTTTCCCCAGGACTGCGCGCTGGAAGCGGCGCCTACCCGGGGGTGATTTTCATTTCAAATTCTGCGGCCCGAGGAGCGGGTGGTCGCGTCGCGGCGCCGTGGATTTGCGGATCACTAACTGAGTCTCGATCCGGTACTCGACGCCCATTCCCCGCTTGGAGCGCGCCATCTTGCTCAACGCCTTGAAGGCCATCTCGCCCAATTGTTCCCGAGGAATGCGCACGGTGGTGAGCGGCGGGCGGGCCAACTGCGCGAAGAAGATGTCGTCGAAGCCAATGACTGAAACGTCTTCTGGCGCCTTCACCCCTGCCTCTTCCAGGGCGCTCATCGCCCCCATCGCTATCAGGTCGTTGCCGCAGAAGATGGCGGTGGGAATCGACGATTGACCCATAATCACGCGAACAGCCGAAGCGCCCCCGTCGACCTTGAAGTTGCTTTCGAGGATCGGGGAGGGACGCAGCCGGCGTTTTTCCAACTCCTCGACAATGGCCTTCTGCAAGGCGACCGCCGTGCGGTTGGTCTGCGGCCCCGAAATCACCGCGACCTGGCGGTGACCCAGCTCTATCAGGTGATCAATGGACTGCGAAATCCCCGTCAGGTAATCGATCTGAATGTTGCTGATCAACTTCTCCGCCGGCCCGAGGTTGTAGAAGACGACGCCGATCCCGGAGGCCCTCAGGCTCTCGACGGCCTTGCGGTCGAGGGCTGAACTCATGACGGCGACGCCGCACACGCCGCTTTGAAGCATATTGCGAATCGAGTTCTGCGACCGCGTGGCGTCGTGTTCCGTGTTGCAGAGAAGTGTGATGCTGCGAGCGCTGTCGCTCGCGGCCGGGGCGTCTCGATTTCCGGGCTTTGTGAAGTGGGCCTTCGCCGATCCGGAGGCGGGGCGTCACGGCGGCAGGCCTCTCAACCCGTCCGGGTCGCAAGCGAAGACGAACAACCCCTACAAACCGCAGTTTTTCACCGGCGACGAGTACGAGATCGTTTCGAGGCTCGCCGAGTTGATCATCCCGACTGACGGCACGCCGGGGGCGCGGGAGGCAGGCGTCAGCGAGTTCATTGATTTCATAGTCTTCAGCGATCAGAGCCTGCAATATCGCTTTCGGTATGGGGTCAGGTGGATTGACGCGCATGCCCGCTACCTGTTCGGACGCCGGTTCCTAGAAATTACGCCCGAACAGCAGACCGAGATGCTCACTCATCTGGCCTACAAGGATCGTCATCGCGCGGGAGAGGAGGACGGTCGTAACTTCTTCAATCTCATCCGCGAGTACGCCGTCATCGGCTTCTACACTTCGCGCGTCGGGCTGGAGGAGATCAGCTATCCCGGCCTCAAGCAGTATTGGCGCGAAGCGCCAGGATGCCCGCACCTCGACGATCCCGAACATAAACACCTGCCGCCGCCGGGCGACTAAACGGTACCGCGCGCGTAAGCAAGCGGCTGACTCAATGGCAGGCCGCTTGCTTACGCGCGCGGTACTGTACTACTTGGCTATTTACGGAGATGAATGAATGCAGGCGGATATTCTGACGTTGATCAAAGAGCGAGGGATCGTACTCGGAGACGGCGGCTATCTGATCGAGCTTGAGCGGCGCGGCTATGTCGACAGCGGCTCGAAGCGTGAGAAGGTGGGGACCGGGCGCGGCAGCGGGCAATTCACGCCAGAAGTGGCGATCGAGCATCCCGACGCGCTCCGCCAATTGCACCTCGAATTTTTGCGCGCCGGGTCGCAGGTTTTGCAGGCGCTGACCTTCTTCGGCACGCGCGAGAAATTGAAGCGGGCCGGCTACGACGCCGAGACCGAAGTGATCAATCAGAACGCGGTGCGGATGGCGCGCGAGGCGGCGGCCGGCGAGGCGCTGGTGGCGGGATCGATCTCGCGCACGCAACTCTTCGAGCGCGAAGGGCGCGGAGCCGCCGACTTCGTGCGCGAACTGGTGGCCGAACAGACGCGCTTGCTGACCGAAGCCGGCGTGGATTTTCTGATCCTCGAAACATTCTTCCACCTCGAAGAGATGTTGATCGCGCTCGAGTGCGCGCGCGCGAGCGGTTTGCCTCTGATCGCCACGATGAGCTTCCGCCCCCGGCTCGACCAATCGAGCGACGGCCATTCTCCGGCCGAATGCGCCCGCGAGATGGCGGCGGCCGGCGTCCATCTGGTCGGGGCGAATTGCGAGCAGGAGCCGAAGAGAATGTTGGCCGTGTTGCGCGAGATGCGCGCCGCCGTCGATGTTCCGCTGGCCGCCCAACCGGCCGCATTCCGCTCCACGGACGAGACCCCATGCTTCACGCGCCTCCCCCAGTTCCCAGACGGACTGGAGACCATTCAGGCGTCGAGGGAAGAGTTCTCCGACTTCGGGCGCATCGCGAATGCCGAAGGCGTCGGCTATGTCGGCGGCTGTTGCGGGTGCAACGCCGCGTATATTCGTGCCCTACCGCCGCGGCCTCTATACTTCGATTAGGCGCACGACCCCTCCGCCAAGTATGACGGCCTTCGACGCGCCGAGCCGCGAATTCTGCACAGTCCGGCGCCCCCGCACCAACACGCCGCTCCAGGCCTTGACCGTGCTCAACGATCCGGTCTTCTTCGATTTCGCGCGAGGTATGGCAAGACGTGTCCTGGCCGAGGCTGGGCCGGAATTGCGCGACCGTCTGATTTACGGGTTCCGGCTCTGCGTGTCGCGCCGCCCCAACGAGAAGGAGATGGAGGAGCTTGCGGCCTTATATCAACGCCAGTTCGCCCGCTTCGCCAAGGACGGCGCGGCGGCGCGCGCGCTGCTGAAAGACGCGGACGCGCAGACGAATCTGCCGGAGCTTGCGGCGTGGGCCGTAGTCTCCAATACGCTGCTCAGCCTGGATGAGACTTTGACGAAGGAATAAGAGAAGTTCTTACGCCAACTTTGCGCCTTAACGTAGGGGCGGGTTTTCCCCGCCCAATCGCCTCGATCACAGACCTGGGCGGGGAAAACCCGCCCCTACGTTGTTGTTTTATTTCTCAAAGACCATAAACCCACGGCTAAACCCATGGCGCTGCTAACGCGGCGAGGGATCCAAGCAGTTACTTTTCAGAAAGGCTATAGAGGCGATAGGATTTTATGAACGAAAAGAATGAATCGTTAAAGCAAATGACGCGCCGCCATTTCTTCCGGCAGACGGGATTCGGCATCGGCGCGCTGGCGCTGTCATCATTGCTCGATCAGAGCCTCTTCGCCCAATCCGAACTGAAGAGATCTGCGGGCAATTCGACGGGGCCGATGGAGCCGAAGACTCCACACTTCGCGCCCAAGGCCAAGAACGTTATCTATCTTTTCATGGCCGGCGGGCCGTCGCAGCTCGATCTTTTCGATTTCAAGCCGAAGCTGGAAGAATTGGACGGCCAGCCGATCCCCGAAAGCTTCACCAAAGGCGAGCGGTTCGCCTTCATCAAAGGGACGCCGCGCCTGCTCGGCTCGCCGCACAAATTCAAACGCCACGGGGAGTGCGGCGCTGAAATCTCCGAACTGTTGCCGCACACCGCTTCCATCGCCGACGAGATCGCCATCATTCGTTCAGTGCAAACAACGCAGTTCAATCACGCCCCCGCGCAAATCTTCATAAACACGGGCCACCAGATCATCGGGCGGCCCAGCGTTGGATCGTGGCTGACCTACGGCCTGGGGAGCGAAAACCGCGACCTGCCCGGCTTCGTCGTGCTGCTTTCGGGGCGCGGAAACCCGGACGGGGGCAAATCGTGTTGGGCGCCGGGCTTTCTGCCGACTGTTTACCAGGGCGTGGAGTTCCGCGCTAAAGGCGAGCCCGTCTTATACCTGACCAACCCCGAAGGCCTGAGCGTCGAGGCGAGGCGCGAATCACTTGACGCGGCGCGCAATCTGAATCAGATGCGCCTCGCCGAAGTCGGCGACCCGGAAATCGAGACGCGCATCGCCGCGTTCGAGATGGCCTATCGAATGCAGACCAGCGTGCCGGAGTTGACCGACATCGCCAAGGAGCCGCCCAGCATCCGCGAGATGTACGGGGCCAGGCCCGGCGAGGTCTCATTCGCCAACAACTGCCTGCTGGCCCGCCGTCTGGTCGAGCGCGGCGTGCGCTTCGTGCAGCTCTTCCACCGCGGCTGGGACACGCACGGCGACGTGCCGAGCAACGACATCGTCAGCTCGCTCGCCTACCTCTGCCGCGAGACCGATCGCGGGGCGGCGGCGCTCGTCAAAGACCTCAAAGATCGTGGGCTGCTCGATTCGACGCTGGTGGTCTGGGGCGGCGAGTTCGGGCGCACGCCTATGAACGAGGAGCGCAAAGGGTCGCGCTTCCTGGGCCGCGACCATCACCCGCGCGCGTTCACGATGTGGATGGCCGGCGGCGGGATCAAACCCGGCCTTACCATCGGAAGGACCGATGAACTGGGCTACAACGTAGTCGAAGACGCGGTCGAGGTCCATGACCTGCACGCGACTATCCTGCATTTGATGGGACTGGATCACACCAGGCTGACATACCGGTTCCAGGGGCGCGATTTCCGCCTGACCGACGTTAGCGGCAATGTCGTGCGCAAACTAATGGCTTGATTGTTATGTGCTAGGAATTTTACCAAGTCCTTGAGCTAAATCGAACCAGACGACATTGGTACGGCGCCGGGGGCGGTGGCGACCAGGCGCCCATCGAAACGCCCTCTCAGCAAGGCGCCCGGTCGCTACCGCTCCCGGTACCGTACCGCCGCGTGTCCCAATGTTGTCTGGTTCAATATAGACCACACCTTCGCATTGAAACAGTAATATGGCCCGATCATTCCGTATCGCTTCCTATAACGTCTTGGCCGACTCGTACGTCAAGCCCCAGTGGTATCCGAACGTGGATCCGGAGGTCCTGCGCTGGGACAGGAGGAAATTTGCCCTTGCCGAAAGAGTCGCGCGCCTCGATACGGCATATGCGTGGATTGTCTGCGGTGATCTGAACGCGCAATCCGACAGTCCGGTGGTCAAGGAACTCGTCGGCAGTGGCTTCGTGGATGCGTATGCGGGTCGCGAGCAAGCCACCTGTAATCCGAACCGCAGGGCGAAAAGGATAGACTACATCTTTCACACTTCGGCCCTGAGGTCGGAGCCTGCGAAGCTGATGGAAATCGATGATCTTACGCCATTGCCATCTGCGGATGAACCATCAGATCACCTCGCCCTTGTGGCTGCATTCGAGAAGAAAGAATGATATGCATGGATTTTGAAAGAGGCGCTAGCGGAACTGCGGCTATAAAAATGGCGAAACACGCGGGAGATCAATTGGAATCTTCCGCGTGTTACGATAACAGGCTACGGACGAGGGACGCAGCGACAGGTCTTAAAATCGAAGACTTTTTCCGGTATGCAGTTCGGAATCGGGAGCGGGCAACCGAAGAAGGTTTGCGGTTTTCCCCCAGTAGATTCGATTGTTCGCGCTCCGATTCCTTGTGTGGGCGCAGTGGAAACGAAACCAACCGCCAGGACGACAAACAGCAGAGTAATCCTGATGACTTTCGACATGTGAACTCTCCTTGTTGTAGATCAATTTGTTTGTGGAATAAGGGAACGCGACAATTTTAGTCTAAATGCCAGGCGCCGTGAATACGAATGGCTGCGCATGCGGATAGTTCGCAAATAGAAAACTCACCTCCCCTGCGCCTGCTCACCTCTCAAAATCATGCAAGTGCTACTCGCGCGCGCCACCAGGCTCCCTCCCTCATCCGTCACGTCGCATTCAACCAGGCCTATGACGCGCGCCCTCTTGACGACCCGGCCTATCGCCTTCAATCTGGCCTTCCAGACCGGCTTCAGGAAGTTGATTTTGAGTTCCAGCGTTGTGAAGGATTCTCCCTCGTCGAGCGTAGCTGCGAAAGCCAGGCCCATTGCGGCGTCTGCGACGTCGCAAAGGACTCCGCCGTGGAGCGTGCCCATTGGATTGGCATGAGCCTCGCCGGCTTCAAATTCGATGATCGCTTCGCCAGGCTCAATCGCCGTGAGGCGAAAACCGATCAATTGCGCGATCGGCGGGGGCGGAGCCTCGCCGAGCAGCCATCGCTCTATCTGATCAATCATCTTGGCCATTAGAAGGCGCCTCCATTTCATTCTCAAACAACCCGCAGTTTAGCGACCGAGGAGACTTCAGTATGTCTGCTTTTTGCGGTTTTTGTCGAATTATTGCGGAAACGGGCGATTTTCTCCGAATCATCGGGGAAACATTCGGCGTGTATTTTCCTTATGCGATCTTCGCGTATCAGGCTTGGACATACGTCTTGCTCCTGTCCATCGGAGTCCTTCATAACAAAATACCTCTTGCAAATGTAACTCCGGCTTCGGATCCGCGACGCTAAAAGAAATCGAGGTCGCAAAAGGCGTAGCGCAAACTGTCTAAATCAGAACACGTGAGATTGGTACAGTACCGCGCGCGTGAGCAAGCGGCTGACTTATGAGACGGCCGCTTGCTTACGCGCGCGGTACTGTACCAGCGTCCCAATGTAGCGTGTTTCGATTTAGCTAAAGTTTCTACACATGTCTTTTGCGCCGGAGGCGCAGCGGATATTAGCCGGTGGTGGAGCGGAGCGTAACCACCGGAAGCGAGTAGAGATATATACCCAGCCCCGGAGATCTTGCCAAATGGCACACCGCTCGTGGTTCTTTGAAATTTTTGTGGTTTTCAATGCTCATGGGTTTATCGCTTTGGGGCAAGACATAACCTTTTTCTGTGGGGGTAGGAGCGCCTTCAATCAAAT
>WNGB01013360.1_pt1 | contig 11066 bp, 8 predicted proteins | sample 5400681 | NCBI WGS metagenome assembly WNGB01 (sample SAMN13153367, study PRJNA577476) | soil metagenome | isolation source: 115 cm soil or saprolite under grassland replicate 2 | place: USA:California | collected 2016-06-15 | reverse complement strand
TGCCTAACGAGTCATAACCCTAAACCACTGCGGCCCAACCCAACGAGACGCGCTACCTCCAAACCCCAGCCGGACAAAATATCCAACTGCGGGTCAGGCAGAGCTACACACTTTTTCCTTGATTAAGAACCTTCATCGATTGGTTAGATCTCATACCCTCGCAACCAGCCGCGCCATCTGCCTGCGCGAACAAGTCGAACTGTGAGCGCGTCCACTGGCCACATAATAAGGACAAGAAGCAGCACAGTCGACACGACAAAAGCCATCAGAGGTAAGTGCAGAGCCAGGACGAGCACATCAATGCCAGCCAGCAGAAGAAGCATAGAAAACGATAAGGCAAAGAACTGGAAGTCGCGTCGACGAGTGAGCTGAGCGCCGCAATGCGGACAGCGAATGCACGAGTGTGTGCTGGCAAACCAGACATTCCACGGGATGAAACGATGTCCGCACACTGGACAGGTTCTCGGTTGGGGCTTCGTGCCCATGCGATCTAACGAGACGGAGCTGAGCCACCGCTGGCGGCGAGCGCGGCAAACATCGAGAACTGCTTCATAAAATTAAATGTGGTCATCGCGACGGCCAGCGGTTGGCTCCAGCGATTGGTTAGATGAGTTACGCCGTGGCCTCCGAAGGTATCGATAATACACGCCGAAACCCATGCCGAGTGCGCCGACTAATGCAAACGATGGCGCGATGATGAACAACTGGCCAAAACGATTCTCGTATGCGGCCTGTGCATCGCCGCACACGGAAATGGATGGCGAGTCAGGCAGGTATGTGACTGCTACCGGATCACCAAGGTGAATACGGTCGAGATCCCCTGCGGCACAAGGTCCGCCTGGGTAGCGAATGCCGCCGACATAGTAGTCGTAGCGGATGGATGCGTGGTTCATCGGCTCTTTCGCTGTCACCGCGCCGGTGACTTGCACACCTGACCGCGCTAGCCGCTGATGAGTGCGCCAGTCGCCGCTCATATCTTGGAAGATGGCCGACCAGACACCAACGAAGACAAGCGCGCCGATGACCACTGCGAGCATTTTCCTCATCTAACGAGAATTCGGCCCCAAAAATCTGTAACTAAAGGCAGATAAAATCTGTATAATCCGGTTGTGTTTGGGGCGGTGAATCGCTACAACCAAGGGCATGTCAACGGCAGTGGTAGCGCCGGCGGTTTCCTCTGGCAAGCCCAAAAAGTTGCTCGACCAAATGCGGGATGTCTTGCGGGTGAAACATTACAGTTTGCGCACGGAGCGTTCCTATTGCGATTGGGTAAAGCGGTTTGTTCGTTTCCATGAGCTGCGCCATCCGAGAGAAATGGGGCGGCGGAGATTGGGGCGTTTCTTACCCATCTGGCGACCGTCGGCGAAGTGGCGGCGTCCACGCAAAACCAGGTGTTGAGCGCGATCCTGTTCCTTTACCAGCAAGTGCTCAAACAGGAGGTCGGCTGGGTCGATGAAGTGGAACGGGCGAAAAGGCCGAAGCGCGTCCCGGTGGTGCTGACACGAAACGAGGTTCACAAAATCTTTGCGCATTTGCACGGAACGCCGCGGCTAATGGCCGGATCGCTCTACGGCAGCGGCCTGCGCTTGATGGAGTGCGTTCGCTCGCGTGTGAAGGACGTGGATTTCGGTTACGCGCGAATCATGGTCCGCGATGCCAAGGGCGCAAAAGATCGGGTCACGATGTTGCCGGTGAATTTGGCCGCGCCGCTCCAGCGGCATTTGGTCAAAGTGAAGGCGCAGCACGAACAAGATTTGGAGGACGGATTTGGCGAAGTGCACTTGCCGCATGCGTTGGAACGCAAATACAAAGCGTCGGCCAGGTCTTGGCCGTGGCAGTTTGTTTTTCCTTCGGTACGCATTTCAGCAGACCCGCGCACCGGGGCACGGCGCCGACATCACGTGAACGAAAATGTATTGCAGGTTGCCCTGAAAAACGCGGTGCGCGCAGCGGAAATTGACAAACCGGCAAGCTGCCACACGCTGCGGCATTCGTTCGCGACGCATTTGTTGGAAAATGGATACGACATTCGGACGATTCAGGAACTTCTTGGTCACAAGGACGTGAGCACGACGATGATCTATACTTACGTGCTGAACCGGCCGGGGATTGGAGTCAAGAGTCCGTTGGATTGAGGAGCGGTTGAGAGTTGAGCGTTGAAGGTTGAGTGACATATAAGAAAGGATGTTTAACTTTGAAAAACTCGATGCCTGGCAAGCCGCGATCGAATTCGCCGATCTTGTTTATGAGGTGACCGGAAGTTTCCCAAACGACGAACGATTCGGACTAACGAATCAAATGCGGCGCGCGGCAATTTCCATTTCCTCCAACATTGCCGAGGGAAGTTCGCGCGGCTCGCGTCCAGATTTCTCGCGCTTTATTGAAATCGCAACCGGCTCGCTATTTGAAGTCGTATCGCAGGCGACAGTGTCGGAGCGACAGAGGTGGCTCAATAAGGCTCAATACGAGCAAATTTATCTGGCAGCTGAAAAGCAAAGCCGGATGTTGAGCGGATTGCGAAAATCGCTGATCGAGCCTTGACCCTCAACACTCAGCTCTCAGCCAGAGACCCTCAACCATCCTACGCTGGGGCGCCGCCGAGGGCGCCGGGGAGCGGTGGCGTGACGTCGGGCGCAGCTACAACTTGCTTGGGCGGTTTTTCGGCCGGCATTTGTTTGCTCGGGGGCGGCGCAACGCCCGGCGGCGGATTAATCAAGCGACCGTGTTCGACGATTTCTTTAATTTGCGAGCCGTCGAGCGTTTCGAACTCGAGCAGCGCCTTTGCGATTACCTCGAGCTTGTCGCGATGCGCAATGAGCGTCTCTTTCGCCAGCTGATACGCGTCATCGAGCAGTTTTTTTACTTCCTGATCGATCTGCTCGGCCGTGGCTTCGCTGTAATCGCGCGCACGCGAGATATCGCGGCCGAGGAAAACGTAGTCTTCGTGGTCCCCATATTCGACCATGCCCATTTTCTCGCTCATGCCCCATTCGCAGACCATCCGGCGTGCAATCGCGGTAGCCATTTTGATGTCGCCGCGCGCGCCGTTTGTGATGTCGCCAAAGATAATTTCCTCAGCAACGCGGCCGCCCATGCTGACGGCCAGACCAGCAAGCAATTCGTTTTTGCGGTTGGTGTATTTGTCTTCCTCCGGCAACCACATGGTCGATCCAAGCGATGGACCGCGCGGGATAATTGTCACCTTATGGAGCGGTTCCGTGTGCGGGAGAAGTTCGAGCAGCAGCGCGTGACCGGCTTCGTGATAGGCGGTGTTTTGTTTTTCCTTTTCGCTCAGCGCTAGACTGCGGCGTTCCTTGCCCCAGCGGACTTTATCACGCGCTTCTTCAAGCTCAGCCAGCGTAATTCCTTTCAGGCCGCGACGGGCGGCGAGCAACGCCGCTTCATTGATCACATTGGCAAGCTCCGCGCCGGAATAACCCGGTGTGCCGCGTGCGACCACCGCAAGATCGACGCCTTCCGCCAGTTTCACTTTCTTGGCATGAACCCGCAGAATCTCTTCGCGCCCTTTGACATCGGGCAAGTTAACGGTGATCTGGCGATCGAAACGACCCGGCCGCAACAGCGCCGGATCAAGAACATCAGGGCGGTTGGTGGCCGCGATGATAATCACGCCTTCCTGGGTATCGAAGCCGTCCATCTCGACGAGCAATGCATTGAGGGTTTGCTCGCGTTCGTCGTGCCCACCCCCAACGCCATGGCCACGATGACGGCCGACCGCGTCAATCTCGTCGATAAAGATGATGCATGGCGCGGATTTTTTGCCCTGCTCAAACATGTCGCGAACGCGCGAGGCGCCGACGCCGACAAACATTTCAACGAAATCTGAGCCGCTGATCGAAAAGAACGGGACATCCGCTTCACCAGCGATGGCGCGCGCCAGCAGCGTCTTGCCAGTGCCGGGCGGCCCGACCAGGAGGACGCCCTTCGGAATGCGGCCGCCGAGCTTCTGGAATTTCTTTGGGTCACGCAGGAACTCGACGAGCTCCTGCACTTCGTCCTTTGCTTCCTCGACGCCGGCGACATCGCGAAATGTGATTTTGTTCTTGTCCCGGGCCAGCATGCGCGCTTTCGATTTCCCGAAATTGAGGGCGCCTTTCCCGGCCATTCGGATTTGCTGGCGGAACAAGAAGTAAAGCACGAGCAGGAACAGGGCGATGGGAAGGAACCCGACCACGGTTTGCGCAAGCACATTGGATTCGGTTTTGATCGCCGGTTGAATGCCCGCTGCCGCGAGTTTTTCCTGCAAATTATTCGTGAAAGTTAAATAGACTGTGGTTCGAAACAGAACGGGCTGGGCGGACGTTGGCCCCGCTCCCGGGCGAATGTAAGCGCCGCGCAGGGTTTGCGTCGTTCGGCCATCTTCGACGACAAGGATCAGAGGATAATTCTTATCGTTGACGATCTGCTTGTTCTCCAGCAGCTCGAGAAAGCGGTTGTAAGGTACGTCTTCGAGGGGCTGCATGCCACCGCGGAAATAGACCATGGCGAGGGCAATGCACCCGAAGCCGATCGCCAGGAGGACGATGCCGCGCCAATTAAAATTGGGCTCATTGCCGCGGGATTTATTCTCTTTTTGAGAGTTACGACCGGATTTTGGCATAATGGAAACAGTATCTTAACTGGGGAAAAAGGTTACCATGAACAATTGGCAATGCAAAATGGCGGACTCGTTCGTCGCCTCTATATCGTAGCCACGCATTGCGTCGCTCGTCGATCTCGGTAAAATTTTGGCCGAAATATCCAAATGACAGAACTGGTCTCCACGGTAGCAGACAAAATCGACCGGGCCGTACAGCGGGTGACTCCGTTTGCCTATCGGGTGCGACGGACGGGGCGCCGCTTGGTGCGCCGGGCTTTGCGCAAGCCTCGCAGCGTTTCGGAGGGGCCAAACTTGCTGCCCTTGTTGATTCAAGTGCTGGCGAGTTTCACCAAAGCAGACGGTATTCTGCTCGAGGAAGAGATCGACTCGAGCCTCGGTTTTCTGCGTTACGATTATCCGGAGGCGGTTTACTCGGAGCTGCGGCAGTTGTTTCGACAGGCGCTTTATGAGCAGCAAGACCTCGCCGCGATGGCGCAGAAATTGAGCCTGCAGCTGAGCACGGAGCGCAAAATCATGCTTGGCGTTCAGCTTTACGATCTGATCTCGCAAGCCGGTTTGAAACAAGAACAGGTCGTTGCCTTCTATTCGTTCATGTCACAGCTCGGAATGGCCGCGCAAGCGATCGACATCGTTTACCAGCTCAATGCGTCGGAGGATTCGGATCCTTCGATCTACCAGCACGGCGCGTCCCCGCTCGAATCGCTCTCTTTCGGGACGGACGGGAAGGCAGACGTGACAGTCAAGAACCTGACCGACAACGATCGTTTGATGGCCTTTCGCTATCACGATCTGATTTTGCTGAAAAATTATAGCGGCCAGAACGTGTCCGTGCGTGGAAGACCACTGGTGCGTGGCGGGTTCTGCCGAATTTATCCGGGCCAGCGCATTCTGGTTGGCGATCAGGTGCTCAGCTATCAAGAGCTCGCTCAATATTTCAATGCGAAGAAGAACGTTTCACTTCCGGAGATTTTCATCCGTGTAAATAAAGACGCGGATGAAGTGGAACTGGAGCGCTCGCGGACGCGCGAAAGCTCGCTCCGGATTACTTTCGGATTAAAGGTGCGCGTGAAGGCGCTGCGCGATGTCGATGCCGAGATCAATGGAGTCAAATTGAAAGCCGACACCAAGGTGGAGGCGGCCCTGGAAGACAGGATCATCTTCCATAACGACAGCGAGATGGATTTAAGCGATCTGCGCCGGCGGGCTCGTGCGTTGGGCGGCCGGTTTCAATTAAAGGCCTCCAAATCCGAATATTTGGTCTCCAACGAGCCCAGCCGGCTTCAAGCCGACGATATTCTGCTTTCTCCCGGCACGAGCGGTGACGTGCTGCTGAAGATTTTTTGCGATTACGACGAGCGGGTGGGCCAGTTGCAGGTAATTGAAGCCGATCGTCCGATTCTGGTGGGCGATACTCCCGTGCGCACGACCGCGCCCCTCAAAGATGGTGATACCATTCGGATCGACGTAGGACAATTTCTGCGGTGCAACTTTTCGGAGCGAATCATCGAGGAAGAGCGCAACATCATTCGCACACTCGATGTGAACGAGATCACGCATCGGTTTGGCAAGGGGGAGGTCGGGCTCGAGGGAATTTCTTTTAGTATCAGTCGGGGCGAACTCGTTTGCGTGATGGGTGCGAGTGGTTCGGGAAAGAGCACGCTCTTAAAGGTGCTGGCCGGACAACTCCGGCCCACCAGCGGCGAAGTCATCCTCAACGGACAGTCGCTTTTTCCGAACCTTGACGTTCTCAAGCACTACGTCAGTTACATGCCGCAACAAGACGCGTTCGACGAGCATCTCACTATCGGCGAGAACCTCCAGTTTGCGGCGGCAATCCGAGCCCCGCACTTGTCGCGACGCGATCGCACCCGGCGTCTGGAGGCAAAGCTGATCGAGCTCGGCCTCGGCGAACGCCGGGATGCAGTGGTGGGCAGCCCGGAGAGCAAAACGTTGAGCGGCGGCGAGCGCAAACGCCTCAACGTTGGCCTCGATATGATCGGCATGTCCGACGTTTATCTTTTCGATGAGCCCACTTCCGGTCTCTCCTCGAAGGACTCCGAGCATGTCCTGGAGATCATCCGCGGAATGGCCCATAACAAGATCATTATTGTCACCATTCACCAGCCGAGCTCCAAAATCTTCCAAATGTTCCATAAAGCGATCCTGCTCGACAAAGGAGGCAGGCTCGTATTTTTCGGCACGCCTTCAGACATGCTTCGCTATTTTGCTGAAGCGGAACACCAGCACCAGTTCGGCGCTGAGCTGGGCGCCTGTCCCTCCTGTGGAACGACGCGCCCCGAGTTCATTTTTGACGTTCTGGAGACGCCGTTGCGCGATTTAAGCGGCGACATCATTTACGAGGAAAACAGCCGTGGCCAGTTGGTCGCAGCCCGCCGTTATTCGCCGGAATTCTGGCGCGACAAGTACGAAGCTTTCCGATTGATCCAGGACGTCAAACAAGTTTCCTTGCGCGCGGAACCGGCTGCGCCGCTGCCGTCCGCGCCCGCCGAAAAGAAACGCCTGCCAATTCGCTGGCACGACGAATGGACGCAGCTCCGCACGCTGTTGCGTCGCGCATTCATGAGCAAACTGCGCAATCGCGCCAACCTCGTCATTACGATCGGCGTCTCGCCCGTGCTGGCGTTGCTCATCGCGACGCTTCTGCGCTACTCAGAGAGCGGGAAATACGATTTTGCGTCCGCTTATCACATCCCGACGTTTTTGTTCCTTGGCCTGATCGTCGCGATGTTTCTCGGGCTGACCAACAGCGCGGACGATATCATTCGCGACCGCGCCGTGCTGCAACGAGAGCGCAATCTCAACGTTCGCCTGTCGTACTACATCTTCTCAAAGACGCTCACCCTCGGGGTATTTGCCCTGATCCAGTGCGTGCTTTTTGTCCTGATCGGGAATTACGTCCTGCAAATCCGCGGGATGTTTTGGATTTACCTTGGAATCATGCTCATGACGGCCATGGGCGGTGTGTCGCTTGGTCTGGTCATTTCTTCACTCGTTGCCGATCCAAAAACGGCGGCCAACATCGTCCCGCTCGTCCTGATTCCGCAGATCATCATGGGCGGAGCGCTTATCAAATACGAGGACATGAACCGGAACCTCGCTCTGGTTTATACGCTCTCGCATTGGTTCTCCGAACATCCGAGCACGGACCAAAGCAGGAAAATGGAGAGCAAGCTGGAGGTGCCACTTGTTTGTCAATTTATCGCCATGCGTTGGTCGTACGAGGAGATAATTCTCGCGCAAGCCAAGCTCAACCCGCTGACGCGCCGGCAAGATCGAGCCAGCAACGAAATTCAAAGACTCGCGCATGATGCGAACACTCCTGAGCAACGCAAGCGTCTGGATGACTTGAAGGAAGTTTTGGCATTGCTATCGGGTCTCGAAGGAGGTTCGGTGAAGGAGATCGATCGTTATCTCAAACTAATCGACCGTGTCCTGTCCGGGAAACAGACGTTCGATCGCTCACTTTTCCGAAACGCAAATGGTCCGGTCACGGCCGAGCAGATTTATGTAAATCAGAAGGTGGCTGATCTGATCTCCAACGCCGAAATGGAGCAAAGCGATTATCGCCGCGGTAATCGGCCGAATGTCTTCTTCGGCGCTCAAAAACAGTATCTGGGGATAAAGGTTAGCGCGTTTGTCTTTAATACGACTGTTCTGATTGGATCGACGCTTGGATTACTGGCACTACTCCATTGGATTTTGCGAAAGCAACTGGAAGTGCGAAGAAGTTGACCCGCTTTCTTATTAACACCGCGCTTCAGCGCGGTGATTTTCGACTATCATAACGCCGCAACCGCTTTAGCGGTTTACTATGCGGCAGGAAAACCGCTAAAGCAGTTCGGGAACTAAGTTCGCGTCTCACACCCAGCTAAAGCAGGGTGTTAATGAAAAGTTGCTCCAGCGACGTTGCCGAGGAAAAATACAGGCCACAATGAGCAAACCAAAGACAAGACCAGCGCGCCTCATCGTTGCGGCGAGCGAGACCGATCCCGACATGTTGTACGCGACGAACTTTTGGGCGCCCGATCCATTTATTTTCCTGGAGCGAAACGGCAAGCGCACCCTCGTCCTGAGCGACCTGGAGGTTGATCGAGGCCGCAAGCAGGCCAATGCCGACGAGTTTGTCATGTTCAGCGCGCTCGAACGCGAAGTGCAGGGAAAATCCAGGAAGACGCCTCCCTACGAAAAAGTTCTCGCACATTTCCTGCGAAAGCGCGGTGTGAGATCGGCAATTGTTCCCGCAGCTTTCCCGCTTGGCTACGCGGAGACGCTTGCCGCAAACAAAATCCGTGTCCGGGCAACGGACGGCCTTTTCTGGCCGGAACGTGAAGCGAAATCCGACAAGGAAATTGAGATGATGGGCCGCGCCCTGCGAATTACCGAAACAGGGCTCCGGCGCGCAATTGAAATTCTGAAAGCATCGAAACCTGGCGCCGGAAAGCGATTGCGCTGGAGCGGCAAAACGCTGACCTCCGAAATACTGCGGGCAGAAATTGATTCCGCGGTTTTGCGTGCCGGTGGCGTTCCGGCGGGGACGATCGTCGCCGGCGGCGACCAGGCGTGTGATCCGCATGAGCGCGGGTCCGGTCCGCTTTACGCGAACTCGCTGATCATTCTCGACGTTTTTCCGCGCGACGCGAAGACCGGCTATTTTGGCGACATGACTCGCACCGTTTTGCGCGGACGCGCGAGCGACGCGCAGCGAAAGCTTTGGAAAACGGTGAAAGCCGGACAGGCGCTGGCTTTGAAAAGGATCAAGGCCGGCGTGGATGGAATGACGATTCACAAGGCAATCCAGGAATTCTTTACAGAGCGTGGTTTTCCGACGGAAATTCGCAAAGGCCGGCGAGTTGGATTTTTTCATGGGACCGGCCATGGACTCGGGTTGGAGATCCACGAGCATCCTCGGTTGCAAAAAGTTATGCTGAAAGCTCGGCAAACGCTGACGGTTGAGCCCGGATTGTACTATCCCGGATTGGGTGGCGTGCGCCTGGAAGACGTAGTCGTGGTCACAAAAAACGGTTGCCGCGTACTTTCGCGCTTTCCGAAGCAATTGGAAATCTGAGGTGGATCGGCCGCTCCGTCGGGCGATGCTAAACAAATGCGGCTTCTGCCGCCTAAACTAGCGTCGAGCAGGGACTGCTCCATCCACCGATGAACGAAGCACGCGTTTGCGCGTCTAAGGTTCCTAGACACACTTAAGACAGGCATGTTTTATCCTTACGGTTTCGGCGGTTCCAGTTGGCTGCTTTACATAGGCGTGCCGCTGATTATCGGGCTCTGGGCACAGTTTCGGGTGAGTAGCGCGTTTCGAAAATGGGGCGAGGTGCGCGCCGCCTCAAACATCACCGGCGCGGAGTGTGCTCGCGAAATCCTGCAGGCGGCCCAAATTAACGATGTCGAGGTTGTCGAGACGAACGATTTTCTTGGGGACCATTATGATCCAAGGGACAAGAAGCTGCACTTGTCCAGCGGCGTCTATCACACGCCCTCGGTTGCGGCTGTGGGTATCGCCGCCCATGAAACCGGTCACGCCATTCAGCACGCAAAAGCTTATGCGCCGCTCAAGGCGCGAATGGCGATTGTGCCGGTAACAATGGTCGCATCGCAAATGCTGCCCTTTGTGATCATCGGCGGGCTGTTTTTTCACATCACTGGTTTGATTACGCTCGGCATTTATTGCTATTTGATTCTGCTGGTCTTCCAGCTGATCACGTTGCCGGTGGAATTCGACGCGTCGCGCCGCGCGAAAATCATCTTGCAGCAAATGGGGATCGTTCAGCCGGGTCCCGAAGTCGCCGGGGTAAACAAGGTGTTGAACGCGGCGGCGCTCACCTACGTGGCGGCATTTATCGCGGCGTTGGGCAATTTGCTCTGGTTGCTGTCGATCCGCGACCGGCGCTAATCACCTGCGCCGTTGAAGAAAATGAGTGCTTCGGTCGCCATATCCGCCACCGGACGGATTCGCTGCGGCGAACCTGCTCGCCGGATTTCCGATTTGTTATCGTCCGGTCTCGACGCTCGTGCTAAGTCTAAGCGTGAGGCGATGAACCAGCCGAGAACCGACGAAGATCAGGAGTTGGTGGCGCGCACGCAGTCAGGCGACGCCAGTGCGTTCGATCAGCTTGTCATCAAATATACCCCGCGCCTTTACGGGTTGGTTTACAACATGACCTCAAACCACGAGGACACGAACGATCTCTTGCAGGATATTTTTTCCAAGGCCTACAAAGCAATCCGCGGGTTTCGTGGCAAGTCGTCTTTTTATACCTGGATTCATTCGATCGCGGTCAACATGACGCTGAACTTTCTCAAGAAGCGCGGCCGTCGTTTTCAGCTGAGCCTCGATGACGTCGATGCCGGCGTTCAAAATGACAAGGAATTTATGGAATTGACCGCGACCAGCAGTCCGGTGCGGGAAGCA
>WNGB01032409.1_pt1 | contig 11067 bp, 8 predicted proteins | sample 5400681 | NCBI WGS metagenome assembly WNGB01 (sample SAMN13153367, study PRJNA577476) | soil metagenome | isolation source: 115 cm soil or saprolite under grassland replicate 2 | place: USA:California | collected 2016-06-15 | reverse complement strand
CATACACGGAAGGCTCGCTTCTCGTAGGCTGGTTTCGACACCCAAATCCTTTCGAGAAACGAGCCTCTATTCACGTAGGCGCGCCGACGGGGCGTAGCCTGTTACATGCTATTATCCGGTCCCTTGAATAACCCTCAATATCGCCTGAATTCAATTCCTGAATAAAATGTGCGATCTCATCTCTGCTAATGAATAGCCTTCTGCTGGGGCTTGGTTGATAGAAGGATGTCCCTCGATCTGCCATGTCAGATAGCAATCGCGTTGCTGCCGGCCGGAGCTGATCTACACTTATGGGCTGATGAGCAAGAGAGCCTTTCCGCATGATTGACTTTGCGACCGCCCATCGACGCTCGGCCTGGAACGGCTCCGACTCGGGTAGGGATAGAGACTTCGTGCGAAGTACTAGCTCGATGCCGCTGGAGACCCACTGAAGCGCCCACTGCCAAGGCCATGCCGGAAAGTCCGCCGGAGCGGTGCCCCATAGGCTCGGTGACCACTCCGAACCGTCGGAAGCTTGTAGGCTGAACGGATCCAGGTCATACGGGAGCTGGGTGACAGCTACCCCTGCAGCGGCACCCGTCTTCAGTGCAGCAAAGACTCGGTTGTGCTGCACGGAAACGCCAACCGTCCTCAGCCTTCCACTGGAATCCGTAAGCCCGAGCCTCTGACCGAGCGGGCCGAGCGCATTAACCCATGACCCCAGAGCGTGACGCAGCCTGCGCGCGCACTCCAAATCAGCAGGCAATGCGGAATTTGCCGCCGGAGCCATCTCAGGAACGGCGTTGGCGATGAGCCACGCTGCCAAGCCCGGATGTACTGCCGCCAGGGGGTCGAGCAGCGCGATGACCTGCTGCCACGAACCAACCGTGACGGCGAGCATCAATGAATAGCGCCATCGGTCTAGCAACCTCAGGTCATGCAGGTCAAGCCCTTCGACACCAGAGTCAAGCACCGTCTGCGCTGCGAAATACTGCTCCACAACCGGCAGCGCGAACCTGAGCGCACGCCCCTGCCTTACGATGAGCCGCGTCTCTAGGGCCGATCTGGCAACGTCCTCGTCACCCAACTCCGCGGCCAGCACGGCACCGCCTGATTCAAGGGCAAGACGAGCGAGACGCTTCAGCGCATCGCGCGCCTGGATGGGCGGGTGGCGTGTTCGCCTCAACGCACCGTCCGCAAGAGCCTCCAAGAACGTGCCCTGAGAGCTTGGAACTTCTGCACCGGCCTGCTGCCGGAGCGTGGCAATGATGGCGAACAGAGGCAGGTGCAGCATCTCACGGATCACGGCCGGTTTGGACCACAGAACGGCGGGGCGGCCGCCAAGACGTTCAACGAGCGTCGTTGCCTCGTCATCGGTCAGCGGCGGATATGCAAGTCTTTCCTCGTAGCTCAGGTTCATGCCCAGCCGGGTGGTTGCGACAATCTGGCAGTTCGGCCACGCAAACACGATGGCGCGGGCTTCGTCGAGAAGCTGCGAAGCGCGAGCAGATCCAGCCTCGTCGAGGCCGTCAAGTACCAATCGCAGGCCCAGTCGTTGAGGGTTCCCGAGCTTGTCGGCTGCCGTACGGAGGGCGTCTGCCAGGGGAGTGGCGACTGACTGGGCATCGAGGTAAACCGGCAACGGTGCATTGTCGTCGTCGAGCGAGGCCGCTATATCGGCTGCGTGTATTCGTTCGATGGTTACTGATTTGCCCGAGCCAAAGTCGCCTTCGAGGATAGTCAGGCCGGCTCGTGGCAACTCTCGGCCGAGCCGGGTTGGCGCACCAACGTTGTCATCGTCGGCCAAGGCTTGTGCAAGTTCTGCGCTTACGCCTGCTGCGACCCATCGCGATATCATCCGACCTCTGCTCGCAGAGGCAGCCTCTAGAAGCAGTTCGCGTCTTACCTGGGAAGACTTCTGCTGACTATCGCCAACACTGATACGTCTTCTCTCAACACTCTCCTCATGGTCTCTCTTCATCTTGTGAAGTTCTTCGACCGAAAAATGAATTCCGTTGTCTTTGTCGATCAAGGTGTGATGGGTCGGGCACATAAGTACCCGATTCGGGTAAGCATTTCGTTCGCTGACGGGCATGCTTGGGTCGCCGCGCGGGCCGCCATCTTCCTCAGCCACGATGTGTGCTTCGTGCCCGACCACGATTGGCGTAGAGGACTTCATTTCGCCAGCTGCGCCGGGTGTGTCAGCAGGAATCATTGTTAGTGTCTGCGTACACGTAGGGAACGCGCACTCATTGCCCGAACGTCCCCAGAGCAGCTTACGGTCGGCACCTTTTATACTGGCCACTGCTTTTTACAAGACCCCGCTTCATTGTCGTAGATCAATTACGGCAGATCGGATGCCGACGTGACCTGCGAACTCATTTGGGCTGCGTCCCAAGGTTATCAAGAATATGTTCACATAGTTCGTCCACTTCGGCCGGGCGCCGGTGGTCCAGCCGTCCAGCGGCCTTGGCAAGCATCCTTGCCGCCCTCTGCGTCGCCCGATCGCGGCATACCGGGCGGTTGGCGACCCGCCGGTCGCAGATCTTCACCATCAGGGCGTCGATGAAGATCACCGGGCAGGCACCGTGCAGCGGCCAATCTCCGTCACCAGGTCGCGAAAGTCTTTGACCGGACCGAAAAGGCAGGTGCGGAGTGGATCAGGCAGGCCGGGGCGGGACGTAGGTATTCGCCTGGACGGTGGCCTAACGACGGCGGAGCGCCGAGATGGCCGCAGGACCCAATGACGGGTGGCTGCGCTAGCAGCTGGCCCAGGCGAGCCCGGGGACGGAGCAAGAGCATCAGAACTCAGATGAGCGAGGCTAGCTGCGCGGTCCAGCCGGAAGTCCGTCCTTAATGCCGCGGCGACCGCCGGTCCTCATGCACAACGGCACGATGTCCTCGGCTGAATTGCTCTAGGCCAGGAGGCACATATCGGTCTCTCCCGGCTCCTCGGCGTCCGTCACAGAGTACGAAATTACGCGTTCTCGCTGCCAGCTGGCCGCAAGGTTGGTTGTCAGCTGTCAAGCACGCTAGGTACAGTTTCTATATGAGCGAGGTCACGACCGTCCTCCTAGAGGAGGACGAGGTGCGCAGTCTGAGCGAGCAGGTCGCCCGCCTCGGACCCGGCGAGCCGTACCTGGCGGTGATCGTGGACGGGAAGGCCATCGTCAGGTCCACAAGGGGTATCTCCCAGACTCTCCTCCAGCTGTGGCGCAGCGAGCCAGCGATGATGGTTCCGGACTCGCTCGGGTACTGGCCTGCGACGCGACACGTGGATCTGGCCGATCTCTGACGCTGTCGCGCTGTAATCTCACCGCTTGTGACGGAGGTCCGGTTCTTCAACGAGCGCGGTCGCGACCGCTTCGAAGAGTACCTGGAGATCAGGCGACGCCGTCCGGCCGAGGCAGAGGCTATCCGGGACGCGATAACCCTCATCGAGGCAGACTCGGAGAGGGCCGAGCGCGACTACTCGATCGGGCTCGGCGATCCCCAGGCCCGCTACCTGGCGATGCCGTTCCTCGGCCCTGACGGGCTCATGTGCCTGGTCTGGCGGCACTTCCCGGACGGCGGGGACGGAGTCGAGATCGTGCACTTCCAACAAGCCTGGGGCGATGACCTCGACAGACCGAGGGTCTGGCCGCGCGACTAGCCCGGCCATACGGTGCGCTTAGCCCTCTGGTTCAGGCGCTAGCTTCCGTCAACAGGTGGGCAGTCATCAGAATTCCCGGTGTAGAAGTGCCGGATACGTGCCCGGGTCTTCGTTGCGAAGGTAGTCCGCGCGGGTCAGGCGTGTTGGGTGGCCGCCCCTTCAGGGATGAGAACCGCCAGGTTGTGGCTGGCCGTGTGGTGGTTGGCTCAGCTCTCGCCATCCAGCAACCCTCGCTTCGCCTTTCTCGCAGGGCGCAACCGGCGAAAATGCCGGAAGGGTGCGCAGGGGCTGGGAGACTGCTGGCGTGGTGTTTGTCGCTGACGACCTTGGGGCTTGGCTGGTCGGGCTGCTCGCCAATGCAGGCCGTAAGAAGCTGACCACGTTAGTGCTGGGCAGCGATCAAGAACGTGCGCTGCGGCAGGCGGCCACGGCTGCGGTCCAGCTCACTGCCGGGGAGCTGGACCGTGCCGGCGGTGAGCAGGCCGGGCAGGTGGCGATGGTGATCAGCGAGGTCTTCGGCGAGCCGATGTCCGATGCGCCGCTGACCGGGCAGTCGACGTTGCTGGGCGGACTGCAGGCAGGGATAGCACGGATGCTGGCGCCTCTTGATGATGCCAGCCTGACGGGCACGGGGCAGTCCTCCGCTGAGCTGCTGGGAGTGCCGGCCACCGTGCTGGCGGAGCAGCTGGCCAGTTACCTGGTGCGGGAGATCATGCTTCGGGGGTCTCGTGGCGGGCCGCTGGCGCCGTTGGCCGACCAGCTGAACCATGACGTAACCCATCTGCAGGGCCAGCGGCTCGAGGGCATGCTCGCGCGGCTGGCCGGCGAGATCCGGGACGTGCCAGCTAGGGCTGGCAGTGGCCCGGCGGTGGCGAGCAAGCCGGTGCGGCTAGCGCCGCGGCCAGCATTCCTGGTTGGTCGCCGGGAGCTGCTGGCGGACCTGCGTGCTCGGCTGACGAGCGGCGATGCCGAGGGACCGCGGATCGTTGCGCTATGTGGCATGGGCGGGGCGGGAAAGACCAGCGTGGCGGTCGAGTACGCGCACCGTCACATGGCCGGCTGGGGGTGGTCTGGCAGTTCCCGGCCGGGGAGCCGACCGCGCTGGCGGCCGGGTTCGGTGACCTGGCGGCCTGCCTTGGCGTCCGTGACCTGCTCGATGCCGGGGACCCGGTCGCGCAGGTCCATGCGGTGCTGGCCACACGCCCGGGGAGCTGGCTGCTGATCTTCGACAACGCGCCTGGAAGGGGTGCTGCCGCCGACGGGAAATGGGCAGGTGCTGATCACCAGCCAGGACCCGCACTGGCCGGGCCAGGCCGTGGACGTGCCGGTGCTTGACCGAGACGTCGCGGCGGCGTTCTTGCTGACCCGCACGGGTTCCGCCGACCAGCCCGCAGCCGACCAGCTCGCAGCCGAGCTGGGCGGCCTGCCGCTGGCGCTGGAACAGGCCTGCGCTTACATGCAGGCGGCCGGTCGCAGCATCGCCGGGTACCTGGCCCTGTTCCGGCAGCGGCGCGCCGACCTGCTCGCCCGCGGGCAGATCCCCGGATACGGCAAGCAGGTCACCACCACCTGGGCGCTGGCGTTCGACCAGCTCCAGCGCACCTCGCCCGAGGCGATCGGGTTGCTGCGGCTGCTCGCGTGCTGCGCTCCCGAGCAGATCCCGCTCCATCTCCTGCTCCAGCCCAGGCCCGAACTCGCAGAATCGCTCGGCCCTGGGGTTGCGCCGCTGCTGCTACCACTGCTGGAAGATCCCTTGGCGGCTGATGATGCGGTTGCCGCGCTGCGACGGTACTCGCTGATCAGTCCTCCGGTTGAGGGTTCAGTATCAGTGCACCGGCTGGTGCAAGCAGTCACGCTCGACCAGCTGGCCGCAGATCAGGCCGGGGAGTGGCGGCAGGCTGCCCGGTCCCTGACCCGCGCCGCCCTGCCCGCAGACACCACGTTCTCGGGAAGCTGGCCCATCATTGCCGCACTGCTGCCCCACGTGAAGGTCACACACAACCCGATGGATGAGTGGATACTGGGCTGGCTGGCTCGCACTGCGGAGCTGCTCGTGCTTGCCGCGCGGACGCACAGCAACCTCGGCGAGGTCGAGAAGGCCGGCCGGGTCGCCGCCACCGCGCTCGCGGCGGCGTCGGAGGCGGGCGACAACTGGGCGATCGGCTGGGCACTGCACGTGCTAAGCCTCGTGACCGCGGTGCAGGGGCAGATGACCGACGCGCTGCCGCTCTTCGACCGGGCGCTGACCGTGACCCAGGCCGATCCGGCATTGACCGACCTGCAGCTACTGCTGCAGATCAACAAGGCCATCGCGCTGAGCGGCCTCGACCGGTACGAGGAGGCCTTCGCCGCGGCCCGCCGGGCTCGGCACCTCGCGGACCAGGCCGGCACGGTGATCCGGCTGGTTCAGGCGCATAGCGCCCTGGGCCAGCTGCTCTTCGACACGGGGCGGTGGGACGATGCGCTGGCTGAGGTGGAGGTCCTGCAGGAAGACCTGAAGGAGCCCGCCGCGGCGTGCTGCGATCATGGCATCGCCGCCGTGATCTGCTTCCATCGCGGCGAGATCACCGCGGCCCGCGGCCACCTCGCTGCCGCCGTCCCGCATGCCAGGCGGATCGGAAACCGGGTCGTCGGCCCGCTGGCGCTCGCCCACAGCCTGGACTCTGAGCATGCCGACGCGCTGCCCGAGGCGCTTGCCGTGCTGACCGCCGGGTTCGCCGGCAATACAGAGGAACTCGATGAGATCGAGGACCTGCTTGCCGACGCCGTCCGGCTCGCCACGAAGATTGGCGACCTCGGCACCGCGAAGGCTCTCGCAGGCCACGCCGTGGCCCTCGCCGCTGAATCGGAGATCCCGCACCGGCAGGCGAACGCGCTGTATTGCCGCGGTCTTCTGGATCATGATGCTCCGCGGCTGCTGGCGGCCGCGGAGCGCTATGGCGATGCCAGCCGGCCATTGCTCAGTGCGAAGGCGCTGGAGGCGGCCGCCGGGACCTTCGTCGACGGCGGCGACCGCGGCCAGGCACGGGCCGCATTCACCCGAGCCGTGGACATCTATGCCTCGCTTGGTGCTGCCACGGACGTCGCCCGGCTGCGCGCCAGGTTCCGCTGCTACCCCGGCGGACCGTCGGAACCCATGTCTCCCACATCCTGAAGAAGCTCGACGTCCATTTGCGCATAGACATCGTCCGCGAGGCGGCCCCCTGCGCACTATCGCGCCGAAGTGACCGCGCCGCGAGAAAGGGATGAACGCGCAGGCTTACCCCGATGACATAGCCGGAACGCACCCAGACTCGAGGCTGACCGTTGTGTGCAGCGATGCACACAGCGATGCTCAGGCCGCATGAAGCTTGATCATGCCTAATACGTGCCCAAACTATCGGGTGCCACAGTGTTGGCGCAGGTCAGGCACGTTGACTGACGGGTCTTGAAAACCGTTAGAACTGGTGACAGTTCTCGTGGGTTCGAATCCCACACCCTCCGCTTTCCTTTGCGAAAATAGCCTGCGGCCTGCCCTCTTGGAGTTTCGCGGGCCGTTTCCGCTGGCTGGACTGTGCGCCGGTGGCTGCGGAGGGGCAGGGTCTGCAGACGGCAGCGATGTGCTCGCTGCGGCTTACTGGCGTTTCGAGGCGGTGCCTATCTGGAGGTCCTTGACACACGCCGCCGCCTCTTATCTTTAGCAGGCAGCGGTTAGCGCGGATTTCCACGCAACTGGTTCGGCGCAACTTCAGGCGAGTTCGTAGCGCAGGGTGCGGTTGCCCCACCAGGGGACCTTGGTGGCGGGTGGCAGGTCGGCCTGGCGCAGGACGGGTGAGTAGGTGCGGCGGCTGAGCCGGACGGTGATCACGTCGCCGGTGGTGATGATCTCGCCGCGGGTGTCGGGGAAGCGGCGCTGGAGGGTGTCGGGTGTGGCGGCGGCGTAGCCGGGCAGGCGGGTGCGCAGTGCGGCCAGGAGCGCGTGGGCAAGGACGGCGAGCATGATGTCGAGGTCGACGTTCAGGTTGACCGTGCTGGAGAGGGCGTCGGCGCAGAATGCGCGGATGATCTCGGCGAGCCGCTGCTCGATGGTCATCCGCCGGGCGTACTGCTCGACGAGTGCCCTGGTCCTGGTGTCGTGGTCGTTGCTGATGATCACGGTTGGCGCCTCGCGGCCCAGACTGGTGACGACCAGCTGGCGCACGGTGCCGGGGTAGCTGGTCAGCCTGGCCGCGGGGTTCTCGTGGACGCGGGGCCGGTTGAAGGGGCCGGGCCGGTCCAGGGTGATCTTCGTGAAGTCCTCGCTGGTCAGGCTGCTGATGTATTTAACCAGGGCGGGTGAGCGCATGCGCAGGGTGAGGAACTTCACCCCGCGCTCGTCGAGCTCGCCGAGGACGGACTGGGTGGTGACCTTCTGGTCCATGACCAGCATCTTCGGGTCGGCGCCGCTGACTTGCTTCCAGTGGTCGCAGAAGGCGATGACCTCGCGGGCCTGGGTGGCCTTGGAGATGTCGGCGTTGCCGTAGACCAGGTTGTGGGTGCCGGAGTCCTGGGCGAAGAAGGTCAGCACCGAGCGGGCGCGCTGGGACCGGGTGGGCACGTAGTGCTTTTCCAGCACCGGGTCACGGCCCCAGTGCATGACCGCGTGGAAGTCCAGGTCGAAGATGGCTTCCTCGCCGGCGGCGAGCCCGGCGCCGATCATCTTGGCGTCCAGGGCGGCGAGGAACGCCCGCTGGTGGCCGTGGGAGAGCCGGTAGGAGTAGCCGGTGAGCGCGGATTTCTTCGGCAGGATCGCCAGGCCGGCCAGCAGCGCCGCGGCCGGGTCCACGATCAGCAAGTCATCGACGTGGGAGACCCGGCGGGTGGCGGTCAGCTTGAGTGCCAGCAGCGACAGCACCCAGGAGATGGCGGGGATGACCCGCGTGTCCGGGTAGCCCGCGGCGGCGACCAGGGCGGGCAGGTCCAGGGCGATCAGGTCGGGGATGACCAGCAGCAGCCCGGCCATGCCGGTGTCCGCCCGGGCGGGCCAGTCAGCGAAATCGATCACCGAGGCCCGGGGCAGGGTGGTGTCACGGCCGGCCGTCGCCGGCGAGGCGCTGGCCTCGGGCTCGGGATGGCGCAGCAGGCGGCCGAAGCCTTCCTCGGCGAGGATCTCGCTGACGGACGTGCGGTTGAGCGGGGTTCCCTCGGCGGCCAGCCGGGCGGAGATCTCGTAGGTGGACAGCCCCTGGCGGCGCAGCGCGATCACCCGGCCCCGGGCGCGGTCCTTGGCCGGGGCCGTGCCCGGGGCCGGACCAGGCCGCCGGGGCGGGGCGAACAGCTCCAGCTTCCCGGCCCGGTAGTCACGGACCAGGTTGATCACCGCCCAGCGGGTATAGCCGAGCCGCTCCCCGGCCTCGGCATAGGACAGGCCGCCGACGAAGTAAGCGCGCAGCGCCTCGTACCGGCGCTGGTTCACCTGCGCCGGCACGGTGAACGCCCCCGCGCCCTCCCGTTGCTGCGATCTTCCTGTCACATGTGACTTATACCAGATGTGCAATGGAACCGGTGCCGCCCGGAACCTGCCCGCACCGGCCTGTTCGCCCCTTGCCGTCGCGGCCTGAACTGGATTCCACGGCGGATACCCGGCATAGTCACAGGCCGATAACGAATCACGCTAGCGTGATCCGCCAGGCCGCTCGGGACAAGACCGGCCGTGACCGCCCGCCAGCAGAAGCGGCATCGTCACAGATCAGCAGCGGCAAGGCGGCATCACATGCCCGCAGCCCCCTCCCGTCAGTTGCGCCGAATCGCCTGCGTGGAAATCGGCGTTAGCTGGGGTACGCGGCTGTGACCCAGGGGAGCTGCGCGGCGTCTGGGGGCCAGTACTGGCCGGCGATGCGGGCGGTGATCTGTTCGGCGCGGTCGCGGGTGATCGGGATGATGTCCTCGGTGGCGTTGCCCCGGGCATCATCAACCAGCAGGGGCGTGTGTTCCCAGCGCAGCTCCCAGGTCATCACCTGGCCGGCGTCGGGGTAGGGGCTGTCGCTGCGGGTGCGCTGGCGGATCACGGTGAAGGGTTCCTGGTCCCCGGGAGTGCGGACGGACAAAAAGGCCACGGTGACGGTGATGGCGGGGTGCAGGTCGGCGTAGCAGTTGTCGCAGACCGCGGTGCTCCAGTCGCCGCCGATAGTGGCCAGAGAGTCGTGAAAGTTCCCGTGCCATCCGCAGCGGGGGCAGTCATCAGTGATGGGCTCGGTGAGCAGGTGGCGCTGCAGCGGCCCGCGGGCTGGTTCGGAGGCCTCGACCAGGCCAGGCAGCCGCGCCCGGCGGGCAGTGGCGTCGGCCTCCTGGTCACGGGCTAACCGGGTGCAGCCGGGCGCGTGGCCGTGCTCGGTATGGATGGGCCGCCCCGTTGCGGCGCGGTCGGTGACCTGCTGTCCGCAGCCGTGGCACGGCCAGGTAAGCGGCGGGTAGCGGCGGCTGCCGGTGATCTTCTGCATCGCGTACTGGACGGCCCGGTACAGCAGATCCGCGCCAGCGCCGGGAAGGATCCCTGACGGCTGTGCCACGATCCCGGCGGTGTCCTCATAGCCCCGGATTCCGCAAGCCGCAGCCATGGCCTCCCAGCTATGGCCAGCTGCCCGGGCAGCACTGGTCAGGCGGGTCAGGTCCTCATCAGGCACCCTGACCTTGCGCTGGAAAAGCACAGCAAGCTCAACCACCGGTTCGCCCACACACAACAAGCTAAAGCGCAGGGCCGGGGTTCCCCTCAAACCGTGGAGACTTTGGTTGTGGTGATCATGGCTAGCATGGCTGGCCTTCTTGCGCCCGTGCCGGGGCGGGGGCAGGCCTGGCCTGCCCGGCTTTTCCTGGTCCCAGGGGCCGCAGTGGTCTCCGGGGTCAAGGGCGGCCCGCAGGGCCGTCGCGCGCCAGCGCGATGCGGAGCACCCTTGGGGCCGGAGGGGCGGCCCCGTACCCTTAGCGGGCGCGAGAAGGCCAGCGGCGGCGCAGCCGCCTCCTTTGAACGGCCCGCGCAGCGGGCACGCCGCGCTCACGCGGCGTCCTTTCCCGCCAGGGACCGCTCGTAATCCACCGGGCTGCGCATTCCCAGGGCCGAGTGCCTGCGCTCGTGGTTGTAGTCCTCGATCCACGCGGCGATCGCGGCCCGCGCCTCCGCCTGGCAGCGAACTTCCGCAGCGACCATTCCAGCGTCGAGTGCCAGGACTCGATGACCGCGTTGTCCAGCGCCGAGCCGGGCCGGCCCATCGACTGCTGCACGCCCAGCCGATCGCAGGCCTGCCGGAACAGGCGCGCGGTGTACTCGCTGCCCTGGTCGGAGTTAAACCGAATTCGGTTTAACAGCGATTATGCCGAGGCTGGCGTTAAGCCGAGGAACCCCGGCTTGCCCTGTTCAGGCCGGGCTTCGTGACAAGTTCCCCGGCTTAACGTTCAGGGCCGCTAGCGTCCCGTCGTATCCC
>WNGB01013357.1_pt1 | contig 11067 bp, 13 predicted proteins | sample 5400681 | NCBI WGS metagenome assembly WNGB01 (sample SAMN13153367, study PRJNA577476) | soil metagenome | isolation source: 115 cm soil or saprolite under grassland replicate 2 | place: USA:California | collected 2016-06-15 | reverse complement strand
ATACGCACCGACCTTACGATGCTCCACCTTTGGTCCCGCGAAGGCATCGAAGATCTCACGATGGACGCGGTATGACCAAGCGTCCCTCCGGTTAGGGCTGCGTAGCCGCGTACACATATGACAGCGATTCGCCGAGCGGAGTGATGAAATCGTGAAGCTGCCAGCATTCGTGTTCTCGCTTGCGCAGTACCAAGTGCGCCGTGTGCGGTTTGGGCGGGCGCTTGGGGTCAAGCACGTACGGATATGACATGGCGACAATTGCCATATCCGGCGACTCCGTTTCGACGGAGAACCGAACCGGCTTGCCAATTTCTCCGTCCTGGGCTCCAAGCCAAGGGTCGTAATCAAAATGCCCGACCTCTCCCTTCGAATATGCCCATTCCTTCTTGAGCAGCGCTCCGAACTCTGGCGTAGTGAACTGCAAGATAGGATCTGGTGCGCCGGCATAAAAGAAATAGTGCTCGGAGTAGAAAGCGCGTGCCCAATCTGCGGCCTTCGGGCAATCAGCGGCAGCTAGGCCCGCGCCGATTAGTGCGAATACGGCCAAAAATAGTTTCATACGCCGCCACACCACTGAAGCTTGAATCTTCTCATCGTTTCTGCAAGAGGACCACCGTATGTCCTTCTGGATCGCGAATTGCTGTCCAAGGCTGTTCCGCCTTGAGGCCGCGTCCGAGGATCTCTGACGAATCAAACTTGGCGACGGTCGCCTGCAGATCCGGGACCTCCACAAATACGATTGCCTTCTCGGCTGAGGGATAGCTCTCCACGCCTTTTCGCTCGAGGCAGAGGAAGGCATCGCCGCCTGCCAGCTTCACGTGATGTGTAGGATCGTGCTCAATCGTCCGCAAGCCGAGCTTCATGGTGTAGAAACACCGTGCCCGCTCAAGGTCGTCGAAATAGAGCTCGAAACCAGCAAAACGGACTTTTGAATGGGGCATGTGTATGTGCGTGTTTTTCCGCCTAACGAGATCGAGGTGAGCTACCGCTGGCCCGCCGCGGCGGGTAAACTTTAGCGAGCTTTGCTTTACTCTCAGCCATCAACTTTCTTAGCACAGCGTGCAGCGGTTGGCTGCATCGTGGGATTAGATCCTGGCATCTCGCCAGCGCTTGAAAATATAGTCTGTCTTTGCATGTCTAAGCCGAAGCTCGTCGGGAAGTATCTCAACGATCTGCCAAATCTGCGGCCAGCCGTTGGGGAAGCGCATATAAATGTACTGACCGCCGGCATACCACATCATCTCGGAGTAACCTTGCTGTCCGCTGCTTTCATTGCGAACCCAAGCTCCACTATGCCAAGCCGCAATCTGCTCGGGGTCCAGGCGCAGGAATGTGGAACTATTCGCGCCATATGGTGCCGTCATCTCCCAAGTGCCAACGAGGATGCTGGCGTCCGGTAGGGGATGATCACGCTCGTAGGTGTAGACGAGCGCTACGAATGCGATCGGTGCCACGAAGCTAGCAGCGATGATCAGCAGTTTCTGCGTGCGCGACCAAGCGTGTGTGTACGGAAGCATCTAACGAGAATCGAGCAGATTGGGAATCTGCGAGATGGACGGGATAGCTCGCGAGGGCGAATGAGCTGGGAAGATCATGAGTCAAAGAGATAAGCCACGGCGGGGCGTCGTTGCAAACACGCTGAACTTATTTGGCAAAGGGGGTCGCCTGCCGCGTGTCTTTGTTTACGCTGGTTGGGCTTCATCGGTTGGTTAGGCTTTGACGACGCAAACTCACAGGTTCACTCCCGCGATCTTCAACAATAACAGCGACACGACCGCGGAAACAAACCATGCTGCCATGCGTTTCCATGCGGGCAAATAAATCTGCCGAAACGCCTCGCGAGGTTCGGGAGCGGATACCGAACTGAAGAAACCAGCGTCTCGCCACTGTCTAGCGATATCCCGCAAGTCGATCGTGGCCAGTACAACCGGGATGATCAGGGCGACGATAGCCCAAACCAGCACAAGCAGCTCACTATGCGAGGTGGTCTCTATGAAGTGCCAGCCCCATATCAGCAACGGCATGCCGATCACACCGGTCACAATTGCGGCGTGCATTGAAGGAAAGAGACGCATAGGCCTAACGAGACGGAGCTGAGCTACCGCTGGCGGCGGCGAGCTTTGCTTCAACTTCCTCCTTCATAATTCATCCTTCAGCCTTTCGATACACCGGCCAGCGGTTGGCTGGAGCGATTGGTTAGGTCTAACGGTTTGAATCAACATACGATGATGCTGCCGACGCCGTATGAGATGATCTGCCATACTCCACCGGCATCTTTCTCCAGATGATAGGCCATGAACCGATCTGGGTCGCGCTGTAGTAAAGTGTAAACCACGATGTCGTCGCCATGCCCGCCGATCCGACGCGTGATGCACAAAATCGTGCTGAGCGACTTCTGCGTAACCGTGCGAATGATCTGATCGACCTCTGCATGTGTGAGTCGAGCCTCGGTCGAGATCTCGGCGTGCTGAATATTCCAATCGTAGAGCGCGCTCGCACAGCCGCAGAGAAAAAATACGAATGCGACGGGGACGACGCGGGCCATAGACCTAACGAGAATAAGATCAGCGACGGCTACCCGGAGCGAGCGCAAATCGAAGTGGAAATGTTTTAATCATGGAAACGTGATCGCACGGCGGGTAGCCGTTCGCTGCATCGCCTGGTTAGGCCTGTTACGAGATGTGGTTTTGGATCTTCCACTCTTGGTAAGCGTCCTCGCTCTCAGGATGTCGCGTGCGGTAGCTATCGATCAAAGTCGATGCCTGTTCTTTTGTGATGTTTGGATCGAAGTCTAGACGATAGAAATTGAGGCGACGCTTCTGAGCGTCCGTTGCTTTGTGACAGAGACGGTCGATGAGTTCAGACGCTTCCGCCTTGCTGATGTCGGGTGAGACTGTAGCGCCAAGATCTCGAAGATAGTCCAGCTGTCGTTCCGTTGCGGGATCGTCACCCCACTCATTGGAGGTAATATCATCGATCTCGGCGCTCAGAGAGTCCCACCTGTTTTTCAGGTCGGGATAACGAGCCAAAATAAGCGTGGCGAATTCCTCCGCCGAAGTCTCCGTGTCCCAACTGGGGATATTGTCGTGAAGGAAGTCGATTGTCTCTCGGACCTGTCCAACATTTGGAATCGTCATCCGAAGCTTGAAATTGTTCTTCTGAAGGAAATCCAGGAATTCTTTCTCCTTGATCTTCTTCAGGCGGAATACTTCCAGCCCCGATTTAACTGCCGGATCCTTGCACGCTTCATCGATTTGGTCCTGGCAGGCTCCTTGGGTAAGATCTCGCTTTACCTTCAATCCAAGAAATCTTAATTCCGCCTTCTGATCAGAAGTAGCGACCTTGCGACGCCAGCCGTCGGTTGCGTGGTCACTCAGCTGTTCGAGCTGAGCAATCGCTGACGAAAGAGGAATCCAGTCAGCGAGACCCTCAAACCACGCGAAATCAGATCCATTCAGCGTGCCGATAATGAGAGACGCTTGAACTTGCTCGAGACTGAATGGGCCTTGGTCTTTCCCTTCGCGGTAGATGTAGATTTCGCTCACGTTACCTTTTGGGGCCTAACGAGACCAAGCTGAGCGACCGCTGACGAGAGCGAGCTGTGTTTCGGATTTCAATGTTGAAGCCATCAAAAGCAAATTGACACGCCGGTCAGCGGTTCGCTCGAGCGCTTGGTTAGGCCTGATGCATGGCTTCATCGAAGGTCTCACGATAGATGAAAAAGCGTTCGAAAAAGCTGAATCACGACGGTGGCACAGATGGCGAGAAGAAGCCAGCCGAATACCCCGAGCCGAAGCATGCCAACGCGACGACAGAAGAACGGCACCGTAGATGCGAAGAACACGAAAAAGAATGTCACGAACAAAACTTGGGGAGACGACTTCCGCAGCTCTAACCAAACAGCGAGGGCGAACCAGCCCCACACAGGAAGAAACCAGCGGATGTTCTCAGGCGCAGTAACGCTGCCCATCCAAAGTCTTCGAAAGTGTGCCGGCGAATCCACGATGCTCGTCTAGGGCCTAACGAGACGAAGCTGAGCGACCGCTGACGAGAGCGCGCTGTGCTTCGAGGTTCGGTGTTGAAGTCATCGAAAGTAAATTTTCACGCCAGTCAGCGGTTCACTCCAGCATTTGGTTAGATGTCACCGTCAAATCAAACCTGTCAGCAGCAGCAGATAGCCCGTGCTGAGCGCGAATGTAATCAGCGCAACGAGTAAGCCGAACCAAGAGGGTCGCCGCTCTGCCAATGAGCGGCCGCGAAAGCTCCAAAGTGCCCAGCCAACTGCTGCAAAAGAGAAACATGCGAGAAGAACAACAGATCCAATAAATCCAACGGCGAGGAAAAGGGCAGCGCCCTCGTCTGGTGGCATCCACGACTTCGCTGTCGCGAGCGCAATAACCAGCAGAACCGCCCAGCTGTATATGAGCACAAGAAGACGCCAAGTGGTCTTCAACGCGTATGCGGGGCCGGATGCATTCATGGCGTCTAACGAGAAAGAGATAAGCCACGGCAGGGTGTCGCGGCAAACACACTGACTTTGTTTCGCAATGGGGCCGTTCGCTTCATCGACTGGTTAGATGAATTAAGGCCACGAACAAATGAATGTCGTCTGAATCTTCTTAGTCTTGTCGTGAAGCTGAACATCAAATGCAACAGCGCTCTTCTTCTGTCGGTAGCTGATGAGCCACGAGTCGTCTTTCGGTGAATACGTCGCCTTGCGAGGCAGAAAGTCGCGCAGGTCATAGTGGTGGCTGCGCGCATCGGCATCGGTGATCTGAACGACCTCGACGGCTGATAAATGTGGAGCAGCGCAAAGCGTGTCGCACGAGAGAAACAACACTGCGAACAGCGGCGCGAGCAATTTCATCTAACGAGAACAAGCTGAGCGACCGCTGACGAGAGCGAGCTGTGTTTCGGCTTTCAATGTTGAAGCCATCAAAAGTAAATTTACACGCCGGTCAGCGGTTCGCTCGAGCGCTTGGTTAGGCCTGATGCATGGCTTCATCGAAGGTCTCACGATAGATGAAAAAGCGTGCGAAAAAGCTGAATCACGACGGTGGCACAAAACGCTGGAAGAAGCCAGCCGAATACCCCGAGCCGAAGCATGCCAACGCGACGACAGAAGAATGGCACCGTGGATGCGAAGAACACGAAAAAGAATGTGACGAACAAAACTGTGGGGGACGACTTCCGGAGCTCTACCCAAACAGCTAGGGCGAACCAGCCCCATACAGGAAGGAACCAGCGGATGTTCTCTGGCGCAGTAACGCTGCCCATCCAAAGTCTCCGAAAGTATGCCGGCAAATCCACGACGCTCTCTAAGGGCCTAACATCGTAATAAGCAGAATTTTTTCTGCCTATTTCTTGGGGTTGCCTCTAATATCGGCTGCAAATGCAGAAGAGGATTGGGCATTTTTTTGAAGATTCCGGTGGCCAAAATAGACATTTTCCCAAGAGAAGAAAAGCAGTTTTCCCGGCCACTGCCGCAGCCGCGCAAGTTGCTGGATCATGTCCGCGATGTGCTGCGGGTGAATCATTATTCAGCGCGAACGGAAGAAGCGTACGTCGGCTGGATCCGTCGCTACATCCTTTATCATAATAAGAAGCACCCGCGGGAGATGGGCGCTTTGGAGGTGGAACTTTATCTGACCCATCTGGCCGTGGGCGAAAAAGTTTCCACCAACACACAGAAGCAAGCGCTCAACGCCCTGGTTTTTCTCTACCACCGGGTGCTTCAAAAACAGCTGGGCCGATTTCGTGATATTGAGCGGCCGAAGCGACCGCAGCGTCGACCACTGGTGTTAAGCAAGCACGAGGTCGAGCGGATTTTGCGCGTCATGAGTGGAACCCATCAGTTGATCGCAACGCTTTTGTTCGGCACGGGAATGCGGTTACTGGAATGCCTGCGCTTGCGGATAAAAGATGTCGATTTTGCGCTCAATCAGATTGTGGTCCGGGATGGAAAAGGCTGGAAGGATCGGATAACGATGTTGCCGCAAAGGACCAAGCCGGAGCTGCAAAAGCATCTGGCGCGAGTGAGGGAAATTCACCGCAGGGATCTGGGTTGCGGCAATGGGCGGGTGTATTTGCCCGACGCGCTGGAGCGAAAATTTCCCAACGCAAATCGTGAGTGGGCATGGCAGTATGTTTTTCCAGCCACCACGCTCTCGATCGACTCGCGTACCGGCCAATGCCGCCGGCATCACCTGCACGAGAATTCGGTTCAAAAAGCATTGAATAAGGCAGTGCGCCTTGCGGGCATCGCAAAACCAGCCACCTGTCACACGCTCCGGCATTCCTTTGCCACGGAACTGTTGTCAACGGGTTACGACATCCGCACTGTGCAGGAATTGCTTGGTCACAAAGACGTGAGCACGACGATGATTTACACGCATGTGCTGAATCGGCCGGGTCTCGGCGTGCGTAGTCCGTTGGACTGAAAAGCGAACAAAACGCCGAACGCTCAACGTACTGATGATGAGGGTTGATGGCTGAGAATTGAGGGCATTATAAGAGCGGAATGTTCAACTTTGAAAAACTCGATGTTTTGGCAGGAAGCGATTCAGTTTGCTGATCTGGTGTATGAATTAACCGGCGATTTTCCGAATGATGAGCGCTTCGGATTGACCAATCAGATGCGGCGCGCCGCTGTGTGTATTTCATCGAATCTGGCGGAAGGAAGTTCACGTGTATCGCGGACCGATTTCAGCCGGTTTGTAGAAATCGCAACGGGATCTCTGTTCGAGGTCGTTTCGCAAACTACGATCGCCCTCCGGCGAGAAATGATCGCGCGAGATAGCTACAATCGAATCTACGCGGCGGCGGAAAAACAGAGCAAGATGCTTAGCGGGCTGCGCAGGTCTCTTTCTGAGACAGCGTAACTCTCAACCCTCAACTACGAACTCTCAACCGCTTGCTACGCCGGAGCGCCGCCGAGGGCGCCTGGGAGCGGCGGGGCGACGTCGGGAGCGACAACTTGCTTGGGCGGTTTTTCTGGCGCCGGTTTCTGACTGGGTGACCCGCCGATGCCGGGCGGCGGATTGATCAGGCGGCCGTGGTCGATGATCTCTTTGATCTGCGAGCCGTCCAAGGTCTCGTATTCGAGCAGCGCTTTAGCGATTGTTTCGAGTTTGTCGCGATTACTAATGAGCGTGTGCTTGGCCAGTTGATAGGATTCGTCGATGAGCCTGCGCACTTCCTGGTCGATTTGTTCGGCAGTCGCTTCGCTGTAGTCGCGCGCTCGAGAGATGTCGCGCCCGAGGAAAACGTAATCTTCGTGTTCGCCGTATTCGACCATTCCCATTTTCTCGCTCATGCCCCATTCACAAACCATCCGGCGCGCAATGGCCGTGGCGCCTCTGATGTCGCCGCGCGCGCCGTTGGTGATGTCGCCAAAGATAATTTCCTCCGCGACCCGGCCGCCCATGGAGACCGCCAGACTGGCCAGCAATTCGTTTTTGCGATTGGTGTATTTGTCTTCCTCCGGCAACCACATGGTCGAGCCAAGCGATGGTCCCCGCGGGATAATGGTGACCTTGTGCAGCGGCTCAGTGTGCGGGAGAAGGACGAGCAACAGCGCGTGGCCTGCTTCGTGATACGCGGTGTTTTGTTTTTCTTTCTCGCTCAACGCAAGACTGCGGCGTTCCTTGCCCCAGCGAACTTTGTCGCGCGCTTCCTCAAGTTCCGCGAGCGTGATTCCTTTTAATCCGCGACGCGCGGCGAGCAATGCCGCTTCATTGATGACATTCGCGAGTTCCGCGCCGGAATAACCGGGTGTGCCGCGCGCGATCACGGCAAGATCGACGCCCTCGGCGAGCTTCACTTTCTTTGCGTGCACGCGCAGGATTTCTTCGCGGCCTTTAACGTCCGGCAAATTGACGGTGATTTGGCGATCGAAGCGGCCCGGTCGCAGCAATGCGGGATCAAGGACGTCCGGCCGGTTCGTGGCAGCAATGATGATCACGCCTTCCTGCGTATCGAAGCCGTCCATCTCCACGAGCAGCGCATTTAATGTTTGCTCGCGCTCGTCGTGTCCGCCGCCCACGCCATGGCCGCGATGGCGGCCTACCGCGTCGATTTCGTCGATGAAAATGATGCACGGCGCGGATTTCTTTCCTTGCTCAAACATGTCGCGGACGCGCGAGGCGCCGACGCCGACGAACATCTCCACGAAGTCAGAGCCGCTGATGGAGAAGAACGGCACGTCAGCTTCACCCGCGATGGCGCGCGCCAACAGGGTCTTGCCAGTGCCGGGCGGGCCGACCATCAACACGCCCTTGGGAATACGGCCACCGAGTTTCTGAAATTTTTTCGGATCACGCAGGAACTCAACCAACTCCTGCACTTCGTCCTTGGCTTCCTCCACGCCCGCCACGTCGCGAAAGGTGATCTTGTTTTTGTCGCGGGCGAGCATCCGCGCCTTGGACTTGCCGAAGTTGAGCGCGCCTTTGCCGGCCATGCGGATCTGCTGGCGGAATAGGAAATAGAGGACCAGGAGGAAAAGCGCGATCGGCAGGAAACCCACCACTGTCTGCGCGAGCATGTTTGATTCTGTTTTGATGGCGGGCTGCATGCCGGCGTCAGCGAGCTTCTTCTGCAGATCATTGGTGAAACTTAAGTAGACGGTTGTGCGGAACGGCATCGGTTGTGAGGGCGCTGCGCCTGCGCCCTGCCGGATGTACGCGCCGCGCAGTGTCTGCGTGGGCCGGCCATCCTCGACGACCAACTGGAGAGGATAATTTTTGTCGTTAACGATCTGCTTGTTCTCCAGCAGCTCGAGAAAACGGTTATACGGCACGTCTTCAACCGGCTGCATCCCGCCCCGGTAAAAGAGCATCGCCATCGCGATCAAACTGAAAGCGATGACAATGAGAACGACGCCGCGCCAATTAAAATTCGGTTCGCTCCCGCGGGGTTTGTTCTCTCTTTGCGAGTTGCGATCAAGTTCAGGCATAAACCAATTTACGTGGGGAAAAGGTTATCATGAACGACTTTGCAATGCAAAACGACAGGCCAGGCTGACATACTAATGTTCGTGAATTGCGAGGTGCGCGGTTGGGTGACTGAAAAGCCTTGCCTGAAGTGGGCGCCTCGCCCTTGGCAAGGGAGAGGGCTGATCGCTGCGCACGCAGGCTCTGGGAGGTTTGCGCATCCTGTTAAAGTGGATGTTCGGTTAGTTTCCTTTCCCCTGTCTGGCGTTCGAAATGACTTGGTTTCAGAACTACGATCCACTGCATAACGTCGCGTTGTCCACCGCGGTTGCTGGCCTGCCGATTGTGGTCTTGTTGAGTGCAATCGGTGTTTTCAAAATTCGAATCCATTTCGCGGCGCTGCTTGGGCTCACAATTGCGCTCACAATCGCAATTTTTGTTTTTGGAATGCCGGCTGGAGCGGCGGCGGCGACGGCGGTTTACGGCGCTGGGTTCGGTTTGTTTCCCATCGGGTGGATCATTCTCAATCTGATTTTTCTGTATCAATTGACGGTTGACCGCGGACTGTTTTCGCTGCTGCGCGATAGCCTTGCCGGGATTACGCCGGACCCGCGAATCCAAGTCATCCTCGTTGCATTTTCATTCGGTGCGTTTTTCGAAGGGGCGGCGGGGTTTGGAACGCCTGTAGCCATTACATCGGCGATTTTGATTCAACTTGGCTTCAGACCGCTGCAGGCGTGTGGCCTCTCGCTGATCGCGAACACTGCGCCAGTCGCATTTGGCGCGCTCGGAACACCAATCATCGCCCTCAGTAAAGTCACGGGCATCGACGAGTTCGCCCTGTCGAAAATGGTCGGGCGCCAACTTCCATTTTTCTCGCTAATCATTCCGTTTTGGGTCGTTTGGGCGATGGCCGGCTTTCGCAGCATGATTCAGATCTGGCCTGCCGCGCTTGTGGCTGGCGTCGCTTTTGCCATTCCGCAATTTCTCGTCTCAAATTTCGTCGGCCCGATGCTCGTCGATATTATCGCGTCCGTTTCGTCCATCGTCGCGCTTATTGCGTTGCTGAAATTCTGGAGACCAACGGAAAATACGGCAAACGCAGTCGGACGCGCGACCGGAAAGCTCGCGCTGCGGAGCGCCTGGACGCCGTGGGTCATCCTCACGTTGATTTTGTTAGTCTGGGGACTGCCAATCGTGAAATCTTCCCTGGACAAGATCTCCGCGCCGAATGTCCGAATCACGGGTTTGCACATGCTGGTCGTTCGCGCGCCCCCGGTGGTTCCGACACCAACCCTGGAAAATCCAACCAAACCGGAGAGCGCCGTGTTCACGCTGAATTGGCTCTCGGCCACAGGCACCGGAATTCTGCTCGCCGCAATGATCGCCGGACTGGTGATGAAATTTTCGCTGGCCGAAATGCTGCGCGCATATCTGAAAACGATTTTCCGCGTCCGCTTTTCGCTGCTGACGATCGCCGCGATGCTCGCGCTCGGTTACGTGACCCGCTACTCGGGTGCGGACGCGACATTAGGCTTGGCGCTGGCGAAAACGGGAAATCTTTATCCGTTCTTTGGCACTTTTGTTGGCTGGCTCGGCGTGGCGCTCACCGGCTCAGACACGGCGTCCAACGTCCTATTCGGCGGTTTACAAAAAATCACGGCCGGCCAACTCGGCCTTAGCCCGACGCTGATGGCAGCGGCAAACAGCTCAGGCGGCGTGATGGGGAAAATGGTGGACGCCCAAAGCATCGTCGTCGCCAGCACAGCAACCAATTGGTACGGCCACGAAGGAACTATTTTGCGTTACGTTTTCTTTCACAGTGTCGCGCTGGCGGCCCTGGTGGGAATTTTGGTTTCGCTCCAAGCCTATGTATTTCCGTTCACCGAAATTGTGGTGCAATAATTCGCAGCTGGTTAAGTCCGTTGCCGCAACGTTTTCTCAAGTTCGGTCAGCCCGTCGATTTTCGCTACGGCACGCTGCAACGACTGCATCGCTGCAGCGACGTGCTTGAGGAAATGTTTGTGACCCTTGACCAAGCCGAGAAATCCGTAAGCACCTAACGCTTGCATCAGGCGTTGCATGGCGCAGAGCCGCAACTTGAGATCGAAATCGCCGTTGATTGCCATGCCGTTTT
>WNGB01013356.1_pt1 | contig 11068 bp, 14 predicted proteins | sample 5400681 | NCBI WGS metagenome assembly WNGB01 (sample SAMN13153367, study PRJNA577476) | soil metagenome | isolation source: 115 cm soil or saprolite under grassland replicate 2 | place: USA:California | collected 2016-06-15 | reverse complement strand
AAGGTAACGCGCCTTGCGCCTACCCAACGACGAGGGGGAGGTGATCAAACGGGGCACCTACGAATCAAGCGCGCCACGGGCCGGCCCCTGAGGCAAGGGTTGAGGTTCCAAGAGTCCGCCCGCAGGGCGCTATGTGCAGGTGCGCGATGAGGGTCGGTATGTCGTCGACTCGTTCGTGGATGGCAGTGATTTTTATGCTCATCCCACGAGCTTAACTCAATTCTCATTTTCTCGCGAAAATTCGCGCGAAATGTAAGGAACTGGTTGCGGGTTTTGCAAATTGGCCTCGCTCAATTTCTAGCAGTTTGTAGAAGGTTGAAGCGGATGGACACGAGCACGAGTCGACCCCGAAAAGGCTCGCCTCTTTGCACACGATGAGCGCGAAGACGGTGCAGCGATACCCCATTGCTCAGCTAGGTTTTATGCGCTACAAAGTGTGATAAATTGAGCGACCCCGTTTTGAAGGAAAAGCCATGACTTTGCAAAATAAGGTAGCGATTGTCACAGGTGGCAGTCGTGGTATTGGGCGAGCTCTCTACCTGGGTTTAGCCGCCGAGGGGGCAAAAGTGATGGTCGCCTCGCGTACGGAAGCAGATGCCTCAGTGGGGACAGAATTTGCCCGATATGCGGCCGGAACGATCCATGACACCGCGCGGATGATTCACGACCGTGGCGGCGCAGCGGTGGGGGTGCGGTGTGATGTGACCCGTGTCGAGGATATCCGCTCCCTGGTCGCTGCCACTCTGGAGCGCTTTGGACGACTGGATATCGTGGTGAACAACGCCGGGATCGACTGTGAATTGCCTGTGGTGGACATGGACATTGACATGGTGGACCGCTGTCTGGGGGTCAATGTGCGTGCGCCACTCTTGTTGTGTAAGTTGGCTTTGCCGAGCATGATCGCCCTGCAGTCCGGCTCGATCTTTTGTCTTACCTCTGGGGCAGCACGTGGTTACCGTCCGGGGCGTGTGGGGTACTCGATTAAGTTTATAACGATTTATGGTATACTGGGCGTCTCCCAGGCAAGGAGGCATCACGTATGGCCAGGGTCCGGTTCACCGACCTACAGGCCCGCCCCACGGAGTTCCTGGATATGCCCAGTCGCACACTCGACGAGTTTCAGCCCCTGGTCGCGCCCTTTGAGACCGCGTTCCAAGCGCCGAGGCCGGCGGGGCGGCGCGATGGGCCACCCCGGACCGCGCGTCGGTTGCCCGTGTCCCAGCACTGGCCACTCCCGCCACCGGCAGAGCGGCTCTTGTTGAGTCTATAGGCTTTTTCATATGACTTGATACGAAAAATGTCTCGACCGGCTCGACTCACCCATGTACACTTTGGCATCGATATCGACACCCACAACCATGCTCGACACCCACAGTAAGATCAGCACTATGTCGTTTCAGGGGAAAGATTTTACTCCAGCAATGAAACAATTGGTCATGAACCTCAAACTCCATTTTGATGAGGAGAGGAAGAACCATAAGGAAGTATCGACCAGAAATCCCACATTGCGCACAGCCCAGGGCCTGGATATTGGCGAAATCACGGTCAAGAGCATTATGGCCGAGTATCGTCACCATGAGCCCACCCTTGCGGCCCAAGCTGCAAAACCGCGTGGGAAACCTGAGTATCGTGCTGCCGTGAATCTCCAACCCGTCATTCGGGAGTATGTACGGGCCAAGAATTTCGCTGGCCAACGTGTCAGTGTGGGGAAACTCCGGCAGTATCTCCTCGAGACCCATCATGCCGATATCCCGCCCGTGACGCTGTGGCGAACGCTGCAGCGATGGGGTTTTACGTATGGCACTGGGAAGCGACGGTCCGCTCTGAAAGAACGAGATGATGTTGTCCTCGCAAGACGACGCTACCTGCGTCAGAAAAGAGCCAACCGCAACCCCGATGGCAGCCTGAAACGGCCAGAAGTGTACCTCGATGAGACCTTCGTGAACAAGAACCATTCAGGGCAGTTTACTTGGTACCTTGAAGAAGATGGGCCGTGGGTCAACAAACCATCGGGCAAGGGGCCACGGCTGATTATTGTCCATGCCATGACGGTCGCAGGATGGGTCCAAGGGGCCGAATTGGTCTTTGAGGCCACGAAACGGACAGGGGATTATCACGGGCAAATGAACTGGGAGAATTTCTCAACGTGGTTTGCCGATCAATTGCTCCCTCATATCCCGTCACACTCCCTCCTCATCTTGGACAATGCCCCTTCCCACAATGTCTTGGTGGAAGACGCGGTCCCCACGCCCCAGAGTCGGAAAGAACAGCTATGCGCCTGGTTGACCCGGAATGATATTCCTTGGACGCCTGACATGTTAAAACCAGAACTCTACGAGCTCTGTAAAAAATTTGCTCCCGCTCCGGCATTCCAACTGGACCACTTAGCCGAAGCCGCTGGTCACAGCATTCTGCGGACCCCGCAGTATCATCCGGAACTCCAGCCTATCGAGACATGCTGGGGCATCGTCAAGAACCACATGGCGGACCATTGTGATTTTACCACTCGCAACTTTCACCAACAGTTGCCGATTGCGCTCTCGAAGGTCAAGCCAAGCACCTGTAGAAAACTGATTGCGAAGGTCGTCGAACAAGAAGAAAAATACTGGGAGGAAGATGCGCAACTCTACGAATACGATTTCGATGAAATGTCTGATGAGGAGGAGTGGGCCGCAGACTAAAAATCGTATCAAGTCATGTGAAAAAATCTATAGTCTATGGAAAAACCTCCGCACTCCACGTGGTCCAGGGACAGCTGTTCCGCATGAGGCAGAGCAAAGCCACCCCATGGATGCCTGGCCTCCTCCCTGTCCTGCTGGCGCCGCGGCGCCCCCTGGGCGATGCCCCCGCTCGCTCGCTGACGGCCCTCGCCCAGCGGCGCGGCGGCGCGGCGGCCGACGTGGCCACCGGGGTCATCCCCTTGGAGGAGGAGCGGACGCCCCTGGTCGCCGCGCCCGCCGGCGGGCCGGCGTCCCCCCTTGTGCCCATGACGGCACGGCACGGCGCATCGTCTGCCCCCAAGACCCTGCTGCACAGACCGCGTGTGAGAGCGGCAAGCAACAAGCCCCCACGGGCAAACATGTCCTGCTCGTCAATGCCCTGCTCCCGATCCTCTGCCTCAGCGCGACCTCTGCAGGGCGGGTGCACGATAAGCGTATCGCCGTGGCCACGCCCTCCCCCTTCCCTGCCGGGAGGCGGTGGTGACAGGATCGGGGCTTCCTCGCGTGCACGCTTCCCCAGGTCGAGATCCTGAGGCCAACCAAGCCACCGCGCGGCCCGGAGCGGACACGGGCGCAGCACATGGCCACCCAGGCGCTGCCCCACCGCCGGCTGCGCATCGAGCCTGTCAACCGCAGAGTCAAACGCGGTCGCCTGGTGCAAGACCGGATCCGCCTGTGGCAGGAGGGTGTCCGTGATCTCGTGATGGCAATCTGTTGTGCCCTGCACAACTTCCGCGTGCGCCTGACCCCGTGGCAGCCAATCGTCTAATCGTGATAAACTTACAAGACTACTTGGAGTCCCAACTCACCCTCGCGTTGGCGTATTACCATTTCGCGGTCCCACACCGCAGTCTGCGACAACGCTTACCCCACCCTATCCCCACCAAAGGCCCCAATGGATCGCCCAAGGAGTGGAAGCCTGTGACCCCAGCCATGGCGGCGGGCTTGACTGATCATGTCTGGACCATGGATGAATTGCTGAGCTTTCGTGTCCCACCTGACGCGTTATGATAATCGCCCGGGGCAGCTTTCACCCGTTATAGGGACACTACCCGCGTTCACCATGGCAACCTTTAATCTGCTAGTCCAGTGGTATGGCTTCCCGACCGACAAACACGGCTTCGTGCCCCTCTCGATCGCTGAATTTAGTTTGTAAGATACTAACACCATCGGTTATGTAAGGTGTCGAACAGCCAAGCGGTCACAGCACGACAATGCCGGCCAGCTTGGTCGAGCCAGGGACAGATGGTGTCCTTATCGACATCGACGATTCGGCCGGTGCCCCGTAACGCATGGCCTTCTGCCAAGGCCCGCATCGCGGTGGTGTCATTCGACTCCTCCATCCGGGCACCGAAGTACGCTGTTCCGTGGCGAGCCGAAAACGTGCCATGGCACATGGTGCACAACAGGCGAGGAATGCCGCGATCGGCTCCACGACAGACCAGATGAACGCCGAAGCCGCGCTTGCCGTCATGCGAGCACTGTGGAGAGGGACAGTAGCATGTCGTGAACTCCATTGCTTCCTCCTGATAGGGACTGTATGCCATGTATCAGGAGTGTACAGTGAGTGTTCTCGCTCACCGTTTGTATTCATACACGCTATCGAGGGACAGCACCGAAAACCGAATTCAAGGGCAGATGACCGACTGATTCCGATCACTCAAGCGGCTTCGGAGAGGTGTCGAAATATTACCCGCACTCAACAGGTACGCGACCGAGTTTTTTGACCATACGGGGTGTGCCGCAGGCGATGAAAAAGATGGCATATTGCCCGGCTCTATGGCGCCACCATCACTGTGGAATCTGCATACACATCCGCTTCTCCACTACATCCTCAACTTGTAATCCATAAAAAAATAATTGCTATCAGTGCATAGACGGTATAGCATACGACCATGCAGGTGCATGCGTGTCTCTCTGGATCGAGCGTAGCAGGCGCAGGACGGCGGCCAACGTCATGACCGTACGGGCGTTGGGAGAGGCCGCCCCCCTTGGTGCCCTGCCCCGTGGGCCATGGTGGCCTAAGGGGCGAAGCATCAGGGCCGTCGTCCGCTGAGTGCGCAGGGTGCGCAGGGTGGTCCGTGCCAGAGGGAGCACCTCCATCACGGGTTCTCCCCAGTCCTTGGGATATGCCTGCAGACACGGCAGTCGAGTGTGCCATTGGCGTTTTTTCTGAAGGTCCAGTATGTATACAGCCTTTTATGGTTTTACAACCTCTCCTTTTGCCCTCACGCCTGATCCGCAGTTTCTCTATCGCAGTACCAACCATGACAAGTGTTTGCGCTACCTGTCCTATAGCCTTGAACGAGGCCATGGGCTCAGCGTCCTCACGGGGAAAATTGGTACAGGCAAGACCTTGGTACTCAACACCCTCGTGCAAAGCTTCGATGCGAAAACACATCGCGTCTTTTTGCCCAATGCTCCATTGGAATTTCTTGAAATACTACACTATATATCTCATGAACTCAGCATAGACATCCCTGGAACATCGAAGGCTGAATTATGCATCAATCTCAAAAGCTTTTTGCTCACATGTGCCGAGAGCAATGCAAAGGTTGTGCTGATCATCGATGACGCGCACAATTTCTCCATGGATGTGCTTGCAGAGGTAAAATTACTGACAGATTTTGAGCATGCTGAGAAAAAATTACTCCAAATCATCCTTGTTGGTCAACCACAGCTTGCGTCTCTATTGAAATTGCCTGAACTGACTCAGTTGCGTCAACGCATAGGTTTTCATTACCACCTCCTTCCTTTCGCCTATGATGAGACCAAAGGTTATATAAAAACAAGATTAGCTGTTGCTGGCTCGACAGACCCGATCTTCACCTCGCGAGCCATGAAAAAAATATGGGCGGCCTCACAAGGCATCCCACGAGTCATCAACCTCATATGTGATAGGGCGTTATGCTTCGGCTTTGGCGAGGCAAAGCGGGAGATTGGGCCTCCCATCATTCAGCAGGTCGTGAAAGCGTTGGATTGCTACCTCCCCGAACAACCTCTCAGCCCCTCCACTCATCACACGCGCGACACCCATGGGGCTCATGCCCGCGGTATCACATCGTCCCGAGACACGATGCCGCCCGCATTCTCTGCTCCCTCCCCCAGCCCAGCAGGCACGGAACAGGGGGAGAGCCATCAGCGCCAGCGCGGTTCCAGGCAGCCTCACCGCCTGGCGCTGGTCGCCGGGCTTGCCAGTATAAGTCTCCTCGGGGCAGGGTTTGTCTTACAGAGCTCGCTGACGGGCAGAACGTTCAGGGAGTATACGGCGAGCCCCGTACCACGTCCTCTGGCCGTCGTACCGCACGGCCGCAGTGGGCGTGAACCACCCCTCTTACCGCAAAGCCCCAGCATGCGTGAACCACCTCTCTTACCACACAGCCTGGGCGTTCGCGAACCAGCAAAGAGCGTGCAGTGGGTGCAAACTCCGCTCTTCTACCACTTCCCGACGGGACAACCTCTGAGGGTGTCTCTGCCCCACCTGCAGCGCACTCCAGCGAGTGTACCAGTCCAGGTCACGCTGGATGCCTCGGACAGCACGCCCCTGTGGCTCCAATTTGATCCAGAAACATGGACGCTCAGCGGGACAGCTCCCCCTCAAGACAGCGGCAAGACGTATCATCTGACCTTGCGTGCCCACACGGCTGATGGTCTTGCAAGCGTCTTACACCTTATTGTCAGCGTGCGCGCCCAGCCAAGACGTTCAACGACCTCCTGACATGGAACTCGTTGCGAGTTTTGTCAATCGAGCTAACCTCTTGAAGGAGTGGGAGAAAGCTGACACATGCGAGGTCAGTGCATCATGAGCGCCCAGGCCAAAAAACGCGGCGATCACGTGCATTCCCCATATGGCCAAAATATCCAAACGTGTTGCTCTCCCACAGATTACGCCTCTCCCACGATGGGCGCTTCACCTTGAATTTCATTGCGCCTTCGCCCATACTGATCTGCAACGGAAGCCTTCGCGGCAGAAGTGAGAGAGGGATGGACTGGAAGAAATTACTCGGAACGATCACTACGTCTGTTGATGAAGAGATCCGGCTGCGCAATGCATACCTGGTCGCCGAGAATCGCATTCTGCGCCAGCAGATCAACGGTCGGGTGCAGTTGACGGATGGTGATCGCCGCACCCTCGCTGAACTGGGGCAGAAGACGGGCAGGCAGGCCCTGGAAGAGATCGCGACAGTGGCCAAGGCCGCTACGATCCTCGCCTGGCATCGCAAGTGCGTCAATCAGGAGATTCTCCTGAGCTTGCTCAGGGGTTACCGTATAAAGGGAAGAGCATGAGAAACCGTGGTGTCTCATCTCCAATGCCCTTCCTTCTGATACCCCGCAGCTTGCTGCGGGGAGGTTTCATTCAGACGGTTGCCACCTCTGTGCCGCACAAGTCGGTTGGGCGTCCTCACGTTGACCAGGAGATTGAAAGCCTAGTCGTGCAGATGGCCCAGGAGAACCGCTCATGGGGCTATGACCGTATTGTGGGTGCTCTGCTCAACCTGGGCTATACGATCAGCGACCAGACGGTGGGCAATAGCCTCAAGCGTCACGGCATTCCCCCCGCCCCAGAGCGGAAGAAGACCATGCGTTGGTCGGAGTTCATTCGTATGCACATGGAGGTGCTGGGTGCCACGGACTTCTTCCGCGGTACGGTGTGGAGTAGGCTGAAGCTGGTCCTCTCTTTCCTCCTCGTGTTCGTCCATGTCGATTCTCATACAGGATACCTCACGGACATGGCGGCATCGCTCACGACGTGGTGTGCGCATTGGTATACTGACGTGGCACGATGGATATGTGCGGTTATAGAGCACGTGCTGACGCGGCTACGGGGGTGTGGTCACTCTGCCCGACGCCCTCTCCTCTCAGCCTGTGAAATCCCTGATCATCACAAAGCCCTCCCCGGCAGCAGAGAGGAGGTGATCCTTCTGCCTGTTATGCCTCCCCGTCCGAGACGGGATGGGCCCGCACGATATCCAGCACGAGTCAACAGGCTGTTGAGAGACGACCACTGCGAGGCCGCCTGATAGGGGGCGACCCGCCGGGCCAAATCCCGGCATGGAGGCGCGTCGTGTCCGCGGAAAACACTGAGACAACAAGCTGGATCCAAACCTCGCCTGGAGTCTGTGGCGGGGAACCCTGTGTGCGCACCACCCGCCATACGGTGTCTGGGCTCGTGGAATGGAAAAAACAGGGGCTCACTGATGTGCGCATCCGCGCGCATCACCCCGATCTCACGCAGGCGGACCTGGACGCCGCCTGGGCCTATTATGCCATCCATCGCGACGCGATTGACCAGGCCATCCAGGAGGCGGCGGAACCCTAACCGATGGCCCTACTCTACGCCGATGAGGATTTCAGTTATCCTGTGGTCCAACGCTTGCGGCAGCTGGGCCACGACCTCCTCACCGCGCACGAGGCAGGCCAGGCGGGCCAAAGCATTACAGACACAGCGGTCTTAGCGTTCGCGACCGCTGCCGGTCGAGCAGTGGTGACGTTTAATCGGCGGCATTTTATCCGCCTGCATGCCGAAGTCTCATCGCATGCAGGCATCATCGTCTGCACGCGTGACGACGATGTGTTGGCGTTGGCTGACCGTATTCACCAACAACTCCAGAGTGTTCCGACCCTTCAGGATCAGCTGCTCCGAATCAACCGCCCTGCCAGGGCATAACCTGTGTGCTGGTCGGGTATCGCACCTGCGGAGAGTTGATTTGAATATTTTGACCACACGGGATGCGTGCCATCGTGAGACCTCCTGGGTATCTGCCTGCCTGACATGAGAAAAGTCCACTCTGGCATGCGTTTTCATGATTTGTCCAGTCCCATCACCGAAAAGTTTACAGGAAGAAAAATTGCTTGACACCAATACGCAAATGATTAGAGTATGTGTACTCTACAACTGTAGAGTAAGAGTCTCGTATCAAGGGAGTCTAGTGATTAGTGCAAAAAATCTTCATGATCTCCGATCTCGCTTCCGCTACAGGGTTGTCACGCTATACGCTGAACTTTTACCTGAAACTTGGGCTGATTGAGGAATCGGGTCGGACGGAGAGTAACTATCGGTTCTTTGACCAGACAGTCGCTGACCGTCTGCATCGCATTATCTGCCTTCGACACGAAGGCTTAACCTTGCAGCAGATCAAGGCGCTCCTGGAGGGTGAGAAGCCGTGAATTACTACGAGCTGCTGGGCTTACAGAAAGAGCCCTTCTCCACCACGCCAGATCCCTATTTCTTTTATCGCTCGCCCCAGCACCAAGAAGCCTTAGAGCGCTTGGAGATTGCGATACGCCTGCGTCGGGGACTCAACTTGATTATTGGTGATATTGGGAGTGGGAAAACGACGCTGGCGAGGGTGCTCCTCCAGAATTTTGCCGAGGAAGAACAGTTCCAGTTCTTCTTAATCCTTGACCCGGTTTTCCGTTCGGAGTTCCAATTTCTCAAATATTTGGTCGATATCTTAGGGGCGAGCCCACGAGGCCGCTCGACGCTCGATTATCGGAATGCTTTGGAATCGTTCCTCCTTCAAGCAGGGGTGATGGAAGGTAAGGTCGTCGTACTTGTCATCGATGAAGGACAAAAACTCACCCCTGGCTATATCGAGACGATCCGGACCCTTCTCAATTTCGAGACCAATGAGCATAAACTCCTGCAGGTCATCATTCTTGGTCAGCTTGAGCTCCTTCCGAAAATCCGCCGCAAGCGGAACTTTATGGACCGCATTAATATTTCTTATATGATTAACCCTCTCTCGTATGCCGATACAGAAGAAATGATCCGTTTTCGGCTCGAGCGGGCTGGCTACAAGGGGAATGGCCTTTTTACATCAGACGCTATTGGGCTTGTCTATGATCACAGTAAGGGATCACCTCGGAAAATCACGCTGATGTGTCATCACGCCCTGGAATCGCTGATCATGCGTGAGCGCACTCTCGTGGAGAAAGATCTCATCCAGGAGCTTATTGCATCCGAGGTGACCTAACAATGGATGCTCCACCCATTAACAGGCTGCTACAGCTTCTTAGGCAGAAACCGTCAAATACCTCAGAGCCATCACACTCCAGCCAAGCTCTCGTTTCCCCCGGTGAGTCAATTTCTCAATCAATCCTCCAAAGTAACACACTGTCTGCTACTGAAAGTGACACACAGACTGCCCTACAAGGAAACAGACAGCCTGTCTCTAAAAGTAGCACACTGCCTGCCAGAAGTAACACACTGTCTGCTACTGAAAGTGACACACTACTAACTATCAAAAGTAGCACACTGCCTGCCACTCAAGAGGAGGTCGCCCTGGCAGTGGCAGGTCTCTCAAAGGGGCAACAACGGGTGTTGAGATTCCTGCTGTCAAATCGGGATGTATCAAACCATTCTCACACAAGCCCCATAGGCTACGACGCAATATCAAGGCATTGTTTTTTAAGCCGTAGCGGTTCTAGGAAGGTGATTGGCGAGTTATGTCAGAAGGGCCTTCTAACACGATTAGAAACAAAGAGGGGAGAGACGCAAGGATCAGTGTATCTTTTGGAAAGTGTCATACTGTATGCCACTTTGAGTGGCATACATGAACCAAAAAAAAGTAGCACACTGCCTGCCACTCAAAACGATAGATCTTGTAGTAGTAATAAAGAACTACTACTACAAGATCTCGTTCTCGAAGGGGCTTTCCACGATCTCAATCCTCGCTCGCTTGTGTCTCACCTTGATAAGTTCGATACAGCGGAAGACCTCCAGAATTTCCTCGACATTGCTAACGCGTGTATCCATGCTGCGAAAGAAGGACATGCCAAGCCCATTCAGAACCCTCGCGGTTTTCTCTTTGCGCAGCTCCGCGCTGGCTACATTAACCCTCCCGAGGGTTACAAAAGCCGTAAGGTACACGCCCAAGAACTTAGAAATCAAAGGCTTGAAGAAGAGTTGGCCGCCTTGCGACGTCTGAAAGAGCGCGAGCAGGAACTCCAGTTTGCGTTGTTTGTCGCACAACTGACCGCAGAAGACCTTGCACGGCTGGAGCGTGAAGCCCAAGCCGAAGTCAAACCCAACATGGGCCTGAGTCCAGCTTTCCAGATGGAAATGCACAGGGATAGCATTCTGAAGCAGTGGTTCGCCCAACGTACGCAGCTCCATCAGGAGCGCAGTGGACATCTCTGACACAGGGATGCCATCGTCCTATTTCTCCACAATTTTTGGGGAAAACCCCGCTGCGGGCAGCATGAACTCGTAAGGCCAAAAAATTGGAACGTGCTTATTCACAGGAGGTTACAAGTCACTCTCGCCTTTGGCTGTACATATCAAGGAAAGCTCGGTAGAGATCTGGATGGGCTCGAAAGGTGGTTTGCTGAAGGCGTTCATAAGC
>WNGB01022830.1_pt1 | contig 11069 bp, 13 predicted proteins | sample 5400681 | NCBI WGS metagenome assembly WNGB01 (sample SAMN13153367, study PRJNA577476) | soil metagenome | isolation source: 115 cm soil or saprolite under grassland replicate 2 | place: USA:California | collected 2016-06-15 | reverse complement strand
TAGCCGTAGCAGCCCCCGGTTCGCAGCCGGGTCTCCGACGGACGGTCGCCGGCGTGCGCGATGCGGAGCTCTGTCACCGGCGCGCGGCGGCGCAGGTCGAAGCGGAGACCGTAGGGGCCGTCGAGCTGCCGCCCGCGAACCAGCACCCGATCGCCGTGATCGGGCAGCAAGAACCAAAGCACCTTCTGCCCTCCCCAGACGCTGCGCCAGAAGATGCTGTTACGAGGCGGGGGATAGTCGAACTCGAGCCCCGCGCGGGGAGAGTTGCCGCCGAGGATCGGATAGGCGGGGCCTGGCCCGTATCCCTGGCCGACGCCGTAGGACGCGAAGTCCACGCTCGTGTCCGGGCCGCTCGCCGGGCACTGGGCTCCGGGGTCGATGCGCGGAATATGCAGCGGTCGGCGCAGGTGCTTCCACGGATCCCCGGACGTCGAGAGCGCAGCGCCGGCGAGAGCGAGAACAGCCGCTCCCGACAACGCCAGGGCGATTGCGCGCTTCATCGAACCGAGAAACTCTAGCCGCGCACGGCCGCTAGAGTTCGGCCGCCATGGCGATTGCGCGCGAAGCCGAGCCTGTCGGCTCGCTCAAAGAGGTGAAGGAAGCCGGTCTTGACCGCGAGGACCTGCTCGGTATCTACCGCCACCTGCTGATCACGCGCGGAATCGAGGAGCGGGGCCACATTCTTTACCGGCAGGGCAAGATTCCGGGCTCCTTCTACACGGGCCGCGGGAACGAGGGCGCCTCGGTCGGGATCGCGACCGCGATGGGGGCCGACGACGTGGGCACGCCGCTGCATCGCGACATGGGCGTCCACATCGTCCGGGGCGTCGAGCCCTGGCGGGTCTTCGCCCAGTACATGGGCCGCGCCGACGGGCCGACGCAGGGCAGGGACGGCAACGTCCACATGGCCGACTCGAACCTTGGGCTCCTGGCGATGGTCAGCCACCTTCCGGCGATGCTCCCGGTCGCGGTCGGCTGCGCGCTCGCCTTCCGGATCCGCGAGGAGAAGCGCGTCGCGGTCGCCTGGTTCGGCGAGGGCGCCTCCGCGCGCGGGGACACCCACGAGGGCATGAACCTCGCCGGAGTGCGCCGGCTCCCGGTCGTGTTCATCTGCGACAACAACCAGTGGGCCTACTCGACGCCGACCCATCTCGAGTATGCGACCGAGAACCTTGCCGACCGCGCGCAGGCCTACGGGTTCGACGGAGTAGTGGTGGACGGAAACGACGTCCTCGCCGTCTACCGCGAGGCAAAGCGCGCGATCGAGAAGGCGCGGGCGGGTGGCGGGCCCACCCTGATCGAGAGCCTGACGCAACGCATGGAGGGCCACGCGGTCCACGACGACGCGTTCTACGTCCCCAAGGACATGCTCGAGGAGTGGGCCAAGGCCGACCCGATCGAGCGCTTCCGCACCTGGCTCCAGGAGCACGCGGAGATGACCGAGGAGGAGGAGGACGAGATCACGAGCGGCGTCAAGCGACTGCTCACCGAGGCGATGGAGCGTGCCGAGCAGTCGCCGCTCCCGGATCCGTCCACGCTCACCGACGGCGTCTTCGCCTCGCCCGAGGAATTCGATACCCCCCATCACAAATAGATGGCCGAAAAGACCTATTTGCAGGCAATTTCAGACGCGCTCCGCCAGGAGATGCAGGCGGACAAGCGCGTGTTCGTGATCGGCGAGGACGTCGGCGTCTACGGCGGCGCCTTCAAGGTCACGCTCGGCTTCCAGGAAGAGTTCGGCCCCTGGCGCGTGATCGACGCGCCACTCTCGGAGACCGCGATCATTGGCGGCTGCACGGGCGCCGCGATCATGGGCATGCGCCCGGTGGCCGAGATGCAGTTCTCCGACTTCATCTCCTGCGCGTGGGACCAGCTCGTCACGGTTGCCGCCAAGCAGCGCTGGCGCGCGGGCACGCCCGTGCCGATCACGGTGCGTCTCCCGTCCGGCGGTGGCTTCTCGGGAGGCCCCTTCCACTCCCAGAATCCCGAGAGCTCGTTCGCGCACATCGCCGGGCTCAAGATTGTCTGCCCGGCGACGCCGGAGGACGCCAAGGGCCTGCTCGCGACCGCGATCCAGGATCCGAACCCCGTCCTCTATTTCGAGCACAAGCATCTCTACCGGCGGATCAAGGGCGAGGTGCCCGACGAGCGCTACACGACGCCGTTCGGCAAGGCGCGCATCCACCGGGAGGGCGACGACGTTTCCGTGATTACCTGGGGCGCGATGGTCCACACGGCCGAGGAAGCGGCGCAGACGCTCGAGGGAGACGGCGTGTCGGTCGAGATCCTCGATTTGCGCACGCTGATCCCGTGGGATGCACGAGGACACGCGCACCGGCGGGTTCGGCGCCGAGATCGCGGCGACGATCGCCGAGGAGGGCTTCGAGAACTTGGACGCGCCGGTCAAGCGCATTACCGCGCCGGACACCCCGGTTCCCTTCTCCCCGCCGCTTGAGAAGGCGTTTATCCCACAGCCCGAGGACGTGGCCGCCGCCGTCAAAGAACTGGCGGAGTATTGATGGCGACCGACACTGCCGTCGACGTCGTCATGCCCCAGATGGGCGTCTCCGTTTCCGAGGGGACGATCACGAAGTGGCTCAAGCAGGAAGGCGAGGAGGTCGCCGCCGACGAGCCGCTGCTCGAGATCTCGACCGACAAGGTCGACACCGAAGTGCCGAGCCCCGGCTCAGGGGTCGTGCAGCAGATCCTCGTCCAGGAGGGCGAGACCGTAGACGTCGGCACGAAGCTGGCGGTGATCGGGGCGGCCGCAGCGGCCCCCGCTCCCCCCGCCGAAGAGCCTGCTCCCGAGGTGGAGGAGGAGAAGGCGCCTGAGCCCGAGCCCGCGCCTGCTCCTGCAGCTGCGCCAGCTCCTGCCGCCGCCCCGACCGACGGCAAGGCGGATGAGAAGACCTTCGTCTCGCCGGTCGTCGCGCGGATCGCCGCCGAGCACAACGTCGACGTGGGACAGGTCCCCGGCACGGGTCGCGGAGGCCGCGTGACGAAGAAGGACATCCTCGCCTTCGTCGAGTCCGGCGCTCCCGCAACGGCTCCGGCCCCTGAGGCTCCTCCGGCGGCGCCGGCCGCGGCGCCTGCAGCTCCCGCCGCGTCCCCGGCCCCGGCGGGAATGGGCGAGGCGCTCGAGCCGATGAGCGCGATGCGGCGCGGGATCGCGGAGCACATGCGCCGCTCGCTCGACACGGCCGCGCACGTCACCAGCGCGATCGAGGTCGACATGTCCCGCGTCGTCGGCGTCAACCCGACGTACCTCATCTTCGTCGCGCGCGCAACAGTCGAGACGCTCAAGGACTACCCTTGGGTCAACGGCGAGATCCGCGGCGAGCAGATTGTCACCCGCAACTACATCAACGTCGGCTTCGCCGTCGAGTTGGCGGACGGCAAGGGCCTGATCGTCCCCGTGGTGAAGAACGCCGAAGGGTTAAACCTGCTCGGGATGGCGCGGTCGGTCACCGACATCGCGGAGCGGGCCCGGAACAAGCAGCTGACGCCCGACGACGTCCAGGGCGGGACGTTCACGATTACGAACCCGGGCGGCTACGGGACGTTCCACGGGACGCCGGTCATCAGCCAGCCGCAGGCGGCGATCCTGGGCACGTATGCCGTCGTCAAGCGGCCCTGGGTGATCCAGGACGACTACGGCAAGGATGTGATCGCGATCCGGCCGATCATGAATCTCACCCTGACGTACGACCATCGGCTGGTCGACGGCGCCTTGGCCGGCCGCTTCCTCCGCGACCTGCGAGACAAGCTCGAGAACTGGGGCGAGGAGAACTACTGAGCCTCTGGATCGTCCGGCGCGCGCGCGGCGGGCCGTGGGACTGGTCCCGCGACATGCGCGAGCAGGAGGGCTGGGACGACCACGCGCGATTCATGGACGACCTCGTCACCGACGGCTTCGTCCTTCTTGGCGGGCCGGTCGAAGGAGACCAGGAGGCAGTGCACATCGTCGATGCGCCGTCGAAGGAAGCGATCCACGAGCGGCTCGCGCAGGACAACTGGACCGCCAACGGCATGCTCACCACCACGAGCGTCGAGGGCTGGACCGTCCTGCTCGACGGCCGTGACTAGACTCGAGCCGATGCTCGGGCACCTGCTGAATCTCGGCGAGACGCCCTATCTGGAGGCGTGGGAGCTGCAGCGCTCGATGGCGGCTCAAGTCCTGGAGGGGGCGCTCCCCGACACGGTCATCTTGCTCGAGCACTCGCCGGTGGTCACTCTGGGACGGCGCGCCGAGGCCGGCGAGCTGCACGTCCCCGACGGAGCGGAGGTCGAGATCGTCGAGACCGATCGCGGCGGCAAGTCCACCTACCACGGCCCCGGCCAGCTCGTCTGCTATCCGATCCTCGATCTCAACCGGCACGGCCGCGACGTCAAGAAGTACTGCCGCGACCTCGAGGAGGCAGTGATCGGGGCGGTCGCACCGTTCGGGCTCGAGGCGACGCGGATCGAAGGCCTCACCGGCGTGTGGCTCGAGCGGGCACCCAGCCCTTATGGCACGTCGCTGACAAGCGTCCCGAGCGGGGACAGTGCGCCTAGCACGGCCCCGCGAGGAGAGCGCCGTCAGCGACGCGAGCGCTCGGCGGAGCCGGGCTCCGCCCGGCTAGAGGCGAGCGCGGCCAGAAGCGCTGGGCCGCCGCGCAAGATCGCATCGATCGGAGTTCACATCTCGCGCTGGGTCACGACCCACGGCTACGCCCTCAACGTCGACCTCGACCCGGCCCCGTTCACGGACTGGATCACCGCCTGCGGCATCGAGGACGCGGCCTTCACGACGATCGCTCGCGAGGTCGGACGCTCGGTGACAGTCGACGAGGTCCGCCCGCATGCAGCCGCGGCTCTCGAAGAAGTCTTCGGACTACAGCTCCGGGAGCCAGTCCTCGCCGTAGGCGACGCGGCGCGTCGGTAGGCCGGCATAAGCCTCGGCCGGCTTCGTCGTCTCCTTCTCGACCGAAACGCCGTGCCGCGCGGCGGTCTCGGAAACCGGGTAGAGGAGGCCCTTGCGCCCGCGCCCACGCGCACCCACCGCGATGACGACCGAGGGCCCGTCGCCGGCGCCGACGATCATGTGCGGGGTTCCGGGTGGGCAATGGACGAAATCCCACGCGCGCAGCGGCCGCTCCTCGTCCTCGACGATCAGGATGCACTCGCCGCTGACCACGAGGAAGTCCTCTTGCGCGTTCTCCCGGTGATACCGCCCGAGGCTCTCGCCGGGCTCGAGCACGCTGACGTTGATTCCGAGCTGCGGAAAGCGCTTCTTCCCCTCGAAGTCGCAGTAGACGCCGAGCCGCTTCCACTCCCTCCAGCGCGCCTCGCGCGCGTTGACGACGAACCATCCGGGGCCGTCGTACACCAGCCCGTACTTCGTCTCGCGGAGCGACGCCTCCTCGGTCAAGGACCGTAGACTGACAGACATGGAGAGCTCGCTTCCGGTAGCCGAGCGCCCGCGGCGCCCCGAGTGGATGAAGGTGCGCGCACCGAGCGCGGACTCCCGCTATTTCGAGGTCAAGGAGCTGATCCACGGCCAGGGGCTGCACACGATCTGCGAGGAGGCGCGTTGCCCGAACATCTCCGAGTGCTGGGGGCGGGGAACGGCGACCTTCCAGATTCTCGGTGACACGTGCACGCGCGCGTGCCGCTACTGCTACGTCCACTCGGGCAAGCCGGACGGCCTGCCCGATCCGCTCGAGCCGCTGCGCCTTGCGACGACGGCGGCCAAGATGGGCCTTAAGCACGTGGTCGTCACCTCGGTCGATCGCGACGATCTCCCCGACAAGGGCGCGGCCCACTACGCCGCGACGGTGCGAGCTCTGAAGCACAAGCTTCCCCAGGCGACGATTGAGCTCCTCACCCCGGACTTCCTCGGCTACGAGGAGGACGCTTTGCGAGTCGTGCTCGCTGAGCGACCGGAGGTTTTCAACCACAACATCGAGACAGTGCGGAGGCTGCACCTGCGGATGCGTGGCGCCAAGGTTTCCTACGACAAGGCGCTCTGGTTGCTTGCGCGGGCGAAGGACGTGGCCGACTATCCGCTGTTGACGAAGTCGGGGATCATCGTCGGGCTGGGGGAGACGAACGAGGAGGTTGTGGAGACGATGCGCGACCTGCGCGACCACGGCGTCGACGTCGTCACGATCGGCCAGTACCTGCAGCCTTCAGCGAAACACGCCGAGATCGACCGCTGGGTGCACCCCGACGAGTTCCGCTGGTTCCGCGAACAAGGCGAGGAGTTCGGCTTCGGCTCGGTCTTCTCGGGCCCCCTTGTCCGTTCGTCCTATCGCGCCGACGAACAGCGCCACGCTGCTGCGACGGGTCGCGGCGCAGTAGCCTATTGAGTGACATGAGCTTACTCAGCAAGATTCGCGGCTGGTGGCGGAAGGACGACGTCGAGACGGCCAAGGAAGAGGCCCGGATGACGCAGGCCGAGCGCGACGTCGCCGAAGAGGACTACGAGGCGCGTAAGGACGACGTCGCCGCAGAACGCAGATGGGTCGGCGGGACCGCCGACTACGAGCGCGACTCGGAAACGCCGCAGCGCTCGGACCTCCCGGATTAGTCGTTCGGCCGCGCCATCGCGCGGTAGTCCAGCGCTTTGTCGAGGATCTCGTCGTCGACGCCGTGCTCGCGCGCGACCTCGCGCAGCGTGCGGCCTGACGAAGCCGCCTCCTTGACGATCTCCGTCGCCTTGTCGTAGCCGATGTACGGGTTGAGCGCCGTCGCGGCTGAGAGCGTCAGCTCGGCGTAGTGCTCGCACATCTCGCGGTTCGCCTCGAGTCCGTCGACGCACTTCTCTGCGAAGACGCGCGCGGCTGCGGCGAGCAACGAGATCGACTGGAGCAGATTGCGGGCGATCACGGGGACGAACACGTTCAGCTCGAGGTGGCCCTGCATCGCCCCTCCCGTGATCGCCGCGTCGTTCCCGATCACCTGCACGGCGACCTGCGTGACGACCTCGGGGATGACGGGATTGACCTTGCCCGGCATGATCGAGCTCCCCTTTTGCAGCTCGGGGATCCGCAGCTCGGCGAGCCCGGCGCGGGGCCCCGAGCCCATCAGGCGGATGTCGTTCGCGATCTTCGTGAGCGAAACGGCGATGACCTTGAGCGCGCCCGAGGCCTCGACGAGAGCGTCACGGGCGGCTTGAGCCTCGAAGGGATCGGCCGGGGGCAGAATCTCGAGGCCGGTCTCCTCCGAAAGGCGGCGTCGCACGCGGGCGGCGAACTCGGGATGGGTGTTGAGACCGGTTCCGACGGCGGTTCCCCCGAGCGGCACCTGGCCTACGCGCTCGAGCGTGGCCTGGACCCTCGCGATGCCTTGCCGCACCTGGGAGGCGTAGCCCGCGAACTCCTGCCCGAGCGTCACGGGCACGGCGTCCATCAGGTGGGTCCGGCCGGCCTTGACCACGTCGTCGAACTCGGCCGCCTTCTTCGAGAGCGACTCGCCCAAGGTCTCGAGCGCCGGCAGCAGCAGGTTCACGAGCTCGTCGAGCGCCGCGAGGTGGACCGCGGTCGGGAAGACGTCGTTCGAGGACTGCCCCATGTTGACGTCGTCGTTGGCGTGGACGTCGTCGCCGGCCAGCGCCGCAATGACCTCGTTCGCGTTCATGTTCGAGGAGGTTCCGGAGCCGGTCTGGAACACATCGAGCGGGAACTGGTCGTCGAGCTCGCCGGCGGCCACGCGGTCGCCTGCTGCTGCCATCCGTTCTGCCTTGTCCTCGTCGAGCAGGCCCAGCTCGGCATTCACGCGTGCGGCGGCGGCTTTGATCCGGCCGAGCCAGCGCGCCACGGGAGCGGGGATCGGCTCGCCGGAGACGGGAAAGTTCGCGATCGCCTTGCGGGTCTCGGCGCCCCAAAGCTCCCTCTGCGTCTCGCTCGCACTCACGTGGCGAGTGTATCGGCGTGCTTTGCCCCGAGCCCTTTTCCTGCGGATAGATAGGGGTACGCCCGCCCGCCTCCCTCTTATGACGCTATCGAGAAAAGACGCACGCGTGGGACACGCGTTCGCGCCAATTCTGTAACGACGGCCGAGGGCGAAAACAGCGCCCGAAGCTCAGTCCGTCGAGTACTTCGGCTGGACTTTTTCGCCCCGGATCTGCGCGATCGCGTTGTTGGCCGCGACCGCTGCTTCTCCCATGCCGATGGTGATCAGCGTGATCTTCCCGGGATAGCCGGCGACGTCGCCGGCCGCGAAGACCTGGGGCAGATTGGTCTCGCAGGTCATCGGGTCGATCCTGATCTGGCGCTTGCCCTCGAGCTCGAGCCCCCATTCGGCGATCGCGCCGAGGTGCGAGTGGAAGCCGAGCAGCGTGATCAGCGCGTCGCACTCCACCTGCTCGAGCTCGTTCGACTCGGTGTTCTCGACGGTCACGGCCTTGATCTCTCCGTCGCCGTGGATCTCCCGCACCTCGTACGGCGTGAGGATGCGGACGTGCCCCTCCTGCTCGAGCGCCTGAGCCTCGTTGACCGACGACTCGAGCGCGCGGAAGCGGTCGCGCCTGTGGACGAGGGCGATCGGATGCGCCGCCGTGTCCTGGAGCCCGAGCGTCCAGTCGAGCGCGGAGTCGCCGCCGCCGACGATAACGCAGTGGCTGTCGCGGAAGACCTCCTTCTCGCGCACGAAGTAGTGGAGCCCGCGGCCCTCCCACTCGTCGATCCCGTCGATGCCGAGCTTGCGGGGCTCGAAGGCTCCGTGCCCGGCGGTGATGATCATGGCCCGCGAGAGGTACGGGCCTCCCTTGGTCGTCCCCACCGCGAGCAGCTCCTCGCCGTCCTGGTTGACCCGCTCGAGCGACTGCACCTCTTCTCCGAGGAGGACATCGGCCCCGTACTGGAGGCCCTGCTCGGCACAGAGGTCGACGAGCGCCTGGCCGAGGACCTTCGGATGCCCGGCGACGTCGTAGACGTGCTTCTCGGGATAGACGGCCGCTACCTGTCCGCCGAGCTGCTCGAGACTCTCGATGATGCGGACGGAGGCGTCGCGGTGCCCGGCGTAGTACGCGGCTGCGAGCCCTGAGGGGCCGGCCCCAAGGATGGTGATGTCGACGACGTCGTTCGCGGGCAACTAGAGCGAGTCTAGTGAGCGCAGCCTGAGCTGCAGCCGCCCGCGGTGTCCGCCGGCGCCTCGCCCTCTTCGACCTGGAACGAGTGGCCGCAACCGCACGAGGCGGTGACGTTCGGGTTCTCGATCTTGAAGCCCGACTCTTGGATCCCGGTCAGGAAGTCGATCGTGGCGCCCTCCAGATACGGAGCGCTGAACGGATCGATAACGACCGGGACGCCGTGCAGGTCGAGCTCGTGATCGCCCTCCTGCGGCCCGCGGTCGAAACCGAGCGCGTACTCGAAGCCTGAGCAGCCGCCGCCTTGCACGGCCACGCGCAGGACCGCGACCTCCTCTTCCTCGGCGATCAGCTCCTTGATCTTCGCCGCCGCCGTCTCGCTCAGCGAGATCAGCGTCGTCGGGCGCTCGGCAATCTCCATGCGGCCAGTGTAGCAATGCGGACGGCCGTCGAAATCGCGCCGCCCCGTCGCCGGAAATGGTCGACTTTGTAACAGCCGCTGCCAGCATCGTAGAGCGGTTTCCGGCCCGCTTCGTGCGACCCATGCTAACGTCCGATTTCCGGCGGCGACGACGAACGGTTGGTGGTGCCCGGCGATGCTCGACAGGTGGCTCCCGTTCCTGATCTATGGACTCTTCGCCGTCGCGATTCCGACCTCGATGGTCGCGCTGTCCTTCCTCATCGCCACCCGTCCGAGCCGGCGAACGCGGGCGCGAACCATCCCCTTCGAGTCCGGCGTCTCGACGGGCCCGCCCCCTGAGCAGCGCTTCACGATCAGCTTCTACCTCACGGCGATGCTCTTCATCGTCTTCGACATCGAGATCGTCTTCCTCTACCCACTGGCGGTCGTGCTGCACGCCCTGGCGTGGTTCGGCTTCGCCGAGCTCGCCTTCTTCATCGCGATCCTCGCTCTCGCCTATGTCTACATCTGGCGCAAGGGGGCGCTCGAGTGGCAGTAGGTCGCTCGCCTTGGGCGAGCTCCCGTGGGGGAAACCATGTTTCCTCTACGGGCCCCCTTCTTAGAACCTGGGGTGGGGGAACCCCCCGGTTCCCCCACGCCCCCTCCCCAGCTCATGGGGCAGAGGTCGCCCCATGAGCAAGAAGCGTCTGGCCGACTACGGCCTGAAGAGCGAGCGGGTCCTCTGGCAGGGGAAGGGCCCCGGGGTGTTCGAGAACGAGCTCGGCGAGCTCGAGGACAAGCTGATGCTGACGACGGTCGAGAAGGCGGTCGCCTGGGCGCAGGGAAGCTCGATCTGGCCGGACACCTTTGGCCTTGCCTGCTGCGCGATCGAGATGATGGCGATCGTCTCGTCGCGGTACGACATCGCGCGCTTCGGCGCCGAGGTCTTCCGCTCTTCGCCGCGCCAGGCCGACCTTTTGATCGTCTCCGGGCGGGTGGCGCACAAGATGGCCGCGCCGCTGCGCCAGATCTACGACCAGATGCTCGAGCCCAAGTGGGTGATCGCAATGGGCGCCTGCGCCTCCTCCGGGGGAATGTTCAACAACTACTCGGTGCTGCAGGGAGTGGACAAGATCGTCGCGGTCGACGTCCACGTGCCCGGCTGTCCGCCGCGGCCGGAGGCGCTCGTCGAGGGCATCGTCCGGCTGCAGGAGAAGATCAAGGCGGGCGTCCCGCCGGCCTACGACATCCGCGGAGTCGCGTCGTGACATACGAGGGTGTGCCCGGGCTCGTGGAGACCGGGGAGGCCTACGGCGAGACGACGCTCGTCGTCGATCCCGCCCGGCTGGTCGAGGCCTGTACCCACCTGCGCGACGAGGAGGGCTTCGACTTCCTGGCCGACATCAGCGCGACCGACTATCTCGGCTGGGCGGATTCGCCTTCACGCGTTGCCGGCTACCAGGGCACGACGGCCGGACGCGACATCAACTCGCCGGGCTCGTGGGGCCTCGCTCGGCTGCCCGCGCCGAGGCCAAAGCGCTTCGCCGTCAACTACCACCTGCTGGCGCTGCAAGAGGGCGCGCCCCGGGTCCGCGTGCA
>WNGB01013355.1_pt1 | contig 11069 bp, 10 predicted proteins | sample 5400681 | NCBI WGS metagenome assembly WNGB01 (sample SAMN13153367, study PRJNA577476) | soil metagenome | isolation source: 115 cm soil or saprolite under grassland replicate 2 | place: USA:California | collected 2016-06-15 | reverse complement strand
TCGACCAGGCAGAGATGGGGCCTGCGCTGCAGCAGCCAGTCGCTGTCCATCTCCGTGAACGGCCGTCCGGCGACGCGCGCGATGCGGCGGGGGGCGACCTCGAAGCCGGCGGCCCGGTCCTCGGTGGCGCGGCGGCCGTGCGGCTCCAGGTAGCCGATCACCACGTCCACGCCGGCCGCCTTGAGGTCGCGCGCCTCACCGAGCATGGCGAAGGTCTTGCCGACCCCGGCGGCCGCGCCCAGGAAGACCTTCAGCCGGCCCCGCCTGCGGTCGTCCGCGGTCATCCCCCTCCCCCGGTCGCAGGGGTGTTCACCGGCTGGTCATGGTATCGAGGGCCAAGTTCAGCGCCAGCACGTTCACCCGCGGCTCCCCCAGGAAGCCGAGCTCGCGGCCCTTGGTGTGCGCACGCACCAGTTCCCGGACCCGCTCGGGGTCCAGGCTGCGGGCCCTAGCCACCCGGTCGACCTGGAAGTCGGCCGCGGCCGGTGAGATGTCCGGGTCGAGGCCGGACCCGGATGCGGTGACCAGCTCGGCCGGGATGTCGGCCGCGGTCTTGCCAGGGTTGGCCTCCAGCAGGGCGTCGACGCGCTCCTGAACGGTATCGGCCAGCTTCTGCGAGGTCGGCCCGAGGTTGGAGGCGCCGGACGCGCCCGGGTCGTAGCCGTCCTGGCCGGCCGCCGAGGGGCGGCCCCAGAAGTACCCGGGGGCGTCGAACGACTGGCCGATCAGGCCGGAGCCGACCACCCGGTCGTCACGCCGGACCAGGCTGCCATCGGCGGCGCCGCGGAAGGCGGCCTGCCCGATCCCGAACACGAGCAGCGGGTAGGCCAGCCCGACGAGGACGGTGAACACGGCCAAGGCGACGACGCTCCGGCGGAGATCGATGAGCATGGCTGAGGCTCCTAAACCAGACGAACGAGGTTGATGAAGAGGTCGATCAGCTTGATACCGACGAACGGCAGCACGATGCCGCCAAGGCCGTAGATGAGGAGGTTGCGGCGGAGCAGGGCGGTCGCCGACACCGGCCGGAAGCGGACGCCGCGCAGAGCCAGCGGGATCAGGGCGACGATGATCAGCGCGTTGAAGATCACCGCCGACAGCACCGCCGACCGGGGCGTCTCCAGGCGCAGGACGTTGAGCCTGTCGAGCACCGGGTAGGTGGCCGCGAACAGCGCGGGGATGATCGCGAAGTACTTGGCCACGTCGTTGGCGATCGAGAAGGTCGTGAGCGAGCCGCGGGTGATCAGCAGCTGCTTGCCGATCTCCACGATCTCGATCAGTTTGGTCGGGTTGGAGTCGAGGTCGACCATGTTGCCGGCCTCCTTGGCCGCCACCGTGCCGGTGTTCATGGCCACGCCGACGTCGGCCTGGGCCAGGGCAGGGGCGTCGTTGGTGCCGTCGCCGGTCATGGCGATCAGCTTGCCGCCGCTCTGCTCGGCCCGGATCAGCTCCATCTTCCGCTCCGGGGTGGCCTGGGCCAGGAAGTCGTCGACGCCGGATTCGCTGGCGATGGCGGCGGCCGTCAGCGGGTTGTCGCCGGTGATCATGACCGTCCGGATGCCCATGCTGCGCAGCTGCTCGAAGCGGTCGCGCATGCCGCCCTTGACGATGTCCTTGAGGTGGACCACGCCGAGGGGCCGGGCGCCGTCGGCGACCACCAGCGGCGTGCCGCCCCCGCGGGCGATGCCCTCCACGATCGGGTCGAGCTCCGGCGGGACGGTGCCGCCCCGCTCCTTCACCCAGGCGACCACCGCGTCGGCCGCCCCCTTGCGGACCTGGCGTCCGTCCACGTCCGCGCCCGACATGCGGGTCTGGGCGGTGAAGGGGACGAACTGGGCCCGCCGCTCCAACAGCTCACGGCCGCGCAGGCCGTAGCGCTCCTTGGCCAGCACCACGATCGAGCGGCCCTCCGGGGTCTCGTCGGACAGCGAGGAGAGCTGGGCCGCGTCGACCAGCTCGTCCACCTCGACCCCTGGCAGCGGGATCAGCTCGGTCGCCTCACGGTTACCGAGCGTGATCGTGCCGGTCTTGTCGAGCAGCAGGGTGTTGACGTCGCCGGCCGCCTCCACGGCCCTGCCGGACATGGCGAGCACGTTGTGCTGCACCATCCGGTCCATGCCGGCGATACCGATGGCCGACAGCAGCGCCCCGATGGTGGTCGGGATCAGGCACACCAGCAGGGCGATCAGCACGACCACGTCAGCCTCGCGGCCGGAGTAGACCGCGAACGGCTGCAGGGTCACGACCGCGATCAGGAAGATGATCGTGAGCACGCTGAGCAGGATGGACAGCGCGATCTCGTTCGGGGTCTTCTGCCGCTCGGCCCCCTCGACCAGCGCGATCATCTTGTCGAGAAAGCTCCTGCCAGGATCGGCCGTGATCCGGACCCGGATCCAGTCCGACAGGACCTTGGTGCCGCCGGTGACCGCCGAACGGTCCCCGCCTGACTCGCGGATCACCGGGGCCGACTCCCCGGTGATGGCCGACTCGTCGACCGAGGCGATGCCCTCGACGACCTCGCCGTCGCCGGGGATGACCTCGCCGGCGTCGACCAGGACCTGGTCGCCCGCCCGAAGCTGGGAGGCGGGTACGGTCTCGGTGGAGCCATCGTCCCGGAGCCGCTGGGCGGTCGTGTCCCGGCGGGTCTTGCGGAGCTCGTCTGCCTGGGCCTTGCCGCGGCCCTCGGCCATCGCCTCGGCGAAGTTGGCGAACAGCACCGTGAACCACAGCCAGAGCGCGATCTGGCCGGTGAAGGAGATGCCGCCCGGCCCGCCACCGCCGAGCAGGTTCACCAGGAACCGCAGGGTGACCAGGACGCTGCCGATCCCGACAACGAACATCACCGGGTTGTGGACCTGCACCCGCGGGTCCAGCTTGCCGAAGGCGGAGGCGATGGCCCCGCGGACGATGGTGGGCTCGAACAGCTTCTGTGGTTTGGGCATGGGATCCCCGCGCGCCTTTCAGAAGACCTGACCGGTGGCCTGCAGCAGCTGCTCGACGATCGGGCCGAGGGCGAGCACCGGGAAGAAGGTGAGCGCGCCGACGATCAGCACCACCCCGACGAGCAGACCGACGAACAGCGGGGTGTGGGTCGGGAAGGTGCCAGGCCCGGCCGGGACCTTCTCCTTGGCGGCCAGACTGCCCGCGATCGCCAGCACCGCGACGATCGGCAGGTAGCGGCCGAGCCACATGGCGAACGAGCCGGTCAGGTTGTAGAAGGGCGTGTTTCCGGTGAGGCCGGCGAAGGCCGAGCCGTTGTTGTTGGTCTGCGAGGCGAACGCGTACAGGATCTCGGTCAGGCCGTGCGGGCCGAGGTTGAGGCGCGACGACAGGCCGGCCGTGACCACCGCCGCGACCGCGGTGAGCACCAGCACCACCGTCGGCATGACCAGGATGGCCAGGCCGGCCAGCTTGACCTCGCGGGCCTGGACCTTCTTGCCCAGCCACTCCGGGGTCCGGCCGACCATGAGCCCGGCGATGAACACCGCCAACAGCACGAACACGAGCATGCCGTACAGCCCGGTGCCGACCCCGCCCGGCGAGACCTCGCCGAGCAGCATGTGCGCGGTGGTGGCGAGCCCGCCGATCGCGGTGTAGGAGTCGTGGAAGGAGTTGACCGCGCCGGTCGAGGTACCGGTGGTGCTCGCCGCCCAGGTGCCGGAGGCGCCGATGCCGAAGCGGGTCTCCTTGCCCTCCATGTTCCCGCCCGACTGGGCGTTCGCCCCGGCGGCGTAGGCCTGGTCGACCCCGGCCCGCGCGACGATGGGGTTGCCGGCCTGCTCGGCCACGACCGCCGTGGTCACCATGCCGGCCCAGATGATCGCCATGGCCGCGAACACCGCCCAGCCCTGCCGCCTCGAGCCGACCAGCTTGCCGTAGGTGGCGGTGAGCGCGAACGGGATCACCAGCAGGGCGAGCATCTCGAGGAAGTCGGTGATCGGGTCGGGGTTCTCGTAGGGGTGCGCGGAGTTGGCGTTGTAGAAGCCGCCGCCGTTGGTGCCGAGCTCCTTGATCGCCTCCTGGGAGGCGACCGGCCCGCCTGGCAGGGTCTGGGCGGCACCGGCCACGGTGGCCACCTCCCGCAGCCCGTGGAAGTTCTGCACCACGCCGCGGGCCAGCAGCAGCGAGGCGACCAGAACCGACAGCGGCAGCAGCACGAACAGCACGCCGCGGGTGAGGTCGACCCAGAAGTTGCCGATCGTCTCGGCCCGCCGGCGGGTGATGCCACGGATCAGCGCGATCGCCACGGCGAGGCCGACGCCGGCCGAGACGAAGTTCTGCACCGCCAGACCGGCCATCTGGGTGAGATGGCTCATGGTCTGCTCACCCAGGTAGTTCTGCCAGTTGGTGTTGGTCACGAAGGAGACGGCGGTGTTGAGCGCGAGGTAGGGATCGACGGCGCCGAAGCCGTCGGGGTTGACCGGCAGCAGTCCCTGGAGGCGCTGCAGCAGGTACAGGCCCGCGACCGAGGCGAGCGAGAAGACCAGCAGCGAACGGGCGTAGCCCGTCCAGGCCTGCTCGCGATCGGGCTGCAGGCGCAGGCCGCGGTAGACCAGGCGTTCGACCGGGCCGAGCACCGGGTGCAGGAAGGTCCGCTGGCCGCTCATGACCCTGGCGATGAACGCGCCAAGCGGCGGGGTCAGCAGGGCCACCGCGAGCAGCAGGACAAGTGGCTGGAGCAGGTCGGGGATGAGCATCTAGAAACGCTCCGGGCGAACCAGGGTGTAGACCAGGTAGCCGATCAGGGCGACCGCGGTCACCAGGGCGAGCAGGTTCTCCCAGTCCATGGCGTGCTCCCCTGTCAGGCCCGCTCGACGAAGGCGAGCCAGATGAAGCTCAGCGCGGCCAGCGCCACCACGACAGCCGCGACAACCAGGTCCATCGAGCCTCCCGTGAACGTGTATCGGTCGGTGCCCACAGTGGGGTCTCGCCACAAAGGCGAGATAAAGGCAGCTACCCACTGATGCAAAGAAGTCGTCAAGGCTTGGGCTGGTCGTCCTATCCTTTCCTCATGAATGTCCAACGGCGGCTCGCGGTCGGCGGGCCGCGCAGCCTGCTCGGCTACACCGTGGCGGTGGTGGGCACGGCGGTGGTCACCGCACCCCTGCTCGGCGTGCGCGGCGACGTGTCCAAGACCAACGTGGTCCTCGCCTACCTGCTGGTGGTCACGGCGGCCGCCGCCACCGGCGGGCTCGGGCCCGGCATCACCGCGGCGGTCCTCGGCTTCCTCGCCTTCGACTTCCTATTCCTGCCGCCCTACCGCACCTTCGTCGTCGACGACGCGCAGGACTACCTGTCGCTGTTCGTCTACCTGCTGGTCGCGGTGGTGGTGAGCCTGCTGGTGGGGACCAGCGAGCGACGCCGCATGCGAGCCGAGCGCCGTGAACGCGAGACCCGCATGCTGTTCGACCTGTCGGCCAGCCTGGTCGCTCACGGCGGCATGGAGGACATCCTCCTGCGCGTGGTCCGGACCGTCCGGTCGCTGTTCGACCTGGCGGGTTGTGCGATCGTGCTGCCGTCCGGTGACGGCATCCGCGTGGCCGCCAGCGACGGTGAGGTCCCCGAGGACCTCCAGGAGCGGTTCGTCGGGGTGAGCGGCGCCCAGACCTCGGTGCAGGTCCGCGGCCCGGGCGGCGGTCCCCTCGAGCCGGGACGGGCGCTCACCGTGCCGATGCGCAGCGGCAACACCGTGGTCGGGGCGCTGGTCGTGGTCGCCGGCGGGCCCGGCTCTTCGGGGTTCGGCGAGGCCGAGCGCCGGGTGCTCGCCGCCTTCGCCAACCAGGCCGCCCTGGCCGTCGAACAGGTCCAGCAGGAGGAGGAGCGCGGCCGGGCGCGGGCCCTGCGGGAGACCGACCGGCTGCGCACCGCGCTGCTGAACTCCGTTTCCCACGACCTGCGCACCCCGCTTGCCTCGATCAAGGCGTCGGCCTCCAGCCTGCTCGACCCCGATGTCACGTGGGGCGAGGCCGAGCGGCAGGAGTTCCTCGCCACGATCAACACCGAGGTCGACCGGCTCACGCACCTGGTCCACAACCTGCTCGACATGTCCCGGATCGAGGCCGGCGCGCTGGACCCCCGTCTGGTCGAGACCTCGGTGGCCGAGGTGGTCGGCCCGGCGGTGCGCCACGCCAGGGCCGCGTCCAGGCAGCGGGTCGACGTCGACGTGCCCGACACCCTCCCGCCGGTCCTGGTCGACCCGGTCCGGCTGGACCAGGTGCTCACCAACCTGATCGACAACGCGGGCAGCTACGCGTCCGCCGGGCCGGTCCAGGTGACGGCCCGCCAGGCCGGGGCGGACGTCGAGCTGCGGGTGGTCGACCACGGCCCGGGCATCCCAGGGCCCGAGCGGGAGCGGATCTTCGACCAGTTCTACCGGCTCAAGGGGGGTGGCAAGCGGCCCGAGGGAACCGGCATGGGCCTTGCCATCTGCCGCGGCATCGTGCAGGCGCACGGGGGCACGCTGCGGGTCGAGACCACCCCGGGCGGCGGCGCCACCTTCGTGCTCACCCTGCCGGTCGCGCCAAGGCGCCCGGAGAGCTCGCTGGAGAGGGAGGCGGCGGCGCCGTGACCCGCGTCCTGGTGGTCGACGACGAGCCGCCGATCGTGCGGGCGGTCGCCGCCAACCTGCGGGTCCGCGGCTACGAGGTGCTCACGGCGGCCAGCGGCGAGGCCGCCCTGACCGCGGTCGAGACCCACCGGCCGGACTGCGTCGTGCTCGACCTCGGGCTGCCCGGCGTCGACGGCCTCGAGGTGCTCCGTCGCCTTCGCACCTGGACCCAGGTGCCGGTGGTGGTGCTGACCGCGCTGGACGGCGAACGCGACAAGGTGACCGCGTTCGACCTCGGCGCCGACGACTACGTGACCAAGCCGTTCGGGGTGGCCGAGCTGATGGCGCGCATCGGGGTCGCCCTGCGTCACGCCAGAGGCGCCGCGGCCGACCAGCCCCGGGTGATCCGGGCCGACGACGTCGCCGTCGACCTCGACGCCAAGATGGTCACCAGGGCCGGCGCCCCGGTCCGGCTCACCCCGACGGAATGGCGGCTGCTGGAGACCCTGGCCACCAACGCCGGCCGGCTCTGCACCCACCGGTTCCTGCTGGAGCGCGTCTGGGGCCCCGGCTACGGGGAGGAGTCGCAGTACCTTCGGGTCTACATGGCCAACCTGCGCAAGAAGCTGGACGACCCCGCCACCCCCCAGCTGTTGCTCACCGAGCCCGGCATGGGGTACCGCTTCGTGGTGCCGGAACCGGAAGGCGCGGGCAAAGGGGTCTGACCATGCTGGTCGTGATCGTCGGCTGTGGCCGTGTGGGAGCGGGCCTGGCCACCGGCCTGGCCGCCGCAGGGGAGATCGTCGCCGTGGTCGACAAGGACCCCAAGGCGTTCGAGCGGCTCGGCGAGGAGTTCGCCGGCCAGACCGTGGAGGGGATCGGCTTCGACCGCGACGTGCTGGAGCACGCGGGTGTCGCCAGGGCCGACGCGCTGGTGGCGGTGACCAGCGGCGACAACTCCAACGTGGTGACGGCCCGCGTCGCAAGGGACGCCTACCGGGTGCCGCGGGTGATCGCCCGCATCCACGACCCCCGCCGGGCCGCCCTCTACGAGGAGCTGGGGGTGGTCACCGTCTCCAGCACCGACTGGGCCCTCCGCAAGATCCGCGACTACCTGGAGCACCGCACGCTGAAGGAGGAGACCGCCTTCGGCCGCGGCGAGGTCTCGCTGCTGCGCCTGGAGCTGCCCCAGCACCTGGTCGACCGGTCGGTGGCGGACCTGGAGGAGGGCGGCGGCCTGCGGGTGGTGAGCATCACCCGCCGGGGCGGCGCCTTCGTGCCCGACCCGGCCACCGTGCTGGTGGAGGGCGACGTGGTGCGTGTGGCGGTGGGGGGCGACGCGCGCGACCGGCTGGACGCCCTGCTCGCCGAGGAGGAGGGCCGCGAGGCCGCCGGCCGCGAGGTGACCGGTTGAAGGTCATGGTGGCGGGGGCGGGGGTTTGGGGTTCCTACATCGCCAACCACCTGATGGAGGCGGGGCACGAGGTGGTGGTGGTCGAGAAGGACGCCACCACCGCCCGCCGGATCCGGGCGCTCGGCGGCAGGACGGTGGTGGCCGGCGATGCCTGCGAGCCGTCGGTGCTTGACGGCATCGGCCTCGACACCGTCGACACGGTGGTCGCGGCCACCGGCGACGACGAGGACAACCTGGTGGTCAGCCTGCTCGCCAAGCGCTGGTACGCGGTGCCGCGAGTGGTCGCACGGGTCAACAACCCCAAGAACACCTGGCTGTTCACCGGCGACTGGGGGGTCGACACGGCGGTGTCGGCGCCGGCCATCATGACCTGGCTGCTGGAGAGCGCGGTCGGGGTGCAGGACGTGGTGGCCCTGCTGCGGGCCGACCGGGAGCTGGGCGTGGCGCTGGTCGAGCTGACCCTCGACGAGGACGCCCACGCGCTCGGCCGCCGCGCTGAGGAGCTGGAGCTGCCAAAGGGCGCCACCGTGGTCGCCGTGGTCCGCGGCGACCAGGTGCTCGCCGGCGCCGACGCCGGCCCGCTGGAGCCGGGCGATGAGGTCCTGGCCGTCACCACGCTGGAGGCCGAGCCGGAGCTGCGCCGCCTGCTCGGCGGCCAGCCAGGCGGCTCCCACACTCCGGTCGACTGACGCCAGGCGACCCCGGTACACTGCCAGTCTTCAGCGGGATGTAGCGCAGCTTGGCAGCGCGCCACGTTCGGGACGTGGAGGCCCCGGGTTCAAATCCCGGCATCCCGACCACCACGGAGCCGCCAACCACGTGCGGTTCCGTTCTGCGTCTTGCCACCCCGGACCACCCCGGTCAGAGTGTGCATCCTCACCCGGTCCGAATCAGCCAGGAGGTGCGGCTTGCCTGGACCCTACGACGGTGTACACGTCTTCGCCTTCCTGTTCGCGGAGGACAAGATCCCGCTGCAATCGGCCATCGAGACCCTGCGGCGGTCCCTCGACCGCGAGAACGGACCGGTGTTCTTCGTCGGCCCCTGCGAGGGCGCCTTCCAAGGCTTTGTCCACGTCGCGGCGGACGACGTGCCGGGGGTCGGGGAGCTGGTCGACGGGTTGCTGTGGGACGCCGGCGTCCACACCGACTACGCCGCGGAGTCGCAGACGCACAAGAACGATGCGGCCGTCCCGATGGGGCCCAGGCGCTACAGCCCCAGGTACAACGCCCTCTGCCGCGTCCACACCAACCAGCGGCCCACGGAGGTCCTGCAGACAATCGCCGCGCGCTTCGGCGACGCCGTGGACGAGTACGGTCATAGCCGCTCCCCCTTCGTCGGCGCCTCGACGGTCATCGCCCGCTTCCACCTCCTCGTCCAGCTCGGAGACGACGACCGTACTGAGCTGGACCGGCACGTCGAGCTGCTCAGCGCCATCGACGGCGTCGACCGCATCGAGGTGGCGGTGAGCGGGGAGGAACCGACCCAGACAGCCTGACGTGGACGCCGGCCCGAGCGGCGAGCGGAAGCTGGTCACGCTCCTATTCGCGGACCTGTCGGGGTTCACCGCGCTGGCCTCCTCCCTGGATCCGGAGGAGGTCTACGTATTCGTCCGGCCGGGCATGGCCGCCCTCCAGCGGATCGTGGAGGACCACGGCGGGACCGTTCCCCAGGTCATGGGGGACGGGTTCATGGCGATCTTCGGCGTCCCGACCGCGCACGAGGACGACGCCGAACGCGCCGTCCGCTCGGCGCTCGCCGTCAGGGAGCACGCCAGGGAGCTGCGCCGGAGCGGGACCGGCATCCAGTTCCCCGAGGTCCACGCCGGCATCAACTCGGGCGAGGTGATGGTGGCTCCCTCCGACGAGCCGGCTGGGTTCGCCGTCGTCGGGGACACCGTCAACACCGCCTCCCGCCTCGCCGACCTCGCCGGGCCAGGGGTGGTGCTGGTGGACGAGCAGACCAAGCGGCGCACGCAGCACGCCATCCGCTACGGGCCGGCCCGCTCATACCAGGTCAAGGGCAAGGCGACGCCCGTCGCGGCCTTCGAAGCGGTCGGCGTCCGCTCGTCGTTCCCGGTCGGCCGGGCCACCCCCGCGGTCTCGGGGGGCTTCGTGAACCGGGAACGTGCGCTGGAAACGCTCGACCAGGCCCTCGCGAACGCGGTCCGCGAGCGTCGCTCGGGCGTCCTGGTGATGACCGGCGAGCCCGGAGCGGGAAAGACGCGACTGGCGGCGGAGTTCGCCAGACGCCGGCCCGACGCCATCCTGCTCACCGGCCGCTGCACCGCCTACGGGCGCCGGCTGCCCCTGTCGCCGATCGCCGGCGCCCTGCAGGAGCTGATCGGCCTTCCCGAGGATGCTCCCAAGGCGGTAGTCGACCGGGAGGTGCGACGCTTCGCGGACCGGGTCGCCGGCTCGCGTCGAGGGCGCCAGCTGACGCACGGTCTCAACCTGCTCCTCGGCACCGCCGCCCCGCACCTGGTGCGCCATCAGGAGGGCGCCGTCGGGCAGGCGGTGCTGGCGGCCCGGGAGGTGTTCGAGGGCCTGGCGCGTGAGGCGCCGGTCATCGCAGTCCTCGACGACCTCCACTGGGCCGACGCGCACCTGCTCGAGCTGCTCGGCAGGACCCGTGCCAACCCGTGGTCGGGGCCGGTGCTGTTCCTCGGCCTCTCGCGCACGCGGGCGCTGGAGGCCGGCGAGCAGCTCCCCACCTTCCAGCTGGAAGCGATCCCCGAGCAGCGGCTGCGAGACCTGGGGAGGCTCGCGCTGGGTCCGGGCGTCCCGGGGCCGGTCCTGCGGCGGATCGCCGCCCGGGCCTCCGGGAACCCGCTGTTCCTGGAGGAGAGCCTGAGCATGCTGGTGGAGTCGGGCGCCCTGGTGCAGCGAGCCGGCGCCTGGGTGCTCGCCGATCCGCAGGTGCTCGACCGGGTGCCCGCCACCATCCGTACTCTGATCGCGGCCCGCCTCGACAGGCTGCCTGCGGACGAGAAGCGGGTCCTGCGGCACGCGGCGGTCTGCGGCGAGGCCAGCTGGGACCGCCTCCTGGGGGCTGTCTCGGCGGCGGGGGACACGCGGTCGGCGCTGCGGCGGCTGGTGCAACGCGACCTG
>WNGB01013354.1_pt1 | contig 11069 bp, 15 predicted proteins | sample 5400681 | NCBI WGS metagenome assembly WNGB01 (sample SAMN13153367, study PRJNA577476) | soil metagenome | isolation source: 115 cm soil or saprolite under grassland replicate 2 | place: USA:California | collected 2016-06-15 | reverse complement strand
ACTTCCGCGAACGCCTCCTCGTCCTCGTCGAAGAAGGAGACGTGCACGACGTCGACGGGCAGCTCCGCGGGCGGGTCGGCTTCCAGCTCCTGCTCCATGCGCAGGTCGACGACGGTCCGCACGCCGTAGTCGACGGCGCTGGCCCAACCGGCGTCCGTCAGCTGACGGATGCTGTCGGCCCTGACCACGGCGCCGTAGCGCGTCTCACCGCCGTCCTCCGTGCGATGACCGCCGAGGTCGCGGACGTTGAGACAGCCGTCCCAGGCCAGATCGCGACTACGCTGCTGCAACAGCGGCGGGTTGTTTGCCGTGCAGCGTCTGCGACGTGGCGGATTCGATCAGCACGTCCACGAGCTCACCGGGCGGCGCGGTGCCGGCAAAGTTCACGGTCGTGTTCCGGCGGGTGCGGCCGCGCAGCAACAACGGATCTGTGCGCGAGTTGCCCTCGACGAGGACTTCCTCGACACGTCCGACGCGCTCTCGATTCCGCTCGTGCGCGACCCGCTGCACCACTTCGACGAGCCGCTCGATCCGCTCGTGCTTCGTCTCCTCCGGGACCTGTTCCGAAGACGCTGCCGCCTCCGTCCCTTGCCGCGGCGAATAGACGAACGTGTACGCGCCGTCGTAGCCGACCTCCTCGACGACCTCGAGCGTCTCGCGGAAGTCGTCCTCGGTCTCGCCCGGGAAGCCGACGATGATGTCCGTTGTCAGCGCGAGGTCGGGGATCGCGGCGCGCAGCTCGTCGACCAGGCGCAGGTAGCGCTCGCGTGAATACGTGCGCCGCATCGCCTTGAGGACGCGCGTCGAGCCGGACTGGAGCGGGAGGTGCGTGTGCTCGCACACCGCGGCGCATTCCGCCATCGCTTCGATCACCGGACGGCGGAAGTCCTTCGGGTGCGGGGACGTGAAGCGGATCCGTTCGATCCCGTCGACCGCGTCGCACGCGCGCAGGAGCTCGCCGAACTCGGTTCCCAGCTCGCGCCCCCAGGAGTTGACGTTCTGGCCGAGCAACGTGATCTCCCTGACGGCCTCGGCGGCGAGTCCGGCGACCTCGGCCAGAATCTCGCCCGGCCGTCGCGACACTTCCCGTCCCCGCACCGCCGGCACGATGCAGTAGGCGCACTTCGAGTTGCAGCCCATCGAGATCTGCACCCAGGCCTGGAAGCGCCGCTCGCGGTGCATCGGCAGCGTCGCGGCGAACCGCCGCTCCTCGGCGATGCCGAACGCGCCGCGCTCGACTCCGAAGCCTCCTGCGCCGAGCCACGCGCCGAGGTGCGGGATCGAACCGGGCCCGAACGCGACGTCGACCTCGGGGTAGAGCGAGAACAGCCGCTCGCGCTGCGCTTCCGCGTAGCAGCCGCCGACGGCGATCACCGTTTCGGGACGGCGGCGCTTCTGCGCGATCGCGTCGCCGATGTAGGCGGCGAACTTCGTGTCGGGCTTCTCGCGGATCGTGCACGTGTTGAAGACGACCACGTCCGCCTCTTCACGACTCGCTGCCTCGCCGAGCCCGAGGTCTTCGAGCATGCCCTTGATCCGCTCACTGTCGTGAGCGTTCATCTGGCAGCCGAACGTCGTCACGTGGTAGAGCTTTAGCCACATGCTAGGCTAGTTTCCGCGAAAGGGGAGCCATGAGCCCAAAGAGGATAACCCGCCCGCTCGACATCTACATCCGCGTCTCCGATGTGCGCGGCCGAGCCGGCGAGAGCTTCATCAGTCCGAAGGATCAAGAGGAACGCTGCCGCGCCCTTGCCAAAGCACGCGGCTACAAGATCGGCGACGTCTTCACCGACCTGGACGTTTCGGGCGGCAAGATGCGTCGGCCCGAACTCGACAAGGCCATCTCCCGCATCGAACAGGGCGTCTCCGCCGGGATCATCGTGGCGAAGCTCGATCGCTTCTCCCGCACTCTCGTCGGTGGCCTCCAGACGCTCGAGCAGATCAACAACCTCGGCGGCGCCGTGATCATCGCGGATGGCGAGTTCGACACGTCAACCGCTACCGGCGAGCTTGTCCTGAACATGATGCTGTCGCTCGCCCAGTTCGAGCTACGGCGCATCCGGGAGACGTGGGCAAGCTCGAAACGTCACGCTGTCGAGAACGGAGTCCACATCAGTCGTCACGTTCCGCCCGGCTATGTCCGCGGCCCTGACCGTATCCTCATGCCACACCCGAAGCATGGGGAGACGCTCGAGGAGGCGTTCGCGATGGCCGCTCGGGGCGAGTCGTACACGCGGATCGCGAACTACTTGACAGACCGCAAGCTGCCGATCGGCGGCAAACGTTCCGTCTGGGAAGCCAACCGCGTCCGCCGCCTGCTCGCCAACCGTGTTTACCTCGGCGAGGCCCGAAGCGGCCACGGCGACATCAACGAACACGCGCACGATCCGCTCGTCGACCGGGAAACGTTCCTACGCGCGCAGCGAAGCAACCCAGCGCCGGAACTCACCCAGCAAGTAGACAACCTGCTCGCCGGCCTCTGCCGCTGCGCCTCGTGCAGTTACTCGATGCGGTCGCAGCAAGCACGCGGCGACACGATCGCCGTCTATCGCTGTCGCACGACGAGCGTCAACGGCCGGTGTCCCCAGCCGACGACGATCTCTCAGCAGCGTCTCGAGGAGTATGTCCTCCAAGCGTTCCTCGCCCGGCACAACATGCCGCTTGTGGCGAGTGACGAACCAGACGAGGAGGAATCAGCACTGGTGCAGGCCGCCATCGACGCGGAAGCCTCCTACCGGCAGACGCTGACGAACGTGGAGCTTCGCAGCGTGATCGGCGATACCGACCACGACCGGATGATCGCAGCCCTCCACACGGCGATGGAGGAGGCGCAGTCGCGGATCATCCCGACGACGAGACGAGCGCCGGCAGTCGCTACTGCGGATATCGCGGAGCTCGTTCAGGACCTCCGACAGCGTGGCGAGATCCTCGACCTGCGCCAGCTGCTCGCTACGGCGATTCAGGGCGTGTTCGTGCGGCCGGCAGCCTCACGCTCGCATAGCCTGCCGATCATGGATCGCGTCCACATCGTGTGGATGGACGACCCGCCGCTGGAGCTACCGAAGCGCGGCAGTAGGTTCGAGCCGCGCGCGTTTACCTGGTCGTAGCCCCCCGCGCGCCGCTCCCGGTCCGTCTCGGCAGAGGTGCTGGCGTTAGGGGTGCGACACGCCCCAGCGATTTCGGATGTCGCATTGTGCGCCGCATGCTCGAGGGATAAGGTCGACACATCACACAAATGCCGGGGCGGCCCCGGAAGGCCCCCCGGCCGGCACAGGAGGGTGTCTCTCCCATGCAAGGCAATTCTACTTTCGACGAGTTCGACCCATTCCATCTTGCTGAGGACCTGATCGACATGGGCCGGCAGTTGATGGATTTTGCCCACGCGATCGCGCCCGGGAACGAGGACAATGGCTTCGGCGCGATGATCTCCGAGGACGGGGACTTCTGCGCGTTCATCGATGCGCATCCAGAGCTACGCGATCTCGCGGACCTCGACTTCCCCGAGGCCTAGACTGGTTCGCCGGGGGGCGGTGCCGCAACCCGCCCCCCTTGCTGTTGCCTTTATACATCGCCGATGACGGAACGCCAAGCTCCCCCCTCAGCGTTCCCCGTATTGGCCCTCAAAGGGGCGGGCCCCAAGAGACGCACGTCGCCCCTTCCCTCTAGACAAACCCCTCGGGATTCATACGCTGAGAGACGGCGAGGGTGAGCGACGGTGCCGCAGCGCCGCTCCCCTCGCCGCTGGAACACCGGTTCGCAAGATGAGAGCATCCAGTCGGGATGACCACGGCGGAGATCGGGCTCGTCACAACCGCAGTCGTTGGCGTCGCTGCAGCTGCGGGTCCCGCGGTGACGTCATGGCTGGATCGAAAACACCAGCGAGACCTGGCGCGCGCCCAGCGTCTCTTCGACCAGCGGCGACAGACGTACAACGACCTTGCCAAGTTCCTTGAGCGGCAGAGAACGATCCTCGATCGCACGGGCTACCAGAGTGAGTTCAGGAAAGCGATCCCGGCACCTCCAGCGCAGGTGAGCGATGAGGAGTGGGTCGAGCTCCAGGGGCGCACGGCCGTCACAGGTTCCATTGAAGTGCAAGAGAGGTTGAGCGGCTATCGCGAAGCTATCGGCAACTTCACCCTCGCCGTCATGGAGTTTGAGCGCGAGGACAAGAAGCGAGAGGGTGTGCAGACGCTTCCCCACAGATGGAATGAGGCGCAGCAGATCGTCACGGCAATGCGTAAGGAAGCGCTCGAGTCAATCGATGATGTGGAGCGGGTTATGCGCGACGAGCTCGCCAATCTGTAGGACGGCTGCGACGCGCTCCTGCAGGTCCTCGAGACCGCGGAGCGGTCATGGCGGAGAGGCAAAGCCGAGTAGCACTCTTAGCGGCGGCGCGCTTGCCGAGCAACTGGCGGGCGCGCCGCTCGCTGGCTACGAGCCTACGAAACTCGCGCAGCGAGGACAGGCGGAGAGCGTCACGAAACAGCTGACCATGTTCCCCGCAATCTCGTTGAACTCTTCGCTGTGAGCCCCGCATAGGTCGCATTGATTCGGCCACGGGTTGGCTTTGAGTTTCGCCGCCCCACCCTCTTTGAAGCACTCGATGCACTGCCATATCCCGGCGGTCAGACTGACGAACGTGCGGAGCTCCGTGACTTGCGGATCGGCCGCTCGGATATGGCGGCAGCGGTTCTGCCACGGCACCGATTGATTCATCGAGTTGGTCACGCTCAGAACCCACGCGGCTCGATATGTTGGGTCGTCTGGCAGCTGCAGCGGGTTCGCGTCCGCGACCTCGCGCGCCGTGTCCAATACCGCGTGAGCTAGCGTCGACGTGTACTCCGCGGCTTTCGACGTTGCGCCGCTTGATGCGCCGTGGCTGGGGATGAGGCCACCGGCCGCCTGGAGCCGCTCGAGCAACTCGAACGGACCGAGCAAATTCTTCCTCGCAGGTGGGGACATTCCGGTGCGCGCGATACGCGGCGGTTTTGCGCCTCTTACGCGGGCTCATGCTCTTCATCTCCTCTCATCGAGTAGCGCCTCGAAACATGTCCGGTCGCTCACCAGACGATCGCGAATGGCTCAATCGGCGGTGGGGCCAACGCCTGCGCCTCGAGCGCGAGCAACGCCGCGGCTGCCGCGTCGATCAGCCGGCCCGGCCCCGCCTTCGCGATCGCATAGCGGCCCAGGCCGCTCTCGTCACGGCCGATCTTCCGCAACCGCGCGTTCAGCATGTGCCGGCGCAGATCGGGATCACCGTTGTGGTGGACGCTGCCGTCGGCTACCGCGCTCCGGAACCGGTCGACCAGCTCGGCGGCACGGGTGGGGCTGTTCATCGGCACCTCGAGCACACGGCCGGGCCACAGCCGATCCCACTCTCCGAGCTCCGTCCGCCAGCCCCACGGATCCGCATACAACGCGGACACCTGGTAGTCGCTGAACGCCCGCTCAAGCGCACGGCCGATCCGCGCCCGGTCGACGTGCCAGCCCTCAACATCGGCGGGCCGTTCGATGATCTCGACAGGGATCAGGCAGCCGTCCGCGGTGATCGCGACGAGCGCGGTCGCGTCGCGCGTCTCCGAGCCGTCGAAGCCGAGCGCGATCGCCTCCCCGGGCTCCAACCCGCGGTCGACGCGGAGCTGATCCCAACGCGCAGGGTCAACAAGCGCGAGCGTGCCGGCTGAGGGCAGGTTGAAGAAGAACCGGGCGGTCTCCGACCACGGCGCCGCCGGGTCACGCACCTCCCTAAGCAGCCGGGCGAGGTCAACCCAGGGTGCGCCCGCGTACACCTCGCCCAGCAGTCCGCGCAGCGTCTCGTCGTCGAGCTCCGGTGTCGGCTCCAACGACGGGCGCTTCGCCATGAGCAGGATCCCCGCCTCGCCGCGCTCGAAATGCTCCAGTGTTTCCTCGGCGATCGACTGCTCGCCTAACTCGTGCGCGTTCGCCAGCTCCAACGTGCGCCCGTCCGTCTTCGCCGCGTTCCGACGCAACACACGGGCCAACCGCTGCCCACCGTTCGCGCGGAGTAAGTTGTGCGTCTCGTCGAGCAGCCCGAACGTCAACCGTTGCCCCTCCCGGGCGCCCCAGGACGCCGACACCGCCTCGAGTTTCGCGCCCGGATTCGCCTTCAGGTAGAGCCGGCCGCGGCCCAGGTCGATCCCGAGCTCACGCGCAGCCCTACCGTCGTTCTCCGAGAGCAGCGCCCACAACAACGAGTAGACGTTCGACGTCGCCTGCTCTTCGCTACACGCTGCGACCTGCACCCACGGCACCGCCGGCGCGACCGGGCCCGCAAACTCAGCCAACGCGACGATCGCGCCCAACGGAGACTTGCCCCAACCCTTCGGCGCCTGCAACGCACCACGCCGGTACACGTAGACACCGGAATCGTCGGTCTCGTAGAAGTCCACCACGAACCGCGCCTGCTCATCGCTCAAGACGAGCGGCTGCGACGGATCGGACGGGCTCGGGAGGAACGCGTGCGACCACTCCAGCACCTCGAAGCCGCGCGTACTCACTGCGCCACCTTCAGATGCCGGTACGGATCTGCCGTCGGTTTCCGCTCCGGCTCCGGCGCTTCGACCACCAACCGCATCCGCAACAACGCCGCCGGCGTCAAGCCAAGCTCGCTCTCCAGCCGCGAGACCGCCGGGCTCTCCGGCTTCGACATCTCGATCGTCACATAGCGGGCGACAACGCTCGGTTCGATCCGCTGCTCGTGCCAATACGCCGCGACCGGCAACCTCCAGAGACGCGCCCACAACGCAGGCGCTTTCCCCGCGCCCGTCCACTTCGGAACCGGCAGCTTGCAACCCTCGGCCGGCAATGACGTCCACTGTTCGGGCGGGTTGCGGCGCCGTAGCTGCTCCGTGGGCTTGCGAGCCTTCGGCAGTCGTGCAGACATTTCAAGTCACTCCTCGAAGTTTCTTAGCCGTACATGTGGCGAGCGGGATCGCATGGTCAGGAAGCGCGAAAGCTTGCGCTGGCATGCCCCCCGTCGCGAATTGCACGATCGGTGCGCGGCTCTCATGTTCTCTCGGACGTCCGGACCACCATCCCTACGGGCGATGACATGATCGGCCGTCATCGGGTCATGCCGTCCGCTGATGGGATGAAGATCATCGGGCCATCGAGGTCGACCGCATAGCCAGCAGTAGGTCTCCTCGGCGAGGGTTTGCGCCCGGGCCTGTTGGTGCGCCCAGCCGCGACGGGGTAGGCGATGCTCGGTGCAGCGTCCTTCGCGGGATGGCCGGCCACAGATGAGGCAGGGCCTCATACCGGGACGATCCGCAGGCCAGACACCATGTTCTCGACGGCGCGCGGATACCACTTGTCGAGTGAGCGCGAGCCGAAAGCAACAACCGCATGGGTTTTCTCCGGGTTATCGGTCTCGACGACGACAACCCAGGCCTCGCGCTCAGGTATGGGGTCGCCCGGGAAGATGGTCTCGAGCCTGACGCCGAACTGCTGCTCAACCTTGGCCGTCCAGTCCTCGAACGGCTCGTGCTCCATCCGTGGCGGCAAATCCTGCGGGTGGCGTCGCATCGCGAGCGCGACGGAGTCGCGCACGCATTGGTCGTCTTCCGGCCACGGGATCGGGATCGGCCTGAACCGCTTCGCACGCTCAAGCAACTCGTCGACCTCGGCCGAGAGATCAGGATTCACGACTTCGGCGGCTTGGCGATCGGCCCCGACGGCGGATGTGGGCTGCCGATTGTTGGCGGGCTAGGTTTGAATGTTCCGCTCACGATTCCTCCTTTTGGATTGACTGACTTGTTATGAATCGCGCGTTCCGCGGTCCTGCGTGCCGACCCATGGATCCATTGCTGAATGAGCTGCCAGACGGTGCGCCGCCCCAGAGCTTGCGGGCGTCGACCTGCTCCGGAACTTCAATGAGTGGGAAGGCCAACTCGACGCATTCGCTAGCCGTCAGGTCTGCCGTCTCGCGCTCTACGTACGCCTCGAACTCGGAGACGGTCATCCCGGCGGCGCGGGCCTTCTCCTCAAACGCCTCTTCAAGGCGGGTCTTGACCGACTGATCGTAGTCAACGATTTTCATGGTGTCTCTCCTTCATTGGTTGGGCTCGGTTGGAAGCAACGCTGGATATGTGCGGCGAGCGCCAACCTGACCACGGCCGAAAGCGATCTGTCGTCGCGGCGGGCGATCTCGATGAGTTGCTGACGCTGGCCGGCGTCAATGACCGCGGTGAGGTGGACGCGGTCTGTACTAGGGGTGAACCTGATGTCAGTCATAAGCAAACCTTATCAAGAGCAGAGGACGTCGCCACTGATCACGCCGCCTTTTTTCCTGCGTCACGGTGGATTCGGAGACAAGTCTGAGCATGGTCCAGCGGCCGCCCCAGTGCTTCGCGGCGAGCTCACAAGCGACCGCTGCGACACGCGAGGAGTGACGGCGCGGGGTCCCGGGGATACGCGACCGCCGGCTCATTCGGCCTCCTCTTCGAGGAGATCGTCGAGGGTGTCGCGCCGTGAGGCTGCGACGACTTCGTGCAGTGCGAACTGCTGATCGCCTTCGGTCTCGGTCAGGTGTCCGCCGTCGACCGCGTTGGCGAGCATCACCTGATACCACGGGTCGCCGATCGGCGGCCGGCCGTTCTGTCCCTTCTCACGTAGTAGGGGCGTAGGGGGCGTAGGGGGCGTAGGTGCCGCTTCAATGCTGGAGCTAGGCCTACTGCCCCTACTGCCCCTACTGCCCACCCGCGTGAAGGCATCGACAAACTGCTCGAGCTTGTACCCCTGCCTCTTCGCTCCGTCGACCCAGACAGACATCGTTCTGATCCGGTACACGCGAAGCAGCTGCGAGAGCTTCTGCGGTGAGATCGGCTTTCCGTACCAGTCTCCCCAGGGTGATTCCTCGATCCGGGAGAGATGTTCGATCAGGTCGGCGGTGCGTAGCCGCTTCTCCTCGGTCTCCGTGAAGACCTTGCAGATGTCGACGATCAACTTTGCGGTGAGGGAGTCGTCTTCGCGGGACTCACCAGCCGACAGCTCGAGGGCTGCGGTACGCGCACGTTTCGGCCAGTCACTGCCAGCTGTATCCGCGATCGCGAGCAGCGGCTCCCAGACGTCCTGCGCGCGGTCATCGAGATCGTCAGGCAATTCGGGCCGTAGCCCATGGAGCTTGTCGAGTCGAGCCGCGAACGACGAGACGATCCGTTTGCTGATGTCCAGCGCCTGGGGCGCGACGTCGCGTCGGCGGAACCGCTCGACAGTCTCGTCACGAGTCCGCCGTTGCAAGCGAATCGGGATCGACCTGTCGACGATCGTGTCCGGCAACGGGTTGCCGATACCGGCGAACGCCTTCGCGCAGAAGACAGGGAAGTTCTGGAGCTCCGTCATCTTCGCACCGCCCATCCGCAGGACGTACGCGCCGCGCCGGTAGCCGGCGTTCAGCATGCCGCGGAGGTCTTCGCGGTCGCGCGCCTTCTTGCCAAAGATCGCGTCGATCTCATCGAACAGGAGTGTCGGCGTGGGTGTGTCTTCCCCGCCGACGGCCCGGAACAATGCGGCGTCGCGATGTTCGCGGTGACAAGCGGAGCGTTTACGAGGAGCTCAAGCACCTCGAGCAGCAGCGTCTTGCCGCTTCGCTTCTCAGCGCTCGTAATGGCGACGTACGGCGTCGCGTCGGCCGAGTCGATCATGTGTGTGTGCGCGACCCACAGGGCGATCGCGTCGGCCTGCACCGGCGTCATCACGACGAACCTGCGCATGAAGATGACGAGGTCATCAAGTAGCTGTGCTCCCTCGCCGTGGATTGGGATGATCTCAGCGTCCTCGAAGAACCGTTCGTTCGGCATCTCGCTCATCACGCCGCCCTCCGCAGGACGCATCGCAGACAGCAATCGCTCTCGTCGCATCCGGGGTGACAGACCACCTGGACGCCCTCGTCCACCAATCGAATCGCGCGCTGTCGGCAGAACTGACAGAGCAGCCGGTCGCGTTCGGTGAGGAGCTTGCCGCAGGCGGTGCAGCTGCGCTGGCGCCCGCCGGCGACGATTACATCGTTAGGTTTGGGAGTCCTTTGCATGTGCCCAGTCCTTTGGGTAAGGCCCGCGGAGCGCCGCCGGAGGACCGGGCAGGAAAACCGGCAGCGCTCCGCGGGCGAGATGAGGTCCGCACCTGGCGACCCCGACCCCCGGCATCGGCTCCCATGGCGATGCCGAGCTTGGAAAGACTCAACCCACACGCGACCCGGCTCCGTCTGGAGGGTTTGTTAGCGTGCGTGCTGGGGTTCATGGGAGCCTCCTCTTGTGTCGGCCAGCCTTTTGCTTGGAGGGCGAGGGCTGGTCGACGCGTTTACTTCGTGAGAACAGATGTTCGCAGGTGAAGCGGACGGCGATCTGGACGCGATTGTCGCTCGCAGCAGGAACTTCGGCCCCGGACGACGCTCACTTCTTTCAAGGTCGCATCGTCTCGACAGAACCGCAACGGGTGTGCACAAGTGGACGGGTCCTACTAGGACAATTGTGGTCTGAGCAGCCATAAGGGAACGGGTGTTCGCAGGTGAGGCGGACGACGCTGGGGACGCGTTTCCGCTCGCAGCGGGAACTTTCGAGAAATATCCCTAGGAGGTCTTACGCCTCTTGACTATCACGTCGTCACGTGGTACCGGCGCATTGCGAGAATCGTAGCCGTGGTCTTCCCGAGCGTTTCGGAGGTCGAACTGTTCGCCGTCGCCTCGATCGCGCTCCTCCTGATCCCGGGCCCGGCGGTGCTCTACGTCGTCACCCAGAGCGCGGAGCAAGGCCGCTCCGCCGGCCTCGCCTCGGTTGCCGGGATCCATATCGGCACGTTCGTGCACATCGTCGCCGCAGCCGCCGGTCTCTCGGCGCTGATCCTCGCCTCGGCCGTCGCCTTCAGCGTCGTGAAGTTCGCCGGCGCGGCCTACCTCGTCTATCTCGGCGTGCGCAAGTTGCTGGAACGCGATCCCGAAGACGAGACGGAGCCGCGCCGCGCGCCGCTCCGCCGGGTGTTCGCGCGCGGTGCGGTCGTGAACGTGCTCAACCCGAAGACCGCGCTCTTCTTCCTCGCGTTCCTGCCGCAGTTCG
>WNGB01013352.1_pt1 | contig 11069 bp, 11 predicted proteins | sample 5400681 | NCBI WGS metagenome assembly WNGB01 (sample SAMN13153367, study PRJNA577476) | soil metagenome | isolation source: 115 cm soil or saprolite under grassland replicate 2 | place: USA:California | collected 2016-06-15 | reverse complement strand
TGCGAAAGTTGTCACAACCCCATCACGCTCGTCTCGGGCGCGCTCACCACAGGCTCCAAGCTCGCGCGCACCTATGATGAGGAGGGTGTCACCTGCGCCGTCTGCCATTCGATTGAAAAGATCACCTACCTTGAAGGGATCGGGAGTTACGAAATCCGGCCACCTGCGCTGCTCCTCGGCGAGGACGGGAGACCCTTTGCGGGCAAGGTGACTGATCAGATGATCCTCGAAAATGTCGAGGCGCACCGGCGCGCGATGATGAAAGATTTCTACCGGACGCCTGAGTTTTGCGCCGTCTGCCACAAGTCGGCGCTGCCGCGACAGATCGAAAATTATAAGTGGCGGCGCGCCTTCTCCGCCTATGACGAATGGCAGATGAGCTCGCACGCTCAAGAGTCGCCGCTTCCCTTCTACAAGAAGCCACGTAACACCTGCCAGTCTTGCCATATGCCGTCCGAAACGGCTAAGACTGATGTGTCTTCCAAGCAAGGGAAGATCGCTTCGCATCGCTGGGCCGCGGCCAACACGGCGATCCCATACTTCTACGGTTTCAAAGAGCAGGAGCGCGCGGTCATCGACTTTCTCAAAGCTGATCGCATCGGCGTGGATATCTTCACGCTGAAAAAGGGCGCCGCCTATCCCACGCAGCGCGAGGCTACCGACCTGATCACGCTACGCAAGGGCGCGGCAGGCATCAAGGTTGGCGAGGGCTTCAACACCATCGACGCCATCAACGCCGCGCTCTATCCCGGATACCAGCAGCCTGACGAAACCGTCATCGCGCCGATTGAGAAGCGCTCGTTCACACTGGCCGCTGGCGAGACGGTTACCATTGGCGTGGTCATCTCGAACCCGGCCGTCGGACACTTCTTCCCGACCGAGCTGCGCGACTTCTACGAACCCTGGGTTGAGTTCAAGGTCGAGGATGCGCGCGGCCGCGCGATCTACCACAGCGGATTCATCAAGCCCAACGGCGAGGTTGACGAGCGCGCGCACATCTTCCAGGCGGTCCAGGTCACCGAAGGAGGCGAGTGGGTGCGCCGCCATAACATCTGGGAGACGCGAGGCAAAGCCTACGATAACTTCATCCCGCCCGGCCGCAGCGAGCTGGTGCGCTACCAGTTCACCATCCCGCAAACTGCGCGCGGGCCGCTGCGAGTGACCGCCCGTGTGCTCTATCGCCGATTCAATCGTCATTACACCGACTGGGCGCTCGGCAAGAGTGTCGACTATCCGGTGGTCGAGATGGCTGCGAAGATCATCAAGCTTAAACTTGGTGAGAATCGTCCTGTCACGACCAGGCTCGACGAGAAGGACTTGATCCGCTTCAATAATCTCGGCATCGCGCTCTTCGATCAGTTGATGTTCGCCGATGCGCGGCGCGCCTTCGAGATGACGACCGAAATCAATCCGAGCTACGACGACGGCTACGTCAATCGTGCGCTCGCGAGTTTCTGGCGTGAGCGCTTCCCTGAAATGCATAGGCTACTTGGTCAGGCGCTCAGGATCAATCCGGACAACGCGCGGGCCATCTATTACCAGGGGGCATTGTTGAGGATGGAGAATAAGCCGGCGGCGGCGCTCGAACGCTTCAAGCTGATCGAGCCGCGCTATCCACGCGACCGGCTGATCCTGAACCAGATGGGCAAATGCTATCAGGCGCTGGGCCAACACGCTGAGGCGCGCTCTTTCTTCGAGCGGGTGCTGGAGATAGATCCCGACGACATCACTGCACTCTATTTTATCCTCGACGCCTACCGATTCACCGGCGCTGTAGCTCTGGTTGAGAAGACTAATGTGGTCTACCTCGATAAGTTCGAAGACTGGCGCATCCACTACCTCGCCAACGAATACATCAAGAGAGATGAGCTAGCGCGGATTGAGGCTGTGCCCTGGCACATCCACTCGGATGTATTCATCAGCGCAGCCAAAAATGCCGACCCGATTTACTGGAGTTCTGAGAAGGCGCCGAAAAAGCAGTGAGCAGCCCCACCAGACGGCAATCACTCCTTTATCACGCGCTCAGGTAGAGGGAGATCTATGCGATTGGATTTGGAGCTTGTGGAAGTATTTTGCTGTGTATTCGAGGAGGGAGGTTTTTCCAAGGCGGCCGCCCGTTTGCGCACGTCACAGCCAACCGTCAGCGGGCATATCAGAAATCTGGAGAGCTACATCGGCGCCAGGCTTTTTGATCGCCTGCCTCGCCGGATTGCGCCGACGCGGGCCGGTCATATCCTTTACGAGCATGGCCGCGTCATACTTCAAGAAAAACAGGCGGCCATTCAAGAATTGATGAGGCTTTCGGGCCGGGTGGAAGGGGAGGTCGAGATTTCAGCAAGTACGATACCTGGCGAATACATTTTGCCGCGCTTGATAGCGTCGTTCAATTCCAGTTTTCCGGGGATAAGAGTGGAGATGCAAATCTCGGATTCCATGGATGTATGCGAGAAGATACTGAGCGGAAGCGCGGAGATAGGATTTGCAGGAGCCAAAATTGACAGCGTTGGCGTCGATTATCGCCTGTTTGCGAGCGACGAACTCGTCCTCGTGGCGCCGAACAACGCTCAATGGAAAGGCGTCGAGTCGGTCAGTCTGGCTGAGCTTGCGAGATTACCGTTCATTGCGCGCGAGGCCGGATCCGGGACGCGGCTCAGGTTTGAGAAGGCAATAGGATGTTCAGTAAATGAATTCAATGTAGTTGGACGGCTTGGCTCGACCAACGCGGTCAAGGAGGCGGTAAAGGCAGGAGCGGGAGTGTCAGTGTTGTCGTTCCTATCGGTCAAATCCGACATCGCGGATGGCGCGCTTAAAACAGTCCGAATTGATAACTTGAAAACTATCCATCGGGAGTTTCATACGGTGGTGAACCGGCATCTGACTCTCTCTCCGGTCGCCGAGGCGTTCCTTGACTGGGTTTTTGAATGTCGCGCCGCGATTTCTGATGCAGCGTGATTGTTTCCTTGAATTCCTGCCAATCCGAAACGCTGCTGGTGAACGGCGGGAGGAAAACTTTCTCATTAGCGACAAGGTAAATAACCTTGCGCGTGGTATCGAGCAATATCCTGCACCGGCGACAATACTTCAGATGCTTCTCGATCTTCTCCCGCGTGCGCGAGTCCAACTGCGAATCGATGTATCTGGAAAGCTCCCTGATCGCGGTCTTGCACCTTACGACTCTGTGCATGAGCATCGAGGGCATATCGGCCATCATCATCACGAGCGGCTTCCAGGGCGAGGATGAGTCGCGGAAGAGCGGGGCGAGAAGCTCGCGCATCTGTAGCCGCGCCCGATGAAGCCTCGATTTGACGTTCGCTTCAGAAATATCGAGCATCGTAGCCGTCTCCGAGGCAGAGAACCGCTGGATGTCGCGTAAGACAAACACCTCCCGGCAAATCGAGCTTAGTGTCTGAAGAGCGCGATGCACCGCGTCCCATATCTCTTTCTTTTCCAACTCGTCCGATGGAATATTACGCCAATCCGCATAGTCGCGGGGAAAAAATTCCTCGGTGTCTTGCGAGTCGCCCTCAAGGTCTTCAACCACCAGATCTTCAACTAACGTCTGTCTCTTTCTGATCAACATGCGGGATTCATTGATAACAATGCTCATCAGCCAGCCGCGGAAGCTGTTCACATCATTAAGCTGATCGATGTGGATCAATGCCTTCAGCATGGTTTCTTGCACGGCATCCGCCGCCTGATCCGGATTGTGCAATATTGTATTCGCCATCAGGTAAAGACTCTGGTAATGCGGCTCGGCGATCTGCCAGAACAGCTCTTTCTCCCCGGCCTTGATGCGCAGGATCAGATCATAAACTTCTTGCGGCGCTGGACCAGTACCCTCATGTTTCATGATTTAACTCCTTACGCATAGTCGATTAGCGACTCTCCTTGCGAGCTGCGCCGGAACGCTATCGAAACAAATCCCTGTAAGTCCTGAAGAAACTCTCAAAATTGACTGAGCGGCTCTCTAGCTTCTTACAAGCGAGTTCCGAAGAAGCTTCTGAGCTATAAGCGCCCGCTTGAACTGGCCGGCTAACCGAAAGTAGAGTATCTCTGCTTTACTGGAGTGGGAGACCGGCGTCTATTTGAGGAAAGCTGTTTATCCCTAACGTAGCTCGGTCTTATCCTACGTGAGCCTATTTGTATGGCGCCGTATGCAAAGGATTGGGCTTGAGGCATTCAGCCCATGATTGTGCCACCTGGTGAACCCCCCATACTCTTATATGGCGCATTCGGATCACACTAGCAAAGCGGTTGTTGATAGGGCTGCGAATACCACGTTTTGATGCGCTATCTTATCAGAGCTGACAAGTGTGCTTTTCAATGGGAACAAGCCGCTAAAGTACAACAGAAGCGAATGCTCGTCAAATAAACTATGAGTAAAATCGGGCGGTAAGTGGGAAGGATTCGGCGGCGCTGCTTGAGGCTTGCTGGCGCTTGAGGCGCCGCGCGATCGACGATTTCCGGATGCTCCGGATGGGCCAAAGCCAGCCGATCGACGCGTGAAGAAGGTCATGGTTCGGCGTCGTACGCAACCTACCCGCAAACCACGAACGACCTAACGACGATAGATCATTCCTCAAGGCGTCTGCCCGGCGCCACAGACCGAAGGAGAAGACATGGCCTGGATCGAAGTCGTAGATGAAGAGCGAGCCGAGGGCGAGTTGCGCGACGCCTACCGGGAAATCAGCGCCACGCGCGGTCGGGCGCCGAACATCCTCAAGATACACAGCCTGAATCCTCAGGCGATGACCGGTTTTTCCCGCCACGGAAAAAATTCGGAATAGTTTCCCCTTCTGGAAGGTTTTCCAGGTCGAGAGTCTGTTTCTCGACAGAAAACCTGATGACCGACCGGAAGAGGAATATGAGCTTTAATCAGACCTTTGGGCCCGAAATCAGAAACTACCTGTGCGGATTCGCTCGACATCGGCTGCCGGACTCAGACTCGGTGGAAGATGTCGTGCATGAAGCAATGCTTTCCGCGTTTCGCAACGGTCATTCGTACGTGGGACAGTCTTCTGAAAAGACGTGGCTGGTCGGCGTGCTCAAGCATAAGATTATTGACCATGTCCGCCGCAATACTCGCGATAAGCGGCGATTCGAGCCTCTTGCGGAAGAAGAAACAGAGGATGGATGGAAGGCCGAACCGAGCGTGTGGAACGACCCCTGGCGCGCTTATGAACAACAGGAATTCTGGCGAGTCTTCAGGCAAGCGCTCGACACCTTGCCGCCACGTCAGGCGCAGGCCTTCTGGTTGCGCGAAGTGGAAGAACTCGACACTGAGCAGGTTTGTAAGATTCTGGGTATCTCGACGAATAATACTTTGGTGACGCTTCATCGCGCGCGATTGCGCTTGAAGGAGTATTTGGAAATTCATTGGTTTGGGCTGATATCAACGAGGGCGAATGAAAAAGATCATTGTCATCTTCATTAGTCTTGCAGTACTGGCGTTGGCGGCCTGGAGGCTGGTTCGGACTCCGGCTCCAAAGGCGATCAATTTTGATGCGGCGGCCACTACGCCAAATCCCGGCGCGGCGACGAGCAGCTACGCGGCTGCGCTCAAAACTTATGTCGACGATCAGGGGATGGTCAATTACAGCGCGTTGCAGGCGAACCGGGCGCAGCTTGACGCCTTTGCCGCAAGCGTCGGGCGGCTCGATCCCAAAGTTTATGAGGGCTGGGGGGAGCCGGGGAAGATCGCGTTTTTGATCAACGCCTACAACGCGCTGACGCTCGAAGCGATTCTCGCCAATTACCCGATCAAGCCGTCCGTGACCGGCGCGATGCTCTATCCAAAAAACAGCATTCGGCAGATTCCCGGCGTGTGGGACAGGCTCGAATTTCAGTTGCTGGGCAAAGCGGCGACGTTGGATGACATAGAGCATCAGATGCTGCGTAAACAGTTCAACGAGCCGCGCATTCATATGGCGCTGGTCTGCGCTTCGATAGGCTGTCCGACCCTGCGTAACGAGCCTTATGTCGCCGAACGGCTGAGCGAGCAGCTTGACGATCAGACGCGCAAATTCGTCTCCAACCCGCTGAAGTTCCGCATAGACCGTCAGGCCCGCGTTGTTCATCTCTCGCTTATCTTCAAATGGTACGGCGGCGATTTTGTCAGAAGCTTCAGCACGGATAAATTCGCCGGACACAGCGACGCCGAACGCGCATCGCTGAATCACCTCAGCGCGCTGTTGGAACCTGCTGACCGGGAGTTTCTGGAAAAGGCGAAGTTTAAGATCGAGTACCTGGATTATGACTGGTCACTGAACGAACAGGTGGAGCGTACTGAAAACCAATAGCCGGGATAAGGGAGACGATCTGACAGACAAAATTGAGGGATCAACGATGAATGAAGCTGCTGAAAATCGGGCCAAAGCGAGCGACAGATGGCGATTAGTAGTATTGCTGCTGGCTGTCGTAGCCGCGCTGGTATTGGCAAAAGTGTTTGGCTTGGGCGAACGAATGGGCGAATTGCGTGGCTGGATTGAATCGCTCGGCGCGTGGGGGCCAGTGGTCTTCGTGCTGCTTTATGTCGTGACCGTTGTAGCCATGTTGCCCGGTTCGGCGCTGACGCTGGCGGCGGGCGCGCTGTTCGGTTCTGTCGTCGGAGTCGCAGTGGTCAGCGTTGGAGCGACGCTCGGCGCGGGCGCGGCGTTTCTGGTCTCACGATATTTCGCGCGTGACGCGGTGGCGAACTGGCTGGGGGGAAACGAAAAGTTCCGCAAACTCGATCAACTCACAGAAAAACACGGAGCGATCATAGTGGCGTTGACGCGGCTCGTGCCAATCTTCCCGTTCAACCTGCTCAATTACGGTTTCGGTCTGACGCGCGTGCAGTTCAGGACGTATCTCTTCTGGTCTTGGCTCTGCATGTTGCCGGGAACGTTTCTCTATGTTGTCGGCGCTGACGCGGTGACCAAAGGCGTCGCGCAGGGCAAAGTTCCCTGGCCGCTGGTCGGCGGAGCGGCTGTGGCGGCGGCGGTCTTGACCGCGCTGGTACGTTTTGCGCGTCGCAAACTCGATGACGGAGCGGCGCGGAAGGAGGCGGGCAATGCTTGAGATCCGCACGGTCAGGGCCGCTGAACATGCGCTCGAAGTATCTCCAAGAGACGAATTCAACAACAAGCTGATCGCCAACGTCCATCCGCCGGAATGGAGAAACCCCGACCCGGCGCCGCGCTACAATCTGGTTGTCATCGGCGCCGGAACCGCCGGGTTGGTGACCGCAGCAGGCGCGGCGGGACTCGGAGCGCGCGTCGCGCTGATCGAACGCAGCCTGATGGGAGGTGATTGTCTCAACGTTGGTTGCGTGCCTTCGAAGAGCGTCATTCGTTCGTCGCGCGTCTGCGCGGAGATTCGTGAGGCGCGCAATTTCGGCATAGATGCGCCTGCAGGCGCCACTGCGGATTTTTCGGCGGTGATGGAAAGAATGCGACGCATTCGCTCCGGCATCAGCCGCCACGATTCGGCCCACCGCTTCGCCGATCTCGGCGTGGACGTTTTTCTGGGCGACGCGAAGTTTGCCGGGCCGGATACGGTTGAGGTTGCGGGCAAAACCCTGCGATTCAAAAAAGCCGCGCTCGCAACCGGCGCGCGCGCGATTGCGCCGCCGATCGACGGTCTGCGCGAAGCCGGCTATCTGACCAATGAGACGGTCTTCAATTTGACTGAACTGCCGCGCAGTTTGCTGGTGATCGGCGGCGGACCGATTGGTTGTGAGTTGGCGCAGGCGTTTTGCCGCCTGGGCAGCGAAGTCACGATCGTGGAGATAGGCGAGCAGCTCCTGGGCCGCGAAGACCAGGAAGCGGCTGAGATCCTGGCGCGTTCGCTTGAACGCGACGGCGTTCAAATCAGGCTGAGCGCCAGCGTCAAACGAGTCACCAGCAACGGTCTGGCGAAAGTGGTTTGCCTGGAAAGCGGCGGCAGGCAGGAGACAATCAGCGTTGATGAAATCCTGGTCGGCGCAGGTCGCGCGCCGAACGTCGAGGGATTGAATCTGGAAGCTGCCGGCGTTGAATACGACCGCAAAAAAGGCGTCGTGGTGAATGACCATTTACAGACGACCAACCCCCGTATTTACGCGGCGGGCGACGTTTGCTTGCAATACAAATTCACGCATACCGCCGATGCCGCCGCACGCATCGTTATTCAGAACGCGCTCTTTCTGGGGCGCAAGAGGCTTAGCGCGCTGACCGTACCCTGGTGTACGTACACCGATCCGGAGATCGCCCACGTCGGGTTGTACGAGCGCGAAGCGAACGAGCGAGGAATTTCTGTGGATACCTTTCAGATTCCATTGAGCGGGATTGACCGGGCGATTGCCGATGGCGAAGAAGAGGGCTTCGTCAAAATCCACGTCAAAAAAGGCTCCGATCGGATTCTCGGCGCAACGATTATGGCGCGCCACGCCGGAGAGATGATCAGTGAAATCACACTGGCGATGGTGGGCAAGGTCGGGCTGGGAACTATCGCCAGCGTGATCCATCCGTATCCCACGCAGGCCGAAGCGATCAAACGCGCCGCCGACGCCTACAATCGCACGCGGCTTACGCCATTTGTGAAAGGGTTGTTGGAACGCTGGCTGGCCTGGGTCAGGTTAATGTTGCGCGAAAGATTGCGCGTGGAAGCCGTTGCTGAAAAGGCATCCGGCGCAAGGCGGGTGTCAGTGTTTCTTCGTCTCTTTGCGCGGCGACATTGTTAATCCGCACCACGAGGATCAATTCCCTATGCTGAGATTCTACCTGTTCACGTCATTCTCATCAGTCCATCCACGATTCCGACTCATGCTGGCGCTTGCTATATCTGTTGTAGTCAGCGCCGGGCTGGCGGCCTGCTCCCGAAAACCTGCGGATCCGATCACCGGCGTCTGGCAGGCCCTGGTTCTCAACAAAGCAGGCGAAGAGGTCGCATTCAAACTGGAGATCGAGCGCGAAGGCGATCAAATCACCGGCGCGCTCGTCAACGGCGATCAACGTGTTGTGTCGACCGGCGGATCGTTTGATGGCAAGGTCCTGAAGCTGCGATACGATTTCTATGATGGCGATTTGACGGCGACACTGGCGAATGGCGAACTGCGCGACGATTTCAAGCGGCGATTGCGAAAAGAAATTCTGCGCCGCGAGTTACGCGCCTGGCGAGAAACCGCCGGCGCAAAAACGACGGCCGTGCCTGGCGCCGACCTCAGCGGCGACTGGCTGCTACGCGTCGGAGTCAGATGGCAGGAATGCCAATCTCTTATTTCATCAACCCGGAGAAAGTCCATGAACCGATATAAACTTGCTGCCTGGTTAACGATAATCGTGGCGCTGGCGACCGCTGGTTTTGTCCGGGCGCAGGCGCAACTCGGCCCGAAGGATTCGGCCAAATTGCCGGCTGCCGATCTCACCCGCCTCAAAGTGGGCGATGAAGCGCCCGACTTCACGCTGGAGGATCAGGACGCCAAGCCCGTCACGCTTTCAAGCTATCGCGGCAAAAAGTCCGTTGTGCTGGTCTTCTATCGCGGTTATTGGTGACCATATTGTAACGATCAGCTCGGGAAGCTGAAGTCGCTGCTCACCGATCAGTTCCGCGACCAAGTGGAGATTCTCGCCGTCAGCGTAGACCCGCACGACAAGGCGCTATTGACGCGGGAGAAGTTGAAAGACAATCCGGGATTCAACTTCCCCCTGCTGTCAGACCCGGATCATCGGGTAATAGACCGCTATGGACTGCTCAATGACAAGGCGCAGCGGCCGATTCCGCATCCGACTACGCTGGTGATTGATCGCAAGGGCGTCGTTCGCTGGCGGTTCACTGAAGTGGATTATCGAGTCCGACCTTCCAATGAGGACATCTTGAAGCAGGTCTCCACGATCGAAACGGCGGCGCAAAAGAGCGGAAAGTGATCAAAAGGAATGTGAACCAATGGCCTGGATCAAAGTCATAGACGAGGAGCAAGCAGATGGCGAGCTACGTGAAACCTACGACAAGGTGAGGGACAAACGCAGAAGCGTTGTAAACATCCTCAAAATTCACAGCCTGCACCCGAAGGTGATGACAGATCACCTGGCGCTTTATCGTGAATTGATGTTTGGACGGTCAGAACTGACCCGTACCGAACGAGAGATGATCGCCGTCTCAGTCTCAGTCGCCAACCATTGTCATTACTGAGTGCGCCATCACGGGGAGTCTCTCCGTGCGCTGACGAAAAATGACGAACTGCTGGCGGCGCTGGAACGCGACCCGGCCAGCGCGCCGCTGGAACCAAGGCAACGCGCATTGGTTGATTACGCGCTCAAGCTCACCCGCACGCCACATTCGGTGATGGAAGGTGATATCGCGGCTTTGCGTGCGGCGGGGTTGGTTGATGCCGCCATCCATGACGCTGCCGCTGTCATCGCCTACTTCAACTTTGTGAACCGAATGGCTTCTGGGCTGAACGTTGAATTGGAGGAAGCGTATCAGCGCTAGTGACGTTCTGTTCAGGGGTAACGATCGGAGGGATAAGCCGCACTCTCTCTCAACATCTCGCCGCCTGTGAAAAAGAACTCGATGAGCGGGGGAAATCCGCGCGCTGTCCGGTGCTTGCCAATATCTCTGTGCCAGCACGCAATAGGAAAGGAAAAGAAGATGAATAAAGAACGATGGGCGATGGGCGGCGCTGTGCTGGCGGCTTTTGCCGCGAGCCTGTGCTGCGTCGGGCCGCTGCTGTTTGTCGCGCTCGGCCTGGGAGCTTTTGGCGCGGCATCGCTGTTTGAGTCAATGCGGCCCTGGCTGCTGGGCGTCACCGCAGTGTTTCTCGCGGTCGGTTTCTACCGCACTTACTTCAAACGAGAACAGGCGTGCGCGCCCGGCGCCGCGTGCGGCGCCAAACCGATCAATCGCGCTGGACGAGCGGGGCTGTGGCTGGCAACGCTACTGGTCGCTGCCTTTGCGCTTTCGCCTTACTACATCGGATCGCTCACGGCGCGGTTGACGACTCGCGCGGCTGTTTCCGGCGCACCGGCGCCAGGCGGACAAAATTCGCAGGCTGCCGGTCAAACGGAAGCCGCGCGCGCAGCTTTCGCCGTTGAGGGAATGACCTGTACGGG
>WNGB01015911.1_pt1 | contig 11070 bp, 14 predicted proteins | sample 5400681 | NCBI WGS metagenome assembly WNGB01 (sample SAMN13153367, study PRJNA577476) | soil metagenome | isolation source: 115 cm soil or saprolite under grassland replicate 2 | place: USA:California | collected 2016-06-15 | reverse complement strand
GGGCGCGCGCGCCCTCACGCCCGGCCGGGGCCAGGGCGGAGACCCACCCATCACGCCGCCGCTTGCCTTTGCCTCGCGACGTCTTGAGCGACATCGGCGCGCAGGAGCGCGATGCCGGCCCAGAGCCGGAACATCACCGCGAGCAGGAGCGCGACAAGATATGCGGCCGCGACGGCGAGTACGCCCGTGAGCGTGACGATCCCGGTCAGGATGCCAAGCGCGCCAACACCGCGTGAGAGCGCCTTGCCGGACCAGATCGCCGAACCGGCGACGAGCAGCGAGAGTCCAAGGAAGACGTTGCCGAAGGCCTGGAAGCCCGCGGTCACCGCGGCGAAGGCGGGCCATGCGCTCGTCGCCGCGGTCTGATTGCTAGTGGCGAGCTGGCTGAAGATTGTGCTGCCCACAAAGAAAGCCAGCGCGACGAGGCCGTCGCCTGCGTTACCGAGCACTGTGAGGTATAGCGACGCGAGTGCGCGCGCCGGCGTGCGCTGTTGGAGTCGCGCCGCTAGGCCGATCGCGAAGACGGTCCAGAGACCGACCCCGCCGGCACCGAAGAGCACTGCGATCCGGAGCATTGCGCCGCCCTGATCGAGGTACGGCAGTGCCACTGCCGGGTCGTTGAATCCCGTCCCGGGAAAACCGCTCAGGCCGAAGAAGACGAACTCGCCGATCAGCGCGACACCGGCGAGAATGCCGGCGATCGAGAGGCCGCGCGAGTTGCTAGCCACTGGTATCGACATCAGAAAACCTCCCTTTACTGGTCCGTGCGCCTATACGGCTGTGACTTCGTGGCTCGAATCGTGTGGACGTGGTGTGGAGCGTCGACTGCTGGGTGGCGCAAGCATTGACGGACTCGCTGGCCGAGCTTCTGATCCGGCGCATCGGAGCCAGCTCATCTGACGTTCCTCGCGTTGCGGCCGCCGAACCCTGCGTTGTCGATGCCCCAGGAGACGATGCGTCGTGGTTGGATCCGGATCAGTGCCGGCGGACCGACGATCGCCTCGGCCTCGCCACGAATCTCGATGCCGCGCGGTTGCCACGGCGGGAGCACGTCGTCGATGACGATCGTGGCGCGACCGGTCTGAAGCACGTCGCGGAACTTCTTCGTGCTCGCGAAATCATGGCCCTGGATGTCGATCGTGTTGGTCTCCGGATTGAACGACCACCCACGGCCAAACCTCTTACCTCCCGATTCCTGCTCTCTGGGCCCGAAGCCTGCTTGCCTGCGCAGCAAGATTGCTACCACGGGATCGAGCCTGGTTACCTGCACATATGGGAAATGATAGTAACTACCACTGGTGGCGGGTCTTTTCTGACGGCACAATGCTCGGATTGTGATCGCGTTTGGGTAATCCGACGACTACGGCAAGCGGGCGGAGGGCGCAGTCTCCCTCACCGGCGGCTCGCGCATTACCTGCGCCGCAGCAGGCGCGGCGACGTGCTCCGCACAGGCAGCTCAGTTCGCGCCGCGGGCGCGCTGGGCTCGCACCCGCATCGGTGACAGGCGGCTCCGATGTCGACCATCGCGAGGCACTTCTGCGCGTCGCGAATGCCCGGCATGGCTCGGAGTCACATCGTGACCGCAGCCTTTGGGACAACACCCGACACGACCATCTCGCGACTGCAACCGCGGCCATCGAGTACTTCCGTGTACAGGAGCTGCCGATCCCCACGAAAGCTGCGATTGAGCAGCGTCACCTTGCGGATCTCCGCGTGCTCGCTGACGGTGTTGCTGCACTTGTCGAGGGATCGACCCGCCCGAACCGAGCGCTCCTGCAACTTCTCGGTCGCACGCGCTACGCATATGACGCCTCCGGCGCCATCACCGCGGTTGGGACCGGTTGGACGCGCTTCGTGGCGACACTCGTCCCCGCATTCTTCAAGCTTCAACAGCGTCGGCGCGCGTTGAGGCGCTGCGGTAACCCCGGATGCCGCTGGATCTTCCTCGATGCTTCGCCCGGCCACAGCCGTCTGTGGTGCGACATGACGACCTGCGGCAGCCGGTTGAAAATGCGGCGCTACCGTCGGCGACTGCGCCGAGCACGCAGTCGTTGAAAAGAGCGAGGATCCCACGACCGACTCGGATCCACTTGCGCGGGTGCAGCCCGCGAGCCGCTGCGACCCGTCGGCACTTCATGACCCGGACACCTAGACCGATGTGTCGATGTCGCCGTCGTACTCAACGTTCGCCGGGCCGCTATTTCTTCGTGTGCCCGACCTGCCGCAGGCAGTACCCCCGCTGTCCGTGCGACCCGAGGCAGCGTCGGAGTACGCCGACCGCCCCGATGACCCGCTGAGACACTGGGGCCAGGTCGGCGGCCTCGACCTCGAAACGCACGTTTTGTGTAAAAGGGCCGCCCAGGCGCTCCCGCCGCGCTAACGTCGCTGCGCGATCCTTCGGACCATCGTCCCTTCGCGACGATCCGGAGGTCTGCACAACGGTTTGGTGTGACGGATGCGGTGCCTGCCGCCCGTCAACGCGCCATTTCCGAATGAATTCTTGGAACTTCGCGGTGGTAGAGCCCAAGAAGTTACGAAACCGCTGCTCTACCGGCTGAGCGTAGCGATACGTCGGCGCGGATTTCCTAATCATTCTCGCATGTTCTGAACGTGAGCGCGACTGTTCTCGAAACGCTGCTCTCCCCGCGGAGTGCCCGGCAATGAATCTTCGCATGATTCTCAAGGACCTACTGAGCGGTCACGCAACTGTTCGGCGTCCGCGCACAATAGTTGTCGGCGAATGCGGAGAGGCCGTCGCCCTCGCCAAAACGTGCGTCGGTCTGCAGCTAAGCCAAGCGATTGACTCGACAATGATGCCGCGCCACGACTGCTCAAGTGAGACCCGCACGCGCGCGCTCCGCCCCCGTGTCGTCAACCAAGACGGCTTGGCGCAGTGCGGCTAACGCGGAGGTGCTGATAGACACGATATGGACCGGCGAACTGAGCGCCTGCGTCACGATGGCGTTCTCCAACGGCTTCGCAAAGATGGCGCGCACGACCAGCCGGTCGCCGTCGCGCTCGATCGTCGTGATGCGGATGGCGAAGCCACCCGTGCGCTGCTGGCCCTGAAACACCGCGACGAGCACGACGCCGTCCGGTAGCGTCAGGCCCGGCCGGAGCGATGCGATCCTCGCCCGCGCCACGTCGCTCGTGCCGACGATGATCTCCGGCCCGCCTTCGTGGCGCGACGTCGCGGCAGACGCGATGTCCTGGAACGCCACGACACGCGCGGCGCCTGCACCTCCAGCGCAGGCAGCCAGGACAAATATCGCGAGTAGCGCAGCTGGTCCCGACCGCGAGGCGACTATGCGGGGCTGACCCATCCTCCTCTGCCCTCAGAAACACATCTCGCGCGTGAAGGAGGCCTGCGCGATGCGCTGCTCCGGCGTCCACAACGTCTTGATGTACGCGAGCACCGCGTCGATGTCATCGGGTGAGAGTCGATCGCGAAACGCCGGCATCGTCGGCGCGTCCGGTGGCGCGAGCGCGCTCGGTTGGCTGATCCCGTCCCGCGTGACGCGGGTGATGAAACAGTCCGGGTGATGCCAGGTGTGGCCGTTCGCGTTATGGCGCGGCGGGTAGTCATCGATCGCGCCGCCGGCCGGACCCGCGTGGCAGCTGATGCAATTGGCGTCGTACACCTGTTGTCCACGACGCTCGCGCAGCAGCGTGCTTAGCGCGTTTGGCCAGCTCGGGGTGGACGCCCCTGCCAGCCACACTCCTCCGGCGATCAGCACCGCGGAAAGCCCGACGGCGAAACCTGCCAAACGCAGTCGCCGGTCGGAATACTTTTGCTCGCTGCGCGCTGGCCGGCCGTGCTGACCGCTTGTCACGGCGCTAGAGATCGAGGCCACGCAGGAGCTGGGCGTTGGCCGCGACGATCACCGTGCTCGCCGACATGAGCAGCGCCCCGAACGCCGGTGCCAAGACGATGCCCTGCGCCGCGAGCACGCCCGCCGCGAGCGGTATCGCGACGACGTTGTAGCCGGCCGCCCAGAAAAGGTTCTGGACCATCTTGCGGTAGGTCGCGCGCGACAGCTTGATCGTCTTCACCACGTCCCGCGGATCGTTGCGCACAAGGATGATCCCGGCGGACTCGATCGCGACATCGGTGCCGGCACCGATCGCGATGCCGATGTCCGCCTGTGTGAGCGCGGGCGCGTCGTTCACGCCATCGCCGACCATCGCCACGCGACTGCCATCACGCTGGAGCTTCTTCACCATCTCGGCCTTGAACTGTGGCAGCACCTCGGCGAAGACCTCCTCGATGGCGAGCTCCCTGGCGACTGAGTCGGCGACCGCCTTGGCATCGCCGGTGACCATCGCGACGCGAACGCCGAGCTCTCGCAGTCGCGCGACCGCCTCCTTTGACTCGGCCCGGACCTGGTCGGCGAGAGCCACCGCGCCGACGAGCTCTCCGTCGAGCGACACAAAGACGACAGTCTCCCCTCCCGACTCGGCCGTCGCCGTCTTATCCCGCAGGTCGCCTGCGATCTTGTCGCCGAAGTAGCCGCGGTTGCCGACCTCGACGAGCCGTCCGTCGACCTGACCGCGGACGCCCTTGCCGGGGATCGCCGAGAAGGCGCTCACGCGCCGCAGCTCGAACCCGCGATCCTTCGCCTCCGCCATGATCGCCCGGCTGATGACGTGCTCGGACTCCGCCTCGGCCGAGGCCGCCAGCGCCAGGAGGTCGCTCTCGGACACGCGACCGAACGCGATGACCTTGGTCACGCCGGGTTCGCCCCTCGTCAGGGTCCCGGTCTTGTCGAAGAGCACGACGTCGATCTCGCGCGCGGCCTCGAGCGCCTGACGGTCGCGCACCAGGATGCCGTTGCGCGCCGAGAGCGAGGTTGAGATCGCGACGACGAGCGGGATCGCGAGGCCCAGCGCGTGCGGGCACGCGATGACCAGGACCGCAACTGTCCGCTCGATGCCGAAGCCGACTCCCTTTCCGGCGAGCACCCAGCCGATGAGGGTTAGGGCACCGGCACCGATCGCGATCAGCGTGAGTGCGAACGCCGCGCGATCGGCCAGGACCTGCGCACGAGAGCGACTGGCCTGGGCATCGGCGACCAAGCGCATGATCCCGGCGAGAGCGCTCTGCTCGCCGACCTTCGTGACCTTCACGCGCAGCGAGCCATCGCCGTTGACCGTGCCGGCGGTGACCGCGCTGCCTTTGGCCTTCGCGACGGGCCGCGACTCGCCGGTGATCATCGCCTCGTTCACGCTGGACTCGCCTTCGACTACTTCGCCGTCCGCCGGCACCTGGCCGCCGGGTCGCACGAGGACGACGTCACCGGCGCGAAGCTCGGACACCGCCACGCGCTCCGTCCCACCCGCAGTGATGCGCTCGGCCTCATCGGGGAGGAGCTTCGCGAGCTCTTGCAACGCTCCCTGGGCGCGCCCGACGGAGCGCATCTCCATCCAGTGGCCGAAGAGCATGACGGTGATCAGCGTCGTGAGCTCCCAGAAGAGCGTATCGCCGCCCAGAAGGATCTGGGACGCGATCGAGTAGCCGTAGGCCACGGTGATGGCCAGCGAGATCAGCGTCATCATCCCGGGCAGACGGGCCCGCAGCTCCGTGACCGCACCGCGCAGGAAGACCAAGCCGCCGTAGAGGAAGACGACGGTCGAGAACGCGAGTGGGACGAGCTGGGAACCGGGGAAGGGCGGCGCCTCGAACCCGAAGAGCGTCTTCAGGATCCCGCTGTACAAGACGACCGGGACAGTCAGGACGAGCGAGACGAAGAACCGGTCGCGGAACATAGCCACGGAGTGGCCGGCGTGCTTGTCGTAGCGCTGGCCGCGCCCGGCCCCTCCGTGCTCGGCGTGCTCCTCGTGACGGGCAGCGCGAGCCGGAGCCTGCCTCGGAGCGTGGTGCTCGCAGTAGTGGTGCGTGACGCCGTGCTCGTCCTTGACCGAGGTCGTGGCGAGCATTCCGCACAGTTCGCAGCGCGTGTTCTTCACCAAGGGATTCTCACTGCGATCGCCAGATACTACCCGTCGTAGTACATTGCGGCGGTGGTCGGGACGCCAACGCCTGGGCGTCAAACCCCAAACCGCGGCATCGTTCTTGGCTTTGCGCTCGGTGCCGCGGTCGTGCTACTTGTCGGCTTCGTAGCCTGGTCTCGGATCGGCCCCGGCGCCGTCACGACGGCGCTCTTCACGCCGAATCCGAATCTGTCCGCACAGGAACGTCGCGGCCAGGAGATCTACGTGGCGAACTGCGCGAGCTGTCACGGTGGTGCCAGTGGCGGCAGCATGATGGACTACCCACCCCGGCACAACGCCAATGGCCACACCTGGCATCACCCCGATTGCGATCTGAAGCACATTGTCCGCGAGGGCGGCGACGAGATGACCGACATGATGCGCCAGATGATGGCGCCGCCAAACGCTCCGAAGATGCAAGCTTTCAAGGACCGGCTCAGCGACGAAGAGATCGATGCGGTCCTGGCATTCATCAAGACGATGTGGACGCCGGAAGAACGCGACGCTCAGGCCACCGTCACCAAAGAGGCGTGCGGCTCCGTCTAAAAGAGTATCCCGTCCACTGGCAGCGGGCACTCGTGGATCTCGGTCGCGCTGGGCATGATCGCCTCCAGCGCGGCGGCGGGGAGTAGGTTCGCGCGGGCCGCTTGTCCCACAGCCACGAGTAGTAGCAGCGCCACGGCGATACCCGAGATCAGCAGCGATCGCCGCGGCACCGGCGGAAGCAAAAGCTCATCGTGCGTGCCGCAGAGCTGATCGACTCGCGCGCTGGAGGCTGACCAGGCACCGAGCGCGACCTCACGCGGTGTGAACGGCAAGGCAGCTCCACCCAGAACCGCGAGCGCGCCCGCCAGAGCGGCCGGGCTCCCCTGTGCGCGGACAACGCTCCGATCGGCATCGAGCTCCTTGGCGAGCGTGAAGCGGGCGGCAAGACCGCGAACCATCGGGAAGGCGAAGAACATGCGCTGAAGTACCGCGCTGCACAGTACGCGGAGCGGATCGCGGTGCTGCAGGTGATAGGCCTCGTGCCACAGCACGGCGTCCAGCTCGTCAGGCCCGAGCGCCGTGACGGCGCCGGTCGAGATCCAGACGCGCGGCCTGAGCAGTCCCGCGCAGTACGCGAGCGGACGCGGGTCCGTGAAGCAGGCGGAACGGGAGCGGACCCCGACGCGTTGAGCCGCCAGCGAAAGTGCGGGCGGCAGAGGGACCATGTGTCGGTCACGCAGCACGCTCCTCGTTCGGACCAGCATGCGTACCGAAGCCAGCACGCCGGCGACGACGATGGCCCCGACGATCGCGAGCACCAGCGCACCGAGTGGCGGCAGCTCGATGCCGAGTCGGTACAGCGCCGCGGCGCAGGACTGCGCAAGTCTGTCGTAGCTGTGAAGCAGGTGATGGATCGGGCTCGGGAAGAGAGTGATCGCCAGCGGTACCGCGAGCACCGTGGTCACCACCCCGGCGCTGAGCAACAGATCGCGAAAGGCGCGATCGGCGCGCATCGCTACTTCGGGAGGCCGCGACGCAGCCTCGCCAAGCGCGCGCGGTCGACGCGACCCAAAGCCCCGGCGAAGTGCGCGAGCGCGACGTCTCCGAAGTCCTCGACGATCTCGTCGACCAGATACTTGGCCATCCGGTCGCGGAGCTCGCTCACCGAGTACCGCGGCGTATACAAGTAGCCTTTGCCGCGCTGCTCGCGTCCGACCAGACCCTTCTCGTGCAGACGTCCCAGGACCGTCATCACCGTCGTGTAGGCGAACTTGCCGCGCAGCGCCTCGGTCACTTCGCGCACAGTGCTTGGCCCGCGCCTCGAGAGCGCCTGCAGGACCTTGGTCTGCAGCGTTCCAAGGAACCATTCTTCTGGGCGGCGGTTCGGCCGCTCCAGCGGACCGGTGAAGGCGCGCGGCAACCGCCTGTTCTGCATCAGGCCGATAGTACCGACGCGATCGCGCGCATCAGGCGATGACGGTGCCCGTGCCTACGCCCGGTGCTGTTCTGCCGGTTCGCTGCCGCGTTCGAGCTCGCCGCGCACCGTCGAGATCTCGTTGGAAAGTCGATCCCGCTCGCGCTCGAGCGCGATGAGCCGGTCGGCGGCCGTCCGCGGTCCCGCGCCGCCCATCTCGCCACGCATCATCCAGGCCATCGCCAGCATCGAGAGCGGGCAGACCAGCGATCAGGACGGGTAGGGTGGCGAGAAAGAACTGCGCAGCGAAGAGCCACACCGCGACGGCGACCGCACCGAGGCCAGCGAGCACCCGTCGGTCGAAGCACAGTGCGAGGACGCGCCTCATGGCCTTTCACCCCACGATTGGATCGCAGTAACTATGTGCCATAGTAGCGACATGCCCAGGATACGTGCCGCCGCCGCGCCAGCCCAGCCGCAGCAGCGACACGCGCGTCAGGCCCGGGCGAATCGGGAGATCGCGCGACGGCAGCGCCGAGTGAGGTGGGCGGCCATCGTCGGAGCCCTCGCTATCGCAGCCATCGGAGCGGGCGCGTGGCTCGCGAACTCCGATGGGTCGCCGCTTCGGACCAGCGCGAGCGCCGACGGCCCCAGCCTGGCCTCTTACCGCCCGCCCGATCTCCACGCGCTCTTGGTCTCTCCAACCGATCCGCGGACCCTCACGTTCGGGCACCACCAGGGAATGCTCGTGAGTCACGACGGCGGGGCGACCTGGCAGCCTCTACCGGGCGCCGCTGGAAAGGACGCCATGGGTGTCGCCCTTCCGCCCAATTCCAAGACCGCCTACGCCGCGGGTCATGATGTCTTCATGCGCTCGGATGACGGCGGACAGAGCTGGTCGACCGTGCGACCGGCGCTTCCCGGAACCGACATCCACGGCTTCACCGCGAGCGCGACCCAGCCCGACACCTTCTACGCGTACGTCGTGGGCTTCGGTCTGTTCAAGAGCTCGGACGGCGGCACGACCTGGGCCGCCGTCGCCCAGCCTCCCGGCTCGACGATGACGCTCGCGTCGGCGCGATCCGGCTCGGCGGAGGTGCTCTTCGCGTCGACGATGGAGGGAATGGCGCGTTCGTCCGATGGCGGCCGCACCTGGGAGGCGCTGCGGGACGTTCCCGCGGGCTCTGTCAGCGCGATCGGCGAGATCGTGTATGTCGCGGATCGCGGGACCGTCATGGCTTCGACCGATGGCGGGCGAACCTGGCAGCGGCGAAGCTTCCCGCGCAACGCCGGCCTGATCGCCGTGGCTCCGACGAACACGGATCTCGTGTACGTCGTGACCGACCGCCGCGAGGTCTGGCGTTCGAAGGACGCCGGCGCCACCTGGGCCAAGGTGGGCTAGCGAAGACGCGATGGGCCTCTGGCCGCTCGCGCTGCTCGCCGGTGTGATCTCATTCAGCTCCCCGTGCTGCTTGCCGCTGCTGCCCGGCTACCTCGCGCACGTCAGCGGGTTGGTGGACACGGGTCGCAGCAGCGCGCTGCGTTCGCGTACGGTGCTCGGCGCGGTCCTGTTCGTGCTCGGCTTTACGCTCGTCTTCGCGTTGCTCGGTGCCTCGGCGGGGCTGCTTGGTGGCTGGCTCCTCGGCGAGCGACTCGTCCTTCTTCGCGCTGCGGGCGTCCTCATCGTGTTGATGGCGGTTCTGCAGATCACGGGTTGGCGTCCGGGGTTCTTCGCGCGCAGCGCACTCGCGCCCGCTCCCAGCGGCGCAGGTCTTGTCGGCTCCTTTCCATTGGGCATGGCCTTCGCCGCCAGCTGGACGCCGTGCGTCGGACCGGTGCTCGCCGCGATCCTCGTCGCCGCGGGCGCCGAGTCATCCGCCGTCGAGGGCGCGGCGCTCCTGGTGGTGTACGCGTTCGGACTGGGCGTCCCGTTCGTACTCAGCGCGGTCGCGATCGAGCGACTTGGGCGCGTGCGCAGTGCGGTCCTGCGTGCACATCGGCCGATCGAGATCATCGGCGGGGGTGTGCTCGGCCTGATGGGCGTGCTCATCCTCACCGACCGCTGGCTGCCCCTGATGGGTCCGCTGCTGCGCTGGTACGGACAGCTCAACTGGCCGCCGCTCTGATGATCGAGGACGGGACCATCGCCCCCGGCGCAGTCGCGCGACCCGGCTGGTCGGGACGTGTCGTCGTCGCGGTGATCGTCATCGTGCTCGTCGCGCTGATCGGAGCGCTGGCCATCGGCTTTCGCCGTGATCCACGTGATATCAAGTCTGGAAGCGTCGGCAAGCCCGCCCCGGCGTTCACCCTCGAGCGTCTCGACGGCGCCGGGTCGCTGAGCCTCGCCGATTACCACGGCCGGGTCGTGATCCTCAACTTCTGGGCCTCGTGGTGCATCCCGTGCAAGCAGGAGAATCCGGCCTTGAACGCGGCCTGGGAGCGCTACCGCAGCAGCCCGGACTTCGTGATGATCGGCATCGTCTATCAGGACAGCGTCGATGCGGCGCGCGAGTACAGTCGGCGGATGGGCAACACCTGGCCAAGCGTGATCGACCCCGACGGCCATACAGCGTTCGCCTACGGCGTCTTCGGTATCCCGGAAACGTTCTTCATCAGGCCTGACGGCCAGGTCGCCGGACGACACGTCGGCGCCATCGACGACGCAACGCTGGTGAACGGCATCGAAACGATCCGCCGACGCTGAGCTGATCAGTCGGAGGGCTCGCGCACCAACAAGCGCAGATCGTTGATCAGGTCGTCCAGCGGCGTGTCGGCATGGACGAGCACGCGTTCTCGGCCGCGGGCGTCGATGAGAAAGATCGCGTCGTTGTGACTGACGAGGATCGCTCCGTTGCTGAAAGCGCCGACGCCGTAGAGCGCCCACACGGCTTCGAGACGGCTGCGCTCCCCGATGACGTAGTGCCAGTTCCGCTCCAAACGGTGATCGCCGCTGAAGGACCGGATGCTCTCCGGAGTGTCGTTCAGCGGATCGACAGAGACCGCCAGGAAGCGGACCCGCTCGGCCTCGGGTCCGAGTGCCTTTTGAGCCTCGCGAAAGCGCTCAGCAGTGAGTGGGCAGGTTTCGGGGCAGCGCGTGTACAGAAACGCGAGCGCAACGACGTTCCCGCGCAGTGTCGACAGTGCGAGCGGTCGTCCCGTGAGCGCGTCGGTCAGCCTGA
>WNGB01013350.1_pt1 | contig 11070 bp, 5 predicted proteins | sample 5400681 | NCBI WGS metagenome assembly WNGB01 (sample SAMN13153367, study PRJNA577476) | soil metagenome | isolation source: 115 cm soil or saprolite under grassland replicate 2 | place: USA:California | collected 2016-06-15 | reverse complement strand
CCAACACCACGAGAAATTGAAGCATCTATCCGCCGAAAGTTACGGGTGCTCTCCGCAACCGTCGAAAAGCAGACTTGACTGTTGTAATTCCGAGGTCAAACCGGCTTTTCAAAGGCATATGGAAATCCTGAAGAGTTCATCTATTCGTTCGGATAAGCCACAACGCCAACAGGTGGCTGTCTGATGAGCAAACAATGCATCACTAACATTAAAGTCATCGCGCTGTGAGTAATTTGGGGTTTCGGGAGAAATTTTGATTTTTGTTACGGTAGCAGCGTCAAAACGCAACCGCTCACCAAAATCAAAGGAGTTACGGTTACAGATATCTCTCTTGTTGGTACCCAAAGGCGCGGATCAGACGCGTGCAAACAATTGTACAGTACGGACTTTCATCTTACAGTAACAAAAATCAAAATTTCTCCCGGAACCCCTAGTAAGATCGTCGAAGCCCTACTCGAATGCGATTGCATGAAAACGGTCAATTCACGGAATTCTATCGTCCGCGACCTTCCCCCTGAGATTCAGGGGCGTCTCAATTTACGCGGCACGACTATCGAGGATGTGAATGACATTGTCTATGTCTGTTCGCAAACCAAGGACGGCATAAAAATACTTTTACAGCGAATACAGTTCTTCGAAAGCGGAATTAAGTAAGATTCTCAACTCTCTGGGCTTGCCAGGCGAAGAGGTTGCCAAACTATATGCAGTCTGCGCCCGCGGTGTATCGCAAGGCGCGGCGCAAACGCCAACGGAACTTTACCCTGCTTTTTTAGAACTTGCCCGGCGTTCCCCATTAATTGGATTTGGTCTACTAGTACGGGCGCTACGGTGGCCTGACGGTGGAATCTTACCGCAAGCGCAAAGACTCCGCGAATGGATCGAACAATACGCACCGCAATTTGGCGTATCGGAACCGGTGCTTGTCGATCTGCGTGACAAGGTTGAGCGCGAAACGCGATCTCAGGTTTATGTGGTAGTCAAGATCGTCGAAAACCAGCTTAAAGATGACACGTTCTATGTCGAAGCTTGGAGCTGGCGGGCAAGCGAAGGGTTCCGCCGGCTCGAAATCAAATCGCGCCTGTCAGCCGAAGACCATCAGAAATTCCCGGATATTGAAACCCTATTGCGGGCGGCAATCTGCGAAGTCTCAGAAACCATTGCAGCGGCCAGTCTCCTGATTGAAATCATCACTGAGCGGAAAGTTTTTGCCAAAGACATCTCCGCATGGAAAGTGGATGTCGGCGATGCGGAAGGCGCGGGCGATCTACTGACCTACTATCCAGTCATTTTCCGATGGAAGAACCGCCACGAACGGCCAAGACGCCATCAGTACTGGCCGAAGAAATGGGAGTCGTTAAAGAAGCTCTCCGAACAGGTAGGTTTGCATGGTCTGAAGTGGCTGAATTGTGAAACGGCTTGCTCTCATACAGAGATCATCAATGGATGGGTTGACGAATACAGTGGCGTTTGCCTAGCGCTTGGCTATAAACCCTCAGAGCAGATAGGCAACGAAGACTTATTAGAAGCCGCGCTCAACGTGGGAACGCCGATCGTTTTCTGGATGCAGTGGGCTCGGGACGGTGAAACAATTACAAAAGAGCTATTCGAAGATTTGCTAGGCGGCGCAAAATTGATTGACTTGCCCGCGCACATCTGGAAGTTGCGCAAAGAGGCGTACCAAAACCCCGATCATCCGGCAAGGCGGTTGACGCTACTGTTCGATGACGCCGACCGGGTGTTACCTAGAGCGATTGGACAGCAGCGATAATCCATAACAATCAAAGCGAAGGAAGGTGATTCCAGTGACCGATGAAAAGAACCCTCCGTCGGATTGGAAGCTTTTTCTGGGAAAAGGCGACGAAAAGAAGCGCCCGGTTACACAATGGCCTGCCGCGCCGCCATGGCGGGATTTCCTGCAAAAAGAGGACTCGCAAGCGCCCACAGTGTCGAACCGCCAGAATCCTGAACGCGGCCGCAATTACATCGCGACGCCCGAACAGGCCGAAATGGTTAATGCTGCCATCTACCTGAAGCGCCCGTTACTGATTACAGGCCGACCGGGCACGGGGAAATCGTCGCTGGCATACGCCATCGCTTTTGAACTCGATCTGGGGCCGGTGCTGCGATGGCCCATTACTTCACGTTCGACGTTGTTAGACGGACTGTACCGATACGACGCCATCGGACGGTTGCAGGAAGCCAATCTTGGAAAGTCGAAGGCGTCTGCGGAGGACGTCAAGCAGCCGGACATTGGCGATTACCTGAGCCTGGGACCGCTCGGTACGGCGTTTTATGATTCCGCGCGTCACCCGCGCGTCCTGCTGGTTGATGAGATTGATAAGAGCGATATTGATCTGCCCAACGACCTGCTCAACATTTTTGAAGAAGGCGAATTCGAAATACCGGAATTGGTCCGTTACAAGCAACCCGAAGTCCACGTGCGACTCTTCGATAGCGAAGCGAAGGATGACAAGCATCCGATTACGAACGGGCGCGTCCGGTGCTCGCACTTTCCCATTGTGGTGATGACCAGCAACGGAGAGCGTGAATTCCCGCCCGCATTGCTGCGTCGCTGCTTGCGGCTGGACATAGCGCCCCCCAACAAAACAGATTTGACTCACATAGTCGAAGCGCATCTCGGCCAGGAACTCAGCGCAAAGGCGGGTGATTTGATCGAACGGTTCCTGGAACGCCGTTCCAAAGAAGGCCATCTGGCGAATGATCAACTGCTCAACGCTGTCTTTCTGCTGACGCGTGGATTGGAGATCGGCGCCGATACCAAAGCTGAACTGGAGAAGAAGATTCTGCAAACCTTGGGGGAAGCGGACGGACGATGATTGCGAGATTTGCCGACATCTTAAATAAGTTAGGGGTGGAACCGACGGCCCGCGAGATCGCCGAGGCCCTTTTTCTGGCCATGCAGATCACGCCCGTGGCGACAGACGTCCCGGCGGAAGGGGTGCGTCAGGGTGAGGATGCAACGGAAAGCCAACGGCCTTCACCATCAACTGATACGTCGGCAGAGACTCCGTTAAATGTTCCACAATCGCGTCCTGAACCGGCGCGAACTCCTAAACCGAACGAACTCTATTTGAGGCAGGAATTGTCAGGCACAACCAGAGGCGGCATCGGCGCCACAGGTGTCCGCGTCGCATCAGCTATTGCCTTGCCCGGCGCGCGCGGCATTGGCAAAGCCTTGCGCCCACTGCTGCGCAGGCATCCATCACGGACACAACAGGAACTCGATCTCGACCTGACTATTCAGGCGATGGCCGAAACCGGCGTCCGGATGGTTGTCCGCCGCTCCGCGCCGGAACGTTGGCTGGAAGCGGCGCTGGTCGTTGACGAAGGCGCGACAGCGCGCGTTTGGTATCCGACTGTACGTGAATTTCAGCGGTTGCTGGAACGCCACGGCGCGTTTCGCAACGTGCGTGTCTGGGGAATGAACGCCGACGATGGCAAGCCGCGACTCTACAGCCGGATTGGGCGCGTCACGCCGCCCGCGCGTTTGCGCGACCCCCGCGAATTGCTCGACGCCGAAGGCCGACGTGTGATCTTCGTACTCAGCGACTGCCATTCCGAAGGATGGAAAAATGGCAAAGCCTTCGAGCTGATGGCCCGATGGGGCGAGAGCGCGCCTGTGTTGCTGGTTCAACTACTCCCCCAGCGAATGTGGGAGCCGACCGCGATGCCGGTTGTTAACGCGCGCTTACGCGCCGATGAAGCCGGGTTGCCGAATGCGCGCTTGCAACACAATCAGCCCGCAAAAAAAGGCATGATGCCGATGCCGGTGGCAATGTTGGAAGATTGGGCCATCGATTCCTGGGCGCAAATGATTGCCGCACGAGGCAAGGCTTCAGTCAAAGGCTTCCTGATCCCACGCCCCTGGCCGCGCGCCAAGCCCGAGCCTGAAGATGCCGCCTTCGAGAAAGCCGCCCAAGATGAATTCGCAAAGCTTTCTGAAACAGAACAGGCCCGCGTACGCATTGCGGATTTCAAAGCGAGCGCTTCAACGACTGCGTTTCGGTTGGCCTGCTATCTGGCGGCGGTCGAATTGAATTTTCCAGTGATGCGCCTGGTGCAGCAGGCGATGATGCCCGGATCGCGTCAATCGCATCTGGCTGAAGTGCTGCTCGGCGGATTGATTCGGATGGCAAGCGGTTCGATCGCTTCCCCCACAAACCCGGACGAAATTCTTTACGAGTTCTATCCCGGCATTCGAGAACTGCTGCTTGCGCCGGAGGAAAACCACACTGACCCGCGTGAAACTCTTCGCGTTGTAACCGAAATTACGCGCTTAATTGAAAACCGATTGCCCTTCGCATCGGAGTTTCGCGCATTGCTGACCATCGAAGCTCATATTGAAGAGCGAATCGCGCCCGGCAGATCGGCCTTCGCCACGATTTTCCCTGTTGTCACGCGGCGGTTCTTTGGTGGGCAAGTTCCCGAGGATACGACTTCCAGTGGGGACCAACTTCGAGAATCTGGATCGATCGATTCACCCACTGATTCCTATCCACCACTCGAAGCCGGCGCTGTTAAGAATGATCCGTGGAAAGGGGTCTTTGGCGGATTAAGCGAGCGTAACTATCGACGCCTGACAGCCATTGTTGAACCGTTGCCGGATTCGTTCGACTTGTTCTCTCTACGGCTTACTGTCAGTTCAACCGACCCGGTTCACCATCCGCTACGCGGCGACCTGATGTTTTACTTTCATCCCACCTTTAACCAGGATAAACGCGTTCTCTCGGCAAGCAAAGATGGTAAAGAGGTAATATGTGAGAACCTAAGCTGGGGGGCTTTTACCGTTGGCGTGGAGACCGATGACGGCGCGACTAGGCTGGAACTTGATCTGGCTGAACAACCTGATCTGCCGTTCGAATATCGCCAGCCTTTGCGAGAACTGCTTGAACGCGCTGTAACTCACAATACAGACTTAATGGAAGATGAGCTGCCTGAATTTCAAAGCAAAGTTCGAGATCTGCAGGCCGCCTGTCAAGCCAATGCCCCAGATGGAATTATTCGCTACCTTTCCGAGCTAGGGGCCGCCTTTTCCGATTTGGGGGATAACCGAACCGCCATCGAATTTTATGAACGCGCGCTCGGAGCAGTCCATAAATTCGGTGACCGAGCGAAAGAGGTGGAAGAAATCAGCGCGCGCCTCGCTCAATTGCGCATCTCTAAAACAGCCGATAAACCTTTGAGGGTTTATATCAGTTATGTACACCATGACAAAGAGTTGAAAGATGAACTGATAACCCATCTGCGGGTATTGGAGCGGCGCGGCCAGGTGATAATTTGGGAGGATCGCGGAATTGTTTCCGGACCTGGTTGGGAAGATGAATCGGGTAGGCCGCTCGATGCTGAAATCGAGTTGCATCTACTCAGTGCCGATTTCCTCGCCTCCGATTTCATCTCTGAAATCCAGATGCAAAGACTGATCGAGCGGCAACGAGCAGGCAAAGTAGTTATTATTCCTGTCATCTTACATCCTAGCGCTTGGTCTTCATCTCCATTCGGCGGATTCCAAGCGCTTCCGACGAATGCAAAGCCGATTACAAGCTGGTCAAATCGTGACGAAGCATATCGGTCCGTTGTCGAAGGGCTCAGAAGGATTGTTGAAAAGATTCGCAAAGACTCACACATCCCTGCCGAACCGATTCAAACCTATGACTGTTTTATCAGTTATAGCCAGACTGACGGCGCATTTGCTCGAAAACTATATTCGGCGCTAGAACGCAACGGAGTTCGCTGCTGGCTGGATGAAAAGCAACTTGTTCCCGGTGATGATATCGCTCAGCAGATCGAACGTGGCATCAGACTCTACGACAAAACGCTGCTGTGTGTGTCTCGGTCGTCCCTGAATAGTTTCTGGGTGGAACAGGAAATTCAATCCAGCCTGCGCAAAGAAAAGGACACCGGGAAACAGGTGTTGATCCCCCTATTGCTGGACACCTCGCTATTGGGGAAAGGGGCGGAAGGCTTCTTTTCGCAAGTGGGATCTCTGACCTTTGATGATAGTGGAAAATTGGTTGATGCTCTACTCGAATGTGATTGCATGAGGACCCCCAGTTCCCGGGATCAGGTTATTAGTGACTTGCCGATGGAAATTAGTAGCCGCATCAACCGCTTCCCCGCAGCTAGTAAGGATATAGTCAGCATTGTCAGCGTCTGTTCGCATTTTCAGGATGGCCTGAAGACTCTTCTGCAGGCTGTGCAGTTTTTCGAGGGTGGGTCCTTGGCCTGGATGCGGCTGGAGCAGATTGTGCGCGAAACGCTCCGCAAATCTAATCCTGTCGAGTATTCCACAATAAGCAGAGCGCTGGAAGGAGCAGAACCCATTGATTTTCGGAATTGGGATCGAAGCGAAGAGACTTTCGAAAGTCAGCTTGGAGTTGTAATCGAACGGATGGGGATGTTCCGGCTGAGCAGCTCGGGCCATCAGAATGATAATGACGAGGCCGAGCGATACTTCAAGCTCGCCATTGAAACCAATCCGAACAACGCAAACAACCTCGGCAATTACGCGACGTTCCTCTCGGACCATCGGCGCGACTATGACGAGGCCGAGCGATACTACAAGCTGGCCATCGAGGCTGACCCGAACAACGCAAGCAACCTTGCTAACTACGCGACATTCCTTGAAAACCACCGGTCTGACAATGACGAAGCCGAGCGAGTTTACCAACCGGCTTCTGAGGTTCGGCAGCGCGCGGCATCGGCGCTGGCCAGCATCAGATCGGAGCGGGGCATGAGCGCCATCTTCTATCGAAATTTCGACATACAAATTTTGCGAGCCGGAGAAGAGTATCTCGCCCAAATGGAATCTCCGGACGGTGGAAACGCCTCGCTCAATTTCACGCCTCCCTTCTCCGAAGACGGACTTGACGCATTATTGTCCAAACTCGGACCGGCACGAAGGGGACGAGGTGTGGAAACGCCAATCGAGGCGGCCAAGCGTCTCGGCGGACAGCTTTACAAGGCCATCTTCACGGACCCCATTGGTAATTTGCTCGGCCGCAGCATCGAGGCCGTCGCTAGAGAAAACGGACGGTTGCGCATCCGGCTGCGCCTGAAGAGTGTGCCGGAGTTGGCGAATCTGCCTTGGGAGTACCTTTATGACGAGCAGAACGATCGTTTCCTCGCTCTGTCGTACAAAACCTCGATTGTCCGCTATCTGGAGGTCCCACAACCCCTGTTCCCGCTCCTGGTGAAATCACCGCTGCGAGTGCTGGTGATCGCTTCGAGCCCGAGCGGTTACGATCAGCTTGGCGTAGATAAAGAGTGGGGCAATTTGAAAACGGCGCTCAGCAAAATGCCGAGCGGATTGGTCGAAGTGGAACGGCTCGAAAGCGCCACCCTAAACGCCTTGCAGGAGCGATTGATCAGCGGCGAGTATCACATCTTTCATTATATTGGGCACTGCGGTTTCGATCCGAGGACGGGGATGAGTGTTCTGGTGATGGAGGGTGACAACCGCCAGACCAGATTTGTCGATGGCCATCAACTGGGCGTGCTGCTGCGCCATCATCCCTCGCTGCGAATCGCGATTCTCAACGCCTGCGATGGCGCGGTGTCCAACCAGAACGACGTCTTCACCAGCGTGGCTCAGAATCTGATCAGACAGGAGATGCCGGCAGTCATCGCCATGCGGTTCGAGATTACCGACAGCGTGGCCATCATCCTAGCTAAGGCGTTCTACGAGAGTCTCGCCCGCGGTGCGCTAGTGGACACGGCATTGGCAGAAGCGAGGCTGGCGGTCTTCGCCGCCGATGACGGTATCGAGTTGGGCGCTCCAGTCCTCTACCTGCGGGCTCATGACGGGCGCCTCTGGGATGTCGAACAGCTGTCCACTTCGGTATCACAACCGGCGCCAAATGCAGATGCGGTGCCCCAAACGACCGGACAGAAGAAACCAGAGAACCTGCCTCCCACCGAACCTTCAGGGACCCTATCACCCAGTTCAAGTTTCTATATCGAGCGAGAGGCGGATAAAAAGGCCATGGAGATGATCGCCTGGCCGGGCATCACACTTTCGATCAAGGCCTCCGGGCAAACCGGCGCCAGTTCGCTCTTGCGTCGTTTGATGGAAGCCGCGAGACGGGCGGGCAAGCGGGTCGCGCATATCAACTTTCAACAGGCGTTCAATGACGAAGACCTGACCAACTCCGATGATTTTCACTATCGCTTTTGCCTGGCGCTGACTCACGAACTGGACCTGGAGGACCGCGTCACTCAGTACTGGGAACAGTACAAACGCTTGAGCATCGGCCATCGCTGCACCAGGTATTTGCGGTATCTGCTTCAATCACTCGGGCCTCAGCCATTGACACTGGCGATGGACGAGACAGATCGGTTGATCGACGCCGGTTTCCGCTCCAGTTTCTTTGGCCTGCTCCGGACTTGGCATAACGACCGAGCGGTTGAAGGGTTGTTTGAACGAATGGACCTGGTGCTGGTCACATCGCTCGATCCAGATCAACTGATCGACGATCCAAAGAGTGGGTCTCCATTCAACGTCGGTGAGTTCGTCACCCTGAACGATTTCACACCCGAAGAGGCCGGCCGACTCAACCACGTCTATGGCGCTCCGCTTACAGCCAGGCAGATCGAGCAGTTAATGGCCTTGATCGGAGGCCATCCCTATCTCATGCAAAGGGCATTTCACCAGATCGTGACATCCAATCTGACCATCGATCAGGTATGCGGCCAGAGCATCCAGGAGAGTGGTATATTCGGCCGGCATCTCTCCTCATGGTTTGCGTTTCTGCGACGCAATCCATTCTTGAAAGAGAACCTGAAAAAAGTGCTCAGTCGCAGCGAGCCGGATTTGAATGCGTTCCTGAGCCTGCGCAAACTGGGACTCGTGCGGCGCGAAGGCGCACGCACGCAATTCCGATGCAAACTCTATGAAGATTACTTCCGTGAACAATTCCATTCTCGCAGAGACCCATAACGGAGACCGAAAAAAAGCGTGTGCTTGCGGGAAACGAGCGTGAAATAAGGGAACGAGAGACTCCACAAAGGAAATGGAGATGGAAGACCGATCAAGAAACGGCCAGGTTATGGTCGAAAACGTGACCAAAAGATCAGGTTATGGTCGAATGCGAGATCAAATTATGGTCGAAAATAGCCGCTAAGCTGTTGATTCTACATTGGGCCAAGATCACTTTATGGTCGAACCGACACGGTTCGTGCATAAATTGGCTCTAAGGAGGACCATGAGAACGATTCGCATTATGAGGATACTTTGCATACATCGGTGTAGGCGGGCGCACTATTTGTGGATGTCCGCCGCAGTCGGCATGGCCCTTGCGGCGGCGCTGGCGTGCCGCGTGCCGCGGAACGGCGCGGCGACCACGCCCGTGACCACGCAGTCGCGGGCGGGCACGGTCGCCCCGGCTGGCGCGGAAGTGCTTGCAGGAATCGAGTGGGTGCGCGTGGCTGCGCCCGGTGGGGAGTTGTCCGCCGCTGTCGCGCGGCCGCCTGGCAAGGGCCCGTTTCCGGTCATCGTCCTTTTGCACGGGACCCACGGATTCGCGCGAGAGTATGTGCGACTCGCCCATGACCTCGCGCGCACGAGCGGTGTCGTCGCGGTCGCGGGGTGCTGGTTCGCAGGCGGCCAAGGCGAGGGAAGGCGATTTGTCACATCTATCGAATGCCCAGGCGCGCCCGCGATGCCGGGGGCTGCGAGCGATGCAGTGCTCGATAGCGTCGGCGCGCTCGTCGCCGCGGCGCAGGACCTTCCGGGAGTGCGCCGCGACCGCGTCGCCCTCTTCGGGCATTCGCGCGGCGGCGGCGCTGCGCTTCATTATGTACGCAAGCGGAGCGGCGTGCGGACCGCCGTGCTCAACTCGACGGGGTACCCTCAGGATGTGATAGACCATGCCGGGGAGGTCAGCGCGCCGCTCCTGATGCTGCATGGTACGGAAGACGGTAACCCAGCCGATGGCGGCTCCGACATGTCTAAGGTCGACCGCGCGCGGGCCTTCGAGGACGCGCTGCGTAAGGCCGGAAAACCAGTTGAGGCAGTGTACTTCGACGGCGGCCGCCACCACGGCCTCTTCACTAATGTAGCGCAGTACGACGACACGGTGCGGCGAGTCGCCGCCTTCCTCCGGCGGCGACTCGCCGAGTGAGGGGACCCGCCACAGCGGCCTAACTGGAGCGTTCTGCGCAATCCGTAATGAGATGGGCGAGACATATCTCATCGTGAATCCTGCCAAGCGGCAGTATCTTGACGAAGTGTTTCGCGTAGGCCCGTCAACCGAAGCGTTATACCGCCTACGGGCAAATAGGATGGCTGGCTCCTTCGGGCTGCAGGCCAGCTCATTCGCCTAAGCATTCGTTCTGACTCGAAAGGAGTTCTCAAGATGCGATTCAAGAAAGTCCGGATGATGTTGCTTGCTGTGCCTGCCGCGGCTGTGTGCCTCGCGGCGTTCGTTTTGCCTACTTTGCGGGCAGTCAGCCAGAGCCGCGCGAGCGAACCGATCAGACCCATGGCAACTATCCTTACGGAAATGGGCCATTTCAATTTATTACCTCTGGAAGATTGCCAGAAGTGACTGATCTGAAAGAACCTATTGCCAATCCCAGAAGTTCCTACGATTGCGTTGAGCGGTGATTAACCTGCCGAATTCTACCTTGATCGAGATCAGTTCAAGATCGACCGCATTCTGACATGCCCTTGATTCTGAATGTGTTGCCATTGTGGATCCGGCGATCTCTTGGGCTTTGCTTCAAGATTGCTGATTGAAATGGCCCATTTTTGTGCTTTTGGCTGCCATGGGTCTAATCGAGCGAGCAGGACCACCACCGCTCGCTCCCGCAAGCCCCATGGAGTTGAGAGGTCGCAGGCTTTAATCACACGCTCTACCTCGGCTGCGGAAATATGCCTCGGCAATGAGGAGTGAGGCCAAGTACGCACCGCCGGCACAGCTCCTTGCAAACCGGCTGGGACAACGCCCTTAGCCGCCAGAAAACGGATGAGAGCCCGGATCGCAGTGACCGGCAGACCACAGCCGGAAGGCTGCAGTCTGTCGGCTTCTTTACGGATGAACTCTGTAATCG
>WNGB01021431.1_pt1 | contig 11071 bp, 9 predicted proteins | sample 5400681 | NCBI WGS metagenome assembly WNGB01 (sample SAMN13153367, study PRJNA577476) | soil metagenome | isolation source: 115 cm soil or saprolite under grassland replicate 2 | place: USA:California | collected 2016-06-15 | reverse complement strand
CGGTGATGCCGCGGATGGTCTTGCCGCCCGGGCCGATGATCTCGCGGATCTGGTCGGGCTTGACCTGCAGGGTGTGGATGCGGGGCGCGTGGAGTGAAAGGTCCTCGCGCGGCCCGGCCAGCGCCTCCGCCATCTTGCCCAGGATGTGCAGGCGGCCGTCCTTGGCCTGGCGCAACGCGGTCTCGAGGATCTCGCGGGTCAGGCCCTGGATCTTGATGTCCATCTGGACCGCGGTGACGCCGGTCTTGGTGCCGCAGATCTTGAAGTCCATGTCGCCGAGGTGATCCTCGTCGCCGAGGATGTCGGACAGCACAGCGACGCGGTCGCCTTCCTTGATGAGACCCATCGCGATACCCGCGACCGGGGTCTTGATCGGCACGCCGCCGTCCATCAGCGACAAGATGCCGCCGCACACGGAGGCCATCGACGAGCTGCCGTTCGACTCGAGGATCTCCGACACGATGCGGATCGTGTAGGGGAACTCCTTTTCGCCCGGCAGCACGCGCGCGATCGCCTTTTCCGCCAGATAGCCGTGGCCGACCTCGCGCCGGCTGGCGCCGCGCAGCGGCTTGGTCTCGCCGGTCGAGAACGGCGGGAAGTTGTAGTGCAAGAGGAAGCGCTTCTCGAAGTCACCGATGATGCCCTCGATGTGCTGCGTATCCTTGCTGGTGCCGAGCGTGGTGGTGACCAGCGCCTGAGTCTCGCCGCGCGTGAACAGCGACGACCCGTGCGTCCGCGGCAGCACCCCGACCTCGCAGGTGATGGTGCGAATCTCGCTGGTGGCGCGGCCGTCGATGCGCCGCCCGGTGTTGAGCACCAGCTCGCGCAAATGTTTCTTCTTGGCCGACTCGTACGCCTCACCGACCTCGGACCCGCGGTCCGGGAACACCTCGGCCAGCGCGGCCTTGGTCTCGCCACCCGCGGCGTCGAGCGCCGCGTAACGGTCGTGCTTCTCGCGGATGCTCATCGCCGCTTCGATCTTCTGATTCGCCAGCTCCGCGACGCGCGACACGATGGCCGGATCCTTGACCGGAGGGACGAACTCGCGCTTGGGCCGACCGACCGCCGCCCGCAGCTTCTCCTGCAGGTCGATGAGCGGCTGCGCCGCCTGGTGCGCGAACATCAGCGCGTCGACGATGACCTCTTCGCTGACCTCGCCCGCGCTGCCTTCGACCATCACGATGGCGTCGCGGTTGGCGGCTACCAGCAGGTCGAGCTCGGACTTCTCGCGCTCCGCGAACGTCGGGTTGACGACGAACTGACCGTCGATGCGGCCGACGCGCACGCCCGCATACGGCCCCGCCCACGGGATGTCGGACAGGTGCAGAGCGGTCGAAGCCCCGATCATCGCGAGCACGTCCGACGGGTTCTCGCGGTCGGTCGAGACCACCATCGCGATGACCTGGGTGTCGAAGCGCCAGCCCTTGGGAAATAGAGGACGCGACGGCCGATCGATGAGCCTCGAGGTCAACACTTCGACCTCGGTCATCCGCCCCTCGCGTTTGAAGTAGCCACCGGGAATGCGCCCGGCGGCGGAAGTCTTTTCGAGGTAGTCCACCGTCAGCGGCATGAAATCCACGCCGGGACGAATCGAGCTGGACGCGACCGCGGTGACCAGCACCATGGTGTCGCCGTAGCGGACCACCACCGAGCCGTCGGCCTGCTTGGCCATCCGGCCGGTCTCGATGCTCAACTCTTTGCTGCCAAAATTGACGCCTTCACGAACGAACATTGTCGGCTCCCTTGTCTTTGACCTTTGCAGCTTTTCGAACGCTACGCTGAGCACGCTGTGAGGCGCCGCAGGGCGAAGCACCGCTGCCGCGACGACTCACGACCGGCGAATGATCGCCTGGCCACCCGAGGTTCGCTCCTGTCGACTACTTCCGGATACCGAGGGTCTGAATGACGGAGCGGTAGCGATCGACGTTCTTGTCCTTGAGGTAGTCCAAGAGACGGCGGCGCTTGCCGACCAGCATGAGCAGGCCGCGACGCGAGTGATGGTCTTTCGCGTGGGACTTGAAGTGCTCGGTAAGGTACGAGATTCGTTCCGAGAGCAGGGCGATCTGGACTTCCGCGGACCCGGTGTCGCCGGGTTTCCGCGCGAACTTCTGGACGACTGCTGATTTGCGTTCTGCTGCGAGGGCCATTTTTTCCAATCTTCTTTGTTTTTCGAGGGTTCAATGTCCCAGAAAACACCATCTGCGTCAATGTGGGATGCCGAACACGCGCAGGGTTCGGGTCAGGCCGTCTGGGGCGGCTTCGGCAACCGCGATCAGCGCCCCCGCGCTGTCGAGTACACGGCGCGGGCGTGCGCCCTCCTCGATGGGCGCGTCGCCGGCGACGGCCAACCAGGACACGCGCCGCCCGAGGCGAAGGTCACGGGCGATTTCATCAGGGACGGCGGCGGACTGGAGGTGCCCGAGGGCGTCGGCCAGCGAGACCAATCCGAGCGTAGCGGTGTCTGCCGACTGCAACCCCGCGACCGCGGCGTCGAGCGTCCGGGCGGAGCTGAGCGCGAACGGGCCCGAACGCGTGCGTCGCAGCGCGGTGACGTGGCCGCCAACGCCCAGCGCCCGACCGAGGTCCCGGGCCAGCGCGCGGACGTAGGTCCCCTTCGAGCACAACACGCGCAGGTCCACCGCCGCGGGGCCCCGGAACGCCAGCAGCTCCAGCTCGAACACGGTCACCCGCCGCGCGTCGGGCGTGATCGGTTCTCCCGCCCGGGCGTAGTCATAGAGCGGCCGCCCCGCGCGCTTGAGCGCCGAATAGTGGGGCGGCACCTGCTCGATCGGTCCGCGGAAGCGCCCGAGCGCCGCGTCCACCAACGCCGCGTCCACGCCGCCCGCATCGCTGCGCGCGACCTCGGCCCCGTCCGCGTCGTCGGTGTCGGTCGCGATGCCCACCAGTGGATCGAGCGTGCCGCCGTGGCCGACCCTGCGCATGTTCGCAGCCCGTCGCACCTGGCGGACGACGTCGAACGAGGTCATGCCGACCGGCTTGTCGACGACCAGGACGCCGTCCACGTTCATTCCCCGAGCAACTTCTCGATGCGCTCGGCGGTCTCGAACACCCGATCGATCTCGAACTTCACCGCCGGCGCGACCTTCATCCGGAGCCGCTTCGAGATCGCCTGACGAAAGTAGCCGCTGGCATGGTTGAGGCCCTCACGCACGCGCTCGAGCTTCACCTCGTCCGCATCATGCACCGTGAACTGCGCGCGCGCGTGCTGCAGATCCCCCGATACCCGCACGTGCGTGACCGTGATGATGCCGGCGCCCCGTACCCGCGGATCCTTGATCTCGTCGTGCGCCAGCACCTCGCCCAAAATGGCGCGCACCTCGCTGGCTACCCGTTCGACCCTCTGCGACATGGGTCAGGGCTCCCAGTGTCGGAAGTCGGCGCCCTGGAGATCGTCGCCGAAGGTCTGCAGCTCGTGCTCGTCCTTCACGACGTCGGCGTGGCCGCGGACGAAGCGCAGCACCTCGTCGAGCACCGATTCCGTGAACCGGCGCTCGCCCCCGACCACGGTCAACCCGATGACCGCGCGCTGCCACTTGTCGAGGTCGCCCACCTCGGCGATCGCGACGTTGAACTTGTTGCGCACGAGATCCTTGACGCGGCGGAGGACCATCCGCTTCTCCTTGAGCGACTGGCTGTTGGCCAGGAACAGGGTGAGGCGGGCGATCCCGACCGTCACTGCCTGGGCGAGTCGAGGGTGGGGGCGACCATCTCCATCTCGAACGCCTCGATGACGTCGCCCTCCTTGAGGTCGCCGTAGCCTTCGATGGAGAGACCGCACTCGTACCCCTGCGCCACCTCGGACACATCGTCCTTGAATCGGCGCAGCGAGCCCACCTTGCCCGTGTAGAGGACGACCGCGTCGCGTACGAGGCGCAACATCGCCTTGCGGGTGATCTTCCCCTCGGTGATGAACGAGCCCGCGATCGTGCCCGCCTTGGGGATGGTGAACACCTGGCGCACCTCTGCCTTGCCCATGACCTTCTCGCGCGAGATGGGCGACAACATGCCTACCATCGCCTTCTTCACGTCGTCGATGGCGTCGTAGATCACCTGGTAGAGCTTGATGTCCACGCCCTCCTGTTCGGCAAGCGGCTGCGCCTTGCCGGCGGGGCGGACGTTGAACCCGATGACGACCGCCGACGAGGCCTTGGCCAGGCTGACGTCCGACTCGGTGATGCCGCCGACGCCGGTCGAGATCACGTTGACGCCGACGGATTCGGTCGACAACCGCGTGAGCGCGTTGGCCACCGCCTCGATCGAGCCCTGCACGTCGGCCTTGAGGACGATCTTCACCTCTTTGACCTCGCCGCTCTTGATCTTGTCGAGGATGTTCTCCAGCGACACGCGGTTTCCAGACCCCGCGAGCTCCTTCTTGCGGCGCACGTCGTGGCGGTGCTCGACCAGGCTCTTGACCGCCTTCTCGTCGGTGACGACGTTGAACGACTCGCCCGCGTCCGGCACCCCGCCGAGGCCCAGCACCTCGATCGGCGTCGACGGGCCAGCCTCGGTGAGCGACTGTCCCTTGTCGCCGAGCATCGCGCGGATCTTGCCCGAGAACTCGCCGGCCACGACCAGATCGCCGGTCCGCAACGTTCCGTCCTGAACCAGGATGGTCGAGATCGGACCTCGCGAGCGATCGAGGCGCGCCTCGACGACGTGGCCCTTGGCGGGCTTGTTCGGATTCGCGCGCAGCTCGAGCACCTCGGCTTGCAGCGCCAGCATCTCGAGCAGCTTGTCGACGCCAACCTTGGTCTTCGCCGAGACGTTCACGAAGATCGTGTCGCCGCCCCACTCTTCCGAGACCAGGCCGTGCTCGGACAGCTTGTTGCGGATGACGTCCGGCTTGGCGCCTTCCTTGTCGATCTTGTTGATGGCGACGACGATGGGAACCTTCGCCTCCCGGGCGTGGTTGATCGCCTCCACGGTCTGTGGCATCGGGCCGTCGTCGGCCGCGACGACCAACACGACGATGTCGGTCATCTGAGCGCCGCGCGCGCGCATCGCGGTGAACGCCTCGTGGCCCGGCGTGTCCAGGAACACGACGTCGCCGCGGTCCGCATGGACCTTGTAGGCGCCGATGTGCTGGGTGATGCCGCCCGCCTCGCCGGCGGCGACATTGGCCTTGCGGATGGCGTCGAGCAGCGAAGTCTTGCCATGGTCGACGTGACCCATAATGGTGACCACGGGCGCGCGGGGATGGCGATCCTCGGGCGCCTCGGGCGTTTCGTCTCCGACCAGCACCTCGTCCTCGCTGAACGCGGTGGACTCCATCTGATAGCCGAACTCGGTCGCGATCAGCGACGCGGTGTCGAGATCGATGTCGTGGTTGATGCTGGTGTCCATCATCCCGAGCGCCCACAACTTCTTGATGATCTGGTGTCCCTTGACCGCCATTTCCTTGGCGAGCTCGGACACCGCGATGGTCTCGCCCATCCGGATCACGCGCTTGTGCTCGGCGGGCGTGGTGATCTGCGTCTGCTTGAGCTTCTTGCCCGCGGCGGCGACCTTCTTCTTGGGGAAGGCGCCCGGGCGGTTACCGCCGGGGCCATACGCGGGCCGGCCGAAGCGATCGCGTCCGACGGGCGGGCGAGTGGTCAGACCCGTGCGACCGAGGCGGCGAGCCTCTTCGTCGCGGTCCTTGATCTCGATCCGTGGTACCGACGCGCCCGCCTCGCCGCGGGGTGCGGCGCCGGGCAGTTGGATGAACGCGCCGGTCGCGGCCGAACCGGTCACCACGGGCTGCGCGATCGTGCGCAGTACCGAGCGCGGCGCCTCGGGCGCGGACGACGTCGGCCCGGCGGTGGCAGCGGCAGCGGGAGAAGCAGGCGATGTCTCGGCGGCTACCGCCGCAGGACGGACGCGTTCGACGACCGGCACCGTCGGCGGTGGAGCGGGAGGCGCCTCGATGACGGGCGCGGCCACGACCGACGCCGGCTTCGGGGGCGGAGGCGTGCGCCTTTCCGGTTCGGGTGCAGGCGCGGGCGGAGCGACCGGAGCAGGTGCCGCTGCTGGCACCGCGATGCGCACGGGGGCGTGGCCGCCGGCCGCCGTCTTCGATCGGCGGCGGATGACGGTGTCATTCAGTCGAACCTCTTCCAGATTCTCGAGGCGCTCACGCTCGACGGCGCGGCGGACGCGGTCCGCGTCGGGAGGCTCGAGGTACGACATGTGATTGGCCACGTCGATACCCATCGCCTTGATCTTGCGAACCAGGTCGTCCTTGGGGACGTTCATGTCCTTCGCCATGTCGTAGACCTTCACCCGTGGCCCGACCGGCGCCTCCGGCGTGTTGGATCCTTCGGACCTGCGCTCGAATCCACTTCCAATCATCGTTTCACCGTTTGGTTAGGGACGAGAAATCGGGAGGCGCGATCGAAGCGCCTGGTTGCTTGAACGCCCGCGCGAAGGCATTCGACCGCGCCGCCGCGTCGATGCAGCTCGCCTGAGCGTGAATCGACGCGCCCCGCCCCGCTCCCCCACCGATCCTCACCTGGCCGTCGACCAGTCGCAACCGAACCAATTCCGACGCCGGCGCGCGCCGGCGGCAGCCGATGCACGTGCGAATAGGTGCGCGCGGCGGCATGACGCTCATGGTCCCGGTCGTCGTTGCCCTGGTCGTCGCTCATTTAGGGCGCCTCCGGGTTGGGGGCCGCGGGGACCTCCGCCACCAGGGTCGCTGCGTCCTTCGCGGCACGCTCCGCCTCCTCGGCCTGGCGCACGCGCTCGATCTCCGCGGCTTTCGCGGCCGACGCGATCAACGCCTTGGCGCCGTCCACCCCGCCGACGCCCGGCACCGCCGCCAGCTCGTCGGGCTTGCCGCTCGCAACCTCGGCCGCCGATCGCCAGCCGGCGGTGAACAGCGCGTCGGCCAACGCCGCCGGGCTGGCGCCGCCGTCACCACCGCCGCCGCCGATGCTGGCCAGCGACAGTCGCGATCTGGCCTCCATCTCGCGGACCTTCGACTCGGAGTGAATGTCGATCCGCCAGCCCGTGAGCTGCGACGCGAGCCGCACGTTCTGGCCCTTCTTGCCGATCGCCAGCGACAGCTTCTCGTCGGGGACGATGAGCTCCATCGTGTGGCTGCCCGCGTCGATGATGACGCGGGCGACCTCGGCGGGCGCGATCGCGTTGCACACGAACCGCGCCGGATCGGGATCGTACGGGACGATGTCGATCTTCTCGCCGCGCAGCTCCTGGACCACCGCCTGCACGCGCGAGCCCTTCATGCCCACGCACGCGCCCACCGGGTCGACGTCGCGATCGCGCGAGCTGACCGCGATCTTGGACCGCGCCCCGGCCTCGCGCGCCGACGCCTCGATGCGGACGATCTTCTCGTAGATCTCCGGGACCTCCATCTCGAACAGCTTCTCGAGCAGCCCCTTGTGCGTGCGCGACAGGATGATCTGCGGCCCGCGCGCGGTCTTGTCGATGTCGACCACGTACGCGACGATGCGGTCGCCCGCGCGGTAAGACTCGCGTGGCACCTGATCGCGCACCGGCAGTACCGCCTCGGCGCCTCCCAGGTCGACGATGATGTTGCCGCGCTCGAACCGACGGACGATGCCCGAGATGAGCTCGCCCTTGCGGTCTTTGTACTGGTTGAAGACGTTCTCGCGCTCGGCTTCACGCACCCGCTGCAGGATCACCTGCTTCGCGGTCTGGGCGGCGATGCGGCCGAACCCCTTCCACGCGCGGTTGAGCTTGAGGAGCTCGCCGTACTTCGCGTCTTGCTCTTCGGCCTTCGACTGGTCCTTCTCGTCGTAGAAAATCTGGAACAGGAGCTCGTCACCAGCCTCGGCCTTGAGCCCGAACCGCTGCGCGTCCGCGAGCGGGACTTCTTTGCCGTCGCCCAGCGCCTGTCCGGGCGGCAGCTGCTCGACGATGACGATGATCTGAAACAGATCGACGCGACCGCTCTCTTCGTTGAACTTCGCTTCCATCTCGCGGTTCATGCCGAACGCGCGCTTGGCGGCGGTCAAGATTGCCTGTTCGAGCGTCTCGACCAGGACGGCGCGGTCGATGTTCTTGTCTTTGGAGACCTGATCCAGGACCAGGCCGAGGGCGGCACCATCGTTCATGACATGCTCCGTTTTACGTCGGGCCCCTGAGAGGGTCCCGCGCCCCCCGCGATCGGCTCGGGTGAGCGACGCTCACCCTCCCCCATGCGGCGGAATTCATGCCCCCAATCCGGCACCAGGTTGGCGCGTGAGATGTCGTCGATGGGAAGCAAATAGGATCGGCCTTCACAAGCGATTTCGACCCGGCCGTCCTTGACCGCGCCGAGGGTCCCCGAGAAGTTCCTGCGCCCATCCACCCCATCCTCGAGCCGAATACGCGCGCTCTTCCCCTGGAACCGTTCGAAGTCCCGCTCTCGCCGCAGGGGCCGATCAAGCCCAGGCGAGCTCACTTCCAACTGGTACGCGTTCGGGATGAGATCGGCGACGTCCAACGCCGCCGACACGTCCCGACTGACCCGTTCGCATTGCTCGAATCCGACTGGGCCGCCGCCGTCCCCGTCGATGAAAAGCCGCAGCACCAACCCCGTTTGCTCACGGCCATACTGGACCTCGATCAGATCGAGGCCCGCGTCGCGGACGTGGGGTTCGGCGAGCAGCCACAAATCTCGAATGTCCTTTCGCATCGGGTGGGGGTTTTTGGGGGCCTTGCGTCGGAACGTGGGGCAAAAAAAAAGGGCGGGCACGCGGCCCACCCTTCTCCAGAAGGAGGCAACGCAATCTTTTCTGGAGGGGCTTATAACATGGTGAAATTCGGCACGCAAGGCGACGCGGATTCTTGCTTGAGAGGTTAAGTCCCGGGATTTCCGTCGCTTTTGGGCATAGGCCAAAGCCGGACGTGTTAGCTTGGCGAAGCCATGTCCGAGCTCGTCGTCGCCGCGATCCAGATGACGTCCGCGGACGACGTCCGGACCAATCTCGACCGCGCCCGCGAGCTAGTCCGCGCGGCCGCCTCGGACGGCGCGGTCCTGGTCGGGCTGCCTGAGAACTTCGCTTACCTCGGCGGCGATCAGGACCATCGGCTGGCCCTCGCGGAGGACCTCCCCGCACCGGAGACCCCGCGCCCCACTTCCGACCTCGCCCCGCCCTCGGGACCGATTTTGACCGCGATGCGCGACCTGGCCCGCGCCGCGGGGGCGTGGTTGGTGCTTGGAGGTTTCCCCGAGCGGGGCGGGGCGGGACGAATCCGGAACAGCTGCGTGCTGCTCAACCCGGACGGGCTGATCGCGGCGGTGTACCGGAAGATCCATTTGTTCGACGTCGACCTGTCCGCGGTGCCGGGCGAGAAGCGATTCCAGGAGTCGGCGACCGTCGAACCCGGCGACGAGCCGGTGGTCGCCGAGACACCCTGGGGAGGCCTCGGGCTCAGCATCTGCTACGACCTTCGGTTTCCCGAGCTTTACCGACGGCTGACGACGGCGGGTGCGCGGATCATCACCGTTCCATCGGCGTTCACCCTGGAGACCGGCAAGGATCACTGGCATGTGCTGCTGCGCGCCCGGGCGATCGAGAACCAGGTGTTCGTGCTGGCGCCGGCGCAGTTCGGAAGCCACGGCCCGAACCGGCGCAGCTACGGGCACGCGTTGGTGGTCGATCCGTGGGGCGCCGTGATCGCCGAGTGCGGCGACCACGAGGGTTTCGCCTTGGCCCGCGTCGACCTCGGCTACCAGGACAAGGTTCGGAACACCCTCCCCTTCCTCACCCACCGGCGGCTGTGATCGCGTCGAGCGCAGGTCGGCTTTGCCGGCCGGAGCTCATCGCGGGAGGTGCGGAACCCTCTCAGGGTTCCGATCCAGATGACGGCGGTGGGTTAGCTGAATCCTGTTTGCTCGACACCAACAACGACAGCAGCGACGCGCCGACGATCAGCCCGCCAACGACGATGAGCGACACGCCGTTCGGAATCTTGCATTTCTCGGCGATCAGCATCTTGACGCCGACGAACGCGAGCACCAGCGCGAGCGCAGGGTTTAGGTAGCGCAGCCGGCGCACGAGATCCGCGACCACGAAGCACAACGCCCGCAGCCCGAGCACCGCGAAGATGTTGGAGGTGTAGACGATGAACACGTCGCGAGTGACGCCGAACACCGCCGGGATGGAGTCGATCGCGAACACGACGTCGGCCGACTCGATCACGACCAGGACCATGAACAGCGGGGTCGCGTAGAGGAGGCCGTCGCGGCGGACGAAGAACTTGCCCTCCACGTAGTCGGGCGTCACGCGGAACAGACGGCGGAAGATCTTGATGACGGGATTCCGCTCCGGATGCGGTTCCTTCCCCCCCGACCCCAGCAGCTTGATGCCGGTCAAGATCAGGATCGCGCCCAGCAGGTAGGTCACGAAGTGAAAATTCGCGAGCAGCGCGGCCCCGAGCGCGATGAATATCCCGCGCGTGATGAGCGCGCCGAGAATCCCCCAGAACAGCACCCGATGCTGCAGTTTGGGGGGCACCGCGAAGTAGGCGAACGCCGCGATGAAGACGAACAGGTTGTCGACCGACAACGCCTCTTCGATCAGCCACGCCTGGAAAAACTCCAACGCGCGATCGGAGCCGTAGCGGACGAACAGCCCCAGGTTGAACAGCAGCGCGATGCCGATCCAGACGCTCGACCACACCGCCGCCTCGCGGATGGTCACGACGTGCGCTCGGCGATGGAAGACGCCGAGGTCGATGACCAGCATGACGACGACGATGGCGCCGAAGATCGCCCAGCCGACCGGACCACCGTCCATCAGCGCTGGACTTCCACCTTCAGGCGTTGAAACTCGGGCGACTTCGACGCGGGCGTGGACGTGGACGTGGACGTGGACGTGGGCGCGAAGCCGTCGAATAACTTCCCGAACGAGAGTCCGCCGCTGTGGCGCAGGAATAGCACCCCGGCCAGCAACAACACCAGAAACAGGGCGCGCTGAAAGTTTCGCCGCGGCAATAGCTGCCAGAAGCTCCGCTCGGCGGGTGGAACGGGTTCGAGTCGACGCGACACGACGGGGCGTGAAGCTTAGTCGAGGTTGGCGCCGTCCGCCTCATCCAAGGC
>WNGB01013346.1_pt1 | contig 11072 bp, 7 predicted proteins | sample 5400681 | NCBI WGS metagenome assembly WNGB01 (sample SAMN13153367, study PRJNA577476) | soil metagenome | isolation source: 115 cm soil or saprolite under grassland replicate 2 | place: USA:California | collected 2016-06-15 | reverse complement strand
CCGAGCCGGTCCCGATCGGCTCCATGCCAGGGCACTACCAGCACACCGTGGACAGCCTGCGGAAGGAGGCGGCGGAGCTGGCCGACCTCGGCATCCCGGCGCTGCTGCTGTTCGGCGTGCCGGCGCACAAGGACGCCGAGGGATCGCAGGCGTGGGCGCCCGACGGCATCTCCCAGCAGGCGCTGCGGGCGCTCCGCGACGACCTCGGCGACCGCGTCGCCCTGATCGGTGACCTGTGCCTGTGCGAGTACACCGACCACGGCCACTGCGGCGTGCTCGACCAGGGCCGGCCCGGTGGCCTCCCCGGGGTGGACAACGACGCCACCCTGGAGCGCTACGCCCGCATCGCGGTCGCGCAGGCGCAGGCCGGGGCCGACGTGATCGCCCCGAGCGGCATGATGGACGGCCAGGTCGGCGCCATCCGCCGGGCGCTCGACGAGGCCGGCTTCGCCGCCACCGCGGTGCTCGCCTACACCGCCAAGTACGCCTCCGGCCTGTACGGCCCGTTCCGGGAGGCGGCCGAGGGCGCGCCCCGCTTCGGCGACCGCGCCAGCTACCAGATGGACCCGGGCAACGCCGACGAGGCGCTGCGCGAGGTCGCCCTCGACGTCGCCGAGGGCGCCGACATGGTGATGGTCAAGCCGGCGCTCGCCTACCAGGACGTGATCTGGCGGGTCAAGGAGGCGTTCGGCCTGCCGACCGCGGCCTACCAGGTGTCGGGCGAGTTCGCGATGGTGAAGGCGGCCGCGGGGAACGGCTGGGTGGACGGCGAGCGGGTCATGCTGGAGCTGCTCACCGGCATCCGCCGGGCCGGCGCCGACCTGGTGGTCACCTACTTCGCCCGCGAGGCGGCGCCGCTGCTCTAGTTACACCGTCGTAATTCGGACGAAAGGTCGAGCATGCAGCCATGGCAGACCGAGCCGAACGGCCGCTTCGAGCGCGAGACGATCGACAGCCAGGTGCTCCGCGGCAACCCGCTCGGTGACCCGCACGAGCGGCCGCTCTGGGTGTACCTGCCGCCCGGGTACGGGGACGACCGGGAGCGGCGCTACCCCAGCGTCTACCTGATCCAGGGCCTCACCGGTCAGGTCGACATGTGGTGGAACCGCCGGGCCTTCCGGCCCAACCTCCCCGAGATGGTCGACGCGCTGTTCGCCACGGAGCAGGCGCCGCCGTGCATCGTCGTGATGGTGGACGCGTTCACCGCGCTGGGCGGCAGCCAGTTCGTCAACTCCCCTGGCACCGGCCGCTACCTCGACTACCTCTGCGACGAGGTGGTCCCGTTCGTGGACGAGCGCTACCGCACCCTGGCCGACCGCGACCACCGCGGCCTCACCGGCAAGTCGAGCGGTGGCTACGGCGGCATGGTGGTGCCGATGCTGCGGCCCGACACCTTCGGCGCGCTCGGCAGCCACGCCGGCGACGCCCTGTTCGAGGTCTGCTACCTGCCCGACGTCCGGGTCGCGGTCCGCGCCCTGCGCGACCGCTACCAGGGCTCGTTCGAGCGCTTCTGGGAAGACTTCCGCTCGCGCCCGGCGTTCAGCGGCGAGCACGACGAGGAGCTGCTCAACGTCTACTGCATGGCGGCCTGCTACTCCGCCGAGCCGGACGGCACCGTGACCCTGCCGTTCGACCCGGCCACCGGCCGCCTGCGCGATGAGGTCTGGCAGCGCTGGCTGGAGATGGACCCGGTGCGCATGGCCCCCAAGCACGCCGAGGAGCTGCGCTCCATGCGCGGGATCTACCTCGACGCCGGCAAGCGCGACGAGTACTACCTCGACCTGGGGATGGCCGCCTTCGCCGCCGAGCTGGACGCCATCGGCGTCGACTACACCGTGGAGCTGTTCGACGCGACCCACATGGGGATCGAGTACCGCTACCCCAAGGCGGTCGCGTTCCTCTCCGAGCGCCTGCAGCCTGACGGGACCGGGTAGCTTGCCGTCAGAAGCGACCGGCGCGGCGCAGGTGCCGCGGCCGGCCGTCGGGATCGGCCGCGGCCTTGTAGAACGGCCACGCCCACCAGGCCGCCAACGGCTTCACCCTGCCCGGGTGGTCCACCGTGGCCCGGCCCGGCGGGCGCTGCCCACGCCGGCCGTCTCGGTGCCACGCGGCCAGCTCGGCGGCGGTCGTAGGCTGGGGTGGAAGACCCAGGTGCTGGGTGAGGTCGATGGCGAGGAGCGGCCGGTGGTGGAGGCGACGGGTCCGGTCGAGGTGCCGCGGAGCGCGGCGTTGTTCGAGCGGGCCAGGGCGGTGATCCCCGGTGGGGTCAACTCACCGGTGCGGGCGTTCCGGGCGGTGGGTGGGACGCCCCGGTTCTTCGCGCGTGGCCGCGGGGCGTGGCTCTGGGACGTGGACGGCAACCGCTACGTCGACCTGGTGCTGTCGTGGGGGCCGCTGATCGCGGGGCACGCCCACCCCCGCGTGGTCGAGGCGGTGCAGGCCGCCGCCGCCGACGGCACCTCCTTCGGGGCGCCGACCGAGGCCGAGGTGGAGCTGGCCGAGGAGGTCGCGCGGCGCGTCCCGGTGGTCGGCAAGCTGCGCATGGTCAACTCGGGCACCGAGGCGACCATGAGCGCCGCCCGCCTGGCCAGGGCGGCGACCGGGCGGCCGAAGCTGGTGAAGTTCGCCGGCTGCTACCACGGCCACGCGGACGCGCTGCTGGCCGCGGCCGGTTCCGGAGTGGCGACCCTCGGCCTGCCCGACTCCCCCGGGGTGACGCCGGCACAGACGGCGGACACCCTGGTGCTGCCGTACAACGACGAGGACGCCCTGGTGGAGGCCTTCGACCGCGCGGGCGACCAGATCGCCGCGGTCATGGTCGAGCCGATCGCGGCGAACATGGGTGTGGTCCCGCCGACCGCCGGGTTCCTGGCGGCGCTGCACGACCAGACCCGCCGGGCCGGTGCCCTGCTGGTCCTCGACGAGGTCCTCACCGGCTTCCGCGTGCACCGCTCCGGCGCGATCGGCCTGTACGGGCTCCACCCCGACCTGGTGACGTTTGGCAAGGTGATCGGCGGCGGGCTGCCGGCCGCGGCCTACGCAGGGCCGGCCGAGCTGATGGGCCTCGTCGCCCCGGAGGGGCCCGTGTACCAGGCGGGCACCCTGTCAGGGAACCCGCTGGCCACCGCCGCCGGACTGGCGACCCTCTCGCTGCTCGACGAGGCCGCCTACCGGCGCCTCGACCAGCTCGCCGTCACCCTGGCCGACGGGGTGCGGTCCGCCTTCGACCGGGCGGGCCTGCCGGCCCGGGTGCAGCGGGCCGGCAACCTGTTCAGCGTCTTCATGACCGGCGACGAGGTGCTCGACTACACCACGGCCCAGAAGCAGGACACCGCCGCTTACGGGCGCTTCTTCCACGCCATGCTGGCGCGTGGCGTGTACCTGCCGCCGAGCGCCTACGAGGCCTGGTTCCTCTCGATCGTCCACACCGACGCCGACGTGGAGCGCGTCCTCGACGCCGCCAACGAGTCGGCACGGGTCGCCGCGGCCGGCTGACGCCGGCCCCACGACTTCACACTCCTGTAGTTGCTCGTGGTCGTGCTCGTCATCGCAATGCTGCTCGGGATCGCGATACCGATCAGGATCGCCTCCTTGGGCGTCTGGCGGATGATGGTCAGCCGGGGGTCTGCTGGTGGCTGTAGCCGATGTGGACGTGCTCCTGGTGGCCCTCGTCGGTGAAGTACGGCTCGTGCCCGATCGGGAACGGCGAGCCGATCTCCGCCGGCCGCAGCGGGCCCTCCAGCCCGTCCAGCCAGGTCGTGAGCGCCTTGGCGGCACCGCTCGTGGGGCTGACCGGCAGGCCGTCGACCCGGTCGAGGTCCACCGCGCGCCACACGTAGTGGTTCGACACCCTGGTGGTGCCCTTCACGTAGCGGGAGTGGCCGGTCTTCAGGCAGGAGATCCGCACCTCGTAGCGGTCGGCGATCACCGCCAGGATCGACTGGACCCGCAGGTCGAGCTTGCCGCTGGCCAGGTCTGGAGCAGGGTCGCAGCCGTGGCTGGTCGTCGTGGTGACGTGAGGGTTGTGGAGCAGCGCGAGCACGAAGGGGTCGCGGGAGGCCGGGAGGCCCCCGCCGCCGCTCGCCTTGGTGGTGGCATAGCGGTTGGCGAGGGTGACGACCTCGTGGACGTACCAGCAGGCGTTGTTGTAGCGCAGCAGCGCCAGGTGCACCGCCGCGCCGCCCAGGACCTGGGGGCACGGGTCGTTGGCCGGCGCCGCCTGGGCCAGGCCGTTGGCGCAGAGCTTCCTGGCGGCGGCGGGGATCGCGTCGGCCGGGTCGTAGACGTTGCCGCCGTTGCCGAAGGCGTCCCAGGTCGACGGCGGCCCATTGGTCAGGTTGAACTGCATCGGCCCGGCGCAGCAGCCGGCGCTGTTGAGCCCGCTGCGGACGCCGGGCGCGACCATGCGGCCGTGGTCGCTCTCGACCTTGCCGATGCCGGCGAGGACCTGCCAGGTCAGCTTCGGGCAGCTCGACGCGGCGGCGTGGTAGAGGGCCAGGTAGGCGCGGGGGATGTCCGACAGGGCGAAGCGGCTGGCCCCGGCCGCGCCGGCCGGTTCGGCCTCGGGCTTCGGCTTCGGGCGGGGGCCGGGGTGCAGCGCCTTGCTGAGCGTGCGGCCGATCGCGGCGGGCACCTTGGCCAGCGGGAACCCGGGCGAGGCGTTGCCGGCCAGCACCGCCAGCAGCAGCAACGCAACGACCGCGCCGCCCCCCTTGAGCTTGACCGACCGGTCCACCCGGTCAGCCTGCCGACCATCCCGAGGCGTTGCGCCGGACGGTGACGTACCCGGTCGGCATCCGGCCGCCGCCGGCGTCGGCCATCACCAGCACGCGCCGCTCCGTGCTGCTCACCTTCTGCTGCTGCAGCGCCTGCACCTTGTCGCGCGCGATGCCCTGCCGCTTGGCGAACCAGTTCGCGGCCACGTCCTCGGGTCGCCGACCCAGCTCGCGGGTGGGGCCGGCGGCGCTAGCGGTGCGCGCCGCGGGCTGGTGGGCGGGTACCGGTCGCAGCGCGGCCACCTTGCCGGCGGCTCGGACCGGCACGTCGGCGTTGTCGTACAGGGCGCCGACGGCGGTCGTCAGCACCAGGGCGAAGGCGCCGGTGGCGAGCAGCCGGCGGCCCAGCCGGCTGCGCAGCAGGCCGAGCGGCAGCAGCATCACCTCGACCGCGAGGCGCACGCCGGCCTCGCCGGCGGAGGAGGCGCGGGCCTCGCCGGCCGCCCGGCCGAAGATGCCGGGCTGCGAGCGGTGGATGGCGGTGGCGTTCATGGCGGATCACTCCCCGAGAAGCTGGACGCTGCGCTGCCGGCGCCGGCGGCGGAGCCGCCAGCGGAGCAGGCCGATGCCGACGAGTGGCCCGGTGGAGCCGGCCAGCAGCACGCCGAGGTACTCGTCGGACGAGTGCAGCGCGGTGGCCACCCGCATCACGGTCAGCGAGAGCAGCGAGGTGAGGGCGAGCATCAGGACCGTGGCCAGTAGCGGCAGCAGCCACCAGCGGATCAGCTGGCCACGGCGGCGCGGCCCTTGGACGGCGAAGGGGAGGACGAACAGCCCGGTGAGGCAGAGCAGGAACAGCAGCGTCTGGGCGCAGGCGGCGACCATCGCGAGCACGCCGAGCAGCAGCGCGAACGGCAGCACGTAGCCGAGCGCCGAGGTGGCGATGAAGGCGCGCTCCGGCCCGTGGCGCCCGATCGCCCAGTCGTGCACCCCGGAGATGTCGTGGCCGAGGCTGGCGAGCAGCGAGCGCTTGCGGGACGGGTCCGCCCCCACCAGCACAGGGCTTCCGGTCTGCACCCGTGACAGCGGGTTGGCGACGTAGGAGTTCCAGTAGCGGGCCGCCAGCCGCTTGTGGGCCTTCTCGGGGTCGGCCACCCCCTTGGTGTCGCTGCTCGGGGCGATCTGCGCGACCGCCTCGAGCATCAGGTTCGGGGTGGCGATCCCGGGTGCCGCCGCCGCCCGGACGGTCGCCTGCGGCTTGGTGATCGCCACGGTGGTGACGAGCACCAGCAGGATGGCGAGCACCCAGGTGCGGGCGGACGGGCGGGCCAGGATGCCGTAGGCCACCAGGCCGAGCAGGACGAGCTGGGTGCCGTACCGGAGGAGGCGGCGGTTCCCCTCCCGCCAGCCTCCGACGCCGTCGGCGGTGCGCCCGCCCACCAGGAAGTCGAACAGCGACAGGCGGTAGACGTCGCGCTGCCGCTCGATGGACGACTTGGCCAGCCAGGCGGTGGAGCGCAGGGTGATGCGGGCGTAGGCGTTGAGCACGCCGTGGCCCTGGACGTCGATCTGCTCGTGCTGGTAGCTCCACGGTGCCGACTCGGGGACGACGCCACCGACCGCCTGCGCGGGGCGCACGACGATCACCAGGAACAGCAGCAGGAACGCTGCCATCAGGTAGCGGCCGAGGACGGTGCGGAACTGTGCGAGAAGGCCGTCGACGGGACGCACGACGTGCAGCGGCCGGGTGGGGGCGTACACGCGCCCGTCGTGGCGCTTCTCGGCGGCGATGCTCACGGCTTCCCCTTCACGTGAACCACGGTGTCTCTCGGGCTCCAGTTCCGAGAGACCGAACATATGTTCGACCCTTTGAGCAGTGGCGTCAAGCGGACAGCGGGGCTCGCAGGGGCTATTGGCGGGCTATCCCCGTGGCTCCAGCCCGGTCTGTCCGGAACGCTCCAGCCGGGCCGAGGGCCCGGGACGCGAGGGTCAGCCGGCGAAGGGTGGCGGCGCGGTCACCGAGTGGTACGGCAGCGGCGGGGTCACCACCGCCTCCTCGAGCAGGCGGTAGAACAGCAGGCCCCGGTGGGTCGCCCGGCGTCGGTTGAAGCGGAAGGTGAACTCGTCGAGGTACCAGTCGAGCTGGTCGGGCGAGACCGCTCCCGAGTGGGTGGCGTCGAGCCAGTGGTGCAGCCGCTGTACCACCTCCGCGGCGAGGACCAGGTCAGATCCTGGCTCCTCCGCGCTGGGCGGTGCGGTGCGGTAGCCGCGCTCCGCCAGGTGGCCGGCCGCGTCCGGCCGGCCGGTCCGGGCCAGCGTGCCCGGCTCGACCGACCAGGCGGCGAACGCGGCCAGTTGCTCCGGGCTCCAGCCCGGCACGCGCTGCATCCGCACCCGACCGGCCTCGCCGCCGTCGCGCTCCTCCACCGCGACGGCCACGGCCGTCGCCGCCCGGCCGCCGCCGACGGTCGTGGCCACCTGCACCGTCCCGGAGAGCCGCGGCCTGCCCGAGCGGACCATCGCGCGCCGGTAGCGGTGCAGCATGGCCCAGGCGGTCTCGTAGCTGGCTAGGCCGAGGTGGCGTTGCAGGTGGCGGGCTGAGACGCCGAACTCGGCGGTGGCGATCAGCCAGGCCGCCTCGAACCAGTGGGCGAGCGGCGTGCGGGTGCCCTGGAAGAGCGTCCCGGCGGTCACCGACGTCTGGTGCTGGCAGCCCCGGCACACCAGGCGGCGGCGCGAGCCCCGCCAGGGCTCGCCGACCACGCCGCAGGCCGGGCAGATGAAGCCGTCTGGCCAGCTCAGCCGTTCGAGGTAGCCGGCACAGGCGTCCTCGTCAGGGAAGAACTCCTCGAACTCGGGTCGGCTGCGGGGGTAGTCGGTCCCGGCGACGGGTCCCTGCGGCGGGCTCGCCACTGACCTCTCCTGGGGTGTGCGGCCTCCTCGGCCGACGGCCACTTAGAGCTGGCGTAGGCGTGGCGGCGGCCAGACCGTGCCGACGGCATGGCCAACCAGGGAGGAATGGGGGATCGGCCCGAAGACCCGGGAGTCCGACGAGTCCTCGCGGTTGTCACCCATCACCCAGTAGTGCCCGGGAGGGACCTTCACCGGACCGAAGTCCGAGGTGAAGGCGCCCTTCCGGAGGTACGGCTCGTTCAGGGCGCGGCCGTTCACCCAGACGCGCCCCTGGCTGCCCTGGACGACGTCGCCCGGGCCGGCGATCACCCGCTTGATGAGGTCCTCGCTGCCTGGCGGGGCGCCGCCGAACCCCTGGGCGAGCGCCCGCCGCACCCAGGTCAGGGCGCTCTGCGGCGCGGCCGCGCCGTCGCCCGTCCGCCGCAGGAACACCACCACCTGGCCGCGCTGCGGCGCGCCGAAGCGGTACGACAGCCGGTTGACCACCACCCGGTCGCCGACGTCGAGGGTGGGCTCCATGGAGCGGGACGGGATGTAGAAGGCCTGCACCAGGAAGCCCTTGACCAGCACGGCGAGCACCACCGCGGCGACCACGAGCACGGGCACCTCGGCCCAGAAGCCTTGCCTGGCACGGCCGCGAGCGAGGCGGCCGCCGCGACCGGTGGCGTCGCGACCGGTGGCGCCGCGACCGGTGCCGTCGCCGAAGCGGTCGACCCGGGACTCGGGCAGCTCGACCTCGCCGTCGGTGGCCCACGCACCGGCCTGGCTCGCTGGGCCGGGGATCGCCGCCGGCCTCGCCGTCAGCGCCCGCGTCGGCCGCTGGCCCCACACGACCGAGGGGTCCTGGTCCATCCCGGGCTGGGGCGCGGCCATGCCGGGGTCCGGCGGGGCCACCTGCTCCGGCGACCAGGCCGGCTGCCCGGACGCGCCCGCCCAGGTCGTGCGCGGATGCGCCACCCGCGCCCGGGGCGGTGCCGGCAACTGGCGCGGTGCGCGCGCCTGCCCCCAGAAGGCTTCGGCCGGCATCGCCACGGTCGGGCCTGGCTCCCCGAACCCACCGTTCGCGGCGGACCGCACCCCTCCCGGTGGCATCCCGACCGGTGGAAGGCCCGGCTGGGTCGCCTGGTCCCAGGTCGGCATGGCGGGGTTGGGGGCGCGGCCGGGGTCGGTCCCTTGGCCCCAGGTCGGCATCGCCGGGTTCGGCGTCCGAGCGGGGTCGGTCCCTTGGCCCCAGGTCGGCATCGCCGGGTTCGGCGCGCGGCCGGGGTCGGTCCACGGGTCCGGGGGCATTGCCGGGTTGGGCTGCTGCCGGCCAGGCGACTTTGGTGTGCTCCAGGACGTGATGGCCGGGTCCGGTAGTTCGGCTGGCGCGGTGGTACCGGGCGAGGACGCTCCCCAGCCTGCCGGCCCAGGAGCCTCGGCTGGGCCTGGGGGCTGCGTGCCGCCGGCGTGCCGCGGTGCATCCGGAGCCTCCGCCGGCTCCTGCTCGCCGGTGGCAGCCGGGCGCCCGCCCGGCATCCCCGGCCAGGAGGCGTAGAGGTCGGGCGCCCCCGGTGCCGTCGGCTCGTCCACCCAGGCCAGGGGCATGCTCGCCCGCGGCTGCGTCGGTCCGGCTGGGGCGTCGGTGCCATCGGCCGGCGCCGCGTACGGTGGCTCCGTCCAGGGCTGGTCCCTGTCCGCTGCCGCTTGGGGGACGGCCGGCTCCCGGTCCCATCGAGCACCAGGGTCGGCCGCCGGTGGCGCCACCGGGCCCGGCCACGGCTCGGCCGCCGGGCCGGCCGGCGGAGCCGCCGCCTGGCCGTTCGCGGACCCGTTGGTCCAGGGTGCGGCCGGAGTGGTCCATTGGCCGCTGGGCAGCCCGTCCGACCAGGCGCCGTCTGGGGCTTGGAACGGGTCGGGCGCGGGCGCAGGCGTAGGCTCGTCGGTCCAGGACATGGCCGGGGGCTCGGGGCGCGCGGGCGCGGACCCGTTCACGGGTGCCGGCAGCCCGAGCCGGCCGTTGGCGCGGGGAAGCCGGGGCAGCTCCGTCCGGTCACGGCCCGATCCGTTGGCCCAAGGGAGGCCGCCAGCCTGTTGCGTGTATGGAGCGGGCGCGCCAGGCCAGGCCGCGGCCTGGCCGTTGGGAGGAGGCCCGCCGCCCTGCTGTGCCCATCCGTCGTGCGGGGGATCGGCGGGCTGCTGTGCCCATCCGTCGTGCGGGGGAGCGGCGGGCTGCTGGGTCCACCCGCCGGTGGGGGGACCGGCGGGCCCGTCCTCGGCGAGCATCTCCGGCCAGGAGGTGGCGGACTCGTCAGGCCAAGAGGCCTCGGGGTGGCGGCGCCGCCGGGCTCCGGGTGCGCCGTTGTCGTACGGGTCAGGCGGCACGCCTGGATCGGCCGCGCCCTCCGGTGGCGGGCGAGCCGGGCCCATCGCCGTCTCGTTCCAACGCTCCAAGTGGTCGCCACGCTTTCGCGTGTGGGGGGTGGACCCCGTTGGTGCAGTGTGGCAGCAGGTGGTGACGGTACGGCGCGCGGCCGGGTCGCGTCACCCTCCTACTATCAACCAGGCTGGTATTGTCTCGCATCCTCGCCCGCTCGCCGAACCGGTCATGTCGACCGGTCCGCCCGGTACCGCCGAGCGGCCCGAGCGTCGCCCGCTCACTGGTGGCGGCGTCGCCGGCTCACTGGTAGCCGCCGGGGCCGTACGGGTACCACCACGGCTTGCGGTTGGCGCGGCCGTCCAGGTGCACGTGCTTCGTCTCGCGGAACGCCTCCAGCCCCTCGACGCCCAGCTCGCGGCTGTTGCCGGACATCTTCATCCCCCCGAACGGCCCGGCGTCGTTGTCGGTCAGTGGGTCGTTGAACCAGACCGTCCCCGCCTGCAGCTCCTCCATGCAGCGCAGGACGTTGTCCAGCCGCTTGGTGTAGACGTTGGCGCCGAGTCCGTAGGCGAGGCCGTTGGCCCTGGCGATCGCCTCGTCCAGCGAGCCCACCCTGGCGACCGGCGCGACCGGGCCGAACGTCTCGGTGCGCATCAGCTCCATGCCGTCGTCCACCTCCACCACCACCGTCGGGGCGAGGAACCAGCCCCGCTCGAAGCCGCCCCGGTCACCGCCGGCCAGCACCCTGGCGCCGTCGCGGCGGGCCTCGGCGAGCTGCTGCTCCACCTTGGCCCGCTGGACCTCGGCGACCATCGGACCGACGTCGGTGGTCCCCGCCAGCGGGTCGCCCAGCCGGAGCTTGCCCGTCTCCTCCACCAGCCGGTCGACGAACTCGTCGAACACCGGCTCGAGGACGTAGAAGCGCTCGGCCGAGGTGCACACCTGCCCGGCGTTCAGGTAGGCGGCCCAGGCCGCGCCGGGCACGGCGACCTCCAGGTCGACGTCGTCGCAGACGATGAAGGCGTCCTTGCCGCCCAGCTCCAGGTGGGTGCGCTTGACCCGCTCGGCGCAGAGCGCGCCGATGC
>WNGB01013345.1_pt1 | contig 11073 bp, 8 predicted proteins | sample 5400681 | NCBI WGS metagenome assembly WNGB01 (sample SAMN13153367, study PRJNA577476) | soil metagenome | isolation source: 115 cm soil or saprolite under grassland replicate 2 | place: USA:California | collected 2016-06-15 | reverse complement strand
ATAACCGTTTGTTCTGCATTAATATTTTCGATCTCGACCTCTACGGGCACTGACGGGATAGTTACTTGGCATACTCATTTTCCTAATGATGCCTAAGGTGAACTCACGCTTCCAGTAGCACTTCCGGATGTCGCTTGGCAATGGTCAGTAACTTGAGCGCCGCATCGCTCGGTACTCTTATTCCTTGCTCCCAGGCCTGGACAGTTTTCGGAAGTGCTACTGGAAGCGTGAGTTCACCTTAGGCATCATTAGGAAAATGAGTATGCCAAGTAACTATCCCGTCAGTGCCCGTAGAGGTCGAGATCGAAAATATTAATGCAGAACAAACGGTTATCGCCAGTCTGGCGGAATTGTCCCGCAAGACAGGTCTTACGGTACGGCCCGTCGAACCCGCGACAGTGGACAGACTCTTTGCCGAAATCGAAAAATACGAGGAACAAGAACGAGCGGAGACCTTCTCTTATCTGAAGCACGCTCTAAACGAGACTCGCGCTTCGCTCGGAGCTGAAGCTGCTTACAAGGATGAGTAGGAATAATTCGGCACCAAGAGAAATGATCAAACAGATTTTTGGTGTCTGTTTGGTGTCTATTATGAGAGAGCACCAGAGAGACTAAAGAGAATTAAGAGTATGAGTGAGAAGATTCGCAAATTACGGAGCTACAATCGGTTGCGCGGAAGTCGTTGATGGAAGGAACTTATCAGATCGCCTGAGGTCGTTTCCCCCCCTTCGGCAAATCAGCTTTATAACTCCAACGAAATCAGCAACCTAATCGAGTGCCGAAGGTGGAACTCGGCACACACCAGCTATATAGACACCAAGCACCTCTCCCACGCAACATAGTGTGGCGTGGAAGCAGATTCGAAGCTCGCAAGATACGTTAACGGCGAAGAACCAATATCACTCGAGTTGGTTCAGTTCTACCTTATGCGCCTGGTAGCAATCTTCAGTCAGCGGACGAGAGCGCGGCGAACACCTTCGGTGTTAATGCTGCGCGAACTTCGTCGGTGTTAACCGCTCGCGTGGTTGCAGTGAAGGCTGCGCCTGATTATCTACAAAGGTCCTTGATTAAGTCCGCAAAGGCTGGATATCTGATCATCAAATTTTCGGGTACCGCTACTTCAACATCAGCAGGTTCAACAGCGGGCCACTCTGATGTTGCCAGTAAGGAATAACTGCCACGTTGCAATCGGGAGACGTGAAAAGTGCCTCCTGGAATGAATAGTTGTGGCCTCATGCCTTTTGCTAGATCTGGACCAACGACTTTTGCCTCGCCTTTACCATCGGGATACAAGAGCAACACCTCCAATGGATCACCCAGGTAATAATGGTACATCTGATCCGCCCGAATTCTGTGGAGTTTGATCTGTGCCTCCGGTGTAACCAGGAAATAGAGCACGGATCCGAGTGCTCTTGCTTTTTCATATCCTCCAGGAAGCCAGGTGCCAGGTACTTTGTGGTTGCTGCGGAAAGTTTCTGACACGAACCCGCACGTAGGGTGAGGCTTGAGATCGAGATAGCGAATGATATCAGCAGCAGTTTGCATCATGACGTTCCTCGTCGAATCCCTCTTTAAGCCCAGGCCGCTACCGATATGCCTGCTACGGTTAAGTCACAAACGCCGTCAATCGCTCCCAATGCGAGCTTGCTTGGTGTGGGCGTCACGCTCTCACCCGCGCCCAACCACTTGAAGCAATCGGGCAGGGGAGTAAGCAGGTTTGTCGCCAGCGTGAGTCCGCCAAAGCTCGAGTCTTGTACGGCCAGTACAATCGCGAACAAGAACATGCATGCACCATAAAAGCAGTTGTAGAAATTTTTCCCCAACTCCCAGGTGTTTTTAAGCATGATTAACGGACTAGCGCTGGATAATTTGGAAAGCGCGATATCCATTGCACCCACAGAGACAGGTAGAGACGTCGCAAAGTAAAACATGGAGGCAGCGGCGCTTTGATCAGCGTCCAGATCATCGGGAATACCGAGCAGTATAATGATCGCGCTACATGCAACAGCAACCCCTTCGAGGAACTCTTTTACGGCAGACAGTTGTTGCAGCCCTATATCGATAAGCGGATCCAGAATCGCAAAAACAAATAGTGCAAACGTCAAATCCAGTTTTTGCGGGTCGACCGCACCGACGACGCCCGTCGTTGCTGAGCCAATCACCTTCGCAACTATCGTTGCAGGAATAGCTACCATCAGGCAGCACAAATCCAGAAAAGTTAGCGGACTCCCCGCGAACTGTTCGTACAGATCGGAAATAATCGGAATATTGATCTGCTGATTGATCAGGCCATTCTGAGGATCCAGTACCGCCTCAAGTACCTTCCCGCAGGCTATGAGAATGTCCTCAATTACGTATTCAGCGAGCAGCACAAATCCTTTCGCTATGCTCTTCAGCAACGTGAGGAAGTCTCCAAACGAATGGCTCGTGAGTGCGGTGGGATCAGTGACCAACTTGCCCAGATTTGAGATCAGGTTCGTGATATCGCTCGGAACAGAAGAGAAATCCGAACTGATCGTCTTTGGGATGCTAGTGAATAGCAACTCAACGCTGGTTACTATTGTATTTGGATCAAAGCTGCCCAGACCTACGCTTGGAGATGAAGTGATTGATGCGTGCGGCGCATTCTCTTTGAATTTGGATGTTAGCCAGCGGCTCTTTGTGTAACTCTTCGCACCACCTGCGCCAAATGCTGCTTGAGGGTTGTTGCCATTCTGTTGCTGTGACTGCAAGGTGTTACCGCTGATTTGTGTAACCTGCGAGCTATTGAAAAAGCCGCCGTCGATCGATGACACGACGTTATTGAAAAACGCCGTGACTGCAGTCAAGTCATTTGCAATCTGTCCCTCAATCCAGTTTTCTAACGCTGTGGCCTTGGTTCCAATCGCACTCTTAATGTTTTCCTTCGTTCTCAATATGTCAGACCAGTCGAATAGAAAACTCAGCCACTGCACGGCCTTCTTGATGTCACCTACAACTGTCTTAATTATTCCTTCAACAATGTGAGCGGCGTGCTCCAGAGCACTAATCGTGAGGTTATACGTGTTGTTAGCGTCATCGATAATCGTCTGTAAGCCATTCTCGATGGCGGTCCACGTAATGTGCGCGATTTTGCGCGCGCCCTTTACTACGTTATTCACAAAATCATCAATACTCGAAAAAACACTGCCGGGAAGGGGGGATCCCGCAAAGGGCGTACAAGCACCATTATCGAATATCACACTGCCTGTAACAGGATCAAAGCAAGCGGTCCAAGAAGGGACTGAGGTGTTAGGAACATAGGTCCGGAGCGTTGAGGAAGCTATGGGTTGATAGACCATGTTCGTATTCGACCCGGGATACGCAATGTATGAAGTTGCTGTCTGAGTAGGTGGCGGTGTGCCATGATGTTTCTTTGGTTTCTTGCGGGGCTTCTTTTGTTTACTGCCAGTCTGAGTTTGTGTGAACTGCGTGCGTGCGAGAGATGCCTGCGGTACGCCTATCGTATTCCGGATCACTTGTGCAAGATCGTCAACTCCTGTAAATCCAGAGGGAAGTAATGGAGTACCATCGTACGCTGTTGCGTACTGCAATGATGGGACGTTTGGGTCCGCTTGGGGCTCAGCCTGAACGTTTGATAGTCGATGCAGGGCATCGTGGTCGGGATATAGAACAATCGCTTCGCCGACATCCATGAAGTTGCCCCAAAGATAGAGTGCCGGTGCGGTGAGTGAATCCGCATTCACCACCAGACTTAACTCTCCGGCTGAATCAGTTTGCAGCCACACTGTTGAAGTTGGTCCAATCGAATAAGACTGGCCTCCAGAATTCAGTGTTGCTGCTTCTGACGCCCAGATTTTTACGCTTTTGAATGACCGAGGATTACGATTTTCATCAAGAAGTTGCACATGACTGCGAAATGAAGTGGTTTGCGCCTGCGGTGTGTCGCCGGAGGTATCGTAATCTTCAACCATCAACTCGCTCTCAGCGAAAAACTGATGCAGCAAACCGGAGAGATCGATACTCGCGATCGTGTTTGGACTGAACAGGTTATAGTAATAACAAACACCAGTCTCAATTCCCGCTACGCCTAACCAGTCATTTTCCGGCGACGAAAACGAGACGATCTCTTGACCCTGGGTTGTGAGGTCTATTGCATAGAGCGTAGCGCCGGATCCGTCGAGCATTATGGCGGTGACGTAAGCGGTCCCATCCTCAATGAAGATCGTAGTACCTGCATCCGGAAATATACCGGGGTCTGCACCTGAGAGACTGGCGGTAACATCCGTAAACCACTGTGCGCTCCCGCTGCTCGCATCGAACGAATAAAAGCGGCCGCGATAATCGCCAAGGTAAACCGCGCCGTTATAGTAAACGGGATCCGAGAAAGCACGCGTCGCGGTGGGCACGGGATTGCCTAGCGAGGCGTGCCATTGAATCTGGGCGCATACCGTCGCAGGCGAACAACTTCCCCCTTGGCTGCCGCCGGCCGCGAGTGCGAACAGGACATATTCCTTCTGATTTAGAGTGGTGACCTGAGCAAGTACGTATGCGATTCCATTACCAATCGTCTGCTCACTAACAAGTTCAATTGATGGATCAGCAAATGACCACAGGATTTCGCCGGTGTCGATCTTCAGGGCATAAAGTTCGTTGTTCAATATCGTGAGAACGACGCTCCCCAAGACAACCGATTTTGACGTTGTGCCTCCGCTGCGGCCGGTAAAGTCCCAAACCAGGTTCCCCTCCATATCGACAGCGCGAATCTTTCCGTCTGCCGTAGGAAAGATGAGGTTGCCCGCGGCGAATGTCAGATCATTGGCAACTCCCAGACTCTTGGGCCAACCCGGCAACAGGGTGCCCGTCAAGGAGTCGTGAGCGTACAGGTTGCCGGCACCATCACTTACGTATATGACAGATCCGATTTGTAGCGGTCGTTTCGGCTCAACACCCTGTCCGTAAGAATACGACCACCTCACGTTAGCCGTCTGCGTATCCAGGCTATACAAAATGCCGTTCTGAGCGCTATCCACCGCGCTGGTAATCACCGTACCGTTGAATAAGCTGCAAGAGAGGGTGAGATTAGGTGTAGAGAATTGCCAGACAGGCGTAGGCGTAGTGTCCGAGGTAGATGTTGGCGCACCGGTCTTTTGGCCGCCAAGAACGGTTTCAATAAAGCTTGGCGCCAGAGCTGCTCCAGTAAGTCCATAGCCCATCCTTTTGAGCATCGTCCGTCGTGAAATGCCCATTCCGAGATGCTCTTGAAGTTGTTCTTTGTCCATCTGTTTTCACCGCCCTCTTGAAAGTAGTCGCTGATTTGAAGTGACAGTTGACGCTCTCATTTTGCGCAACAGAAGAAGAACGTCCGCACGTTTGAAGTGACCGAATGAAATGTCCCGGAGCACCGTCAAACACCCGGGCTTCTTTCTTGGCTTTCCGTCTCAAGTAATCGCCGCACGGCGAGCAGGTTCTCTTTGTGTAAATAAGCAGCGGCGCCGGCTTCGCGAGCTGCGTCGCGCAACTCCAAATCGTCGTAGTTGCTGATAATCATGACCTGTGCCTCAGGATATGCCGCGACAATTTGTCGAGTTGCCGTGATGCCGTCCATGGTTTTCATCCTGATGTCCATCAACACCCAATCAGGCCGGTAAAGCGTGTAGGCCGCCAGGGCATCGGCACCGTCATCACATTCATAGACTTCGTGTGCGACATCGGTCAGGACACTGCGGATCATCTCGCGCATACGAGCGTTATCCTCTACGAGTAGAATGTTCATCCGCTCCTCGGAGTTGGACCAGTTTCTGTCGTCTGGATACCGTCTGTTGTGAAGTCCAACGAGGGAGTGTTAGTAATTGGATAGTCGCAATGTCATCCATGCCGACGTACTATGCTGCTGAGAGGGCGTGAAGTGAATAGAGGGACCCTCACGATTCGCCTAAGTGGAAACACTCATTTTATGTTAATTGATGTGCTGCGAGGGTTAGCTTCAGGAGAGAAGAGACTTATGCTCTATGGCAAACTTCACGAGCGAATGACTGCCATGTAGTTCCAGTTTGTTGCAGATGTTCGCGCGATGGTTCTCTATGGTTCGGTAGCTTACGAACAACTCCTGCGCAATCTGTCGGCTTGTTTTATCTTCGGCAATTAGTTTCAGAACCTTCCGCTCTGTCGGCGTCAGGTCATTAAGACTTGGTTTGGTTTTGGCAAGCGATGTAGCGCGAGCACGGCGTTCTACGAGAAAGGACGAAATCAACGGACTGATGTAATGCCGGCCTGACAAAACGTTTTTGATGCTGACCGTGATATCATTAATCGCGCTCTCTTTGAGGACGTAGCCCCAAACTCCCAGATCCAGGGCCTCATCGAACGTTTCTTCATCGTCGTACATCGTGAGGAAGATGATTTTCACATCGAGCTTACGGGACAAAAGTTCCCTCGCAAGTCCGAAGCCGCTCATCCTGGGCATATGGATATCGACGATCGCGATGTCTGGCTTAAGCGACAGAATACTTTCGAGGGCGGCCGCACCGTCGGCCGCCTCAGCGATAACCTCGAAGTGCGGTTCGGTTTCAATCACTTCGCGCAGGCCCTTGCGGAAAATAGGGTGGTCGTCAGCAATCAGAATTCGTACATCAGCTGCCATTCTGTCCACCTTGCAAACCTATCTTGATTCTTACAATCGTTCCTCTGCCTGGAACAGAATCAAGTTCATACTTCCCGCCCAACATGTGCGCGCGCTCCGAAATCACTGTCAAACCTAGTCCGGCTTTGTGTAAACCATGATCTTCCATCACCTGAGGAAAACCTTTCCCGTTGTCCTGGATAATAATCACTACACCGCGTGAATCTCTCTTGGCCTCAACTATCGCCTCAGTCGCTCCCGAATGCTTGACGATGTTGTTGATGCTCTCCTGAACAATTCTATACAGGTTCGTTTCGTCTTCTTTGGAGAACATCCCATCAAGCGGATCGAGATCAGTGGTGAACGCAATACCCGTTGAGTTCGCGACCTTTTTCAACATGGAAGCAATAGCCTTCGTCAGCCCAAATTCGTCTAACTGATATGGGCGCAGATTGTGCGCGATCTCTCTTACTTCATTTACTGCGTGAGATGTGGCCAATGAAATTTCATTCAACTGCTTTAGAGCGTTGTCGAGTTCTGCTGGTGCGTTTAGCCCGAGCAGCGCCCGATTCTTGATGATCACCAGGCTCTGTCCTAACCCATCATGTAATTCGCTGGCGATGCGCTTGCGCTCGTGCTCCTGGGAAGTAATCAACTGTCTCGATAGACCTTCCTGAACAGCATGAGCTCTCTTAAGCTTAGAGATTCGGGCCTTGTAAAGCAGCGCGATGAGCGTGGTGCATAGCAAAACAGTGAAAACGAGGAACCATCCGGTTCTCCAAAAAGGCGGTTGCACAATGACCCGTATTCTCGCGCCTTCAGTATTCCACACACCGTCGCTGTTGGCTGCAATCACATGGAAAATGTAATCACCTGGCGGCAAGTAGGGATAATAGGCAGTGCGTCGGGTTGCGGCTTCGATCCAGTCGCGGTCCAGGCCTTCCATCTTGAACTTGAACTTTATCTGCTCTGGTCTGATGAAGCTTAAACCTGTGTATTGGATATCCAGATTCTCCTGTCCTGGCTGTATTAATACCGTGTTACCGAATGCGACTGCTTCACGATTGAGCACGCAACTCTCGATAACAACGGAAGGTGGTTGTTCGTTCCGGGGTGCCGCGTCCGGATCAATCACAGCTACTCCGCCCTGGGTCGGAAACCAGAGTTTGCCGTCACGTGTCTTAATTCCCGCCGGCTGAGTACCGCCATTGCATTCCGGACTAATCAGCCCATCCTTTTTGTTGTAGGCTATGGAAGTAATGGAGCGTGTGCGGCCCTCCGCAAAGTCAGTCAACTCTTTCCTGCTGACACGATAGATGCCGCGATTTGAGCTCATCCAAAAATTGCCTTGGGTGTCTTCCAGGATCTGAAATACGCCGTGGTCGAAAAGGCCGTCACGGGTTGAGTAAGTGGTGAACTTGCCGTCGCGTAGGCGATTTAGTCCACCATCGTATGTTCCAATCCAAAGTACGCCATCAGTATCCTGATAGATGGCACGGATTTGATTGCTCGATAAACCATCCTGCTCACTGTAGTTGGAAAAGCTACCGTCTTTAAGTTGCACGAGTCCTTCTTGCGTTCCGATCCAAAGCGAGCCGTCTCTGTCTTCGTAAATGACCCTTATAACTGGGTGCGTTAGACTGCCTACAGTTGCAAGGTGCGTGAATTCTCCGTTGCTGTACTTAAACAAACCGTTAGTCGTGCCTATCCAGAGATCGCCCTTCCGATCTTGACGCATCGCCAGCACGCCGTTCGCGTCAATCACATCCTTGTGGTACACGGTGAAGTGGCCGTCTTTATAGCGATTCACACCACCTCCATACGTTCCGATCCAGAGATATCCATCCCGGTCTTCATACAGGGAAGCAACTATGTCACTCGAGAGTCCATCCTTCTTTGTGTAATGCGTGAAGACGCCATTGCTAAATTTGTTGAGACCTCCGCCCCAGGTGCCAATCCAGATATTCCCCTCTTGGTCCTGATAAATGGGATAGACATTATCTGCTGACACACCTTGCTGACTTGAGTAAACAGAAATCGTCTGCTCGCCGACTCTATTCAGGCCGGCATTAGACGTACCGATCCAAATGTTGCCGTCATGGTCTTCATAAACTTTTGACACTTGGTCGCTCGAAAGACCATTCTGGGTGGTGTATCTAATAATGTTTCCATTTTGGAATTGATTTAGCCCTCCTCCACTGGTTGCGATCCAGAGGTTGCCTTTTCTATCGTGCAAAATTGATACGATCGGCCGTGCGGCTAAACCGGATTCCGCGCCATAAATGGTGAACTTCCCGTCTTTCAATTGGTTCAATCCTGCGTCTTTCGTTCCTATCCACACGACACCATCCCGGTCCTTGTAGATCGCAGTAATGTTCAAGCTGGAGAGACCATCATGCAACGTATAAATCCGCTCTTCAGTTTGCGAAAACCTGTGCAGTCCCTGGGAGTCGACACGCCAGATGTTGCCGGATTCATCCACATATGCTGCCTCGTATGAAGCTGAAGTTAACTTACCGCCGCGCGTGTAGGGAACGAAGCGACCGTTTTCAAAGCGCACGATACCGGCAGTCGTGCGCACCAAGAGGTTGCCTTGACCGTCATCGTCTGGCCAGGTCGAGCCGCTGGGCAATCCATCTTCACTGGTATAGGTGGAAAAGGTCCGATCCTTATATTTTGCCACGCCACTGCCGTTAGTGCCGATCCAGAGGGTTCCCCCCTTATCTTGCAATAGGCCGGTAAAGCGGTTTCCCTTCAGCCCTGGTGTATTCCCTTTGTTAAAGACAGTGAATGTTACGCCGTCAAAACGCACTAAACCGTCGTTTGTCGTCAACCAAAGGTAGCCGTCGATCGTTTGCAGAATGTCGTTGATCGAGTTTTGCGGTAGTCCTCCGTCCGTAGTCCATTGTTCAAAGTGCACGCCAGCCAGAGACGTCGGAGGGATAAGCGCAAAAGCTAGTAACGTTAAGAGTAGGAGTTGTTGCGGACGCACATCTAAACCGTCGAGTGTTCTAAGCATTTCGCGGGGTGATCTTGCAGTCAGCGCTGAGATTCTAACATTTCCTAACGTTAGCCAAGAGGTTGAGAGACGATGTTCAGTGATCTTGCAGTTAGCGCTGAGATTCTAACATTTCCTACGCGTGGGCTGCGAGAGACCATCGGCAGTAGGTTCGGCGGCATACCGACCGGTTTGCCACACGTTTCCCTGCCACAGTTTCGACCCGAGCTGATCATTCCCATCACGCCAATGCGGTTTCGATCCGCGATCCCCATGTCGATTACTTTATTGACGCCCGGAACCACGTCCTTGGCGATATCGCGCATCGGTGAGCCCACTTTGAGGGGGATGTCGGGTGCGAGCGCTGCATATCCTCGCGTGGCGAAGAGTTGCATCTTATCCGACCACACGTTCGAGCCCATCCCAAACCCGTTCAAGCGATTGGACATCAACTCTCCGCCGTACACGTCCACCACCAACGGATAACGAGACTGCGCCGTCGTTAGAAACGACTGTTGCCAGAGTCATTGGAGCTGACCATGTCCGGCCTTTGTCACTGGAGTAGCTAAAACGCAGCCCCTGCCAGCCATCGGCCCACAGGAAGTACAATCGGCCACCGAGGAGGCCTTGCGTCGGGTCGACTGCAATTTGCGGATCGTAGGAAGCTATTTGCTTCGCATCCTGGTTGGCGTAACTGAAGCGTCTGACAACGACCAGATCGGCGACAGCTGCAGGTTCGTCAAAACTCGATCCGCCATCTCTCGATGAGATCACCCGCACCCGAGCGCTGGGGAGTGCGCCGCCGGGCAAACGATCGACGCCGGGCCGTTAGTAGTTGGAAGCGTTTCGGTGTACGTGCCAAACCAGGCCCCATCCGGCGTCACGACGGCATTCCCCGGCTGAAAAGATTGATCTTCCGGCGCTATCCATTGCAACGGGCCTGGAAAAATCCGGCCGCCATCATGAGAGTAAGATTGAGAAGATTCGCAAATTACAGCGCTTCAATCGGTTGCGCGGAACTCATTGATGTGAAGGAACTTAGCAGATCGGCTGCGTTCGTTCCCCCCCCTTCGGCATATCCGCTAAGTCTTTGTGCTTCAATGGGTTACAGGTCAGACAAGGGGGTTCGACGTCCCCTCTCGGCATCTCTGTTAATGAGTTCAAATAGGACAGATATCCCACGCGCCTAAATACCTCCGAATAGGCGCGTAGCTCAGTTGGCAGAGCGCTGCCTCGATGCGGAATTGGCTGGCGGTTCGAATCCGCTCGCGCCTACCAACTTCTTTCCTATCCAGCAGTTGGCCATTAGTTCTTTCCTGGCTTGTGCAGAGATCTTCCAAATCTAGGTAGGGTTCTGGACCAAGACGCTAAACAAACTTGTTGCCAGACTCATCGTCGCGACTGCTTATCTGTCCTTAATTATATAGCCCGAGTTCGTATAGCCTGGCGATTCGATCGCTTTTAAGCGGCCTGA
>WNGB01013344.1_pt1 | contig 11073 bp, 6 predicted proteins | sample 5400681 | NCBI WGS metagenome assembly WNGB01 (sample SAMN13153367, study PRJNA577476) | soil metagenome | isolation source: 115 cm soil or saprolite under grassland replicate 2 | place: USA:California | collected 2016-06-15 | reverse complement strand
GATGTTCGTTCATACTGGCTCCTGCGGAGATAGCATGAACTGTATACCGCGTTCACGATGTGGTGAGCCTTTTTTGAACTATGCTGTTCACGATGTTGTGAGCCTTCCGCGTTCACGATGTTGTGAACCCTGACAGCTAATTGATTGGGCACGCTGGCCACTGTAGTGCCACGTGCTCGGCAGGAAATGCACACGGCCCAACCAGCGAGCAGCCCGACACGAGGATGTTCTCCGAGCCCTCCGCGTCCTCCTGCAAGACGTGGCGAGGACAGCCGAGCTCATCGGTGTAGCCACTGGTCATCAGGCGCTGACCACCATACGATCGCGCCGTGTACCGTTGCTCATTACCGACTACAACATGCCAGTGATGAGTGGTCTAGAACTGACCGCGGCAGTCAAAGCGTTTGCGCCAACGACATACGTCGTTATGATCAGCGCCTACGATAGTGCGGAGCTACAGCGACAGGCGCGCGTGATCGGCGTTGATACCTATATGATGAAGCCGTTTCCCCTTCAGCGCCTGGAACTCATTGTGCGCCAGGCACTTGGCTCGGTATCGCCCGCAACTGGCGCTGTCACGGGCAAGAAGACATTCTGACGATTGAGATCGCACAATATAGAACACGACAGGGGAAACCACCCGATTTTCGGGTGGTTTCCTGAAGGATCTCCACATCTCCGCGTCGCCTGGCCTCGGCCTACTCAGTCGAAAGATGGCAGCCTGAACCTGTATGTCTTCCGCGTGATGCGACCGTTCGCGGGTTTGAGGTCGAAGGATACGGGAAACCACCCGATTTTCGGGTGGTTTCCTCTGTTGCGTTCCATCGTGTGGTTCATCGTCCTTTTCGACGGAAGATGCCGCGTGGTCGCGTCAAGCGCAGAGCCGAGAACCCGCCAGGCGCCGCATCGTTGCGCAATTGGATGACGAGCTCGTGCTATACTGTCTCAACCATCTCGTGCCAGTGGATTGTGTTCAGTGAGGAAACTGGGATGGACGACCCATCCTTAAGCGCGCATATCCAGCGACAGCTTGATGCCCTCGACGCCAAGACCGCGTTCTTTGCCAAGCATCTTGTCTCGGCCAACACGATCGCCATCCGTGCCGACAATCCCGTCAACACGCTCAGTGTGATCAAAATCGCCATTATGGTGCGTGCGTATCGTGATGCCGAAAGGGGCACACTTAATCTCGATCAACGCTACCAGATTCGTGACGACGATGTCCGACGTGGATCGGGGGTACTGCAAACCTTTGCGCCGGGTCTGCGGCCCACCTATCGCGACCTGATCACCCAGATGATCATCACTAGCGACAATACCGCGACCGACATCCTGATCGCGCGGCTCGGATTGGCACGCGTCAACGCCATGCTGGCGGCGCTCGGCTATACCAAAACCAGGCTCCAGACGACCATTGGCCAGTTGTTTCGTCGCGTATGGGAACGGCTTGATCCAGCCAACAGCTCGCTCTCCGATCGCGCCGTCTATGAGCGCGATTTTCCCAGCGACCCCGATGCCGCGGCGCGACGCCTCGCCTTTGAGGGCGACTCGCGCGAATGGCTCGGCTGCACCACCGCGCGCGAAATATCGCGTCTCTTGGAGCAGATTCACAACGGCGAGATTGCTTCCCGCGCCTCGAGCGATGCAATGCTGGCGATCCTGCAGCAACAGTTGTCCCGATCACGGCTGCCGCAGCGGATCGCATTTCGGGCGACGATTGCGCACAAGACCGGGGACTGGTCGCCGATTGCGGGACATGATGTCGGGATCATCTCCAGCGCCAGCGGGCCGATCGTGGTTGCCGTGTTTGTGAGCCAGAATCGCGGAGACTTCTTCGAGGTTGAAGCGACGCATGGTCGGATTGCCGAAGCCATACTTGATGCCTGGGGCGAGCTGGAGGGCCAGCAAAGAGAGTCAATCTGAAGTGCGTTTGGCCACTCACGCACGCGATTGTGTCGGCTCCTGCGCTTCCGGCGGAGCGCTCGTCCGACAATGCGAGCGGCCGTGCCCACACCTGCCGTCTCTGCGACAGTATCCATCGTGATAGGGGAAACCACCCGAAAATCGGGTAGTTTCCACCAAGCTGCCACAACCGTTGGTCTGCTCTTTCGTCCTCAAATCCCCAACCCCTCATCCCCAACCGCCACTGTGACCATCGCTGACACACCTCCATGCTACAATCATCCGAGACTCCAACTGCCGTACCAGGAGGCTGTGATGGATCGACCGTCCCGACTGCCCGTTGACTGCCCACGCTGCGAGAACCGCGGCGTACTCGCGCTCGATGACGATAGAACCATCGCCTGCCCGCTCTGCAACAGCTGGTGCACCCTCTGTCTGGAGGATGTGCCGACGTTTGTGCAGATCACCCGCCCCTATCGCGGCTCTCTCATCGCGGGGATACGGCCGACCGCTGATGGCGAGAGGCTGTTTGAGGGCTACGCGTGCGACTATCATAAAGCGGCGCTTGGTAGCTACTCCTACATTGCGCCGCCGATGGTCGGTCGCTACAGGGCGGGCCAGGCATACCTCGCGGCGCAGGGGCGCGTCTTCGTGGTGCTATGTGGTTACGGTGAGGCACAGAACTGGCAGGAGCTTGAGGAGGCCGCCCGGCAGGCAATCTCTGGCTACCGATACGCGCCCTATGGTTCCGGCCTGTATCCATGCCCGCCAGAGCTTGCTGCGCGGGCTGCTGGGGTTAGCGGTTGGGGATTAGGGATTGGGGGTTTGGGGACTGGGAGGCCCTACTCCCAGCCCCTAACCTCCAACCCCCACCTGCTGAAACCTGGGGAAAATCCCCAGGTTTCGAGAAGCGCGGTCGAGGAGTGCTCTCTAGCGTGGCACCTGTCCTCGAGCTTGTCGCCGGGCAGCAGTTGGCTTGCACGTCGCTCCTGTCGGTGTCACGTTCCATAATGTGCGCTATCGCTCGCGAAGCAGTTACGGCCGGCTATGGTCGACCAGATGGTCTAGCCGCTCTGGTTGACCATGGCGCGGCCGCTGCCCGATTCAGATGATCGGCAACTCAGGTGGCCAACGGCGATCCCGAGGAAATGTCGGTTCATGCACAGATCAACCTTCGCCAAATATGAGCTGCACACTCGTATGCACGCGTTGGTAAAATGCACCGAGCACTTCAGGGATTTGTCGGAGCACAGTCAGCAAGGAGTCGCCACCGCGGGTCAGGGTTTCGCGCTCGAATCGTTCAAACACTTGGATGCCCATGCGCAGCGTCAGCTTCAACTCATGCAAGCAGCGTTTGTCCTCCTGCTCCAAGAGTTGGCAGGCGGCACCAAGCGTGGCGGTGGCAGGCTCGCCCAACAGCCCAGCGGCTTCCACGATGCCTTGGAGTCTGGTGAGCAGGTCGTCGGTCAAGCCCATGACGTATTGGGCGCTGTCTGTCTGTTGGAGTGTTACCAACCGAGATTGCATCTCACCCCTGTCCACACGCGGGTTGCATAGGCCAGCCGTGATAACCCACAGCGTCTCCAGATCCGGACCGATCAGGTTCGGGAGGTACTGTGTCATAACGTGGCGATGGATGTCCACGAGCTGAAGCAACAGATACGGTGAATGTGCCGCACCGCTATCGGTCTGGCTACGGATGCGTTGTTCGAGAGCAAAGCTGTTGTGCAGCCCATTTTCCATCTCCACCAGAGTATAGAGGAAGCGTACCCACACCTTGTAGAGATCGGCCAGCGTGACGATGTGCAAACCGGTCGGTCCGACCGCCACGCCCCATGCCGCGCCAAAATCCAGGCGCCGCACCACGCCAATCTCGTACCTGCCTAACATGGCGTCTACTTCGGGGTTCACATGATGATTCACGGTTTGATAGGCCGAAGTAGCGTCCATACCCGCGTAACCACGGATGAGCTTGACGCCACCAGGATGAAGATGCGCAAATTCAGTGACGTCGTAGATCCGCCCGTTGATAATCTGCCAGTAGCCATGCGTCTCGTCATTGTGACATACGACCTCAGAGGTTGAATAGACCTGTGGCTTGTCCATCTGTGGCCCAGTGTACGTGGTGAAAATGTCCTGCAGGAACCGGCCCTCGCCAACCAGTCGGTACAGCGTACGTCCAACCAGCGCTTCGGACTGCGCCTCCCCATCTGCGACGAAGCGACGGATGATCGCCTTCATCGCCTCCATCACGGCATTGGCGAAATCGGTCCGACCGCACACGTAGAAGTACGCTTCCTGTCCGCCGTCTTGCACACTGCGCATCAAGTCCCAAAGATGGCGCGCGTTCTCTTCGCGCAACATCTCATCGCCGATATAACATCGGCTGCCGGGCTCGAAGATAAACTGGCTTTGATCACCATGATCGACGACCCGAGGTGTGACATCGGCGCGCGAGAAGGCTACCCGCACATGTAACCGACCTAGCCCCACGGCCTGCGCCAGCTCGTCCTGGTAGGGAAATTCGTCGGGGGTGCGCGTGCCGATAAACAGCCAGCTCTCCCCGGCCGCCGGCTGCCGCACTCGCTCCTGTATGAAACCGCGGAAAGGCGCCAAACCAGCACCCCCGGCAAACATCACAATCGGAGTGCGGGGATCCGGCGGCAGACCAAAGCGTGGTGGGTGCACGACGCTCAACGCTACTCGCTCGGCCCGTGCAGGATCCTCGGTTGCCGCGTGGCTCAGAAACGTCGAGGCTGTGCCGAGGCGCTCTGCGGCGAGGGACACCGCAGTCTCCTTGGTGGCGTAGCGCAGGTGGCCGACGGTGAGATGCAGATCCGTGGCGCTCGCCGCCTGCGGATTGCTCATGGCCGACGCAATCGAGTACATCCGTGGTAGCTCGGGCAAGACAATGCGCGAGATGTGTTCCCGGGCGCCAGGTGGGGCCTTCCATAACATTTTTGGGTTGAACCCGGCGCCAGCGAGCATTGTGAGCACATCGCACAGTTCCCACTGATCCTCGGCCCGCGCCTCAATAATCCGCTTGAGGTGCTCGCTGTGGGTAAGCCGGTAGAGCGCTTTGGCCACGGGACGATCGACAGGGCGGATGCGCCCAAAACGGAGCAAGGTACGGAGCGGGAGTGTGGCGACACCTCCATCGCCTGATCGCAGGGCAACAGCTTGCCGCCACGGCGCATTCAGGACGATTAACTCATCCCCCTGCGCCCGAAGTGCCCGGAGTGTTTTCTCCACCAGAGTCTGGCTGTTTTCGGGCAGGATTGCGACACGATCGCCCGGCTGGTAGCGAATGCCTCGGTCGCCGACATCGAAAACGACCTGTTTCATAGTGTCGGCACGATTGGCGCCGCGCACCTGCTTGATCTGGGCTTGAAGGCTATAGGGCGGCAGCCCCACAAAGCGCTCATGGCGTGTCGTTTCCAACGATTCGTCAACCTTGTCCCACACGCGCTCTTTCAGGCTGTTGGCCGAGCCGCCCACTGTACTGATACGCCCGGCCTTGAACGCCACGTCCAGGAAGCCATAGGTTTTCAAGCGATGGCGACCCAGCAGACCACTATCGCCGGCGTAGGCCGCAAATGCTGCTTCGAATAAATCCTGTAGCATGGGATCGGCGACCCGCCGGACGAACTGGCGCACCGAGATTTGGGAAAGCGCTTGCAGAAACTGCTCCCAGTGCGGTGGGAACCATGAACGCTGGAAGAGCATCAGTTGCGCGATGTGGGAGTTATACACGGGGCGTTCGAAGAACGCGTCGAGCAAGTGGATCAGGAGTGATCCTAGGCCGCTTGGATCCGGCCCGGTCTCGACCGGGGTTGGTATATCCAGCGTCCCCATCGTCTTACCCCAGAGGACTGGATCAACATAGGTGCGGCTATACGGATTTTGATCGATCTTGGCGAAGGACGTCAACGATTGCTGCACACAGTCATAGATCAGGATCAGCTCGCGCTTGAGCGTGTCTGGATCGTCGCACTGCACGGCTTCTTGCGCCCGCACCGCTGCCTCGACCATAGGCGCGCTCGACATCATCAGCTCGACCATAACTCCAGAGAATACGCGCTCTTCCTGGATATCGAACACCGGCACGAGCAGGCGCAGGTTTTCGACCTGCCGCGGGCCAGCGGGATCGATGAGCTGCCAGTTATACAGGAATGTATCGATATGGGTGCACGCGAGTCCCTTTCTGCCCAGGCGCCGCGAGACCTGCTCCCATGGTTGCCGGAGGCTCGTCGGTACCTGGGCCCGTGGGCGGACGGTGACCCAGTAGTAGGCATGCGCCAGCCGGCCCAGGATACAGGCAGCGCGCAGCAGAAACCGATCAGGCAGATCGGCCGCGTCGGTGCTCAGCGAAGGCAGGGCATCAATGGCCTTATCCAACGTGAGGCGGCGGATGTGCTCGGGCAGCTGCTGTGCTAACTCATCCCAGGCGCGGTGCGACGCGGGCAAGTGCAGCAGCGGCGGCTCGCTGGGCAGGAATCCGTACGAAGTCGACAAAAACCCCTGGTTCTCGTGGCCGAGGCGCCGGTTGGTCTCGATTGCGCTCAGCAGGGCGCGGCGAGCAGGAAGCATATCATGAGTGCTCAAAATACTGGCCTCCAGGTTTAATGTATCTCTTGAGGCATTGGAACGAGAGATCCTTCGCTTCGGCTGCCGCCTTCGCTCAGGATGACACAATGCAACTGACTACTGATTTCTGACTTCTGCTATAAGGCGCCAACGATCGCCTGGCAGATCTCGGCGCGTGAGATAGTACCTACGAGCCGATTCTCTTTGAGCACGGGCAGGCGGCGAATCTGCCGATTGACGAGCAGCGTGGCCGCCTTTGCGACATGGTCGTCTGGGTCGACTGTCAGCGGCTCCTGAATAACCAGCGGCATGATCGGTAGATCCGATAGATGGGTACCTTTGCGCAAAAACAGCTCGAAGGCATCATCTAGCGAACCGCCTGCGGCCAGGATCTCGTCGATGTCGGGGAGCGCCGCGCGCAGAATATCTCCTTCCGAGAGCACCCCCAAGAATTCTCTGTCCTTGTCCACCACCATCAGGTCGCTGGCCCCGGAGAGCGCCACCATCTCCACTGCTTGTTGCAACGTAGCGGTCGAGCGGATGCGAACGACGCGCACCGTCATGACACCTTTCACGCGCATGGAGGGCAAGCGGACCGTCGCCTGCCAATCGGACAGCAGCTCATCCAGAACCGGGTACAGCTTCTCCTCCGGTGGGTCCCAGGGTTTGACCAGATAATAGTCGAGGCCAACCTGGTTAATACTGGCAATGGCGGCTTGGGTGTCGGCATAGGCTGTCAACAGCACCCTGCGCGCCTCACCATAGATCTTGCAGGCCTCAGCGAGAAATTCGGTGCCCTCCATCATCGGCATGCGCTGATCAGACATGAGCAAGGCTACCTGCTCATGGCGCGCCATAAGGGCGCTCAGCATCTCCAGAGCGCTTTCGCCGGAGGTGGCCTTGAGCGTTCGATACTTCGAGCCATAACGCGCGCGCAGGTCACGCTCCACTGCGTTCAAGACGTGCGGCTCGTCGTCGACGATGAAGATGACCGGACGTTGAGGCATGAGACATCACTCCTTTCGTTGAAGGTTGATCGGCAGTTTGGCGATAAAACAGGTTCTGCCGGCCTGAGAATCGACGCGCAGATCGCCGCGGTGCTTATCCACGATGATGTTATAGCTGATGTACAACCCTAGCCCGGTGCCCTGACCGACTGGCTTGGTCGTAAAGAACGGGTCGAAAATCTTAGGTTGAATCTCGGCGGGAATACCCGGCCCAGTGTCTTCGATTTCGACCACGACGTGATCTAATTCCTGGCGGGTGCGCAGGGTCAACTGGCCGTGGCTCTGCATGGCGTCGATCGCGTTGTCGATGATATTGGTCCAGGCCTGGTTGAGCTCGCTGCCATAGCCCTGGATGCGCGGCAGTGCTTCCGCATACTGACGCTGCACCACGACTTCCCTTCGCAATTTGCCGCGCAGCAGAACCAGCGTGTTGTCGAGCCCTTCATGAACATCCACGCGCTGGACAGGCGCCTGATCCAGGTAGGCATACGACTGCATCGCCTTGACAATCTCGGCGATGCGCCGGGCGCCCTCGCCGATTTCGGTGAGCAGAAGATAGACCTGGTAGGCGCTGCTCAACCACGCGAGGACAGTTTCTATATGACGAGCGGGAAAGGTTGTAGTCAGAGCTGTTACTTGAGCGGGCGTATATCTAAGGCTCGCCAGCGTTGGCGCCAGCGCCCACGCTTCCTGAATCCCCAGGTCTTCCAAAGCACTCTCCAAGGCGTATTCCAAATCGCTTTGCGCCAGCGCGTCGATCGCGACAAGCTCTTTGGCGCGTTTCCGCACCTGCTGCTCGAGCGACGCAAGCGCTATGTGTTGATCGGATGTCAGGTTAAGCGCGTAGAGCTGGAGCTGGGCGCGCTGGAGCTGCGCAAACACGTCCAGCAGCTGATCGGCGCCTCGGCGCACGGCTGCGGATGGATTGTTGAGCTCGTGGGCCACGCCGGCCGCGAGTGTGCCCAGCTGCGCGAGTTTCTCGCTCTGGCGCAGGACTGCCTCGGTGGAACGCCAGCGGGAGATCACCGTCTTGAACATGGCCTGGGCGACCGAAACGTGGGACGCCAGCAGCGCCTGGAATTGTGCTTGGTCGATAGCGAGCAAAACACAGGGGGTGCGAGCGCGCGCGCTCGCCATCCGGGGGTTCTTTTCGATGAGCGCCATCTCGCCCAACACATGGCCGGGTCGACCCACGTCGATTAACACGGTGCGGGCACCCGAAATCTTGAAAACTTCGATTTCGCCCACTTGAACAATGTAGGCACGATCGCCTTCACTACCTTCGGCAAACAGCTCCGCACCGGAGGGCAGACGCACTTCTTCGATGACCTGGCTCAATGCCTTGAGATCCTGATCCGCCAGATTGGCAAAGAGAGATACGCTTTTCAGGAATGCAAGCAGGCTGTCTTCTGGTTCTGCAAACCGCCTACTACTCACACTCATGCCTCCCTCTCGGCTACTACCGCCTTAGGACTTACGCAGTTGATGCCATCAGCCTGCGCCAGCCCCTCGTCACGCTCGGGAACTGCAGCGAACGCAGGCAAAAACATGACATTGAGATGCCGAACAAAGTAACTACGCAACTCCTAATCCATTTTCGCCAAACCTCGCCAAAAGATCATTGACACATACCTGGACACCCCCTGTTACAGATCGTGTAAATCTTGAGGGGGGTACGGAGCGGTGTGTCCGTGGCTGCTTGATGAGATGTCCGAGACCGCGCGAGGTGGTGAGGCTGCCCCGTTTAGCTCATCAACAAGCAGTATCGTTAACGTAGCGCACCAGAATGCTTCTCAGCAAACGTCGAGGGCGTAGGCAATCGCCTGTTCAATTGGCATCGCCCATCCTTCGGCCCATGCTTGTTTAAAGGCAGCTTCGCCAAGCTGAGCTTGTGTGGCTGCAATGTTGCGTTGATCGATCGCGTGCTCATCAGGATCGTATGGGGCATCGATGAGTTTGCACAGTGCCGTTGCTGCGCCAAACAGCTGCACAGCACGGGTCGCCTGCCCCTGGCTGCAGGCGATCCCCCCAATCCCATCAGCGCAGCGGCGATCCGTCGTTTGTAGCCAAGTTGCCGTGCCAGCGCCAGACCTTCCATGAGGTACCTCGTCGCCTCGCCAGCGTTGCCCTGCTGTTGGGCCACGTACCCGAGCTTGACCTGTGCGTCCACCACGGGTAACGGATTGTTTGGCTGCGCTTGGAAGAACACCAGAACCTTGTGGAAGAGCGAAGAGGCGGCGGTGAGGTTGCCGGTCACCAGGGCATGCGCGCCCCGTCCGTAATATGCCCACGCAAGAGCCTCCGCCTTGCCATACCGGTAGGGTGTCCGCAAATCGACCAGCAGGTCGTCCGCCCCTTCGATGGTTCGCTGAGCCTCCTCAAAGCAGGCGCCGGCGGTCGCATAATCGCCTTCCCCAAGGTTGATCCACCCAGAAATGAAGGCTGCTTGGAAAAGCCGACCGGGATCGCCCAATCTCTGCGCGAGGGTGCGCTGCTGTTCGAAAGCAGTGCGCGCCGCTGAATAGTCATGTTGCAAGTGTGCTAATACTGCAAGTGACAAGAAGGCATCGGCACGCAGTTGGGTCGAAGCGGCGGCGGGCAACGCCAGGAGGGCTTGGAGCCAGCGCCGTCCTTCACTTGGGCGCTCTCCCCAGAACCAGAAATCAACAATCAGCCGCAACCCAGGCTCGACCTCGCCTGTCTCCAGCGCCCACTCTATCGCGGCCCGCCGGTCTCCCAGCTCCCGCTCGATCTCCTCAAACCAGTCTGGATCACGCTGGCCGCCATATGAAGAACGTTCCACGAGTGCGACATAGTAGGCGGCATGCTGGCGGCGGACCACTGCCGCCTCACCGCTTGTCTCCAGCTGCACCAGCGCGTACTCGCGGATGGTCTCGAGCATGTTGAAGCGCAGCGTGCCACTCTCCTCGGCCTGCTGCACGAGGCTCTGGTCGAGTAGCGCCGCCAATCCGTCCAGCACCGTCATCGCTAGGTCTCCGGTCGCGTTGCAGACCTCCTCCGCGGCCTCCAGCGTCCATCCGCCCACAAATACCGCCTGCCGCCGGAACAAGGTCTGCTCGCCTCTCTCCAAGAGGTGATAACTCCAGTCGATCGTGCTGCGCAAGGTTTGCTGGCGGGCCGGCGCGTCGCGCGCGCCACCAGTCAGCAGCTTCAATGCCTGATTCAGGCGCGCCAGCAGCGCCTGAGGCGGGAGCAGCTTGATGCGCGCCGCCGCCAACTCGATCGCGAGTGGCAGCCCATCCAGTCGGTGGCAGATCTCGGTCACGGCGGGTGCCGTCTCGTTGGTGACGGCAAAGTCGAGTTTGATCGCCTGGGCGCGCGCGATGAACAAGCGCACGGCCTCGTACTGGGTCAGGCGTTCGAGCGGCGGCTGGTGCGCGCGGTCGGGGAGGCTGAGCGGCGGCACGGCGAACTCGTGTTCGCCGGACAGATGCAGCAGTGCCCGGCTGGTGACTAGCACTTTGCAGTGGGGTGCGGCAGCCAGCAGCGCGCTGAGGTTCGGCGCAGCCGCCACGATTTGCTCGAAGTTGTCCAGCAGCAGCAGCAGCAGCTTCTC
>WNGB01021344.1_pt1 | contig 11074 bp, 12 predicted proteins | sample 5400681 | NCBI WGS metagenome assembly WNGB01 (sample SAMN13153367, study PRJNA577476) | soil metagenome | isolation source: 115 cm soil or saprolite under grassland replicate 2 | place: USA:California | collected 2016-06-15 | reverse complement strand
ATAAAACTGGTAGCGTCTTGATGTCCCTGCATTGAGATCGCGGCTAATTGCAAGCCGGCAATCCAGCCTTCGGTGCGGGCTTCCAGTGCGGCGATGTCATCTGTCGAGAGGCTGAGTCCCATCATCTGGTTGAGAAAATTGGCGGCTTCGGAGAGCTTGAAACGCAGGTCAGCGGCGCGCAGCTCAGTCAATTGATTCCGAACACGTAAACGAGCTAGAGGTAGCTGTGGATCCTCACGGGTAACAATGATCAGGTGCATCTGCGGGGGTTGGTGCTCGAGTAGAAAGGTGAGGGCATCATCAACTGGTTTGGCATCGATAACATGGTAGTCGTCCAAGACGACAATGAAATGTTCCTGGAGGGTAGTAATCTCATTGAGCAGAGCTGTTAGAATCGATACAGCTGACGGTGGCTGAGGCTGCGAAGCGTGGATCGCCTTCAAAATCCCTACCCCAATATTCGCCGAGATCGTCTGCAAAGCAGCGATGAGGTAAGTCAGAAAGCGTGGGAGATCGTTATCCCCTTCATCCAGGGACAGCCAGGCCACTGGTCGCTCGTAACTTGCAACCCATTCGCTGACGAGCGTGGTTTTCCCAAAGCCGGCGGGTGCAGAGATGAGGGTCAATTTGCGGGACAGCCCATCGTTAAGTTGGTTGATCAGGTGGAGACGGGGGATGAGTTTGGGTCGAGGTGGGGGGATGTAAAGTTTAGTGGCTAAAATTGGCGCAGACATATATCCATTATAAGGCGCACATTCCAAAATTCTAAAAACAGCAAAATCTAACTATGGGCTTAGTTGATGACATCAAGATAACAGCCTATATTTGGCATTCTTCGCTTTTTTTACAACGTAATTTGACATTGTCACACTTGTGCCGAAAAGTGGCACCGAGACCCTAAGTAATCAATTATTGCCGTTTATGCCCACAATTATCGGATTTTTCTCATTGTGGGACAAGCCGCCCAGCTTATCCCCGTTTGACTCTCATGCGATCTGCTTTGTCTTGGTTGCCTGAGAAAATCACATTAGCTAAGGAGAAACTTTCCGACCAAACAAACCTTGCGATTAGTTCGACCGAGTTTTGCCAATGTACATTTGATGAATGCGATATTGGCGCAACTTTGCGCGGTGGCTGTAGTCATAATGCGATGATACCACTCTCTGATGCCAATAGAGCTAGGGTTATGATCTCAGATCTAGTACATGCGCTGGATTCTTTGTAATCACCCAACAGCAATCATCAGCTCATCCACCCGCGACTATGCCGAGCCGCGCACAACCACCTCTGCAACTAGGGAAACTGGTTCCAGAACAGGTCCCCCCTGAAGGACAGAAACCACGCTGGCAATCAGACGCTCGGTCAGATCGCGTGATGTAAAGCCGATAGTAGTGAGCGGAGGAATACTTAGCTCCGCGATCGCACTGTTATCGTGACCCATGACACTAACAACTTCCGGCACGGCAATGTTAAGATCGGAGAGTTCTGCGAGTGCGGCAAAGGTGACATCATCGTTAAATGCACAGAGGGAGAACGGTGGCGGTGATGCAATGCTGGTCCTGCTCCATCCACGCTCCTCACTCCAACATTAGCGCTGTTCGTCGATGACACTCCGCTGCGTCACCTCCCGCGCAATCTGAAGTAGCTCGTTCAGTAACGGCATCTGCTTTTCATCCTTCCATACCACCGCCACCTGGGCGGTCATCGGTGGATCGACCAGTTGACGGTAGGCGACTTCATCCGGCCGAACGCTGCTCAGGCTTCTCGCGACCAGCGTCACCCCAAGCCCCGCAGCCACGAGGCCGAGCACCGCCGACTCATTTGCCGCCTCCTGGGCAATAGTGGGACTGAAGCCAGCCATGTGGCAGAGCGCGATGAACTCATCGAACGACTGGCGTTTCGCGCTGCGCGCATACATCACGAACGGCTCGTCAGCCAGTTCGTGGAGTGCAATCGTCGCCCGCTGAGCTAGCGGATGGCTTTTGGGGAGTGCAACTGCCACTGGTTCTTGATAGATCGTTTCATACGCCAATCCTGGCACCGTCGCGCCGGCGGACAACACGATGCCGACGTCAAGCTCTTCGCTGAGGATCTGATGCTCCAGTGTGGGCGAGACCAGTTCGTGCAGCACCACCTCGACCTGCGGGAAGCGTTCCCGGAACTGGCGCACGATCGGCGGCATGACGCTGTATAAGGTGGTGCTGGCGTAGCCAATATGCAGCTTCCCGCCTTCGCCGCGCGCGATTCGCTGCGCCACTTCCACGCCGCGCTCGATCCGGCCAAGCCCGGCCCGCACGTCGGCCAGGAGTGCCTCACCTGCCGGCGTGAGTGCCACCGAGCGCGTGGTGCGCTTGAAGAGTTCGACGCCCAACTCATTCTCCAGTTGCTTGATCTGATAGCTCAGTGGTTGCTGGGCAATGTGGAGTTGCTCAGCTGCTCTTCCAAAGTGTAAGGTGTCCCCGACCATCAGAAAATAGCGAAGCTGTCGAAGTTCCATAGTTACCTCCATTATTTGTTTCATCTTTCGAAATCATTATACATCGATTGTATGATAATGTGTATTGATTTTGTGTTGGACTTTTGATAATGGTCTGAGTAGAATGATTGCGTAATGAAACGTGCGCCATTGAGCGCATTGGTATTGGTACAGAAAGGAAATAAAATGATTTCAACAACCACTAAGAAAGTCACTTTGGTTACCGGGGCGTCCGCGCAATCACACGACAAACCGAAAGCACTAATCGTAATCTCCTCGGGCAAAGTCTTACCGCTCTCCGAACCCAGCGGCCACCCTGGCATATCGACCGGGTTCTTCCTCGTCGAAATGGCGAAGGTGTTGCAGGAATTCGGCAACGAGTACGATTTCGTCTTCGCCACCCCTGACTGTTCGGTTCGACGTCAATACGTTCCGGCAGAGGCGCCCTGAACTGCTCACCCGTCGCCAAGGTGAGCTGCAGACCGCCTACAAGCTCCTCGGCAAGATCCCGGTCTCGGAGTCGCTTCCCAACACCGACAAGGAAGCCAAGCTGGTACGCGACGACATCGTCAAGGCCTTCGAGGCGCTGCCGGAGCACACCTACTACTCGGTGCGGGAACTGGTGGAGAGGAACCGCAATCCCCAAGATCCGCTCAAGCTCCGCGATTTCGCGTTCGTCCACATGCCTGGCGGGCATGCCCCAATGGTTGACTTCGTCGATAACCCCTATATGGGTGAGCTGCTCAACACGCTGCACGAGGAAGGCGTGCTGATCTCGCTCATCTGCCATGCCCCCGTCGCGATGGTATCCGCGAAGTACCGTGTCTCCGCCAACGGAGAGATCTCCGCCAGTAGCGACCACAACTTCAAGGGCGCCCGGTTGACCACCGTGCCCAAGCACGGGGAACTGATCGCGCTGACGATGGCATACCCGAAGGTTCCCGGCCAGAAAACCCGGCTGACGTACTACGTCGACGAGGCCCTGAAGGACGCGGGTTATCAAGTCGAGAGCACGATCAATCCGAGCGTGGTGCAGGTGGTCTTCGATGAGAAGGCGAATCTGCTGACCGGCAACGGTCCGCAGGCGATCGACGAGCAGGCCGCAAAACTGCGGGAGATCCTCGACGGCGCACGGCAGCAGGCAACCGCGTCAGCAGGCAACTCACCGAGACACCAGAGCCGAGTCGCGTTCTGACTGTTGCGAAGACCGGCTAAGAATAGAAACGAGCATTTATGAGTGCATCCGCGCAGGACATCCGTGCGCAAGGTGCCAAAGTGGTGGCGCTTGATCTGACCGATGAGAACATTTTGGAGGCAGCGATAGCCAACTACTGTAACTTCTCATCAAGGAGACAGAAATGAATAAGAAAACTGTATTAATTACAGGTGCATCTTCAGGGATTGGTAAGGAAACTGCCAAGATCCTAATCACGAAGGGTTACACGGTGTATGGCGGAGCCCGACGCATTGAGAAAATGAAAGATCTTGAAAAACTGGGAGCACATCTTGTGAAATTGGATGTGACCGACGAAACGTCAATGGTGTCGGGAGTTAATTCCATCCTTGCAAAAGAAGGTTCCATAGACATCCTGGTTAATAATGCAGGTTATGGCTCGCATGGTGCTATTGAGAATGTACCGATTGATGAAGCCCGCAGGCAATTTGAAGTGAATATTTTTGGGCTTGCCCGCTTGACCCAGTTGGTTTTGCCCAAAATGCGGCAGAACAGATATGGAAAAATCGTCAATATCTCAACGGTAGGTGGGAAAATTCATACTGCTTTCGGCGGCTGGTACCATGCCTCCAAGTTCGCTTTGGAAGGCTTATCCAATTGTCTGCGACTTGAAACAGAGCCTTTCGGGATTGATGTCATCATTATTGAGCCGGGTGGAATTGCAACTGAGTGGGGCATGATAGCAGCAGATAATCTCAAGAAGACATCCGGTAATGGCGCATATGCCGAAGCTGCAAATAAAACGGCTGATGGAATGATGAGAACGTATGCGTCAAACCAGCTTTCTAAGCCAACGGTTGTTGCAGAAACGATCTTAAAAGCCATCACGGCTCGCAGACCGAAAACCAGATATGCCACCGGGTATATGGCCGGCACAGTGCTTTTCTTGCGAAGAATTCTGGACGATCGCCTATTTGACAGGCTCATCACATCAATGGGCGGCAGTTAAATACATTAGCGATCACCTCTTTGATATGGCGCTGATGTCCACAATACGCTAGAGGCATAAGGGGAAAAAAGCAAGATTGGGAAACAGCGAGGAATATTATGTCGAATGAAAACTGGACAACTGACAATATCCCCAATTTGAGTGGCAAAGTCATCATCGTCACCGGCGCAAACAGCGGCATTGGTTTTGAAACCGCTAAAGAGCTTGCCCGCAAGGGCGCTCATACCATTCTGGCTTGCCGCAGTATGGAGAAAGGCAATGATGCCGCACAGCATATCCGGGCAGAAATCCCGAATGCCCGCCTTGAACCGATGGTGCTTAATTTAAGCAGCCTGAAATCAGTACGTGCTTTTGCAGAAAGCTTCAAGGCAGCGCATGACCGCCTGAACGTGCTAGTCAATAACGCCGGGATCATGTGGGTGCCTTATGGAAAAACCGAAGATGGCTTTGAAAGACATTTCGGCACCAACCACCTCGGTCACTTTGCATTGACTGGCCTGCTCCTTGATGTACTGCTCAAAACCTCTGGCTCCCGAGTAGTCACTGTCAGCAGCGGTGGGCATCGCTCAGGCAATATGGATTTTGATAATCTGATGTATGAGGGTGGGGTCGGCTATGTGCGCCATCAAGCCTATGGTCGTTCCAAGTTAGCAAATTTACTTTTCACCTTTGAACTTCAACGACACTTTGACGCCGTGCATGCGAACGCCATTGCCACTGCAGCCCATCCGGGCGGTTCAGACACCAATCTTGGCCGGTACGTTGAAGATCGCTGGTGGTTCAGATTGCTGCGTCCGCTAACGGCGCCAATAACCCAGAGTGCAGCCAAGGGTGCTTTGCCAACCCTGCGCGCCGCTACCGACCCTGGCGCCAAGGGTGGTGATTATTTTGGTCCGGGTGGCTTTATGGAAGCGCGCGGCTATCCTAATAAGGTTGAGTGCAGCAAAACAGCCAGAGATGTTAACCTGGCTAAACGTCTCTGGAAGGTATCGGAAGAGCTGACGGGCATCCATTACGCCCAGTCTTTTTATGCCTGATGGTTGAGTGTGTACCAAGGCGGAGATAGAAGGACATCCAGCGCAGATCATTCTCCGCCATTCTCGGTGAACTGCCCGCGAAGCGTGCGGCCCCGCACACCTGCACCGTGCCGCAGGTGCGGTGTGTCTGGTGATGTGAGAGGGAGCGGTTAGCCGCCGCTCCCTACTCGATTTGAAACTTGTCTTTGGAGAACTCTACCTAGGGGCAAAACCAGCCTCGCAGTGACTAAATACTGTGTTCCCTTGTGACAACTTAGCGAAGGCGATATTCGGATTTGCTTGGGCGGTGGCTGTAGTCATAAGGTGATGATACCACTATGAAAGTGCACATTGAGTTACCTCAATTTACCGTGCTGGACAGGTTGGCCCCTGATCTGAAATATTAAACTGAATTCACTCTTCAGGCGTCAGCAGGTCGTAGATCGCGCGGATGATTTCATCGAGGTCCGTCAATCACAGTCGAGCCGTTGCGTCGAAGCTTGCGCTTTGCACATTCCACAGGTGAGGCGTCCGAGCGCGTGCTACAGAAGATATGATTTATTCGTAAAGTGCCTTATATCCGGCTTCACCCCGGATCGGCTCAAAATCCGAATCCTGTCTCGACCATTCCGTTAAACCAGGATTTAATTTTAGAGCCTCCCGAAGCTCGTTGATAGCTGTTTGCTTATCTCCTAGAAGGGAAAGACTACAAGCATTGTTGTATCGGATTATGCCTTGCCAATCAGGACTATCGTCCAGGCTGGTAAGTTCTCTGGTCATTTCCTGGTACATCTCAGCCGCACGAGCCGGATTTCCTCTTTTGATATGCCATTCGGATAGGTGGATAATTGGATGGGTGTAAATGTTCCCGACTATTTCCCTCCACAAGGGTCTACCTTGCTCCCAAGGGTAGAAATCGTCCCGCTGCAGGTCATCTTCACTTATCGACGCTATTGCTTCTCCCATGCGTTTGAGTCCGGTATCGACAAGGGTATGAACATCCTCCCAGGATTGGTCCTTATATCGAGAATATACTTCATCATTGATTTGATCCTCTATGTGGGTTGGGGTTTTTCCTGCCAGCACAGCAAGTACATCTTCGGCGTGATGCTTTCGCCAGTAGGCATTGTGCGCAATGTTATCCTTGGCTGACCAATTTTCAAAGGTCCCATCTGCCTTGCGTTCTTGGTCCGGTAAGGCAGCAATGAATTCCTTTTCAACCTGATAACCCTTTTGGAGCAATTCGGTAAGTTCACTCTTCATCGTTTGTTCCTTTCCCGTACGCATTTCATGCCACGATAGAGGCCATCCTCAAATAGCATAGAGTAAGTTGGGACGCACAATGGACGAGACTGATAATACCACAAACTAGAACATTCGTTCAGAAACTCTACAGGTCTTGTTAGGGGTAGAGTATGCGGGCTGCTCGATTTGGGTCGTCTGTGGGAAGAAAATGGCAGTTAAGTTCAAATTTGTCGCCAAAACTATCCTTGCGGTTAGCTCAAGGGAGTATTGCGGTTGTCTATTTGGTGAAGGCTAAATTATGGGAAAATGTCAACAGAAAAATGTATGGCTGTTTGTCCATGATATGAGGAAAGAACCTTGCAAATGGGAGCGCAAGGTTCTTTTTTATTTAAGTTGACGTTTGTTCGTATTCGCGTCGGTCGAGGGACCACCCCCGCCTAAGTATATGTATGATTTCTCATTGAAGGAGAAACATTGTGAGAAACCGTTTTTATCTATACCCCTTATTTTTACTGACGTTGTTCCTTTTGTACAACTACCAGGCTGTACTAGGACCGGCAGTAGCGCAGGTCGAAATTTGGAAGCTTCGTAGTAATGCTCTGATTACCACAAAAAGCAATCCCCCAGACGCTTCCGACTCATTCGACGACGACATCTCGGATTTGTGGAATACCAAGATAATCAACGACCAAAATGTTGTGGGTGCAGGTCCGCGGTTTGGTGCAGGCAGCTTTGATGTAACAGATGGGCGTCTGTACTTGCGCCTCAACGAAGATCTCAATTTCGACGGCAAGACATACCAGAACGTGGCTCTATTTGGCTTTAGGGGTTATGTCCCGGCACCAGGTCAGGATGTGATTGCGCGCACGGTCATGCAAGCAAGTCCTGACTTTTTTGGCACTGCGGGAATTGTCTTCGAGCGCGCCAACACGTTCAATGATGATGGCTCTTATGAACCCGGCTCATCCTTCGATATGTTTGGGGCCAGCGTAGTGGGCCCAGAGTCCGATGTCTTGGGCAATTCTGGAGCTATGTGCAGCCTGGCTTTGAACATGTGGCCGTCAGCTAAAGAGATCAGCGACGTGAACATTTATGAGCCACACGAGTATGAGGTTCGTATTCACTGGGTGGGTGAGGAGAAATGGATTGGGATTGTTTCAGTGGATGGGGCAAAGAAATGTCAAATGGAGATTCCTCCCTTTGGTCCGCTAGAGGTCCAAATTTGGAGCGATGGATATCTCCTTAAAACCTCTCCATGGTGGAAATTGGGCATCCCACAAATGGGTTTCCAGACTGGAAACAAGTGGTTTGCCTTTGATTCCGTTGATGTCGTTTCGGAGTAGCCGAAATGTTCAATATTGACTTGGTGAGCTACCCATCGCTGACACCTGTACCGAACCGCAGGTGTGGTGCAACGGATGGGCTTCCGGCTTCCGCGAGAATTGTGACGCTCTTGCGCCATCTTACACTCTCTCCACCGGCGTGACTTCGGGCCACTCCGGCCCTAGTTTCGTTCAAGATATTGATTGCAGAGTTGATATCTCTGTCGTGGATGGTTCCGCAGATGGGACATTGCCACTCGCGGACCGACAAAGGCAGGTCATCCAGAACATGTTCACAACGGTTACAAGTCTTGCTGGAAGGGAAGAAACGATCCACCTTGTGGACGTAGGAGCCATACCATTCACCCTTGTATTCGAGCATCCTTCGAAACGTTCCCCAACCTGTTGTGGCGATTGCTTTTGCGAGCCTGCGGTTCTTGACCATGCCACGCACGTTCAAGTCCTCCATGCCGATCAACCCATAACGACCTATCAATTTTGTGCTCAACTTCTGCAAGAAATCCCTGCGTTGATTGGCGACCATTTCGTACTGGCGAGCAAGCAGAATGCGAGCCTTTTCCCTTCCAGCAGAGCCTTTAACTCTACGGGAGAGCTGGCGGTGCAACCGTTTCAGCTTCTTCTCTGCCTGTTGCAGGTGACGGGGATTGTCGCGTTTCCATCCCTCCGAGGTCGCCAGGAAGGACTTGACGCCCAGATCAATCCCAATTTCTCTGTCTCTGGCCAGTGGATCAATCATCTCAACTTCGCACTGGATCGACACAAAGTATTTCCCAGTCTTGGTTTTCGATAGGATAACATTCTTTGGTCTGCCTTCCAATGGACGATGGAACTTTGTTTTGATCCAACCGACTTTTGGCAAGTAGGTGAAGTTTTCATCGAACTTGAAGCGTTGGGGATAGCGAATGGATTGAGCGTCTCGCTTGCTTTTGAAGCGTGGGAACTTCGCCCGCTTTGCGAAAAAATTTTTGTAGGCGCGCTCCAAATCTTCAATCTTAGCTTGCAACACCTGGCTGTCGGCTTCCTGTAGCCATTTGGTCTCTGCCTGATGTTTCACAGTGGTTGCGCAACGTTGCAATTCGTAATAACCGACCCCTTTACCAGTTTCCTTGTAGGCAGCCTTCCGCAACGCCAACGCCCAATTCCAGATAAAGCGGGCGTGTCCGAACTGGACAGCCAATGCCTGCTCTTGTTCAGCGGTAGGGTAGAGGCGATAGCGGAATGCTTTGCGGATGATCATGTATCTGTGATGGTTGAACGGAGTATATATCAGAACATTTGTTTCATCAAGGAACAACCTAAGGAGGTTGAAACTTGCGGCTACACACGCACGGTACAGGTAAACGAGTGAAGGGCTTACACCAGTGGCGCCCATGGTGTCACTGGTGTAAGCCCTATTTTTTAATTCGTGGGTGGGATGAGATGAGACCGTTTTTACGGAATCAGTCTTGAGCCAAAGAAATCGCTTGAAAACGCGCAGAGACCTACCAGTCGATTACTCATACCTTCTCGAGCAACTGCTGGGCCAGCTGATATGCTGTCGCCCGAAACACATGATTATCACCGCTCGAAACCAGTAGTTTCACGCTCGGCTGATAGTATGCGCCTGACAACACAGTCAGGTAGTGGATCAGTTGCTGTTCAATCGGGGGCGGCATCGTATCGAACCAAATGTACCCAAAGCGCTCATGCGGTGTCACGGCGAGTATTTCAAGATTCGCGTAGCATACCGTCCCCGAGACCCCTTGACACGAAAACTTCGTGCGGACCCCTAAAATGGTATTAAAAAGCTGCACTGCCGCCTGAATTCCGGGATCGAGAATCGTGCTGGAAGGTTGAAATGTGCTATCGTCAGCGAGGATCTGTTGATAAGTTGGCTGAGTGATAATTGCTTTCCAGTGTTTCTTGAAAAAGGCATACGCTTGCTCAGGATCCCCAAGGGTCCGGATCACGGCACTCTCCTGCCATGACATCGATGGGGCAATATTGCGCCGGAATAGATCATCGCGCTGGGCCCAGTCGGTGGCACCATCAAGGCATGCAGTGCGGTAGGCCTCATCCTGCGCGAATTTTTTGCAGAAGTTGCGGATGTATTGCCGATCGCAATCCTCGAAATAGAATGAGCGTACCCAGAGTGGTTCACTCCAGTGCCCAGACTGATCCTGTTCGCTCCACTCGATATCACGTTGGTTTAGGCCGACCTCGGCGCCAGAGTCAAACGTGACGTGAAAGCGGTAGGGTGGGAAGGACAGTTTAGTTTCGATGCCGTACAGGGTCATGGCAGACTTCATCTGTTCGCTGAATAAAAGCAATATTCGCGAAGGTTGAGGCGGTTGCTGTGGTCACAAGATGATGATACCATCCTTCAAATAGTCTGATATTCTTAACTATTTCCGTTAGAAGCTAGAAAAAGAGACTGTGTGTCTGCAGACACGGATTTCCTACTTCTGGGCGTGTCTATAGACAAGCTTTGAAGAAAAGTTGCTGTGTGTAGGTAAACAGGAATCTGGTTTTTCAGATTTGCGGTTAGAACCGCTGTTGGGCTCGTCGGAAAAAAGGACCCTGTGAACGGAGAAGCAAGGTCCTTTTTTAATTTAAGTTGGCCTCTTCTTGTATTCGCGTCGGTCAAGGGACCACCCCTTATTAAGTGCATGTATGATTTTTACTCGAAGGAGAAACATCGTGAAAGAGTCTTTTCTATCAATACCACTCTCTTTTTGACGCTGTTTTGGCTATTCCACCACCAAGCTGACCTCGGCCCGGCAGTAGCGCAGATCCAGATTTGGAAGCTTTACAGCCTCCCAGTGAGAGCAA
>WNGB01014687.1_pt1 | contig 11074 bp, 8 predicted proteins | sample 5400681 | NCBI WGS metagenome assembly WNGB01 (sample SAMN13153367, study PRJNA577476) | soil metagenome | isolation source: 115 cm soil or saprolite under grassland replicate 2 | place: USA:California | collected 2016-06-15 | reverse complement strand
GGCAGGCGGGAGCCGGCGCGACGCCGGCGGAGACGCTGAGGTTCGCCCGCCTGCACCGGATTTCGGGCGTCCTGAACGGTATCGTGATCACTGCGGGAGCGGCGCTCCTCCTGGTCGAGGTGATGCGCCGGCCATGAGACTCTTCGAGCCGCTGGGGCTGGACCATGTGGTGCTGCGCGTGAAGGACCAGGAGGCCTCGTGTCGCTTCTACACCGAGGCGCTGGGCTGCACGGTGGACCACGTCAACGAGCGGGCCTCTCTCGTTCAGCTTCGCTTCGGGGATCAGCTCATCGATCTCTTGCCCGGCGACCGGGGGCCGGACGGGAGCGGGGTGGATCACGTGTGCCTCTCCATCCGGTGCGCCGATCTCGGGGCTGTCCGAGACACACTCGTGCGGAAAGGGCTGCCGGTCGAAGGCGATGTGGTCGAGCGGCGTGGCGCTTTCGGCACCGGACCATCGTGCTCTACCTGCGCGACCCGGACGGCTATCGCATCGAGCTCAAGCCCCGCTGATCACGAGCCACATCAGGGTGCGCAGGAGTTGCTCCGCCGGCACGGCGCCGCCCTGAGTCGCCGCCTGGAGGAGACAGCCCTCGGCGACGCCGAGGATCACGGCCGCCACGGGCCCCGGGTCCAGGTCGGCGCGCCTGAACTGCTTGTCTTCGCGCGCCCGCATCCAGCCCGTGAGGAACAGGCCGGAGAACTCGAGATCGCTCTCGCCATATGCCCCGAAGAGGATCTCCATGGCCCCTTCGAGCTTGAGGTGCGGGGGATCACTTCCCTTGGCGACGCGGGCGAGCTCGCTCACGATGGGCGACCCCCGCTGCTCGAGCGCCGCCGCCGGCGAGGGGACCGGGGCCGTGCGTCGCGGACGTTTTTTCTTCATGGCGTGATTCAAATTCGGACAGCACCCGTTCGAGCGCCGGCTTTGCCGGCGCAAGCTTCCGGATCGCTCGCCTCGGACGGCGGGGCCCCAGCCCCTGCCGCGTCCTGCGGCTCGCATCGCGTCCCGCGGGGCCGCGAGTTTCCTAGTTCCCGCCCACCACGAACTCGAACGACTCGATATGCACCCGGTAGCGCTTCTCGCTCCCGCCGGCGAGCATGCGGATCTCGAAGGGCACGCTCCCGCGGGACGGCACGATGCCGAGGACATAGCCGCGCCCGCGGCTCACCACCCGGCCGTTCTCGTCCAGACCCTCGGCGACCAGCACCACGTGCTGGGCCGGCGAGGTGTTGCTGTTCCGGACCTCGCCCAACACCAGCACGCGCGTGCCGCCGGCCCGCTCGGTGGTGAAGGTCACGCTGAGCCCAGCCGGCGACTGCGGCGTGAAGGTCTGGCCGATGCTGTCCGTCGGCGCGGCTAACACCAGGAGTCCCAGCAGGAGCAGGTGTCGAGTCATTCATACCTCAGGGCTTCGATGGGGTTGAGGCCGGCCGCCTTCCGCGCCGGGTAGAAGCCGAAGAAGATGCCGACCGCCGCCGCGAATCCGAAGGCGAGCACGATGGCCTGGGAGTTGATCAGGGTACGCCACGCGGCGAAGTAGGCGATGGCGTAGGAGCCCACGAGCCCGACGGCGATGCCGATCACGCCGCCGATCAGCGAGAGCGTGACCGCCTCCACCAGGAACTGCGTCAGGATGTCGCGCCCGCGAGCCCCCACCGCCATGCGGAGACCGATCTCCCTCGTCCGCTCGGTCACCGAGACCAGCATGATGTTCATGATGCCGATCCCGCCGACCATCAGCGAGACGGACGCGATGGCGGCCAGCAGCATGGTGAGGACCCGCGAGGACTCCTCCTGGGACTGGAGCACCTCGGACAGGTTGCGCAGCCAGAAGTCGTCGTCCTGATAGAGCTGGAGCCGGTGGCGCTGGCGGAGGAGATCGCGGATCTGCTGCTCGGCGTCCTTCATCGCCCAGGCCTCGCGGACCTTGACGTTGATGGCGCCCACGGAGCGTGCATTGGCCTGGCTCACGCCCATGACCTTCTTCTTGGCCGTCGAGAGCGGGATCAGGATGACATCGTCCTGGTCCTGCCCCCAGGTGGTCTGCCCCTTGCGGTCGAGCACGCCGATCACGGTGAACGGGACCTTCTTGATCCGGATCACCTGCCCCAGGGGCTCGGTATCGCCGAAGAGATTCTTCGCCACCGTCTGCCCGATCAGCGCCACCTTGGTCGCGCCGTCCACGTCTTCCTGGGTGAACGTCTTGCCGAGAACGGCGTCCCAGTCGCGCGCCGTGAAGTACTCCGGCGTCACGCCGTGGACAATCGTGGCCCAGTTGAGGTTTCCGTACACCACCTGGCCGCCGCCCCGCATGGATGGCGCCGCCGCCTCCACGAGCGTGATCTCGCGCTGGATGGCCCAGGCATCATCTTCGGTGATGGTGAGCTGGCTGCCGCTGCCCAGGCGCACGCCGGTCGTGGTGCTGGAGCCGGAGAGGACGACGATCATGTTGGAGCCCAGGCTCGCGATCTGCTCCGCCACGCGCTGCTGGGCGCCGGCGCCCACGGCGACCATGGTGATGACCGCTCCCACGCCGATGACGATGCCCAGCATGGTGAGCGCGCTCCTGAGCTTGTTGACGCGCAGGGCTCTCACCGCGATGCGCGCGCTGGCCCACAGGTTCACGGCTGATCTTCCTCCTCGTCGTCCGCCGACGGCAGCGAGGCGAGCAGGCGTCGGGCATCGGTCGGGTCCGGCACCGCCTCGTCCCTGGTGAGCCGGCCATCGCGGAAGCTCAGGGCGCGCCCCGCGTAGCGCGCGATGTCGGCCTCGTGCGTGACGAGCACGACGGTGATGCCCTCGCGGTTCAGGTCCTGGAAGAGGCCCATGATCTCGACGCTGGTGCGGCTGTCCAGCGCCCCCGTTGGCTCGTCGGCCAGGATCAGGGCGGGATCGTTGATGAGGGCGCGGGCGATGGCGACCCGCTGCTGCTGGCCCCCCGAGAGCTGGGCGGGGTGGTGGTGAAGGCGCTCGGCCAGGCCGACGGCCTCGAGCTTGGCCCGGGCCTTAGGGCGCCGCTCACGGGGGGGCACGGGGCTGTAGAGAAGCGGCAGCTCCACGTTCTCGAGCGCCGTCGTCCGCGCCAGGAGGTTGAAGGTCTGGAACACGAAGCCGATCTTCTCGTTCCGGATGCGGGCGAGCTTGTCAGCTCCGAGATGGGAGACGTCCACGCCGTCGAAGAGATAGCGCCCGGACGTCGGCGTGTCGAGACAGCCGAGCAGATTCATGAAGGTGGACTTGCCCGAGCCTGACGGTCCCATGACCGCGACGAACTCTCCCGCATGGATGGTGACCGAGACCCCGCGCAGCGCATGGACCTTGCGGGTCCCCAGGAGATAGTCCTTGACGATCTCCTCCGTCCCGATGAGGACCTGGGCCATCTCAGAGCCTCAGCCGGGGACCGCCGCCCGTCGGCGCCACCGGCCGGTCAGAGGCGCCCAGCCCGACGATGACCTCCTGCTGCTCCTTGAGCTGGCCGCCCAGCACCTCCGTATAGGCCCCGTCGGTGATCCCGGCCTGGACCGGGACCGGCTTCGGCTTGCCGTCGGCCCCCAGGACCCACACGCGGCCCTGGGGTCCGCTGCTGCGTCCAGGTGGGGATGTTGCCCCGCCGGTGGGCGGCGCACCGCCCCCGGCCGGCCGGGCGGGGCGCTCGCCCTCGGCTCCTGGAGGACGGAAGCGGAGCGCTGCGTTGGGGACGCGCAACACGTCCGCCTTCTGGTCGGTCACGATCCGCACATTGGCGGTCATCCCGGGCAGGAGCCTGAGATCGAGGTTCTGAGCCGACACGACCACGTCGTAGGTGACGACGTTCTGCAGCACCTGCGGAGCCTTCCGGATCTGGACCACAAGGCCGCCGAAGCTCTGACCCGGGAAGGAGTCCACGGTGAAGGTCACGCGCTGGGCCACGCGCACCCGGCTCACGTCGGCCTCGTCCACGTTGGTGTCGACCTGCATCTTGGTGAGGTCCTGGGCGATGGTGAAGAGCGTCGGTGCCTGCAGGCTGGCCGCGACCGTCTGTCCCACGTCCACGTTGCGCGAGACAACGACGCCGTCCACCGGCGCCCGGATGATCGTGTGCTCCAGGTCGAGCTGCGCCTGCCTGAGCGCCGCCGCGTGCTGCTCCACCTGGGCCTGGGCGGCGCGGAGCTGGGCGTCGACGACCTTGAGCTGGGCGTCGGCCGCGCGGACGGCCGAGCTCTGGGCCTGCTCCTGCGCTCGGTTGGCCTCGAGTTGAGCGACGGCGGAGTCATGGGTGGCCTGGGCCGTGTCCTCGTCGGCCTGGGCGATGAATCCCTTCTCGCGCAGGTCGCGCTTGCGGCCGAGGTCCCGGCGGGCGTCCAGGACGGCCACCTGGCTCTTGGCCGTCTGGGCCCGCGCCGCCGCGACGGCGGCCCGTGCGTTCTCCACATCGGCGCGCGTCTTCTCCACCATGGCCTGCTGGTTCAGGACGGCGGCGCGCGAGGATTCGAGCTGGCCCTTGGCCTGATTGACCTTGGCCTCGAAGATGTCGGGGTCGATGCGCGCGATGACCTGGCCCTTCTCCACCTGGGAGTTGAAGTCGGCGAAGAGCTCCTTGATCTGCCCGGAGACCTGGGAGCCGACCTGGACCGTGATGACGGCGTTGAGCGTCCCGGTGGCCGAGATGGCGGCGGTCAGCGGGCCGCGGGTCACCGCGGCGGTGCGGAAGGGCGAGCGGTTACCGACGCTCTGGCTGTACAGGTAGCCGCCCGTGACGATCGCGGCGCTCACTGCGACCACGAGGAGCCAGAGGATACGCCGCTTCACACGTGTCAGACGGGGTCCTCGCCGGCGCTATTCCTACCGGCGACCGAGGGCCCGCTCGAGCTGGGCGATGGCGATCCGGTAGTTGGCCAGCGCCTGGGCCTCGTTGGACTGGGCCTGGGTGAGGGCGAGCTGGGCATCGGTCAGCTCGATGATGGTGCCCACCCCGGCGTCGAACCGCCCCTGGCTCAACCTGAAGTTCTCCTGGGCCGAATCCACGGCCTTCTGGGCGGCGCCGATCTGCTGCTCCGCCGCGATCATGTTGAGGTATGCCTGCTGTACGTCCTGCCAGATCGTCAACTCGGTGTCCCGGACCCGCGCCTGGACGGCGTCGAGGTTGGCCTTGGCCTCCTTGTACTGGGCGATCATGTTGCCGCCGTCGAAGATGGACCAGGTGAGCTGGACGCCGTAGTTGTAGATCTCGTTCATGTCCGCGCGGGCGGCGCCGTAGGTGCCGCTGGCGATGATGTTCGGGAAGAAGTTGCGGAACCTCTGGCGCACGGTGGCCTCGGCCGAGTCGGCCTGCGCCTTGATCTGCAGGTACTCGGGCCGGTGCCTGAGCGCCTCCGCCACCAGGCCGTCGCGCTCCACGGAGTAGGGCTCGTAGGCCAGGATGTCCTTGACCTCGGTGGGCGAGTTCACCGCGATGCCCATGGCGGTGTTGAGAGAGACGCGCGCCAGTGCCAGCGCGTTCTGGGCCTGGATCAGGGTGACCCGCGCATTGGCCACGTCCACCTCGGCGCGCGTCACGAAGAACCGCGGCTGGGTGCCGACTTCGAAGAAGCCCTTCGCGCTCCTGAGGTTCAGCTCGGCCCGGTCCAGCGCGGCGATGTTGACCCCCACCAGCCGCTTGGCCAGGAGGAGCGTGAAGTAGGAGGTCTTCACGTTCACGGCGATGGTCTGCCTCTGCAGCTCCACCGCCTGGCGGAAGGACTCGGCGCTGGACTTGGCGGCGTCGGTGGCCGCCCAGTTCTTGCCGAAGTCGAAGAGGAGCTGGGAGGCCGTCACGGTGGCGGTGGTCGTGACGGAGCGCGAGGTGACCGTCCGATCCTGCGAGGGCGCCGAGCCCGTGACGAAGACGCCCGAGGTGGAGACGCTCGAGGTGGAGGTGACGGTCTGGTTCTGGAAGCCGTTCCACTGGCCGGAGAGCTGGGGCAGGAGCGGAGACAGGGCTTCGTAGACCCGCTGGCGCGCGGCGGCGTAATCGCCGGCGGCAGCCATGATCTTGGGCGCATTGTCGAGCCCGATCTGGACGGCCTCCTCCAGCGACAGCTCCCCCCCGACGATCTGCGGCGGTGTCGGGAAGGACCGGATCCCCGGGGGAGCCTGAAGCGGCTCGGGCGGGGGCATCACGGACGGGGCCGCCGCCTGGGCCCAGCTCCCCGCCGGGAGCGTGGCCAGCCCGAGCAGGAGGGTCGACAGCAGCAAGGGGATCCGGGCCATCATGCGCGATCTCCTTGAAGAGCCATGTCGGCATCGGGGGCCTCGACCCGTCTGGGGAATCGCTCTTCCAGGATCACGTAGAGCGTCGGGATCAGGATGAGCGTCAGCGCCGTGGACACCGCCAGCCCGCCGATCACGGCGCGGGCCAGGGGGGCATTGGCCTCGCTGCCGACATCGATGCCGAGTGCCATGGGGAAGAGGCCGACCAGGGTGGTGAGGCTGGTCATGACGATGGGGCGCAGGCGGGTCCGGCCGGCCCGGATCACCGCCTCGTGGAGGCCCAGCCCGTGCCGTCGCAGCTCGTTCGTGTACTCGACCAGGAGCACGCCGTTCGACACCACGATTCCCACCATCATGATGATCCCCATGAAGGATGTCACGTTGAGCGTCGTATTCGTGAGAAACAGGGCCCAGATGACGCCGATCATGCCCAGCGGCACGGAGAACATGATGACGAACGGGTCGAGCAAGGACCGGAACTGGGAGGCCATGACCATGTAGACGAGGAGGAGGGCCAGGACGGTCGTGAACTTGAGACTGCCGAAAGCCTCGCGCTGCTGCTGGGTCTGGCCGCCGAGCTGGAGCGAGAAGCCGGGCGGTAGCGGCAGGGCCTTGAACCGCTCTTCGAGCTCGTCGCTGATGGAGCCGAGGTCTCGGCCCGTGGGATTGGCCGCGATCTTCACGACGCGCTGCTGGTACTTCCGCTCGATCATCACAGGGCCCGTTCCTTGCGTGATCTGGGCGACGCTGCCGAGAAGAATGAGGCGGCCCCCCTCGCCGGTCACGAACAGCCGGCTCAGATCCTCGGGCGCCGAACGGAAGGGCTCATCGAGCTGGACGACCATGTTGTACTGGTTGCCCGTCCGGGGATCGGTGAAGATCGACGGGTTCACGCTCACATTGCTGTTGAGCGAGAACAGGGCCGCCTGGGCGATGTCGCGCTGGCTGAGACCCGCCGTCGCGGCCTTCTCACGGTCCACCACGATGTCGAACTGCGGGTAGTTCTCCTCACGGCTGATGAACACGTCGGCGATGCCATGGGTCTCCTGGAGCGTCCGCGCCACCTCGCGCGCCACGGCCTGGGCGTCGCGCAGGTCGTAGCCCAGCTGCTCCACCTCGATGGGGGCCTGGGCTCCGAAATTCAGGATCCGGCTCACGATGCCCCCGAACTGGACCTGGTAGGTCGTCCCCGGGAACCGCCCGTCGAACTGGGGCCGGATGGCGGCCACGATTTCCCTGTCATTCCGGTCTCGTCGGTCCGGATTGCTCAGATACACCTGGAGCTGCGCGGCGTGGGGCCCGGTGTTCTGGGAGAAGAGCCCCGAGCGTCCCTGGGGCACACCCACCGTGGACACAATGGAGGTGAACTCCCCCGGCTTGAACGTGGTGCGGACGATCTCTTCCATCGTGGCCACGGTGCGCTCCGTCTCCTCCACACGCGTCCCGACCGGCGCCCGGAGCCGGATGATGAACTGGCTCTCGTCGGACGGCGGGAAGAACTCGGTTCCGATCAGGGGCAGCAGCGCCAGCGCGCTGACGGCCAGCCCCAGGATGCCGCCGATCAGCGTCTTCCTGTGACCCAGGGCCCAGCCGAGGAGCTGCTGGTAGACCTCGTCGAGCTGGCCCAGGACGCCGCCGCTCCACCGAAACACGCGCATGTACAGGGTCCGGCTCGTGGAGGCGGAGGGCCTCTCCGGCGTGAGCCAGTGCAGGCACAGGAGCGGCGTCACCGTCCGGGACACCAAGAAGGACGCGAAGAGCGAGCAGGAGATGGTGAAGGTGAGCGGGATGAAGAGAAGCCTGGCCTGTCCTTCGAGGAATACCGTCGGCATGAAGACCACGATGGTGGTGATGGTGGAGACGAAGATGGGCATGGCGACTTCGCGGGCGGCGTCGAGCACGGCCCGCCGCCGCGGGTTGCCGGGCATGTTGAGGTGCCGGTTGATGTTCTCCAGCTCGACGATGGAGTCGTCCACGAGCCGTCCGACGGCTAGGGCGAGACCGCCCAGCGTGAAGACGTTGAGCGTCTGGCCCAGCGTGAACATGGCGACCAGCGTGAGCAGGAGCGAGAGCGGGATCGCGATGGAGATGATGACGGTCGAGACAAGGGAGCGCAGGAAGATCAGGATGACCAGGAACGCCAAGATGGAGCCGACGGTCGCCTCGTGCCAGAGGCTGTGGATGGACTGGCGGATGTAGCTCGACTGGTCGAAGGTGAGGTTGACGCTGACGCCGGACGGGATGCCGAGGAGGTTGGGCACGGTGCGCTTCACGGCGTCCACCACCTCGACGGTGTTGGCCCCGGGCTGCTTGTTCACGCGCAGGTACACGGCGCGCTCCCCGTTCACGCGCACGATCGACTGCTGCGTCTCCGCCGAGTCCTCCACCCGCCCCAGGTCGCGCACGCGGATCGGCTTGCCGTCGACCCGGCGGACGACGATGTTCTCCATGGGTTCGACGATCGAGAACTGGTTGTTGGTGAAGACGTTGTAGTCGATGCTGCCGAGCTTGACGTCACCCGAGGGCAAGAGAAAGTTCGCGTCGTTGACGGCCCGCGCCACCTCGGTGACCGAGATGCCCTTGGAGTACAGGAGGTCGCGGTTCAGGTTAACCGTGATCTGCCGGATCTTGCCGCCGTCCACATTGGCCGAGGCCACTCCGGCCAGGCGCTCGAGCTGCGGCTCGACGGTATTGTAGGCGAGGTCGTAGAGTTGCTTCTCGTCGAGCCCGCCGCCCGACAATGTCACGAGGCACACCGGGATATTGGAGAGATCGAACTTCAGGATGAAGGGCTGCTGGACGCCCGTCGGCAGGGTGTTCATGATCTGCTGGATGCGCTGGACGACCTCGGTCAGACCGGCATCGAGGTCGGCGCCCCACGCGAAGAAGACCTCGACCACGGACAGGCCCTGGCGGGAGCGCGATTCCACGTAACGCACGTTGGAGACGGCCGAGACCGCCTTCTCGATGGGGTAGGTGACGGTCCGTTCGATGTCCTGGACATTGGCGCCCTTGTAGATGGTACCGATACGAATGGACGGGTAGTTGATGTTGGGGAAGAGATCGATGGGCATGCGCCCGAGAGAGGTGGCCCCGAGGACGACGATGGCGAACGAGGCCATCAGGATGGCGATGCCATTGCGCAAAGCCAGGAGGGTGAGCCACATGGGGCGCTATTGACCGGCGGCGGGGACGGTCCGGACCTTCTGCTTCGGCTTGACGAGGTCCTTGCCCTGGAGGATGACCTGGTCCTGCTCGCTGAGCCCTTTGAGCACCTCGACTCCGCGCGCGTCCGCGGCGCCGAGCTCGACAAGCACGCCCTCGACGACCCCCTCTCTCACCACCATCACGGAGGGCTTGGCTTCGCCGAGACGGAGCGCCTCGGCGGGGATGGTGAGGGCGCGTTGGCGGGTCGCGACCAGCACCTCCACCCGAGCGAACATGCCGGGCTTGAGCCGCGCGGTGGGATTGGGGATGGCCACTTCGATGCCCATGGTCCTCGTTCGCGGGTCCAGGTTGTGGACCACGCGGGCGACGCTACCCGCGAACGTCTCGCCCAGATAGGGGTCGACCATGAGCCGCACGGGGGAGCCGACCTTGACGCGGGCGATGTCCCGCTCGGGCACCTCGATTTGCACCTTGACCGTCTGGATGTCCTGGATGGTCAGGATGCCGACCGAGGCCGTGTTGGTCCCGGCCGACTGGGCGCTCACGGCGGCCCCCGGGTCGAGGTTGCGCTGGGAGACGTAGCCGGCGAAGGGCGCGAGGAGCCGCGTATTGGCCAGGTTGGTCTCGGCGAGGTGAAGCGCGGCGCGGGAGGTCTCGAGCTGAGCCTGGGACAGGCGCACCTGGCTCTCCGTCGTCGCGATCTGCGCGTCGGCGAGGTTTAGCTGGGCCTCGGCAGACTGGACATTGGCGCGTGACGACTCGGCGGTGGTCCGCGCGTTCTCGAAGTCGGTGGCGGAGACGAGGCCGCGCTCGAAGAGGGTCTTCATCCGCTCGGCCTGGCGGGTGTCGTTGGCGGCGACGGCCCGGGCCTTGGTGAGGTTGGCGCGCTGATTCTCCAGGTTGGCCCGTTGCCCGACGAGGCTCGAGCGGGCCATCTCGAGCCCCGCCTGGCCGCTCAGGAGGGTCGCGCGGGACTGCTCAAGGGAGGCCTGCAGCTCCTGGTCGTCGATCTCGGCGAGCACCTGGCCCGCCTCGGCGAAGTCGCCCCGGTCGACGTGGATGCGCCGGATATAGCCGGAGACCTTGGAGAAGATGGCCGCCTGCTGGGCCGGTAGGATGTCGGCGGTGAAGGCCAGCTTGATCTCCATGTTCCGGCGCTCGGGCGCCTGCACGCCCACCAGGACGTCCGGGCGCGCGTGCGTCACCGCCCGGGCCTGCTGGTCCTTGAGCCGGTAGGCGACGAGCACTCCCATCAGGACAAGGAGGCCCAGCAGCGCCAGACGGACGCGATAACGCCTCAGGAGCTGCATTGGGCGCCGGCGTGGGCCGGGGGGAGGGCGGACAGAGTCCGCACGCAGGCGCGCCGGCCACGGGCGGTGGGCCCGCCACGCAGAGCCCTGGGTGATGCGGAACCGGTCGAGGCTGAATGCCCAGTCAACTCCGGATTATTGTATGGGCCCGGGGCATGGAGTCAAGTTTCGGGAAGATATTCGGTCTCCGCCCCAAATACCGTATGTTACGCTTTCCTCGACACGGCGGACAGTGTAGAGGAGATCCCCATGCTGTCGGAGACGCGACCCCCCAAGATCGGCCACTGGTCGGAGCCTGCGCTGCGGGTGCTGCGCGAGCGCTATCTGTCGCGCGAAGGTGGCGCGGTCACCGAGACGCCGGAAG
>WNGB01013341.1_pt1 | contig 11074 bp, 5 predicted proteins | sample 5400681 | NCBI WGS metagenome assembly WNGB01 (sample SAMN13153367, study PRJNA577476) | soil metagenome | isolation source: 115 cm soil or saprolite under grassland replicate 2 | place: USA:California | collected 2016-06-15 | reverse complement strand
CCGACGGCAGGAGCGTGGTGGGAACGTTGTTGGTCGCCCATGTCTCGAGCGGCTGTCCGTTGTTGCTGACGACGTTGCCGAGGCCGGGGTCGCTCGCGTGCGTGACCATGTAGCTGGCGGCATACGGAACCGGCGTCCAGGCAACCGAGATCGGATTGCTGGGAAACGTGAACGGAAAGCCCGAGCCGGGTGTGAGCGTGCTCGGCGTTGCCGTCCAGAACTTGCGGAGCGAGCGCGGTGCCGTCCACGAAGAGGCGTCGCCGGCCTTGTTCGTGGCCCGCACGCGCCACCAATACGTTCCGTTCGGAAGCGTCTTCTTGAGCGTTGCACGCGTGTTGCGGGTCGCGAAGCTTCCTTCGCCGCGCCCGAGGACCGGGGAGTTGAAGTTCTGGTCGGCGGCGACCTGGAACTCGTAGGAGTCCGCGCCGGCAACCGGCGCCCAGGCGAATGCGGGCAGGGCCTCGACCACGGCGCCCGCGCCGGGGTTGAGGGGAACGGGCGCGGTCAATGCGCCCTGCGCAGGCGCCGCGACGGCGAGCGCGGCGGCAGCCAGTGCGGCCAGGACGAGGCGGAAGTGTCGGCGGTCAGAAGCCATCGAAGACGGGTGTTTGAGCCGGCCGCTGACTCGCTTACCTCATCGCCCGCTTGGCCTGGCTTCTAATCCCTCACGTGAGGGGGTTTCTCAGCCGCGGCGCTTCGGAGGGCCCAGTCTTGGGCCTTGCTCGGCCCTCACGGTCTCAAGGCGCTGCATCAGCTCTTCGAGGAAGCGCTCGGTCTGCCTCCGGAGATCATCCGAGACGAAATCGCCCGGCGGAAGCCTTCTTGGTTTCTCAGCGGGCTGCGGTTCGTCTTCGGCCATGCTGCTCCGACCGAGAGATGCCTTGGGCCAGTCCGGCTTGCGGGCACGCGCGTGATTTTTCGCGCTCTTTGCGGGCTAGGCCAGACGGTCAGCGCGACCGCCCGCGCTGCGCGGGCGGCCTTGACGCTGCTGAGCCGCTGCAGGTTGGTGTCGAATTCGGTGACCTGCCCGCTCATCAGAGAAGTGGTCACGACGGCGCGCGAGCTCAGCGACGCCGAGAGGTTGAACGAGCCGTACGGTGTGCGCGCCGTCGCGAGGACGCGTCCGGTTCGCGGAGCGATCTTCACGATGCGGCTGCTGTAGCCGCTCGTGACGAAAGCAAAGCCGCGGCCGGCAAAGGCCACGTGTTGTGGCGCCGCGCCGACTGAAACTGCGAACGATTGCTTGCCCGTCTGGGCGTCGAGAATGTGCACCGAATCGCCGACGCCGGAGGTCACCCAGACGCGGCGGCCGTCGGGGCTGAAGGTCAGGTCGTGGACGACGAATCCGGGCGAGAAGCGTCGCAGCAGGCGAGGTCGGCTCGGACGCGAAAGATCGACGATCGAGATCGTTGAGGCGTGCTCCCCGAGCGCGATCCAGAGCCGATTTCCGCTGGGGCTCACGGCCATGTGGTGGGCGCCCGCGCCCACGAAAACCCGATCGACGATCCTCCGCGCTCCAAGCCCGATCACAACGAGCTCGCCACGCGCATCGTCGGTGACGTAAGCGAGTCGGCTGTGACTGACGGCGACGATGTGCGGAGCCGCGAACCCGCGGAACACCTTGACGATCCGCAGGCTGCGCGCTTCGAGCACCGTCACGGCTCCGGCCCCGGTGCTGACGACCACAACCGTGCGATCGCCTACGGCGAGGTTCTGCGGATCGGCCGGCAGCGACACCCGGCGAAGAACCTTCCCCGAGGAGAGCTCGACCGCGACGAGCATGTTCTGCTGCTCGGCGGTGACGAGCGCGACCGCGGTGCCGCTGGTTTGTGCCGCCGACGCGGAGGACAGGAGCACGAGCGCCGCGGCCAGGATCATCCACTTCATGCCTGTTCTACGAATCGCCGCGGACGAGAGGTCCGCGCGTATTGTCGCGGCGTGTCTTCCGAGCTCCCCGTTCCGCCGCCCGACCTCATCCACCGCGTCGGCAAGATCGACGACCCGGACGTGGTCATGGCTTACGAGGCGATTGGCCGGCGCTGCCGCGAGCGGGTCGAACGCCTCCTACCCAAGGACTGGTCGTGGGAAGGCAAGCGCGTGCTCGACTTCGGGTGCGGGGCAGGCCGAACACTCCGCCATTTCCTGGACGAGGCAAAGCGTGCGGAGTTCCACGGCTGCGACATCGACCGCCCGAGCATTGCCTGGCTCGAGAGCCACTTCTCGCCGCCGCTCCACGTATTCGAGAACGAAGAGACGCCTTCACTGCCACAGCCGGACGAGTTCTTCGACCTCGTCTACGCCTTCTCCGTCTTCACGCACCTGGCCGACCACTGGGCCGGCTGGCTGCTCGAGCTCCACCGCGTGTTGAAGCCGGACGGGCTGCTGCTCGCGACGTTCCTGAACGAGGGTCTCTGGTCCGACTTCGGCCGCGGGGACTGGGAAGAGGATCGCATCGGTATGAACGTGACCAAGAAGTGGAACCCGTGGGAATCCGGCGGGCCGATCGTGTTCCACTCCGAGTGGTGGATACGAGAGCACTGGGGCCGCTTGTTCGAGGTTCTGTTCGTCGAGCGGCACGATCCCGCCGAGGCGCCGCGAGGGCAAGGCGCCACGCTCCTGCGCCGCCGACCGGTGCGGCTCGGCACCGCAGACCTCGAACGATCGAGCGCTGACGTTCGGGAGCTCGCGGCGGCGCGGCACAACGCCGAGCAGCTCCACCAGGAGGCAGGCGAGCTGTTTGCGCAGCTTTCACGGGTGACGGAGTCGCACGAGCAGCTCGACCAGAAGGCAGGCGAGCTGTCTGCGCAGCTTGCACAGGTGACGGAGTCGCACGAGGCGCTCGCGCAGAACCTGGAAGGCTTACGAACCGAGATCGAGCGGCTCCAAGCCGAGCTTTCGGGGATCGTTCGGAGTAGAAGCTGGCGATTCACCGCGCCGCTCCGGGCGGCGATGGCGGTCCTGCGCAGGCGCGGCGCTTGAAGACGACTTTTGTAACGATGTCCGCCGTGTTCCGAGGCTCAGTTCGGGTCCTGCTTCTGTGTGGAATCGCCGGTTTTTCGCTGGCAGCGGCTGCTCGGGTCGCGCCTGCCCAGCCCGCCTCCCAGAAGGGGCGTACGCCCTCGAAGTGCGTGACCGACGGCACCCCCATCCGTGGCGACCGCACGATCTTCTCTGAGCTACGGGCGCTGGGAACGCGAGTCTGGTCGGGAGGCCTGTCGTGGGCAGCGGCCGCTCCGACGCGGCCCGCCGACGCGAGCTCGCCCGACGACCCCGCCTACACCTGGCCGGCCTCGCTCTCCCGCGCTCTCTCCGCCGCGCAGGCAAACAGGATCGAGCCGATCCTCAACGTGAGCGGCTTCCCGTCGTGGGCGAACGGCGGTCGCAGCCAGGTCTGGGCTCCGGAGCGGCCGGAGGACTTCGCCGCCTTCATGGCGGCGGCGGTGCTGAAGTACCCGCAAGTGCGCCGCTGGATCATCATCTCGGAGCCCGGGAGCTTCTACAACTTCCGCCCCCAGGGCGGCAACGGCCGGACGGCGCCGCGCCTCTACGCGCGTCTGCTCGACGCGGCCTACGTGGCCATGCACACCGTGCGACCGGACGTCGTCGTTATCGGCGGCGGCGTGCACCCGTACGGCCTCAACGACCAGCACACGACGGCGCCGGACACGTTCATCGCGAACATGATCCTCCCAGACGGCCGCCGGCCGCGACTCGACCTGTTCGCGATCAATCCGTACACGGAACGGCCGCTTGACCTGGCCCTCCCGAAGCGCCCGCTGCGCGTCGACTTCAACGACCTCGATTGGCTGGCCCGCCGGCTCGACCGCCTCTGGCCGCGGCGCCACCTGCGGATCTTCGTCGACGAGTTCGGCTGGAACACCGAGCACGAGGCGCTCGGCTGGCTTTACTACGTGCCCCGTAAGAAGCAGGCTGCGGACCTGCGCAAGGCGTACGCGCTGGCGGCGAAGTTCGGCCGGGTAGACACGATGTGCTGGTACCAGCTCTACGACGCGCCTCCGGATCGCAACAGCACCCAGTGGCTGAACTGGACGAGCGGCCTGCGAACCTCGAACGGCGTCCGCAAGCCGGGGTGGCGGGAGTTCGCCCGGGTCCCGCGCGGGCCGAGCCGGCTCCGCTGAGGAGGCATTCGTCGTGTGCGGAATCGTCGGGGCGCTGTCATTCGAGGGGAGCGGCTTCGCGGTGACAGCTCCGTATCTCGTGCGCATGCGCGAGACGATGGTCCATCGGGGGCCAGACGGGGACGGGCTCTGGATCTCGGAGGACGGCAGCCTTGGGCTCGGTTTTCGCCGCCTCAAGATCATCGACCTCTCCGACCAGGCCACCCAGCCAATGTCGAACGAAGATGGTTCGCTGCGACTCGTCTACAACGGGGAGATCTACAATCACGCCGAGATCCGGCGCGAGCTCGAGGAGCTCGGCGGCCACGTCTGGAAGACGGATCACTCCGATACAGAAGCGATCCTGCACGCCTTTGAGGAATGGGGCATCGACTGCTTGGATCGCTTCCGCGGGATGTTTGCATTCGCGCTCTGGAACGCGAAGGCGCGTGAGCTCTGGCTCGTCCGCGACAGGATCGGGGTGAAGCCCCTCTACTACAGCGTCCATCACGGCCGCATCGTGTTCGCCTCCGAGATCAAGGCGCTGCTCGAGGATCCGGAACAGGTGCGCCGGGTCGACGAGGAGGCCTTCTACCACTACCTCTCGTTCCTCACGACGCCCGCCCCGCAGACGCTCTTCGCGGGGATCCACAAGCTCGAGCCCAGCAGCTTGCTCCGTATCGGCTCGGACGGAACGATCCGCATGGCTCGATACTGGGACGTCTGGGACCACACGGCTCCTCTGGTCGACACGTCTGAGGAGGAAATCGCCGAGCGGCTTCTCAGCGAGCTGCGTACGTCGGTGAGGCTCCGCAAGGTCAGCGACGTGCCCGTTGGCGTCTTTCTCTCGGGCGGAATCGATTCGAGCACGAACGCCGCACTCTTCTCAGAAGGCGAGAGCTCCCCGATCAAGACCTTCTCGATTGGTTACGAAGAGAACCAGGAGAGCTACCGGAACGAGTTCGACCAAGCGCGCGCCATGGCGAGGCTCGTAGGCGCAAAGCACCACGAGCAGTTGCTCAGTCTTGACCACCTGGTCGAGTTTCTTCCGCGAATGATCCGGCTCCAGGACGAGCCGATTGCCGATCCGGTCTGCGTGCCTGTCTACTACCTCTCGAAGCTCGCTCGCGACAACGGCGTGATCGTCTGCCAGGTGGGCGAGGGCGCAGACGAGCTCTTCTGGGGCTACCCGAGCTGGAAGACGCTGCTGAGGCTGCATCGTTGCGACGATCTCCCGGTCCCCAGTGCGCTGAAGCGGGCGGGCCTCGACGTTCTGCGCCTCATGGGCACGGATCGGCGGCGAGAGTGGGAACTCCTCCGCCGCAGCGCTGCCCAACTGCCAATCTTCTGGAGCGGCGCGGAGGCTTTCACGGAGACACAGAAGCAGCGGCTCCTCTCGCCGCGACTGAGGCGCGCGCTTTCGGGACTCAGCTCGTGGCAGGCGGTCGAGCCGATCCGTAGTCGCTTCGAGGACGCGGCCTGGGAGCGGTCTCACCTGAACTGGATGAGCTACGTCGATCTTAAAATGCGCATACCGGAGCTCCTGCTGATGCGCATTGACAAGATGAGCATGGGAACCAGCCTGGAGGGGCGAGTGCCGTTCCTCGACCACAAATTCGTGGAGTTCGCGATGAGCATTCCCGAGCGCGTCAAGACGAACAACGGCACACTGAAACACATCCTCAAGAAGTCGGTGCGTGGACTGATTCCGGACGAGCTGATCGATCGACCAAAGCAGGGTTTTGCTGTGCCGGTCCGCGAATGGCTCTTTGACGGCCTACACGCAAGGGCGCGGGGCCACCTCGACGAGCTCTGCCGGCAAACGGATCTGCTCGACCGTAGCGAGGTCATGCGGTACGTCGACACGCATCGCGAGCGAGAGACCTGGTGCCTCCTCAACCTCGCGTTGTGGTGGAAGGAGTTCGTCTCGTGAAGCAGGTCCTCATCAGAGGGGGCGAAGCGGTGGTAGAGGACGTCCCTGGACCAGGCGTCAGCCCTCGCGGCCTGCTCGTTCGTGTGGCGTACTCCTGCGTCAGCCCGGGAACGGAGGCGACCAACATCAAGCTCTCGGGTCTGCCGCTCTACCAGCGGGCGCTCAAACAGCCCGAACACGTCAAACGGGTGGTCGAGGTCGCGCGCCAGCAGGGCTTCAAGCGGACATTCGACCGCGTCCGAGGACAGCTCGCAGCCGGCCTTCCAACGGGGTATTCGGCTGCGGGAACGGTCATGGAGGTCGGCGACGAGGTAGCGGCCTTCGCAGTCGGTGAGCGCGTCGCTTGCGCGGGCGCAGGCGTCGCAAACCACGCAGAGGTGATCGACGTCCCCGCCAACCTGGCGGTCAAGGTCCCTGAGGGGTTGGACCTGGAACCGGCCGCGACGGTGACGCTCGGAGCGATCGCCTTGCAAGGAGTTCGCCGTGCGGCACCGACACTTGGCGAAACCGTCGGCGTGATCGGGCTTGGTCTCGTCGGCCAGCTGACGGCACAACTCCTCTCGGCGAATGGTTGCCGGGTGATCGGTGCCGACCTCGATCCGCATCGGGTCGAGGTCGCGCTCGAGAATGGCATGACGTACGGCCTACTACCGGGCGAAGACTTCGTCGAGCGATGCCATAGATTGACCGACAGCTTCGGCGCCGACGCCGTGATCATCGCGGCTTCAACGGAGAGCAACGAAGTCGTGCGGCAGGCGATGCAAGCCTGCCGGAAGAAGGGCCGTGTAGTGCTCGTAGGGGACGTGGGACTTCAGCTTCGGCGCCCGGATCTCTACGAGAAGGAGCTCGATTTCTTGATGTCAACGTCCTACGGTCCGGGTCGCTATGACGACGTCTACGAGCAGCAAGGACATGACTACCCGCTGGCTTACGTCCGGTGGACCGAGAACCGGAACATGCAGGAGTACCTGCGCCTGCTGGCAGAGGGCAAGATCTCGCTCGCGAACCTCGACCAGCGAACCTACGAGATACACGAAGCCCGCGAGGCGTACTCAGGTCTCGACGGTGCGGCGCCGAAACCGCTGCTCGTGCTGCTCTCGTATCCGGAGAGACCAGCGGCCGTCGATCGAACGGTCAGGGTGCGACACGTCACTCCACGCGCCGACCGCATCCGCGTTGCAGTCGTCGGCGCGGGGAGCTTCGCGCAAGGGACGCATATTCCGAACCTGCTCAAGCTGAAGGACAGCTTCGAGATCCATTGCGTGGTGAGCAGGACCGGTGCGAACGCGAACGCAGTAGCCGGAAGAACGGGAGCTTCCTACGCGACGACTGACTACGAGCAGGTCCTGGAGGACGACAACGTCGATCTCATCCTCGTCGCGACTCGGCACAACCTCCACGCAGCGTTGACACTGCAAGCTCTCGAGGCCGGGAAGAACGTGTTTGTCGAGAAGCCGCTCGCGTTGAACCGTGAGGAACTCGACGCTATCCAAGCCTTTTTCGAGTCTCGCGAACAGCCACTCTTGATGACCGGGTTCAACCGACGGTTTTCGCCGCCAGCGAGGCGCATGCGGAGCATCCTTGCGAACCGCGCGACCCCGCTAATGGCTGACTATCGACTTAACGCGGGGTACCTTCCTCCCGACCACTGGGCACGTGGCCCAGAAGGCGGCGGCCGCAACATCGGAGAGGCATGCCACGTCTACGACCTCTTTACTTATCTGGTCGGCGCCGAAGCGACGAGGGTCCACGCGCAAGCGATAGATCGCCCTTCAAAGCAGTGGGCGCGCAACGAGAACTTTGTCGGGACCGTTAGCTACGCCGATGGCTCGGTCTGCACACTCACATACACCGCCCTCGGCCACCGCGCGCACCCGAAGGAGCGGTTAGACGTGTACGCCGATGGCCGAGTTATATCGCTTGATAACTACAGTTCACTCTCCGTCATGGGAGAGCGGCGCGCGCCCCAGGGGCTCCGGCAATGGGGGGGAAAGGGTCACCTGCAGGAGCTGGAGGCGCTCGCAGTGGCCCTGCTCCGCGGCGAGCAGTGGCCGATCTCTCTAGAAGAGCAACTTCGGGCGACACGGATCAGCTTCGATATTGAACGGCAAATCAGCGCAATCGCCGATTGAAGCAGTGCTAAGAGATTTGTAGGTTCGTACGGGCAGGTTCCGCCGGCGACTTCAACCCCCGGGTTTCTGCTCAATCGCAACGGACCGGAACTATCAGAGAGGCGTAAAAGCAACCTTTCCTCCGGCTCTTGAGCAGCTTCGGCACCTTCGGCAACGGGCTGCTGGAGAGAAAGGCGCACAGAATCAGAGGCTCAAGGTATCGGCTGCTGCTCACCGGCGCATGCCACAATTCCCGCCGATGCGGGTCTGCTTCTACGCAGCAGTCAAGGACCGGCGCCTTTTCGAGTTGGTCGAGTTTTACAAGCAGGACATCGACATACTGCGGAAGCTCGGCCACGAGGTCGTGACCGCTAACCGCCCGCGGGACGTCTGGGGTCCGTTTGACTTCTACTGGGTCTGGTGGCAGACCAGTGGCGTGCCCGCACTCGCCGCGGCTGCCCTCCGTCGACGGCCGCGAGTTTTGGTCACTGCTCAGAGCAGTCGAGACCCGACGCCGAGCGGACTGGCGGCGAGAAGCCCGTTGGCCCGGGCCGCCGCTGCGGCATCGATGCGATTGACCGAGCTGACCCTTGCTACCAGCGAGGATACGCGACTTGGCCTGATTGCTACCGCCAGCCGCCCTGTTATTGCGGCACCGCTCGGCGTCGACACGAACGTCTACCGTCCAATGGGTGAGCGCGACGACGCGACGGTTCTAACGATTAGCCATCTCACCAAAACGAACGTCGCGAGGAAGCGGCTACTCGACGTCGTGCGGATTGCCGCCCTGCTCCCGGAGCTGTGTTTCCTAATTGTTGGCGCCGAACTCGACGGTGCGACGCTGGTCCGAGAAGAGATCACCCGTCTCGGGGTTGAAGACCGAGTGAAGCTGTTCGGAGAGGTCAGCCCCGCGGAAAAGCGCCGACTGCTCTCTTGTGCGGCGCTGTATTTGCAGCCGACGCACTACGAGGGGTTTGGCATGGCAATCGCTGAAGCGATGGCTTCGGGGACTCCAGTTGTATCCAATGCAGTGGGCAACGTGCCGGATCTCGTCGGGGACACGGGAGTCGTCGCTCGGGCTGGCGCGTCGGTCGGCGACCTCGCTGAGCACGTCCGCGGACTCACATCAGACAAGCAACGGGAGGCTCGCGGTCAGGCGGCACGTAAACGCGTGGAAGAGCTTTTCTCGCTTGATCGACGTGCGGCCATTGTCGCGGATGTACTGACGAGAATGCGTCGTCCACGCCATGCTGAGCTCCCTCGTCCCGCCGGGCCTTAACCGAGGCCCGCTCGTCGCCGGCGGAGTTAGAATTCTCCATCTGAAGGGGATCTCGAGCCCATCTGCACTCGCCAGGTTAGGCGGCTGGGCGCTGACCAGTGGGTTCGTGGCTGTCATAGCCGTCGCGACGGACGGCGCGTTAGGGATGACTGCCGCAATCGCGCTGGTGGTCTGGGTTTCGCTTCCGCAGCTCTTAAGGCTTCGCCAGGATCCACTTGACGCGCCTGCGCTCTACGTCGCCTCCAGCGTCTTCCTTTTCGGAGTGATGTCGCTTTCGTGGCTGGGCACTCCTTACGACACCCCGCCCGCGGTAGACAGCGCAGATGTCAAGAAAGCGCTTCTGCTGGTCTCGGTTGGTCTGCTGTCCTTCACCGCTGGTGCTCTTACGGCGGGCCCCCCACGCAAAAAGCGCCTTGCAGCGTCGCGCGAACGGTTCCGTTCCATGCGGTTCGTCTTCGGCGTGTTCGTCCTTGGTCTCACGGCCACGATCGTTGGAGTCTTCACCGGAGCAATTGGCTATGCGGCCTCAAATGCGGTGACAAGTACGGAAGGTGTCTCGGCAACCGCAGAGCCGATCATCCTGATCAGCGAGCTTGGACCGTTGGCACTTCTGTGCGCTGCCGTCGTCCACTTGCATCGGCCCGATCAATGTTCATGGCACTCAGTCGCGATGCTAGCCGCGCTCCAGGCAGTTGCTGGCTTAGCGGCTGGCTTTAAGGGTCAGGTCATCCTGCCGGTCACGTATCTCATCCTGGCGTATGCGGGAGCAACACATCGGATTCCGTGGCGGGCGGCGGCGGCGGCGTGTGCAGCCCTGCTCTTCGCGGTCGTCCCGGTCGTCAACGGCCTTCGGAACCACCTCAGGCAAGGCGACAGCATCCCTGTGGCGACCGCCAGCGCCCTGACTAACGTTCAAGGATTACGTCCAGATAACGCGCTCCCGCAGTCAGAGCGGTACCTGGCGCAGCGACTTCGACTTATTGACCAGATCGCCCTGATCGCCCGCGACACACCGAAGATGTATCCGTTCGCGGGCGGCGCCACGTATACGCCCACGGTGCTGTTGCAGGCCGTGCCTCGCGCCGTCTGGTCCGACAAGCCGGTGCTGGATCAGACGACACAGTACGCACATACCTACTGGCAGATCCCAGAAGACCAGCACACGGCCACACCCATGACTCAACTGGGAGACCTCTACCGCAACTTCGACTGGTCCGGCCTAATGGCGGGAGCGCTGGCGCTCGGCTTGTTGCTGGGTGCGTATCAGCGCTTGGCATCCCAACGGGAGACCCTAGGTGCTGAGGTCGTGCACGTGTTCGTGCTCGCCAGTTTCGTTGCGTTTATGAGTGTCGAAACCGAGCTTCCAGTCCTCGTCGGTGCGCTAATGAAGACATTGCCCCTTGCGCTCGTCGTAGCCCTGCTCGTCTTTCCGCTGTCTTTGCAAGGCGCCCGCCGCTGGCTCGTGCGCCACAAGCTCGGCGTTGCCGCCAGCGCAGCGGTCGCTGTTTCTGGCTTAGGACTGGGAGCCTACTATAGGCCGCTAACAACGACGCTCTCGCCTTCCGTGCGTCCGCAACATGTGGTTGAGGCGCTGAGGTCGCATGGAGGGCTGCCAATCCGGCTCATCGACAAG
>WNGB01013340.1_pt1 | contig 11074 bp, 12 predicted proteins | sample 5400681 | NCBI WGS metagenome assembly WNGB01 (sample SAMN13153367, study PRJNA577476) | soil metagenome | isolation source: 115 cm soil or saprolite under grassland replicate 2 | place: USA:California | collected 2016-06-15 | reverse complement strand
GTATGTGCGCCACTTCCTCCTCCTTCTCCTCCATGCGTGGACTCTTACCGTCGTGCCTTGCTCTTCCCCCGACGCCTCACCTCCTTCGGGTGGTGCTCGTCTCTATGCAGTTCTCAAGGTCGAGCCACGGTCTCGGGAAATTGCTCGGAGCGTTCGCTCCCGCCTAATCCCGTCCGGGCTCGTCTATCTCCGCACCTTCGCCTTTCGCCGTTTCTCCCTCCGTGCCTCCGCAGCTTTGGATCGTGCTGCGCGGCCGAACTGAGAGCTCTTGCGATTGGCCTTGGGCCAGGACTCGATGGCCTCGATCACTTCGGCCCGGATGTAGACGGATTTGCGGAACCCTGGCGGACGGTGTGGGCTGATCCCGACCTTCGGCCCCTCGCGTCGGATCCAGCGTGGGGACAGACCGGTGAGGTCGGATATCTCGTGGACCGGAATGAACGGTCGCTCTTCACACATACGCTGCCTCCGATAACCGTGTCTAGGGATTGGTCATCGGTAGGAAGCTCGCTGGGAGATGGTCACCAGCATCAGCTACCGAGGGACTACAGGCGGTCCCTGCCTGACGTTTGGTATAGGGCTCGTCCCGCCCTGGTGGGTCCGCGAACCCACCGATCAGCCAGCTTATGCGGGAAGGTCGGCACTCGCGTCGGCGCAGTGGCCGGATCTTCCATTCTCGGCTGTGGCCTGGTCGCCTGCCGAGACGCTGCAAACCTACACCGACAGCGGGAGCTCGGCAAGGGGGCCTGGCTATCGGCCGCGACGCATACGACGCCAATGGGCCGTAAACACCCGCCGTCAAGCGTCACCAAACGACGCCTGCCGTCATGGTTCTGGGTCGGTCAAATTCGCAGGTCGAGAGCCAGATTCAGGGTCTCACGTGTCGTTTTCTTCGGTGCCCCCGGCAGGAATCGAACCTGCGACACACGGTTTAGGAAACCGTTGCTCTATCCACTGAGCTACGAGGGCGCGGAACCATGCAAACTTAGCGGATGCTCAGCCTGCCAGTTGAATAGCTTACCGAAGGGCATTCGGGCAGTCAGTGGCGCGGGACACGCCGGTCGCGTCATGCAGCCAACCAGGTTGGGATGTTGTCTGGTGCGTATTGCTCGTACCGTCGCCGCAGCCTTTGGGCATTCTGGTTTTGCGAATCGTCGAAGCCCAGAAACTCGAGGGCCCGGCGTCCCAAGAAACCCTCCACGTCCTTGGAGCCCCAGTCGCCGAAGAAGGCCTCGTATTGAGTCAGAAACTGATCCGCTTGTGGATGGAGCGCCTCCATGAACCAGTCCGAGCCAAACATGATCCGCTCCTGGACAGCGGCCGTCTCTGCCGCCGCGAACATCTCGTCCAGCTGCCGTCTGTAGTCGGCCATCAAGCCCTCCTCCGATATCGGATGGTTGCTGACGTACAGGTGATCGAAGTCACCCGCGGCGCGCGCGATCTGGATGGGCCAGTCGTGCCCCGAGGCTGTGGAGCTGGCCGCGTGAACCCCCCCGAAGGCCCGAGATTCAAGTGGAGCCTCGGGAACTCCTTGAGGACGTCGATCCAGCCCCGGGGGGCGGCCAGGTCGGCGACCTGCTCGCTGGCGAAATTGGATCGGTTGCAGTGGGTCGTCACGGGCACGTGATGCTGCTCACACCAGCGGTAGAAGTCGCGCAGCGCCTCGTCGAGGCGTTCACCTACGGGCTTGGGCAGCCGGTTCACGCTCGCGTTGCCTATCGGTCGCCATCCCATGGGCGGGTACAGCTCACTCCCACGAATCCATATGTCTCCACCGCGGTTTGGACGAGCTTCGCGGGTGTCTCGATCTCTCCCACGGTCCGGGCACTGACCTCGTGCATCGGATCGAAAGCAACGAATGGATGTACGCGTGCCTTGCTTCCCTTCGGAAGGTCTCCTCTCATGCTGAGGCGGCTGATCTTCTCCTGCAGCTCCATCTGCTGGCGGCCTGTTGTCTTTGCCACGTCGCCCAGGGCTGCTCCGAGGTCGACGGAGAGCGGGCAGAACAGGTCGACCCGGCCCCGAAGTTCGCGATCAGCAACTGGGTCAGCTCCAGCCGGTACCTGCTGTACAACAGGACCCATTGGATGGCCGCCTCACGAGGCCGAAGTCGAAGGCTCTGGCCTCGACGCCGAGGGCGCCGGCCTCCGAGGAGTAGGCGGCCTGCATGGCTGTGCGTACATCCTCGAGAAGAGGAGCGCTGCGCACCTGGAGTTCCTGCAGCGCCCTCTCGGTGTCCGCCGTCAACTGCTCCCGAGGATCAGGTTCGATCGCCCGAGCCGCGGATTCCGGCCCATAGATCCCTCGGAGGTCGGGACCTCCCAGCAGCGCGTCGAGGCGAGCCTTCTCCGCCTCGTATCCAGGCGCTCGGCCCTGCACGGCCAAGTCGACCAACCGTGCCAGCACGCTCCCCAGATTCGAGTTGTGCAACCCGACGTGCGAGATGAATCCGCGAACCGGCAGGTCGTCACCGTTGAACGTGTGGCAGTGGATGTCCACGACCGGATCACTCACGAGCTCTCCCTCCTCGTCTCGGGTAGTCCATTGCAATCACCCCTACTCCGAACCGCTTGAGAGCGCAAGGCTCGACATGTCTTGTGCTCAGGGAGAGATCTTGACCGGATCGGTCCGATCATCTGCCGTTTGTGTTCACACCCGGCCCCGGGCAGACTGATGGGCGGCCGCTTCCCGATCACGGAGAAGTGACGATGTCGTGAGGTCGGATCGCGGATCTATTTGGGCCAAATGGCCGATACCGAACGAGCAAGTCAAGGTGGAGGGTTGCGCCCATGAAGCGAGAAGGACTCCTGTCAAAGATCCTCACCTATCTTGCGGAGGCACTCGACCGATCCGTCGGGTGGCCCCGCCTGCCGAAGCCACTCGGAATCCTGACCATGGTCGGGTTGCGAGAGCGGCTTCGCGAACGCAACCTCTATGACACGGGCGGACTCGCGGACGAGCCGGGCAGGGCCGGCGAGATGCGCCCATCCGAGGGTGACTACCTGAACGCCCGGACCCTCGATGGGACCTACAACGACCTCGATCATCCCAAGATGGGCAGCGTGGGGAGCCGGTTCGGGCGCAACATCCCACTCGACCGGACCTACCCGGACCCCGAGCCAGCCATCCTCCAGCCGAACCCGCGGGACGTGAGTCGTGAGCTACTGACCCGGGACCGATTCATCCCTGCCACGACACTCAACCTCCTGGCCGGCGCCTGGCTTCAGTTCGAGGTTCACGACTGGTTCAGCCACGGCAAAGACGCCCCCGAGCCCCCCTGGGAGGTGCCGCTTCGCGACGATGACGAGTGGCCGGAGCACCCGATGCGCATCCCGCGCACGCGCCGGGATCCGACCTACTCACCGGATAGTGGGATACCTCCCACGTACGTCACGGCGGACTCGAACTGGTGGGACGCCTCACAGATCTACGGGACCGATCCGAAGTTCGCCGCCGCGCTGCGCTCGGGGGAGGACGGCAAGATTCGGATCGACGAGCATGGGCTGCTCCCGCAGGACCTGGAGAGCCACGTGGACCTCTCGGGTGTTGCGGGCAACTTCTGGGTCGGACTGGGCCTCCTCCACACGGTGTTCTCGCTCGAACACAACGCGATCTGCGACCGGCTGCGGGCCGACTACCGCCATTGGTCGGACGACCAGCTCTACGACCGGGCCCGACTCATCAACGCGGCGCTGATGGCCAAGATCCATACGGTCGAATGGACGCCGGCCATCATCGCCCACCCGACCACTCGCCTGGCGATGAACGCGAACTGGTGGGGGCTGGTCGGTGAACGCATCACGTCCCGGTTCGGACGGATCAGCTCGAACGAGGTGATCAGCGGCATCCCCGGCTCTCCCACCGACCACCACGGCGTTCCCTACTCCCTCACAGAGGAGTTCGTCGCCGTCTACCGCATGCATCCACTGCTGCCCGACGACTTCGTCTTCCGGTCCGTCGCGACGGACGAAGTTCTGGCCGAATTGACGTTCCCCGACATCGGCGCGATGAAGACGCGGGGCCGACTCCAGGAGTTTGGCGTCGACAGTACGTTCTATTCCTTCGGCATCTCGCATCCCGGGGCGATCACCCTTCACAACTTCCCACGATTCCTCCAGCGTTTCGATCGCCCCGACGGGACGGTGATCGATCTCGCCGCGACGGATCTCATGCGGATACGGGAACGAGGAGTCCCGCGGTACAACGAATTCCGACGCTTGTTCCACAAGAAGCCGGTCGAATCCTTCGAGGAGCTGACCGGCGACAGGGAACGTGCCCAGGAGATCCGGCGTGTGTACGACGGCGACCTGGACAGGGTTGACCTGATGATCGGCCTCTACGCCGAGCCGCTCCCTCCCGGGTTCGGCTTCAGCGACACGGCCTTTCGGGTCTTCATCCTCATGGCGTCGCGCCGGCTGAAGAGCGATCGCTTCTTTACTCGAGACTATCGACCGGACGTATACACGCCGGCGGGGTTCGATTGGATCAACCGCAACAGCATGGTGAGCGTGTTGTTGCGCCACTACCCTTCCCTCGAGCCGGCGCTCCGGGGGGTGCAGAACGCCTTCGTCCCCTGGAACCGCGTGCCGGCCAGCATGACATCCTCTCGAGGGGGGACGGAACGCCCGAAAGCCAGACGCGGCCGCACGTCCGAAAGGAGGGCGTAGTGCCGAGACGGGAGGTGGCACGGGTCGCGCTGGCGACGATCCGAATGGTGAATGGGCTGGCTGCTCTCTTCACTCCGAAGAAGATGCTCCGACGCCTCGGCGTCGACCCTGAGACCAACGGTGCGGCGATCTATGCCCTCCGGATGTTCGGCATCCGGACGATCATCCTGGGGGCCGAATTGTTCATCGCCAAGGGCGAACGCCGTGACGAAGCTCTGCGAACCGCGCCTCTGATCCATGCCACAGACGCTGCATCCGCATTCATCACCGTTGTACGCCAGGAACTGCCTCGCCGAGCGGCCGTCGTCGTCACCATCATCTCGTCGATCAACACTTGCCTCGCGTTCCTCGCGCGTGGCCGTGACGAGTCCAGGGAGCTGGCGGGGGCCGAACGCGCCTGATGCCCCCGGTGGCCTCCCTGGGTCTGGGTGGTATCGCGGCGATCGTCGCAGCCGCGTTCTGGGCGCTGCTCGTGGTCTTCCTGATTCTGGTGCTTCGGCGGGTCAACCGCTTGATGGACGCAACCACAGCATCGGTCGAGGCGAACACGGAAAGGTTGGGGAAGCTTCTTGATGAGGCCGCGGCCACGGCGGCATCGGCCCATACCGATCTGGCCGTTCTGGGTCGTGCCCTAGAAAGCGTCCGAGGCATCGCGGGTACTGCTGCCCGCTTTGCCTCCCTCATCGAGCGCGTGGTCTTCTGGCCCCTGGCGCTGTTGCTCGGGATGGCGAGGGCGCTGTCCCGCCTTGCGCGATTCGGTCGGCACATTCTCGCAGCCGTCGCCCCCAGTCACGCCTCGGGATTTCGGCACGACGTGGATGCCGCCGGCGGCAATCCCGTTGAGGACGATTCGGGCGGTAAAGGAGGTGCGATCAGCCCCGAGGGACTCCTCACGTTTCTGGTGATTCGACCGGCGAGCGATCTGTTCCTCTGGCTGTGGAGGTTGGAGCGGCGGCTGGAGTTCCTCTACCGGCCGCAGTTCGACAGGTGGCTGAGGCCGCCGCTGTTCGCGCTCCTCCAAGCATTCCAGAACGGGCTGCGACGCGACGAGCATCTCCACCTCGCCGAGGAGAGGATGCTCCCGGACGAGGAGCACTACACGCGCGCGATCATCGAGGAGCTGTCGAAGTTCACTCGAGAGAACTGGCTCCCGGGTTCCGCCCAGCGGTTCGGCAACACCAAGACGCTGGGGGTCGTGCGGGGCGAATTCATTGTTCTGCCCGACATCCCTGAGCATCTTGCGCACGGTGTGTTCGCGGAGCAGCAGACATACCCCGCGTGGGTTCGCTTCTCGGGGCCGGGGCCGTACGCGCCACCGGACCTCGAGGATCTCGGCCAGTGCTCGGTTGCGATCAAGCTGATGGGTGTCTCGGGCCCCAAGCTCATGGAAGAAGAGCGAGGCACTCAGGACCTTATCCTCGTCTCTCCTGCGAGCTTCGTGACGCCGAACATCCGTGAGAACGCTGAGTTGCAACGGTGGGTGCGGGCCAAGGCCCCGTTGGGCTATTTCTTCAACCCGTTCCGCCCGCACGTGCTGCATGCGCTGATGCAGTTGCTGTATTCGCCGATGCTCGCAAGCTCGCTCGAGGTGCAGTACTACAGCAACGTCCCCTTCCTGTTGGGCGAGGGCCGGGCCGTCCAGTACTCGCTCCGACCTCGCTCGACTGCACGAACCAAGATTCCCGTGCGACCATCGGAGAACTACCTGCGGGAAGCGATGGCCAGAACGCTTCGTACAGCGGACTGGACCTTCGACTTCATGGTGCAAGTGCAGACCGATCCGCATCTCATGCCGATCGAGGACGCCACCGTCAAGTGGCCAGAGCATCTCTCTCCTTATGTCCCGGTGGCGCAGCTGAGGCTTCCCGCGCAGCGCTTCGACTCGGATGCACAGCTCGCGTTTGCCGACGTGCTTCGGTACAACCCGTGGCACAGCCTCCCGGCCCACAAGCCTCTGGGGAACTCAAACCGCGCGCGCAGGCAGATGTACTGGGAGCTCGCGGAGCTGCGCCAGGCCATGAACCGGCTTCAGCACGTCGAGCCGACGGGCAACGAGACGTTCGAGGGGTAGGCGATTCCGGCTCACGAGCCAATGTTGGCCAGGTACCGGAGGGCTCGGAGACCGGGCATGAAGAAGTATCCTCCGCCCCGCACGGATGTGAATTCCGGTATGCCACGCAGCCGGATGCGAAGGGGAACTCCCTGAATGGTGAACGCGCGCTCGGGCTCGGTGGTGCCGCCGACCAGGGGGTCCGGGTCCTCGTAGAGACCGATGAACCTGGGGTCGTTGATCCAGCTGTGCTGGATGAACTCGAACTGCCTGGCGATATTGGCGTTCAGGCACATGAAGTGAAGCCCTCGCTCCTCGTCGAGGTCCTCGTCACTGGCGAGCGCCGCCTGCATGTCGATGCGAGGTCCGTACCCTCGGCCACGCCGGAGAATCCGGTGCCGCTTGCCGACAAGAATGGATTTCCGGGACCCAGGTTCCGGTTCCAGGGAGTCCCGCGGATTGGCCCGTCGAACATGCGAGCCGATCGGACACCGGTACCCGTACTGGTCCGGCCCGTGATATCCGAATTCGTTCGCGTCGGAGAGCCGTTCGTCTTCGGCCTCCGGGGCAAGCGCCAGGGGCGCTCCGCTCGGCCAGCGACCGACCATCTGGGAGGCCAGTCGGGTGCGTGCGACGGGATCGCCGGCTCCGCCCACATGCTTCGCCGCGGCATCGACGTAGCGCCAGAACCGGTGTACGTACTGACGCAATTGCCGCAGGACCAGATAGCTTCCATTTCGCCCGAGGTCATGCGATCCGCTCTGGCTGGAGTGCGCGGGCAGTAGTCCCTTCGGGTCCATCGACGAACGCACGAACGGCCTGGGCGTATAGAGCCCGTATTCGTTCGGGTAGCCGAGGATGAATTCCCCAGCACGCAGGGTATCGGCCCAGGGCCCGGTCTTCGAGAGCCCCTCGATGACCGGTTGCGATATGCCGTCGTGGAACCCGAAGTGCTCGAAGGCGTCGAGCTCGCGCGTTTCGAGTGTCGCCAGGAGGCGCATACCTTCGCCCGACAGACGCGCCACGTGCAGGGCCACCAGGCCCTCCAGCTCTGCGGCAGCAGTGGCATACAGCAGGACCAGGACGTCGACCTGGGGCGCGGTGGGACCTCCCCACACCCAGCCCTCCGGCGCGCTCGTGCCGACGTCCCCCAGGAGCCGGCGCTTGTGCGACGTCACCATCCCTCCGACGAACTCGGGAGAAAACCCCCCCTCCACGAGCGCATCCAGGCCGAGCCTTGCCAAGCCGGAAGCGGTGAACGCGACGTTGACACTCTTTCCTACGGGGCGCTCGCTTGCCGGCGTGATCGAGTCGGCCAGCCATTCCAACGATCGTCTCGCGGCTGCCCCATCCTCGACGGCGACCAGGAGGAAGCTCGCCGCGCGGAGGTTGCCGTAGCCGCGAGCCGCCAATCCCTGGATGTCCTCCAGTTCGAGGTGGGGGGCTGGACCGGTCACAGTCGCCGGAGCCATTCCTGTGCCTGTTTCGACGTCATGTGGCCGTAAAGCCCGGCACGGATGCGCGTGTTGTTCTGGATGTTGGCGGCAGAGAGGCCGGGGTATGCCGAATACCAGATGGGTGTGGGGAGCTGGTGCGTGCGGAGAAAATCCTTGAACGCCTCCGCGTCTCTCGCGCCCTCCAGGATGAGCCACTTCGTCTTCGGGTACCCGAGGCCGTTGCTGCCTACCGCGTTCAGCCCCCGGGCCAGCTTGTCGATGAAATCGTCCATGTAGCTCTCACGGCTTCCGTCGTAGTTGCTGGCGAAGAACATCCGGCGTTTGCCATCGATGAACACCCATCGGGCGAAGTGGATGGTCCCGATGCCGGTGAGACGCCCGTGGCTGTAGACATGGCGCACCCCGTAGCTGACCAGCCCCAGGACCGCCTGAAGCGTCAGGCGCCGAAACCTGGTGGGCTTCACGAAGCCCACCAGGGTGAAGGGATTCATCGCCGCGTGGTCTTCCATCGCAGCCAGCGCGCCGAGGTCGGCGGGGTCCGCCACATCTCGAGTCGGGTCCTCCGTGCGCTCGTGAATGCGAAGCAAGACCACCCAGACGGCCAGCCCAATGAGGACGAGGGGGAGGAGCAAGATGAGGACCAGCGGGAGGAGGATCGCATGGCCCCCCTCCTTCAGTCGCCACCACAGCTCGGGCCGGGACGCCGGCTTGTGTGCCCACCCAAGTGACTCTTCGTTGAATACGAATTCCCTGACGGCCGAGCGGATCTCGATGGGCGATCTTCCGGACCAGTCGTGCCCTGGCCGATCGAGATAGCCTTCGATGGCCCTTCTGAGGCCGGCTTCCTGTCGGATCTGCTTCGCAGATCGTCCGACCCTGTTCATGTACGCCGTCGCCACCGGAATGATGCGATTGCGGAGGAAGGCCAGCCGGGCCTGCCTGGTCAAGCCCTCCGCGGTCGGATAGCCATCGCAGTGGCCGAGGATCTGGTCGAGTGTGGTCGCAACGTTGTCGACCAGCGCATCGAGGAAGGCGGCAACGGGCGAGTCGACGTCACTCAGGAAGATCAACGTCGCGGGGATGGGTGCTCCGGACAGATCCTGGGTTTCGGGGAGAACGAAGAGGCGGGCGAAGTGCAGATTCGCGATCCGGCCGAACGGGAGCGACTCCGGCCGGGGCCCGAGGTCCTCGAGGAGCTGCTGCAGCTTCTCGGTGTGACCTTGGACGACCTGGGCGGCGATGGTCAGCGCGACCTGATGGGGCATCCCGTCGCGGCCCTCACCCTGCGGGGAAGGACACGGCGAAGTTGAACAGCTTCGCTCGTCCCCAGTAGACGATTCCCAGGAAAATCCCCGGGGCGACCTCCCGTATCTCGTCCCGTATCTTTCGAGCAACGAAGGAAGTCTTGGAGTAGTCGAGGACGATGCACTCCTTCTGATCGAGCCAGCTCGGCGCCTTATACACCTTGGCCCGGATCAGCTTCCGGCGGAATGGAGACACCTTGTTCCTGAGCTCGCCTCGCTCCGGGTCGAACACTTTCCCCTGCCAAGCCAGTCGATGAACGATCTTGGAGATGAGGGTAGAGAGGTACCTGCCCCACCGAATGAGAACGGTTCCCCTGCCCTCCCCCTTTGGGATCTCGCCCGCTTCATGTTGACGGAACAACTCATCGAGCTGCTTCCTCGACATGCCAAGCATCGCTTCGACGGTAACGGTCATCGTCACCTCCCGGGGGATCTTCCGGACAAGGCGTCACCCTGGCGTCACCATACCGTGAACTCCCTCGTTGACGCCCCTGGTGCAGTACGCCCAAATTAGGCTAACGAGATATGGTCGGCCTTTCCACCAGCGGTTCGACCAGGAGAGGCACCGCGATCACGAACATGGGCGGCTGGTGCCGACCGCCATGGAATCGTCGCCCGGTCCGGCGCCATGAGACCCAGCCCTGGGTGAGGGCGGTGCCCGTTGAAGTGCTCCGCGTAGTCTCGAAGGACCCGCTCGAGGTGTCGGCGGCCCAGGATGAGTGTCCAGTCCAGGCACTCCGCGCGGACGGAGCCCACCCATCGCTCCGCATGAGCGTTGGCATTCGGAGCCCGGATCGGCGTGCAGAGGATCCTGGTCCCACCTGCTTCGAACACCGCGTCGAAGGGCCTCGTGAACTTGGTGTCGCGGTCCCGGATCAGGAACCGCACGGGGGTCTCCTGGTCATCGAGCGCCGCGGCGACGTTGCGGGCCTGCTGGGCGACCCAGGCCGAATCGGGGTTCCGAGTCACTGGGGTTACGTGCACCCTCCGGGTGCCGAGCTCGAGGAAGACGAGCGCGTACAGCGTCTTCAGCCAGACCGTCTCCACAGTGAAGAAGTCAACCGCGATGATTCCCCTCGCTTGCTGGCGGAGGAACTCCCGCCACGTCGGCCCTCGTCGGGGAGCGGGCCCGAGGCCGTGCGCCCGGAGGATCGTGGCGATGGTTGCCGCCGAGACCCGGATCCCCAGGCCGAGGAGCTCTCCTTGGATCCGCTGGTACCCCCACCTCGGGTTCTCTCTGGCGAGGCGAAGGACCAGACTCCGGGTCCCAGGATCGGTGGCCGGTCAGCCGCGGCGCCGGTGCGGCTTCGTCCACTTCCTGGCCACGAGCCGCCGGTGCCACCGAAGGAGCGTCTCAGGGCAAACGAGGAACGAGCGCCACGCCTTTCGGGGAAGGAACCTGCTCGCTGCCGCGAGGAACGCCTTGTCGGAGCTTCGATCACCGATCGCCACACCAGCCACCAGGAGGCGTGCTCTTCGGAGGCGACGTGCGACACGGCGCTGCGCCTCGCTCGGCGGGCGAGGTGACGGCGAAAACGGCGAGTGGTTCGGCCGCGGCGCGGAATCTCCGGGTGTTCCTCGCTGAAGGTGGCGCGC
>WNGB01019350.1_pt1 | contig 11075 bp, 13 predicted proteins | sample 5400681 | NCBI WGS metagenome assembly WNGB01 (sample SAMN13153367, study PRJNA577476) | soil metagenome | isolation source: 115 cm soil or saprolite under grassland replicate 2 | place: USA:California | collected 2016-06-15 | reverse complement strand
TCCCGCGCTTCCAGCTCTGCCATCAACGAACCCATCATCGGTTCCTTCCGTCACCGCACACTACGTGACGGTCATCCTCTCATGCACCCAGACCAGCAACTTCCCAGCTCAACAGGTCCCTATAGACGAGCTACACCCACGTCGAATCGTTCCCTATCACCTGTGACGGGACGACCTACACGGTGGTCGTGGTGCCTGGGCGGGGCATGTGGACCCCGGCGCTGGTCACCACCAGCAACGCCGTGCTCGTCCCCGTTCAGCTTCGACGTCACTGTGACCAACCTCAACCGAGCCAGGGTGTCCGTGATGCTCCGACGTCGACGGGGAGATGGGGCTGGGATCGGCCGAATCCAACTGCGTGCATTCCGAGAAGCTCCGACGTTGCAGCTTGGAAGGTTAATCCGGGTCGCTACGGCGGGCACCATCTCGCACCAGCCGCCGAAGTTCGCCGGCGCTCGCCGCCAAGTCGGCGGACTGTCACGATGGACGCTGGCAAAGCGGGAGGACATGGTGGAACGCTCGCATGCGTTGTTTCCGACACAGGAACCGCCGCCAGCAGAAACGCGGATCGTGGCGTTTCTGGGCGTGACGACCAGCGCGTCGAGCATCACGCGGATCTTTCCGGCTTGGACGCGAGCCTGTGACCTGAAGCTGCAGCTTCGCTGCGTCGATCTGCCGTTAGGAAGCCCAGCCGGCAGCTACCAAGCGCTGGCCGCCCAGCTACTCGCTGATCCCTTGGTGTTGGGGATGGTCATCACCTCCCACAAGCGGGCGATGTATGAGGCGGTCGCCGACCTGCTGGTGGCTGCCGATCCGTACGCGCGGGCGGGACGGGAGGTGAGCCCGCTGCTGGCGACCGCTCGCGGGCTGGTGGCCGACGCCTGCGACCCGCGGGCGGTGCGCCTGGTGCTGGGCGAGCTGCTGGGGCCACGGCACTGGCAGGACACGGCCGCCGACGCCCTAGTCCTGGGTTCGGGGGGTGCTGGCACCGCGATCGCGCTGACGCTGCTGACGCGCCGCGTGGGCCAGGTGCTGGCGGGAGCGGAGCAGCAGCCTCGCCGACTGGTCCTCACCGACATCTGTGCCCAACGCTCACACGCGGCCCGGGAGTTGCTGCAGCCGTTTGCCGGCACCTCGGAACTGGAGGTGCGCACCGCCGACCGCCAGCAGACAACGCGCTTGCTGGCAACGCTCCCGCCCGGGTCACTGGTGGTCAACGCCACCGGCATGGGCAAAGACACGCCAGGATCGCCCATCGCCCCCGGTGCGGTGTTTCCCGAGGGTGCCCGGATCCTCGACGCCAACTATCGCGGTGCGCGCCCCTTCCTCCGGCAGGCACACGCCCAGGCAGCGTCCAGGTGCCTGGTCGTGCGTGATGGGTGGCGGTACTTCGTGCACGGCTGGACCCAGGCGCTGGCCCCGATAGTCCCCGGCGGCGTGGGCGGTGAGCGCGTGACCCGGTTCGAGGCCATCGCTAACGCAACTCGTCGAGGCAACTAGCCGTGACGTGACGACGTTCCTTGCCGGCCAGGCGGGAGCTGCGGCTGCTCGGTGCGATCGCGACCGATTGTCCTGTCTGGACGGGCGGGCTCGACGACACTGCCGCTCCACCACAGGCTGGCGACCTCGACGCCGTCCAGCGCTCGGCCAGGCTGGTGATGAAGCTCCCGTCGGGCTGGCAGAATCCGAGCGCGGCCAGCTTGGGCAGCAGCACAGGTCCATGCGTCGCCGACCTCGGTTTTGGAGATGGCGACCAGCGTCTGGCGCGCCGGTACGACAGCCCGTCCAGGATGACCGCGGCAACGGCGTCCAGGCGGACCTCCAGCGACAGTGGCGGGGTGCCGCCCTGGCCGGGAGGGCGCGATGGGAGCAGGTGGGCGAGGCGATCGGACAGCCAGGCCAGCACGGCTGCGGGCAGCGAGGAGCGCGGGCCGTATGACACGGGGCCAGACCTCCAGGCAGGCGTAAGAACCTTGCCGATGGTCTGGTCCCCGTCACTGCCAGGACGCACAGGGCATCACGGACACCCTCAATCACCGTGACCAACCTCAGTACCGGTGAGACCTTGCAGGAGCCAGTCAGCTAGGAGCCGGCCAATCGAACCGCGACCACGACCTGCCGCTTCGCCAGCGAGGACTCAGACCCGGCCGGACGGTGGACCAGGGCCGCCAAGGCTTCGACCCGGTCGGCACGAACCCATTCGTGCCGCCTGCGTGGCCTTGCTCCGGCCGTCCTCCGCTGAGTAGCGCCCAGGACACCTCGTCGCAGAAAGTGCAGTCATTTCTGCTCGCTGGCGGCTGGTCCCTCGGCGTCTGTTCCCGCCGGCTGGTAAGTGAGCACCACGACGCCGGTGCTGGTCGTCTTGGTGTCGGTAAGCGTCAGCGTGGCCTTGTCGGGCCGCTCTCGGAAGAAGCGCCGTCCGCTTGCCAGGGCGAGCGGATAGAACATCAGCCGGTAGACGTCGATGAGGTTGTGCTGCATCAGCGTGTCGACGAGGGCACCGCTGCCATAGATGAGCAGGGATTGACCCGGCAGCTGCTTCAGCTTTTGCACTTCTTCGGCGACATCGCCCTTGAGCAGCGTCGAGTTCCACTCCAGCGGCTCTTGCAAGGTCGTCGAGGCGACGAACTTCAGCATGCTGTTCATCTTGTCGGTGAACGGGTCGCCGGATCTCAGCGGCCACGAGGCGACAAACTCCTCCCAGGTCACCCGCCCGAGCAGCAGCGCGTCGCTTGCGAAGAGCAGCTCGGACTGGTACTCGGCGAGCTCGTCGTTCCAGTAGGGACTCGTCCAGCCGCGGTACTTGAAGTCTCCAGCGGGGCCTGGGTCTTCGGTCACACCGTCCAGTGACAGATATTCTGCTGCGACTACCTTTCTCATCGCACGCTCCTTTCGCTGCTGCTGTTCGCGATGCCCGCCGATCGCTTCAGGCCTTCTGACCCGTCGCCCGGTGCCAGCCCCAGCCAGACCAGCTGCCCGGGTGACCATCTCGCGCCTTCGTCCAGAACGTTCGGCGGGGCACGACGAGCTGGCCACCGGGGAGCCGACGAACCGGCGGTTGGCCGTCGCGTTCGACGAGCTCGCCATGGCGATCTGAGCCCAGACGGAGATCGCAGCTTCGCCCTCATGTCGCTCATGAGGCTCCTCGCTGCCAGTGGTGCGGCCTTTGGCCTGCGTGGGCGGGGGCTATGGGGCGACATGTGCCTGCTCGGCTAGAACGGCGCCCGCCAGCGCCCGCCGCCTGCCAGTCATCACCACTAGCAGAAATAGGCCAGCCAGCGCCCAGACCGCCAGTACCGCGACCGGCCCAAGCGCCGCAGCGGGGTCGAAGTAGTCGACGCGCCTGAGCGCATCGGTGGCGGCTCCCGGGGGCAGCGCCGGGCTCAGTTGGCGAAAGCCGCCGGGCAAAAAGGACGCGGCGACCACGCCGCCGTCGGTGGCGTTGCCGAGGATCACCAGCAGCAAGGTGGCCAGCACGATGCCCGGGTCACCCAGCAGCGCGGTAAACGACCTAGTCACCAGCGCGGTCGCCAGTGCCAGCAAGACCAGGATGCCGGCGAGCGCCAGGAACGGCCCGGGCAGCACGCCCAGCAGCGGACCAGCGAGCAGCGCGCTGGCCAGCCCGACCAGCACCGCGAACCCCAGCGCCTGGATGAGCGTGTGCCCAAGCGGCAGGCCCTTGGAGTACAGGTGGCTGGTCTGGCCGAAGATGAACCCGGCCAGGGTGACCCCGAAGATCACGTAGAAGCCGGAGAACCCGCGCGGGTCCTCGGCACTGAGCGGCACCAAGTCGTCGACCTGCAGCCGCGCGCCCTGACCCCGGACGGCGGCGGTGAAGATGCCGGTCACCGCCTGGGTCACCGCCGTCCCTGGGCGCCGGCCACAAGCAGCCGGCCGGCCTGGCCTTGGCCTGGCAGGTAGGCCGCTACGATCTGGCCGTGCTGGACCTGGTGGCGTGCCACGGTGACGTCTGCGGCTGGGCGCAACGCGACCGCGTCCCCGGCCTGTGCCGAGATCGAACGCTGCATCTGGGCCACGACGTCGGGGGGTGCGACGACCCCGATGGGCAGGTTGTGGGGCTGGGGCTTGTGCAGGGCGGTCAGGTAGGTCAGCACGAAGGCCAGCGCGATCAACAGCCCAATGCCCAGCGGCTGCACGAAGGCGGTCACCGGCCCTGGGCCGAGTCCGGGCGAGGGGTCTGGCGCCGCTGGCTGCTGCGCCTGCTGCGTCGGCATGGCACCTCTTCCACGAGAGTGGGTCTACCGCAGCACCCTGGTGCGCTCGAGAGAGTGCTGGGGTCATCCAAACGGCCGGGATGGTGTCTCGTCCAGGCAGGTTACCGGCAGATTATCGGCAGATTGCCTCTCACAAGACGGCACACGGTCATGCGACCAGCGGCCACGCCGATGCCCGCCTGAGCCCCGATCCAGGGAGGACATGGCCACTCCGACGCGCGCCGTCCACCCGGCGAGCGCCGCCACCGCCAGGTCCCGAGCCGCTGACAACTGGTCATCCCTGTCTTTGCGCAACTGTGAGTGTGGTGGAGGCGGTCCGGGAGGATCGCTGGCAGGCTTGGCGTTGGCACCGCGGCATGACTCGTTGTGCAACTGGCACCCCGTGGTGGGTTGCCTTCAGCTCTGAGCTGTCTGCCGGGGTGCCGGCGTCGGCCTGGCCCACCACGCTGGCCTGATCAGCAGTCTGTCCAACCCTCCGGGTTGTGACTCGTCACAGTTCTGCCGCGCGGTGACTCCTCCCAGGCCGACACCGACCACGGCCGCCCCCACACCAGGAGGACCACCGCATGGCCATGCTGGCAGAGTCAGTCGACGGCGTCATCGGCGTCGACACCCACCGCGACACCCTGGCCGCCACCCGCCGCTTCCCAGGAGGATGTCCCGCTCGCCGTTGGATTTCGGTGGGGCCTCCATGACGGATCCTACGGTCAGGCACTGACAGCCGATGGCAGGTCGAGCATCCCGGGCTCCTCGGTAGTGGCACGCTCCAACGCCAGGGCGAGCTGGGGCAGCTCCTGGTAGCCCTTGACGCGGCGGAACTGACCCGCGGCGGCCAGCATCCCCGCGGCGGCCCAGCGCAGCGCCATCTCGCCTGAACTCCAGCGCTTCACCCGGCCGGCGTGGTCGCGGACGATCTGGATCATCGACTCGATGGTTATCTGAAGCCGCGGGCGGTGATGGCCGCTCTGACCAGCACCGATGCATCGTGACAGGTGTGTGCATCGCAGGGGTTATGCCGCTGCCCAAGCCCTCATGAGCACGGCCCGATCGTTACCGAGCCGTTGTGCTTGGACGGGCGGGTCGCGGCTGCTCGGCGTTCCCCGAGCGCGCGGGCGAGCTGCTCGCGGAGCTGCCGGTTCTCGTCTCGCAGCCGACGCAGGTCGGCGTTGGCGGCCTGGAGTCGACGCCGTAGCGAGGCGTCGGTGGCGCGCTGGCGAGTCGGGACCGGCGGCGATGACGGCGCTCGGGCCGACAGTGCCCGCAGACGCTCGAGTTCGGCGCGCAGGTCGGGCTGTGCATAAAGCCAGGAACGAGATACGCCGGCGGTCCGAGCGATGGTCTGGAAGGTGACCGGGGTGCCGGCGGCGGCCAGGTCCCGGAGCGCGTGGATGGCACGCTGTCGGGTGGCCTGGCTGCGCTGATGGGCGGCCTGGATGAGGAAGCGGGTGTTATCAGGACGCATCGGCGGTCTCCTGCGGGCCTGGTTCGTCTTTCTCCAGCGTGGTGATGATCGTGTTGAGGTTGTCGGCGACCTGTCGGTTTATCTCTGCCAGGCGCGTCTGGCCGCGGGCTTGGGCTGCGGCGGTGATCTGCAGCAGCTGCTGGTGCTGCTGGCGATGCTGGGGCAGGAACTCGGCGGTGGTGATGAACATCGGGCAGGTCAGGCAGGCGTTGACCAATGGAACGCAAACCGTCATTGCTTGACACCCCCTGCTTCGCGCGACCGGAGCCGCGGGGCGACCGGCCCCGCTTGCTCTTGCCCGACGACGAGGCCGGCATGGTCGTGTCGTGGGGTGGATGCTCGTCGAGCGGGATGCGCAGCCGCAGCTCGACCCGCCAGCCCTGGACCCGCACGTCTTCCAGGACCAGGCGCAGCAGCTGCTGGCGGCCCTGGAAGTCCAGCCCATCCAGGCCCGCCAGCGCCCGCGCGGCGAAGGCCTCGATGCGCTGGCTGAGCCGGTTGTGCTGGGCAAGTTCGGACTGCTGGGTGGCCAGCGCCTGGCGCTCTGCCTGGTGGTGGCGTCGGCGGGCATCGAGCTCGGCGGCGCGGCGGCTCAGCTCGGGCTGGTCGATCACGCCGGCCTGATACAGGTCAGCAAGGCGGCGCCGCTCGGCGTCGGTCGCCTGCAGGCGCCGGTCCAGCCGCTCCAGCTGTGCGGCCAGCAACTCGTCGTCGGGCGCGGGCGCCTTGGCGGCCACGGCCGTCTCCCCGCCGGCCAGCAGCTCGGGACGGGCAAGCAGCGCGCGCACCTGGTCGAAGACGAAGGCGTCCAGCTCGTCGGCGCGGACGCGTCGCTCCGGGCAGCGTTGGTCGCCCCCGCCGGCCCGCACTGGGTCGTGATGCGGGCACAGGTAGTAGCGGGCCATCCCGTAGTCGCGGTTGGCCCGGTGGCAGGCGAGCTTGACCCCGCAGCGGCCGCAGCGCACAAGGCGCCGCAACAGGAAGCTTTCGGGCTCGGTGCGCCGCGGGCTGAACGCGCTGTTGTCGGCTGCCGCTCGCTGCACGGCCTCGAAGGCCTCCTCGCCGACGATGGGCGGGATGGGGATCGTCACCCATTCCTGGCGGGGACGGTGCGTCTGACGGAGCCGCCCAAGGCGGGCGTCGTAGGTGGTGTGGGTGCGGTTCCAGTACAGCCGGCCAACGTAGGCCTCGTTGCGCAGCATCCGCCCGATGGTGGCCAGCACCCAGTGCGCCTTGCCGTCGGGAGAGGCGATCTGCTCGGCGCCCAGGGCGATGGCGATGCGCCGGATGGAGCTGCCCGAGCAGAACTCGGCGAACACACGCCGCACCACGGCGGCCTCGGGCTCGTGGACGACCACGTGGGCCGGACCCTCAGGGCCTCTGGGCACGCGGCGGTAGCCGTAGGGCACCTTGCGGGAGAGCACCTCACCGGCGCGAGCACGAAACAGCTTGCCCCGCCGTTCCCGCTCGGCCAACTTCGCCCGCTCGTACTCTGCAATCACGCCTTGCACCTGGACCAGCAATCGGGCCTGGGGGTCATCCAGGGCCGGTGCGTCGGTGAACAAGACGGGGACGCCGTGGCGGGTGAGCTCGTCCAGGATGAGCACCTGGTAGGCGTAGGCACGTGCCAGTCGGTCAGGCGACAGGCACCACACCGCCTGGATGGTCCCCGCCTCGGCCGCGTCCCGCAGCGCGTCCAGCGCCGGCCGGTCAAGTCGGGCGCCCGAGTAGCCGTCATCGATGAACTCCGACACCAGCTCGTCGCCGGCGGCCGCCACCTTGGCCCGCAAGGCCTCCAGCTGGGAGGCGATGGTCCCGCGGGCCTCCTGGGCCTCGGTCGAGACCCGGGCGTAGATCCCCACTCTCATATCGACCTCCCAGGTTGGTCAGGTTGGGGTTCGGCCCCGCGTCCGGGTTGGCGCACCGGGCCAGGTGCACGTCGTCACGCTGGCGACCCCCAGGCGGCGCCGGCTGGATGCACCGCCTCCAGGTCGTTGTCCCTGCCGATCGCCACAAGCAACTGGTAGGCGGCGCCCAGCGCCTCGACGCGCGGATCGGCATATGGGCTCCACGGCGGCCGCTGTGCGCCGATCACCACCGCCAGGTAGGCGGGCTCGGCCGCCGGCCAGGCGATGAGCCCGGCCAGCCCCCGGCGAGCGAAGCGGGCCGAGGCAAGGTCGTCGGGCAGCCGACCGTCTGCCAGGACCGCCAAGCGCAGGCGCTCGTAGTCGGCTTGGGCGGCCTCAGCCACCGGCCAAAAGTGCCTCATCGCTGGCGGACCCGCTGGATGCTGCGCGGGTGCAGGCGCACCCCGAAGCGGGCCTGGATCTCGCCGACGGCTTGGGCGGCCGGGCACGGCCCAAGGCCCTCGAGGAAGGCGAGCACCTCGGGGGTGAGCTTGGTCGGCCCCTTGCGGCCGCGTCGCTGGTCGAGCAGGCCGGTCATGCCCGCCTTCTCGAAGGCGGCGGCGACCAAGTAGAACTCGGCCCTGGAGTAGCCGTGCAGCCTCGCCGCCGTGGTGACCGTGGCGCCCTCGACCAGGTGCGAGCGAAGCATCTCGTACTTGACCTGCACCTTGTCGGCGGCAAAGAAGAACGGCCCTGCGCTGGTGAAGGGAGCAGCGGTCACCACCTCGGGGCGGGGGTGCAGCAACCCGGCAGCCGCTAGGGCCTGGCGGCGAGCTTGGTGGCTCATCGGCCTCACCTCCCAGGCCACCGTAGGGGCGAGCGACATTCATGTCAAGCATTGTGGGACGCCTGTCTGGAAGTCGGTGGTTAACAGTGCCGCTGGAAGCCTTGAATAACAAGAATCCATCGCCGCCATTCTGCCGTTCACGGTGGCCGCCCCCGCAACCCCCGGGCGGATGTCTAGAGGTTTCGGTCATGGCGTCAGGATCGTATGTCGCTAAGAACCAGGAAACGCCTGGGGATGCCGCGCATTGTTCTTGTAATCCAATGCTTCTGGCAAGTGATAGAGCGCTCAGGAGAAAGAAGACGCCAGACAATGATTGACAACACAGGGGCTCGCCTCTACGGTCGGGGTGGAGGTGATGCCGGTGAGCACCCAATCCCGCGGCCAGGCCCTGGAGGCGCTGGGGCTCCTGCACCCCCACCCCGAGGCGGTGACGGCCCCGCTGTTCCAGACCCACGGCCCCTTCTTCTTCGCCCCGGACAAGGTCCAGGTGAAATACGAGATGCTGCGGGCGCACCTGCTCGACGGCCACACCGTCACCACCGCCGCCGCCTGGCATGGCTACTCAAGGGCCGAGTTCTACCTGGTGGCCGCGGCCTTCCAGCGCAAGGGCATGACCGGCCTGCTCGACGAGCGCAGAGGCCGCAAGGGGCCGACCAAGCTGACCGCCGAGGTGCGAGCCCTCCTGGAACGCCTCGGCCCCTGCCCGGCGGCCGAGGCAGCTGCGGCCATCGAGGCCGCCCTCGGGGTGCGCCTGCATCCCCGAACCATCCAGCGGGCCCGGCGCGGATGAGCCGGTTCTGGCCGGTGGCGGAGTCGGCCCAGGCCGACTACGAGGCGCTGCGGGACGCGGTCCTTGCCACCGGGACGCTCCCCGACGAGTTGGCCTCGGCCCGCTTTCGCCGCCGTGGCCTGGCCGGCCTGATCGCCTGGCCCGCCGCCGAGCCGGTCTTCGTGGCCGAGCTTCGGGGGTCGAGCAGGCCAGCCTGGAGCCCCGACGCCGTCCCCGCCTCCAGGCCCTGGCTGCTGCCTACCGGCTGCTGGTCGAGGACCCCAACAAGCTGGCAGCTATCGAGGTCTCGTGATGGCCGTGGCGGCACGCCGAGCACAAGGAGCAGACCATGAGGGTAGGGATCTACGCCCGGGTGTCCACTGAGGCCCAAGAGGCCAGAGGCACCATCGGATCGCAGCTGGAGGTCCTGCGCGCCAGGGTGGCGGCCGGGGGCGACGAGCCGGCGGCCGAGTTCGTCGACGACGGCTACTCGGGGGCGCGCCTGGACCGGCCCGGGCTGGACGCCCTGCGGGACGCCGCCGAGGCGGGCAGGATCGCGGCGGTGTGGTGCCTGTCTCCAGACCGGCTGGCTCGGTCGTTCGCCTACCAGATGCTGATCCTCGACGAGCTGTCTCGCCTGGGCGTGGCCGTGTGCTTCACCGACTCGCCCGCCATCGACTCCGACCCTCAGGCACGCCTGCTGGTCCAGGTGCAGGGCGTGATCGCTGAGTACCAGCGGGCCAAGTTTGCCGAGCGCGAGCGGCGGGGCAAGCTCTACCGGGCTCGTGGCGGGGAGGTGCTGTCCCGCAAGGTCCCCTACGGCTATCGCCGCGTGCCCCGGAGGCCGGAGAGCCCCGCACACCTCATCGTGCTCGAACAAGAGGCGGCCGTGGTGCGCCGGATCTTCGCTGAGTTCACCGCAGGCGCCAGCGTCCGGCGCATCGCCCTGGCCTGGCCGCCGAAGGTATCCCCTCGCCGGAGCGCAAGGCCGTCTGGCCTCTGGCCACGATCTGGCGCCTGCTGCGCAACGAGGCCTACGTGGGTCGCCTGTACTGGAACCGCACGGCTACCAGCTTCGACCCGACCCTGGGGCGCAACCGCCAGCGACGCAGGCCACGGGAGGAATGGGTGGAGATCCCCATCCCGCCCATCGTGGGCGAGGAGACCTTCGAGGCGGTCGGGCGGGCAGCCCGCGACAACGCCGTGTTCAGCCCCGTCGGACCGAGCCCGACACGTTCCTGCTGCGCCGGCTGGTGCGCTGCGGCCCCTGTGGGGTCAAGCTCGCCTGCCACCGCGCCCAGCGTGACCACGGGTTGGCCTGCTACTACCTGTGTCCCCATCACGACCCGGTGCGCGCCGGCGGCAAGACCGCCGCTGCACCGAGCGGCGCATCCGGGCTGAGGAGCTGGACGCCTTCGTCTTCGACCACGCCGCACCCTGCTCTCTCGGGCCGAGCTGCTGACCGCCGGAGAGGCGGCGGTGACCGCGCAGACACCCGTCCCCGACGACGAGCTGCTCTCGGCCCAACTGGCCCGCCTGGATCGCCGCGCCGAGGCCGCGGAGGCCGAACGGCGCCGCCTGGCCGACCTCTACCAGGCCGGGGTGATCGGGGCCGCCGACATGACCCGCCGGGCCGCCGAACTCGACTCCCGTCGCCGACGCATCGACGACGAGCGCCAGGCGCTGGTCGCCCAGCGGGCCGAGCTGGCCGAGCACAACCGCCTCAGCCAGCGCATCGAGGCCTTCGCCGCGCGGGCGCTGGCGGGCCTGGACGGGCTGGACTTCCAGGGCCGCCAGCAGCTGCTGCGCCTGGTCCTGGAAGACGTGCGGGTCCAGGGCTGGCAGGTCGAGCTGCGCCTGCGCATCCCCCTCGACGAGCATCCACCCGACGACACGACCATGCCGGCGTCGCCGC
>WNGB01013735.1_pt1 | contig 11075 bp, 6 predicted proteins | sample 5400681 | NCBI WGS metagenome assembly WNGB01 (sample SAMN13153367, study PRJNA577476) | soil metagenome | isolation source: 115 cm soil or saprolite under grassland replicate 2 | place: USA:California | collected 2016-06-15 | reverse complement strand
GGGGTGTACATTCGCTCGGTGTATTCCTTGACCATCCGGCGGGCGCTGAAGATGGGGGCCGATGTGCGGATCGCCTCTTTGACCAGGTGCGTCCAGCGGCGCGGGATGCCGTCGCTGTCGCGGTCGAAATAGAGCGACACGACCTCGTTCTCGAGCGCGCGGTAGAGCGCATCGGCGTCGGCGGCGTCGCGGAATTCTTCACTCGCGGCGCCGGAGGCGCCTCCGTCAATCGCCCACCCGTTGGTTCCCTTGTACCCTTCGTACCACCAGCCGTCCATGATGCTCAGTTGCGGCACGCCGTTGAGCGAGGCCTTCTGGCCGCTGGTGCCGCTGGCTTCCAGCGGCGCCCTTGGGGTGTTGAGCCAGACGTCGACGCCGCACACCAGGTGTTTGCCGACGTGAATGTCGTAATTTTCGACGAAGGCGATCCGTCCGCCGAACCCATGCTCTCGCGCCAGGTTGTAAATTTCGCTGATCAAGTTGCGCCCCGGGGCGTCCGCCGGGTGGGCCTTGCCTGCGAATATGATCTGCACGGGGCGCCATTCGTCGTGGAAGATCTTCTTCAGGCGCTCGATGTCACGGAAGATCAACATAGCGCGTTTATAGGTCGCAAACCGGCGCGCAAAGCCTATGGTGAGCGCGTCGGGGTTGAGCAGCGTCCCCCCGGTCAAGACTCGCATCGGCCCGGCCGCTTCGTTGATCCAATCGCGCCGCACGCGTTCGCGCATGAAGTTCAGCATTTTGCGCTTGATCCGTTGATGCGTGTCCCACAATTCCGCGTCGGGGATGTCGTGGACGCGCTCCCACAACGTCGGGTCGTCGTGGTGATCGCGCCAGTCATGCCCCAAATATTTCGAGAAGAGTTTGTCCATCTCCGGCGCGACCCAGGTCGGCGTATGGACGCCGTTGGTCACCGACAGGATCGGGACGTCGTCCTCGGCCAGTTCGGGCCACATCGACCGCCACATCGCGCGCGAAACCTGTCCGTGCATCTGGCTGACGCCGTTGCGCCGCCCGGCGAGCCGCAGCGCCAGCGCCGTCATATTGAAATGCGCCCCCCCATTGCCGTCCGGGTGGCTGCCGAGCGCCAGAAACTGTTCGCGGTTGAGGCCCAATGACTCCCAGTAACTGTGGAAATGCTCTTCGACCAGATGGAAGGAGAATACGTCGTGCCCGGCGGGAACCGGCGTGTGCGTCGTAAATATGGTGGTCGAGCGGACGAAATCAGCGGCTTCGTCGAAACTCATCCCGCCCTGGACCAGGGAGCGAATGCGTTCGAGCATGAGAAACGAAGCGTGCCCTTCATTGCAGTGGAAGACCGTCGGGCGTATTCCCAAACGTTCGAGCATGCGCACGCCGCCGATGCCCAGAACCATCTCTTGCCGGATGCGCGTCTCCTGGTCGCCGCCGTACAGCCGGGCCGAAAGTTCGCGGTCCCAGGGATCGTTTTCTTCAACGTCGGTCGCCATCAAGTAAATCGAAACCGAACCCAGCCGCACGCGCCACACCTCGATATAAATCACTCGCCTGTTCAGGTTCAAAGCCAGCAACCCGCCGTCGCTATGGCGCGTGATCACAGGTTCCATCGGGGCGGCGCCGTAATCGAACCGCTCGTAGCTGGCCTCCTGACGCCCCTCGGACGTAATGCGCTGATGAAAGTAGCCTTGCGGGTAAACGAAGCCCACGCCGACCAGCGGCAATCCTAGATCGCTGGCCTCCTTGCAATGGTCTCCGGCAAGAATTCCCAGGCCGCCGGAGTAAATCGGCAGCGAGACGTGCAGCCCGAATTCGGCCGAAAAATAGGCGATCGCGTTCCCGCTCAGATCAGGATGCTTTTCGCTGAACCAGGCTCCTCTCGCCGACAGGCATTTGTCGAAGGCCATCATGATGCCGTCGTAATGGCGCAAGAAGGCCGGGTCCGAGGCCGCCGCCTCCAATTTGGCCGGGGAGATTTGTTGCAGGAATTTGACCGGGTTGTGATGGGTCAACTCCCAAAGGGTCTTATCCAAATGCTGAAAAAGCCAGCTCCCGTTGGGCTGCCAGCTCCACCACAAGTTATAAGCCAATTCGGTCAGACGCCGTATGCGAGCGGGCGCCGCGCGATCGACAGATTGAGCGCTCATTTTTCCAGATATCTCCCGGGAGCGGGATTACAAGCTATAGCTAAAAGATACGTTAACGTGGGATATGCGCCAGAGCCACCGCCAGATCACCCGGCGCCGGTCGTAGACAGCCAGCACTCTACCTAACCATCCTAACCCCGTCAACCAAACGGGGGGGCGGAGGGACAGGGAGCGAGAGAGCGGGAGAGCGGGAGAGCGGGGGCCAGAGAAAATAAGCGTCTCTCCAGTTCCCTCGCTCTCTCGCTCTCTCGCTCTCTCGCTCTCCTTCTCCCTGTCTCTCCATCTCGGTTCTTTGCTATATTCATCGCCTCACCGAGGCCGGTTGGAGGCGAGTGAAAGGACGCAATAGGAAATGAAGCAATACCTCGATCTGATGAAGCATGCGCTCGACCACGGCGCGCGCAAAGACGACCGAACGGGCGTCGGGACAGTCTCCGTCTTCGGTTACCAGATGCGGTTCGATTTGAGCCAGGGCTTTCCGCTGATCACTACGAAGCGGCTTCATCTGAAATCGATCATCTATGAGTTGTTATGGTTCCTGCGCGGCGAGACGAACATTAAATATCTGACCGACCACGGCGTGACCATCTGGAACGAATGGGCTGACGAGAACGGCGATCTCGGCCCGGTCTACGGCGCGCAATGGAGGTCGTGGCGGGCGGCTGATGGCCGCTTGATTGACCAGATCGGCGATCTCATTGAACAGATCCGAACGAATCCAAATTCCCGCCGCCTGATCGTCAGCGCCTGGAACGTCGGCGAACTAGATCGGATGTGTTTGCAACCCTGCCATGCGCTTTTTCAGTTTTACGTCGCCAAGGGCAAACTCTCCTGCCAGCTTTACCAGAGATCGGCGGACATATTTCTCGGCGTCCCGTTCAACATCGCTTCCTACGCGTTGCTGACTCATATGATCGCCCAGCAATGCGATCTTGACGTAGGCGAATTCATCTGGACCGGAGGAGATTGCCACATCTACCTGAACCATCTGGAACAGGCCAGACTGCAACTCAGCCGCGAGCCCTTTCCGCCGCCGCAATTGATTATCAATCGCAAACCGGAGTCCATCTTCGATTACCAGTTCGAGGATTTCGAGATCGCCAATTATCAGGCTCACCCTCACATCTCCGCGCCGGTGGCGGTGTGATTGGCTGAAGGCTCAAATCCACTCGCCTTAAATTATTGGGAGCGCGGAGTTTTGCTCAGGACACATGTAAAATAGCGCTTATCCGCCGGACTTCCAACAGTGATTGGGCGCGCCCAAGACTGGCGAGGCGGAAAACATCGGAATAGAATGACGATGTCTTTGATCTGAATATCAAGGATGTTGTTTTATGGATACTACTCCGCTCTGGAAGAGGTAAGTATGACCGCCGCCGCCGCCGCCGCTCTGCTCAATCTACTGGGATACATCACCGGGCTATCACTTTACACGATGCTGTTGGTGATGCTCCTGAAGGCGCCGCGCACGGCCTCGGCGCTGGGGGCGGATTCCGACAAATCCGACCGTCTGCCGCTGCTCACTGCGCTGCTGGGGTTGGCCTGGAATCTGGGCGCGCTGCTGGATCTGGGGTTACACAATTTCGGCGGGCGGGGTTCATCGGCTCTCCTCGGCGCCGCGGCCTTCACCGCGCTCGGATTCCTCCCGGCGGTCGTCGTGCATTCTGTGCTACGGTCGGGCGACGCGTGGCGGCGTCCGATGGCGATGGGGATGCTGATCGCCGCATACTGTTTCAGCGCCGCCGCGTCGGCGTTGCATTTTTATCAGGCCCTCATGCGGCAATCGACGCCGTCGCACTGGGCGTTGCACATTCTGACGGCGGGGTTCTCGGCGCTGATCATCGCGCTGTTGGCCGCGACGCGTGGGCGTCCCGGATGGGGAGGCGCCGGTTGGGTGGTGGCCTTGGCGGTCTTCGCCGTCTCGGCAGTGCACATGAGCCATCACGAGGGCCGGGAGTATCCTTGGTGGGTGGAATTGGCCGGGCATCATGCCTCGCTTCCGCTGGCGCTGGTGATTCTCTATCAGGACTACCGCTTCGCGCTGGCGGACATTTTTCTGAAGCGCGCCCTGTCGCTAGTGCTTCTGGTGGGGCTGGCGTTCGGGTTATATCTGAACGTGGCCGCGCCGATGATGACCGACCGGCGCAATGATCACCCGGTCGCGGTCGGGCTGCTTTTAGGGCTGTGGGTCGTGACGGCGCTCGCTTATCCCTGGCTCCGAAGCGGAGTAACCTGGTTTGTCGACGTGGTAGTGTTGCGCCGAAACGATTACGAAGCGTTGCGGGCGAAGATCGCCCAAAGAATCGCCCTGCTCGAAGCGCCCGAGCAGGTTCTGGACGAGACCTGCGCCCGTCTGGCCGAGGCGTTGACGGCGCGCGAAGTGACCTGGGCCGCCGCGAATCATTCGAACGACAGGGCGAACGACAGGGCGAACGACAAGGGGCGCAGGGCGCCGTCAGCGCCGCTATTGTTGCAATTGCTGCTTCCGCCCAATCAATCCATACCGTCGCGGCTATTGAAAGAGTCGACCCCGCGCGAGACGACGATCCTCGCGCCGACGGCCGAACCGCCGCAGTATTATCTGACGATCGGCGAGATGGCCGGAGGGCGCCGTCTGATGTCGGACGACGTGGCCTTCCTGGAAGCGGTGGCGGTGATGGTGGCGAGGCGCATTGACGCCGCGCGCGTCATCCACGAACGCTGCGCGCGTGACCTCCGCGAGCAGGAGGCTACAAAGCTGGCGACCGAAGCCGAGTTGCGGGCTTTGCGCGCGCAGGTCAATCCGCATTTCCTTTTCAACTCCCTGACGACGGTCGGATATTTGATTCAAACCGCGCCCGAACGCGCGCTCGGGACGCTGATGCGGCTCACCAGCCTGCTGCGCGGCGTGCTCCGCCGCAGCGAGGGCGAATTCGCCACGCTCGGCGAAGAGATCGAACTGATCGAATCTTACCTGGACATCGAGCGGGCGCGCTTCGAAGACCGGTTGCGCGTGACGATTGACGCGCCGCGCGAGACGAGAAACCATCGCATCCCAGCGTTGCTAGTCCAGCCCCTGGTCGAGAACGCGATCAAACATGGCGTCTCGCCTTCGCGAACGGGCGGAGAGGTCGTGATTTCGGCGCGGATCGCGCCCTGCAATGGCGACGCTACGCCGGGCGGCGACACGCTGCGAATCACCGTGCGCGACACGGGGCTTGGCGCAAGCGAGGCGTCGCTTATGGCGGGACGCAATCGCGGGGTGGGGCTGTCGAATGTCGAACGCCGCCTCAAAGCTCATTACGGTGATCAGGCTTCATTCAGCATACGTAGCGCCCCTGGCGCGGGCACGACGGTTGAATTGAGCCTGCCCGTCAACCTCACTCGCGCAACAGCAGGCGCGTCAGGCGGAATGGACTAATTCCGTCGCCGTCGACCCTTGGCCGAGTTGCAGACGGACGACCTCCGAGTCAGTACCGCGAGCGGTAGCGAGCGAGGCTTTCGCAAAGGACTTATAGATGGGGCCTCGCTCGCTACCGCTCGCGGTACTGCTCGTTCGCACAGGTGGAAATTATTCTGGCGAACGTCTTGCGAGGCTGCCGCAAGACTCGCTCTTCCTTCAATGGTCGCGATTGCGAGTGAGGAAAGCTTTGAGCGCCCGCAAGCGCTTCCGGGTCTCCCACAGGAATACCCTTTCCATGATTGGATCGAATATGAATCGTAGGATGCGAGGTTTAGTCAGGAAATGGAATCGGTAGATGATCCGCGACTCTTGATCCGAAATGTCTTCATGGCGGATGGACGCCGCCCACGACTGGAAGAAGGCAGGGGCGTTCACCATCTTGACCGCCGCTACCCTTGGGCGATCGAAAGAAACATAAACTGTCCTGAGGGGGATGCCGCCTAATGACTTTCGACCCACACAAACCGCCGTGACGCCTTTGCCTGCGACAGCGTCGCCGCCTTCGAGATAGGCTGCCTGTAACAATGTGTCCCACTCCAGCCGGCGTGTGTAATCGTGGATCAGATCAAAGGCCACGTGACTGGCGGCGGGGATGATTTCGCTGATTTGTCCATGAGCCATAGAGTTGTGTTGCTATTGCTCCGGTTGATCCCGTTAAGAGAGCTAGGCGATAATAAATCGGCAAGTCGCGCTCATTCAATAGATCGAAATTTTCTTGAGGATGAAACAATCGTGAACGAATCATTGCGCGTTGTGATAGCCGACGACGAGCGCCCCGCGCGTTCGTTTCTCGCCGCGATGCTGCGCGGCTTCGAAGACGTGACGCTGGTCGGCGAGGCCGAAAACGGCGCGGAAGCGGTTGAAGTGATCGAGCGAACGAAGCCCGACCTTGCGTTCCTCGATCTGCAAATGCCCGAAGTCGACGGACTCGGCGTGGCGCGGCTACTCAAAAAGAATTCCATGCCGCTCGTCGCCTTCGTCACGGCTTACGACGAATACGCGGTGCGCGCCTTTGAACTCAACGCGGTCGATTACCTGCTCAAACCCGTCGAACGTTCGCGGCTGCGCGAAACCGTCAACCGCGCGCAGGAGCGCCTGGATCGCGCCGAATCGCGCGAAGAAGCCGCCGCGCGGTTGGCCGCCGCCGCCGAAGATTACCAGGCCGCCGCTCGCCCGCCGGCCCTCGAACGCATTCCGGTGCGCCATCAAGACGAGATCGTCATCCTCCCGGTCAAAGAGGTCGCCTCAATTGTCGCCGACGGGGAGTTGCTCCATCTGACGACGGCGCGGAACGAAACCTACACGCTCTCTTATCGCCTCAAGGACCTGGAAGCCCGCCTCAATCCGGCGCATTTCGTCAGACTCGGACGCGGCACGCTGGCCAACGTCGAAATGATGCGCCGTGTCAGCCCGATGCCGGGCGGAACCTACATCGTCACGCTGAACAACGGTCAGCAGCTTAACGTCAGCCGCTCACAGGGCCGAATCCTGCGCGAGCATTTGCTGAAGTTGTAAAACCCCGGCGTCCTTTAACGTCCATTCATCGGCGCCAACATCCATTCATTGGCCGAATACGACCGTCCGCCTGGCCTGGCGGACAATTCATTCTATTTCGAGTGCGCGTCGTTCGGCCCGCTTCTTAGAATATCCCGATCGATAATTAAAACCCCGAGCTATATTCCCAATACCCCGGTTTTCGTAACGGTCAGCGGGCCGTGCGAGGAGGAGGATTAAATGCCGTCCTTGAAACGCTTCTTTATCATCTTGCTGGCCATCTTGCAGACATGCATGCTATGCGGCCTGTCGGCGAGCGGACTGGCGCAATCGCTCGGCAGCGCGGGAACCGTCATCGGCGTGGTTTCCGACCCCGATGGCGCCGTAATCGCGGGGGCGACGGTCGTCATTCAAAATCCGGTCACGGGCTACCGGCGCGCAGCGACCACCGACACGGCTGGCGCATTCCGCTTCTCCGACGTTCCGCAGAATAATTATAAACTGACCGTCTCGGCTAACGGATTCAGCTCCGTCTCGCAGAGTCTGTCTGTGCGGACGTCCGTGCCAATCAGCGTTAACATTCCGCTCACCGTCGGCGACGTCAGTAATGAGATGACGATCGAAAGCTCCGCCGCCAACGTCGAGAACATCCCGACAACGCACACCAACCTGGACCAATCACTGATCACCCGATTGCCGGTCAGGTCTCCGGGCTCGGGCTTAAGCGACGTTGTGACTTTCTCCGCGCCCGGCGTGGTCGCCGACTCGAACGGCTTCTTCCACTCACTCGGCGACCACGCGCAGTCCTCGATTGCGCTCGACAATCAACCGATCTCCGACCAGTCGAGCAAGGCCTTCTCGACGCAGCCGCCGCTCAACGCGATCCAGTCGTTGGAAGTGATCACCGGCGCGACGCCGGCCGAGTACGGCGATAAGACCAGCCTTGTGATCAACGCCATCACCCGCTCCGGCCTGGGCCAGAAGAAACCGACCGGTAGTATGCTGACGCGATACGGCTCTTTCGGCGCCTCCGCCGCCGAATCCACTTTTGGTTACGGCGGGACGAAGGTCGGCAATTTCACCTCCTTCAACTTCGAGCGCTCGGGCCGCTTCCTCGACGCCCCCGAATTCGCCCCGCTGCACGACGTAGGCAAATCGTCGAGCCTCTTCGACCGCCTCGACTACAGCCCGACGGCCAAAGACGCGCTGCACCTGAATCTGTTGCTCGCGCGCAATTTCTTCCAGATTCCGAACACCTTCGATCAGCAGGCCCTGGGCCAGGACCAGCGACAACTCGTGCGCTCGCTCAACGTCGCCCCCGGCTACGTCCGGGTCTTCGGACCGACAACCACGCTGGCTGTCAATCCGTATTACCGGCTCGATCAGGTCTGGTACTTCCCGAGCGCCGATCCGCTCTCCGACCAGACCAACACCTTGAGTCAGCAGCGGCGTCTGACCAACACGGGATTGCGCGCCGACGTCGCCTACACCAAAGGGAAGCACAACGCCAAATTCGGAGCGCAAGTCTCACACACGTTTCTGACCGAGGCTTTCCAATTCGGCGTAACCGACCCGGATTTCAACGACCCGGCGAGCGACGCATTCCTGCCAGGTCTGCTGCCGTTCGACCTGACGCGCGGTGGCCGCATGTTCCTCTTCAACGGCCACACCGACGTCAAACAGGCGGCGGTCTACGCGCAGGACGCGATCACCCTGGGCGCGCTCGCGCTCAGCGCGGGGCTACGCTTCGATAATTACGCCGGCATAAGCAAAGACCATTTGTGGCAGCCGCGCCTCGGCGTTTCATATAATCTCAAAACGACCAACACCGTCTTGCGCGCCTCTTACACTCGAAGCCTTGAGACGCCGTACAACGAGAACCTGGTCTTCTCGAGCGCGACCGGCGAGGGCGGATTGGTCGGCGTCCTGGGCGATGGGGTCGCCGAACCGCTCAAACCCGGCCGCCGGCATCAATTCAACCTCGGAGTTCAACAGGGCATCTGGCGTCACATAGTCGTCGACGCCGACTACTTCTGGAAGCGCACGCGCAACGCCTACGACTTCAGCGTGATCCTGAACACGCCGATCACCTTCCCGATCTCGTGGCATTCGGCGAAGATCGACGGCGTCTCGGCGCGCGTCAACCTGTCCGACTACAAAGGTCTCTCGGCCTTCTTCTCCGCCGGGCACACACGGGCGCGCTATTTTCCGCCCGAGAGCGGCGGACTCTTCTTCAACTCCGATTTGCCGGAAGGCGTCTTTCGCATTGATCACGACCAGGCGTTCCAGCAAACGACTCAGGTACAGTATCAATTTCATCAATTCGCGAAGATCGAGCCTTACATCTCCTTCAGTTGGCGTTATGACAGCGGCCTGGTCGCGGGATCGGTGCCCGACTTTGCGACCGCGCTCGCGCTGACGCCCGACCAGCAGGCGCAGATCGGGTTGTTTTGCGGCGGCGCCTTCGCCACCCCTGCGAAAGGGCTGACCGCCTGCGCCGACGCGAACCGCGGCGCCGCGCGCATGCGGATTCCGGCGGACGGGACGGTGAACGACGACCACAACCCTCCCCGCATCGCGCCGCGACATCTATTCGATCTGAGCCTCGGAACCGAAAATCTGCTGCGTACCGACCACAAGCGCCTAACCCTGCGCTTGACTGCGATCAACCTGACAAACAAAGACGCGCTCTATAACTTCCTCTCGACTTTCAGCGGCACCCACTTCGTCACGCCTCGCGCGTTCTCGGCGCAAGTAGGGCTAGTTTTTTGAGCGGTGATGAATTTCTCGGCGGGATCGATCGTCCATGCGGCGCCATTTACCTATCAAAAGGGAATAATTGCTTAAGGCAAGTATTTTGTAGTAATTTTCCGTCATGCCAACAAGGACGAATTCGACCAATGAAAGAGAACAGGTTTCGGCCATGCGGGAATTTAATCGTTTCTATACGACGCGATTGGGTCTTCTGCGCAGGCGACATCTGGACGGAGATTTTTCGCTCACGGAAGCCCGCATACTCTATGAGATAGGGTCCAACCCCAAACTGACAGCTTCCTCTCTGCGGAACACGCTTGGTCTCGATGCCGGGTATATCAGTCGTTTACTTACGCTGTTGACCAGGCGGAAGCTCGTGCGCCAGACGGCCTCCAAAGAGGATGGCCGCGAGAAACTGCTTACGCTTTCCACCACAGGCGCAAAGAAGCTCGCTCAACTGAACGAGCGGTCTGCGCTACAAATACAGGAACTGCTGGAGCCACTCAGCGCGGCCGACCGGGAGACGGTAATCAATTCGCTGTCAAAAGTTCGCTCGATTTTGAGTGAAGCTCAAAAGCCGGGAGTTCGGATCGTTCGATTGTCGGAAGCCGACGACGACGCGTCTCGGCTTCTGGAAGAATATTACGAAGCAGTCAGCGTCATTCAACGGGACGCCCCAGAAGCCATTCAACAGGTCATCGGCGACGCCTCTTCCGGCATATGGGTCGCTTATCTGCGAGAGAAAGCTGTCGGATGCGTTATGCTTCGGTCAAAGCCGCAATCGCTTTGTATAGGAAACGCGGGTACCTCCCGTGCGAACGTTATAACGACAACCCGCAAGCCACAGTGTTTCTTCGCAAAAATATCGTGGGAAGACAATCGTGATTCGGCCTCGACGACAACGAAGGCTTTGTTTACTTGAGCCATTACGATGATCCATAGTTTGGGCCTTCCACACGATGAAACGCAGGTGTCAGTGTGATCATATCGATTATTGCGGCGATGGACAGAAAACGCGGGATCGGCGTCGACAACAAACTCCCCTGGCGATTGTCCGCCGATTTGAAGCGCTTCCGCGAATTGACGATGGGCCATCACATCATCGTCGGGCGCAAAACTTTTGAATCAATTGGCAGGCCGCTTCCCGGCAGGCGAATGATCGTCGTGACGCGCGATGTAAATTACAAGGCCGAAGGCTGTGACGTCGCCCATTCCGTCGAAGACGCCACAAGGCTGGCGCGCGAAAGGGGCGAGAGCGAGGT
>WNGB01021375.1_pt1 | contig 11076 bp, 7 predicted proteins | sample 5400681 | NCBI WGS metagenome assembly WNGB01 (sample SAMN13153367, study PRJNA577476) | soil metagenome | isolation source: 115 cm soil or saprolite under grassland replicate 2 | place: USA:California | collected 2016-06-15 | reverse complement strand
TCGGCGTGGCGGTCGAGCGGCCGCGCCACCGGCATGCGCTTGTCGGAAGGATCGACGCCGCCGCCGGGAAACACGAACTTGCCCGGCATGAACTTGTGCCGCGCGTGCCGCTTGCCGAGCAGCACCTTGGGCACCGAGCCCGAGCGGTCGATCAGGATCAGCGTCGCGGCGTCCCTGGGACGGATGGTCTTGTGCGAGAGGTCGCGCTCGACCTCGTTCATGCGGCGCACGAATTCGTTCATCCGGGCGATGCGGTCGGCGGTCGTTTCGTTCATCGTCGCCGTTTCTTCTTGCGTCCGCCGGCACGTCGCGGGGGTATCGAATGGCTGTGCTGGGGTTTTTGCCGCTGGCCGTGCTGTGGCTTTGGCCGTCGCGGGCCTTCCTGCCCCTCGGACAAAAGCTCAAAGCGTAGCGCACCGGCGACCGGCGCGGCCTCGACCAGGCGTACCGTCACCGGGTCGCCCAACCGGTGGGTCACGCCACTGCCATCGCCAACCAGCGCGTGGCGGTCCTCCTGGTAGCGGAAATACTCGCTGCCGATCGTGCGCGCCGGAATGAAGCCGTCGGCGCCGGTATCGTCGAGCTTGACGAACAGCCCGGCGCGGGTGACGCCGGAAATATGGGCCGCGAACGTGGCCCCGACCTGATCGGCCAGGAAATGCGCGAGCAGGCGGTCGAAGGTCTCGCGTTCCGCCTTCATCGCCCGCCGCTCCGTCGCCGAGATGCTGGCAGCGACTTCGCCGAGCGCGCCGGCATCCGCGTCATCGGGCAGAGCGCCGTCGCCGAGCTTGAGCGCCCGCACCAGCCCGCGATGCACCACAAGGTCGGCGTAGCGGCGGATCGGCGAGGTGAAGTGGGCATAGCGGCGCAAATTGAGGCCGAAATGGCCATAATTCTCGGCCGCATATTCGGCCTGCGCTTGGGTGCGCAGCACCACCTCGTTGACCAGCTTCTCGGCGTCATGTCCCTTCACGCGCGCGAGGATGCGGTTGAACTGCTCGGCCTGCAGCACGCCGCCCTTGGGCAGCGAGATGTCGATGGTCTTGAGGAATTCGCGCAGCGCATTGACGCGCTCCATGTCCGGCTCGTCATGCACCCGGTAGATCAGCGGCACGCGTGCCTTTTCCAGCGTCTCGGCGGCGGCGACGTTGGCGAGGATCATGAATTCCTCGATCAGCCGGTGGGCATCGAGGCGTTCGGGCGTGACCACGCGGTCGACCGTGTAGTGCGCCGTCAGCACGATCTTGCGTTCCGGCAGGTCGAGGTCGAGCGGCCCGCGCTCGTCGCGCGCCCGCTTCAGAGCCCGGTAGGCGGCATAGAGCGGTTCGAGCACCGGCGCGATCAGCGGCCCGGTGGTGTCGTCCGGCCACCCGTCCATGGTGGCCTGCGCCTGCTGGTAGCTCAGCTTCGCCGCCGAGCGCATCAGCACGCGATGAAACGTGTGCGAGCGCTTGCGGCCGTCGGCGCCGATCACGACGCGCACGGCGAGCGCCGCCCGGTCCTCGTGCGGCCGCAGCGAGCAGAGATCGTTGGAGATGCGCTCCGGCAGCATCGGCACGACGCGGTCGGGGAAGTAGACCGAGTTGCCGCGGGTGAGCGCCTCGCGGTCGAGCGCCGAGCCCACGCGCACATAGTGGGCGACGTCGGCGATCGCGATGTGCAGAACGGAGCCGCCCGCGTTGCCCGGATCGGTGTCGGGTTCCGCGTGCACCGCGTCGTCGTGATCCTTGGCGTCGGCCGGGTCGATCGTGACGAGCGGCACCTTGCGCCAGTCCTCGCGCCCGGCGGCGAGCCGCGCCGGCTGCGCCGCCTCGGCCTCCTTCACTACCGCCGGCGGAAACACGTGCGGGATGCCGTGAGCGTTGATCGCGATCATGCTGACTGCGCGCTCGCTCTTGATTGAGCCGAGCCGCTCCTTCACGCGCGCGCTCGCCAGCCCATAGCCGGTGCGGGTCGCCGCCACCTCCACGGCGACGAGATCGCCGTCCTGCGCGTCGGCGCTCGCCCCCGGCGGAATCGCAAACTCGCGGCCGACCTGCTTCTTGTCGATCGGCGCCAGCCGCCCGCCGCCGCCCGGCTGGGCGCGGTAGATGCCGAGCACGCGCGCCTTGGCACGGTCGATGATCTTGATGACGCGCCCGGTGTGGCGGATCGGATCGTCGGCATCGCCGCTCTCCTCGATCTTGAGCAGCGCGCGGTCGCCGATGCCGGCGATCTCGGCCGGGCGGGCGCGGCGTGAGGTCGGTATGCGAATCTTCGGCGGGGCGCCGTGCCCCTCCTCATCCCATTCGGTCGGGACCGCGATCAGCTCGCCGTCGCGGTCGCGGGTCTCGACGTCGGCGAGCACGGTCCGCGGCAAGGTTCCCGGACGCTTTAGTTTTTTACTGCCCCACTGGACGTGGCCTTCCTTCGCCAGTTCCTTCAGCAGTTCCCGCAGCGCCCGGCGGTCGGCGTTTTTCAGGCCGAAGGCGCGCGCGATCTCCCGCGTGCCGACCTTGTTGGCAGGCTGGCGGGCGATGAAGGCGAGGATGTCCTCTCTGGACAGGCTGAGGGGAGGGGGCGGGGTTCGTGTCACGAATGAAAAATCCGCGAGGTATGCTCGCTTGAATTTATGTGGGGATTCCGCAGCGGTTTCGCCAGTCTAGCGCATGTCCCGGCGAAGTGGGCACCGGTTCTCCGAAAAAAGGACGTGCGCCACGTGAAGAGATTCGCGGTCCCGGGCGAGGCGTTATTCGGCCAGGCCGCCGAACACGAATACGGCGCCGATCCAGCTCCACGTCCCCGGCCGAGGCCGCTGAAATACTTGGACGCCGGTGCTCTCCGCAAACATACGGTACGCGATCCCCACCGTCGCGGGCCTTCAAAGGGCTGCGCGCTGGCGTGGCTGCCGGCCTGCGCTGGGAAGCGCATCAGCGTCTCGGCGAGCTTCGAATCCTCGGGGGAAGGCGCGCTCAACTGTCACGCCTCTGTCGTCTTAGCGACGGTGGACTTGCCTTTCCGCGCCGGCTTGGCTTTGGCGGCTGCCGGCTGGGCGTCCGCAGCCTTGGCGGCGGTCTTGGCGCCGTCCTTCTTGGCACCACCCTTCGCCTCTTTCTTCGCTTCCTTCGCGTCTTTCTTGGGCGCATCCTTTGCCGCCGCGCGGCGCTTGGGCTTCTTGCCGGTTCCGCGCGCGGCGCGGGCGTCGAGCAGCGGCAGCGCCTGTTCCAGCGTGACCGTCTCCGGCGTCATGTCGGAGGGCAGGGTGGCGTTGACGCCGTCGTGGCTCACATAGGGCCCGTAGCGTCCCTTCTTCACCACCACCGGCCCGCCCTTGTCCGGATGCTCGCCGAGCGGCCGCCCGGGGTCCGCTCCGAAGCGGCCCTTGCCCGGCCCCTTGAGCTTCTTCTCGGCGATCAGCGTCACCGCCCGGTTGAGCCCGACGGTGAGAACGTCATCGCCGGCGTCCAGGTTCGCGTAGGTCTTGCCGTGCTGCACGTACGGTCCGAACCGGCCGACGCCGGCCTTGATCGGCTCGCCGTCCTCCGGATGCTTGCCCACCTCGCGCGGCAGCGAGAGCAATCCGAGCGCACGGTCGAGATCGATGTCGTCCGCGCTCAGGCCCTTCGGAATGCCGGCGCGCTTCGGCTTCTCGCCGTTGACCGCCTCGCCGAGCTGCACGTAGGGCCCGAACCGGCCGGAGCGCAGCGTGACTTCAAGGCCGCTGGCCTGGTCCTCGCCGAGCTTCTTCATCCCGCCGTCGGGCGAGCCGTCGGCCGCGGCCGAGAACTGGCGCGTATAGCGGCATTCCGGATAGTTGGTGCAGCCGATGAAGCCGCCGAACTTTCCGAGCTTGAGCGAGAGCCGGCCGGTGCCGCAGTTCGGACACACGCGCGGATCGACGCCATCCGCCCGCGGCGGAAACAGGTGCGGCCCGAGCATCTCGTCGAGCGCATCGATGACCTGCGCGACCCGCAGGTCCTTGATGTCGCCGACCGCATTGGTGAACTCGTCCCAGAAGTCGCGCAGCAGATCGCGCCAGGCGAGCTCGTTGTTGGAGATGCGATCGAGCTGCTCTTCGAGGCCCGCGGTGAAATCGTATTCAACATAGCGGGCAAAGAAGCTCTCCAGGAACGCGGTCAGCACGCGCCCCTTGTCTTCCGGTACCAGCCGTTTCTTGTCGATGCGGACATAGCCGCGATCCTTGAGCACCTGCAGGATCGACGCGTAGGTCGAGGGCCGGCCGATGCCGAGCTCTTCCATGCGCTTGACCAGCGAGGCTTCCGAATAGCGCGGCGGCGGCTCGGTGAAGTGCTGGTCGGCGGCGATCGCGCGCTTCTGCAGGTTCTCGCCCGCGCTCATCTCCGGCAGGCGCCGGGATTCCTCGTCGTCGACCGGGTCGTCCATGTCCTCGTGATAGAGGGTGAGGAAGCCGTCGAACTTGATCACGGTGCCGGTGGCACGCAGGTCGATGACGCGGCCGCTGGCCTTGGCGGTGATGTCGGCGGTGGTGCGTTCGAGTTCAGCCGACTCCATCTGGCTCGCCATCGTGCGCAGCCAGATCAGCTCGTAGAGCCTGGCCTGATCCGAATCGAGGTACGACTTCGCCTCGCGCGGCCGGCGTATCACATCGGTCGGGCGGATCGCCTCGTGCGCCTCCTGGGCGTTCTTGGCCTTGGTCTGATAGCGGCGGGGCGCGCCGGGCACGTAGCGGTCGCCGTAGTCGGAGCCGATCAGGCGGCGCGCCGCGGTGATCGCCTCGTCGGCGATCTGCACGCCGTCGGTCCGCATATAGGTGATGAGCCCGACGGTCTCGCCGGCGATATCGACACCCTCATAGAGCCGCTGCGCGATCCGCATCGTATGCGCGGGCGCAAAGCCGAGCTTGCGGCTTGCCTCCTGCTGCAGGGTCGAGGTCGTGAACGGCGGCGGCGGATTGCGCCGGGCCGGCTTGGCCTCGATGTTGGCGACCGAGAAGGCGGCGGCTTCGAGCGCGCGCTTGAAGGCTTCCGCCTCGGCGCCGGTTCCGATATCGAGCCTTTGAATCTTCTGCCCGTCGGCGCCGACGAGCCGCGCCTCGAAGGTGTCGCCGCGCGGCGTGGCGAGGGTGGCGATGAGCGACCAGTATTCCCGCGGAACGAACTTCTCGATCTCGAGCTCGCGGTCGCAGACCAGCCGCAGCGCCACCGACTGCACCCGGCCAGCCGAGCGCGCGCCCGGCAGCTTGCGCCACAGCACCGGCGAGAGCGTGAACCCGACCAGGTAATCGAGCGCCCGGCGGGCGAGGTATGCATCCACCAGCGCGCCGTCGATGTGGCGCGGGTGCTTCATCGCGTCGAGCACCGCCTGCTTGGTGATGGCGTTGAACACCACGCGCTCGATCGTCTGCTTCTTGATCGCGTTCTTCTCCTTGAGCACTTCGAGCACGTGCCAGGAGATCGCCTCGCCCTCGCGATCGGGGTCGGTGGCGAGGATGAGCTTGTTGGCGCCCTTGACCGCCCGGGCGATGTCGTTGAGCCGCTTCGCCGACTTGTCGTCGACCACCCAGATCATGCGGAAATTGGCCTCGGGATCGACCGAGCCGTCCTTGGCCGGCAGGTCCCGGACATGGCCGAACGAAGCCAATACTTCGTACCCCGGCCCAAGGTATTTGTTGATGGTCTTGGCCTTGGCGGGCGATTCAACAACGACGATATTCATGCAATTCCATTGGGTTAGCGGCCGATCCTCAGCTTTTTTCGCTTGAGTCGGCGGCGCCTGTCGCCCGGGAACATGGGGAGATCGGACCCCGCTGTCAAATCGTGCCCGGTTATCCTGACCGCGGAGGAGGGTGGCAGCGAGGGGTAAAAAACGATGCCGGGGGCAATTTCGTGACCGCAATTATTGGATGTATTGGCTTACCGGCGCAGCGCAAAAGTGGCCCTCAGCGGGGCCATACGCCTCAGCGGGCCGATACGCCAATGCGGTCGAACAGCGCCAGCGTCGGGTGGCCGTCGGGAACCAGGCCGGACTTCACCTGGACTTCCCGGATGGCGTCGCGCAGGTCGAAGTCGAAGTGGCCGGTGAAATTGCGCACCGGATAGCCGAGCTCGGCAAGCTTCCTCTGCAGCGCGATGCGCTCGTCGACCGAGAGCTGCCGGTCGTCCGCCGGCCAGTCGGTGCGGATCGGCGCGCGCCCCTGGATACGGTCGGCCAGCTGCGAGACCGCGAGCGCATAGACGTCGGAATTGTTGTAGCGCTTGATGGCGACGAAATTGTCGGTCACCAGGAACGCCGGCCCGCGCGCGCCGCTCGGAAAGAACAGGATGGCCTGCCCCTCGGCCGGCAACGCCGAGCCGTCTGCGCGGCGGAGCCCAAGCACGCTCCAATCGGCGAACGAGCCGCGGCTGACGCGGTAGTCGAAGCCCCGCGGCACCCTGACCTCGAAGCCCAGGGCGAGCCCCGCCTTCCACCCGCCCTTGTGCAGATAGTTCGCGATCGAGGCGAGTACGTCGGGCACGTTGGTCCAGATGTCGCGCCGGCCATCGCCGGAGAAATCCACCGCGTGCTCCAAAAAGCTCGACGGCATGAACTGCGGCTGGCCCATGGCGCCGGCCCAGGATCCGACCATGGCGGTCCGCGCGATGTGCTTTTGCTGCAGCACCAGCAGCGCGGTGATCAGCTCGTTGCGGAAATAGGGATGGCGGTAGCGCGCCTGCGCGAGCGTCGCGAGCGAGCGGATCACGTCCCAGCGGTCCTTGGCGCCGCCGTAGGAGGTCTCGATCCCCCAGATCGCCAGGAGGATGAAGCGGTCGACGCCATAGCGGCTCTCGACTGCATCGAGGGTCGCGGCGAGCTCCGCGGCCTTGCGGGCCCCGGCATCGACGCGCGACTTGGATGCCAGCGACGCGATATAGGCGCCGGCCGGCCGTCCGTATTCGGGCTGCCGCTGGGTGATCGCCATGACGCGCGGATCGGGCGTGACGCCGGCAAAGGCGAGATCGAAGGTCGCCCGCGTGACGCCCTTGGCCTGCGCGTCCGGCCACAGCTCCTGCAGGAACGCGGCGAAGGCGGGATCAGGCCTCGCCTTCGGTGTTTCGGCCGGTGCCCCCTGCTGCGGGGTCGGCGCCTTCTGCTGGAATGGCTGCCAGAACTGAGCCTCGGCCGGCGTCATTGCTGCAAGCGCCGCAAAGAAGATCAGGGTCAAATGGCGCAGGGTCATGGGCATCCGGTCCGGACCCGCATTTGCCGTGTCGATGATGACGTTTTTGGGGAGCGCCCACCGCGGCGCGCGGTCACAGCAGCGAGACCAGCGAGCCGCCGTGGCGCTCCAGCCGGCCGGCAAGCTCCAGCTCAAGCAGGACGATGCGCACGATCGCGGGCGAAGTGCCTGACAGCCGCACCAAGTCATCCATGCTCACCGGCGTCGGTCCGAGCAGGGAGACGATGCGCGCGCGTTCCTCCGCGCCGGGTTCGCCCGGTGGTGACGACAGCTCGCGCTCTGGTTCCTCCACCGACCCCTGCAGCGGCTTGCCGAGGATCGGGCGCAGCACGTTGACCACGTCGGCGGCTTCGGTCACCAAGGTCGCGCCCTGCTTGAGCAGGCCGTTGCTGCCCTCGCAGCGCGGATCGAGCGGCGAGCCCGGCACCGCGAACACCTCGCGCCCCTGTTCGAGCGCGAGCCGCGCCGTGATCAGCGAGCCCGAGCGCTGCGCCGCTTCGATCACCACGACGCCGAGCGCGAGCCCCGAGATCAGGCGATTGCGGCGCGGGAAGTCCCGCGCCCGCGGCTCATAGCCGAGCGGCATTTCGGAGATGAGCGCGCCTTGCTCGAGAATGGCCTCGGCGAGCGTCGCGTGTTCGGGCGGATAGATCCGGTCGAGGCCGCCGGCAAGCGCGGCGATCGTGCCCGTCGCAAGGCTCGCGCGGTGCGCGGCGCCGTCGATGCCGCGGGCAAGTCCCGATGCGATCGCGAAGCCGGCCTCGCCGAGGTCGCGCGCCAGCCGCTCGGCGAACTTCACGCCGGCGGCCGAGGCATTGCGGGCGCCGACGACCGCCACCGTCGGGCGCCCCAGCGCGGCAAGCTCTCCGCGCACCGCGAGGAGCGGCGGCGCGTCGTCGATCATCTGCAGCCGGTGCGGATAGTCGCTCTCGCCGAGCGCGATGAACGCGCCGCCGAGCGCCTGTGCCGAATGCAGCTCGCGCCCGGCCTGTTCCCGCGGATAGATGCGGGCAGGGCCCTTGGCGCCGCCGCGTCGGGCCAGCTCGGGCAGGGCGGCGAGCGCGGCGCGCGCGCTGCCGTAGTGGTTGATCAGCGTGCGGAACGTGCGCGGCCCGACGTTATCGCTGCGGATGAGGCGCAGCCAGTCGAGCCGCTGTTCGTCGGTGAGGCGAACGCCCGTACCTGCCGTTGCCAAATGCGCCCCCGCCATTTGTGCGGACCCAAGTGTCCGCGTGTGCCTGCTGCCGCGAGGATTGTGGGCAAGGCGCTGACGTTGTCCAGCCCGGAAGCGGCGATGGCAATCGCCGCTGAAAAAAGAGCTCCGGCGCGCCGTTTGCCGTTGGGCACTGATCGGTCCGCAAGCGCAACCTCGGCGAGGAACGAATGGCCTCAATCCGAGTTATGCCGATGCAATTAGGCTTCTGCGCGAGCATCTGTCAGCAGAAGAGTGACTTTATGTATTTGTCAGGGGAAAGTGTGCTCATCATATTGCTGGTTGGTCTCATCGCGGGCTGGCTGGCTGGCAAGCTTGTGACCGGCTGGGGGTTTGGACTGATCGGAAATATCGCCGTCGGGATCGTTGGCGCCCTGGTCGGGAGCTGGTTGCTCCCACGGCTCGGTATCCAAATCGGGGGCGGCGTGGTCACCAAGATACTTGTCGCCACACTTGGGGCAGTGTTGGTACTCCTCGTCATAGGATTGATTCGAGGAGGATACCCGCGCCGACGATGGCGCTTCTGATTTTGACGCCGATCGGTGCCGTCGCGGGCACCCAGCCATATGATGTGCCGAGGCCCCACGGTCCCGCGTTGAACCCGTCCGGTTGCCTTGGCTGTTCAGCAACGAGAACGAGCACCAGGAGCCCGGCTGGGACATGGACGAGCAACGCACGGTCTCCTCCTTTATCGTCGATCGGGTATCGCAATTCGTGGCGGATGGCGCGTGGCTCGACGTCGGGTTCGGCAACGGCTCATTGTTGTTGACCGCGCAGGAATGGGGCTTTACTCGCGTCGGTGTCGATCTTCGCCAGAGTAGCGTCGATGCCCTGGCGACGTACGGCATAGAAGCCCACTGCGTGGACATCGCGGCGTGGGATCAGCCCGGCCGGTTCAGTGTTATCAGCCTCGCTGACGTCCTGGAGCACATGCCCTTTCCGAAGCACGCCCTCGGCGCCGTCAAGCGCCCGATGCGTTGCCTAGCCCTTCCACCTCTCCGGGCGGAAGGTGTATCGTGCTGACCAGTTGCTCGCTGAGACGGGAGGTGCTGGCAGTCACCTTCGTGAAGTCGTGCAGCAAATCGCGCCGTCGCAGGCAGTCAGCCTGCGCAAGCTTGGCTGCGCGTGGCGCCGACGACTTGATTGCCGGTCCTCTTCTGAGCAGCTGACAACAATAATCGTTGACGGTGCGTTCCCGGGCGCGCCGATCGGCGGACCTCAGGAGGATACCCATGGGCTACCGAAGCTCAATCTGTGCGCTCGCGTTCGCAACCGCCGCGCTGCTGGCAACGCCATCCCTCGCCGAGGTGGTTGATTTCGGGAAGTATCCGAACCTCAAGGGGCAGTGGATACGCGGCCCCGGCAACCCGAACAATTGGCGCGCGCTCGCGGGCCCGGCCCCGCTCACGCCGGAGTATCAGAAGATCTGGGCGGACATTCAGGCCGACCTGAAGGCCGGGGGACCGGGCAACTGGCCGTCGACCTTCTGCATCCCGGCCGGCATGCCGGCGATGATGAGCCTTTATGATCCGGCCGAGATCATCGTCATGCCCGAGATCACCTGGATCCTGGTCAGCCACAACGATGATTCGTATCGGCGGATCTATACCGACGGCCGCGATTGGCCGAAGGACCCCGAGCCGACGTTCGCGGGCTACTCGATCGGCAAATGGGTCGATGAGGATGGCGACGGCAAGTACGACGTGCTCGAGGTCGAGACGCGTCACCTCAAGCTTCCGCGCGGCTACGATACGTCGGGTCTGCCATTTCACGCCGACGGCAAGGCCGTCATCAAGGAGCGGATCTATCTCGACAAGAACGACCCCAACAAGCTCTATGACGAGATCACCGTGATCGACAACGCGCTGACGCGGCCGTACACCAAGCTGCAGACCGCCAGCCGCAATCCCAATCCTCGTCCGGCCTGGAAATCGGACGTTTGCTCGGAACACAATGCCCAGATCCGCATCGGCAAGGAGAACTACTACCTGAGCGCGGACGGCAAACTGATGCCGTCCAAGAAAAATCAGGCGCCGCCGGATCTGGTTTACTTCAAGCCGGCGCAGTAGCGAGCACGACGTCGCTTGTTGGGTTAGCGCGGCCCCGCTCTTCCGTTTCCGACTACCCCGCCGGGGTGGCACGCTCGCTGCCAATCTTGCTCTCCGTGCCGCTCAAGAGCCGGGCGATGTTCTCGTGATGCCTGGCCCAGAGCATGATGGTGAGCACGAGGAAGAGCATGGCCACAGGGCGCTGCCCGTTGATCCAGAGCGCCACCGGCGTCGCCGCGCTGGCGAGGAGCCCGGCCAGCGACGAGTAGCGGGTCAGCGCGGCGATCGCGAGCCAGATCAGGCAGAAGCCGATGGCGATCGGCCACGACAGCGCGACCAGAATCCCGATGTAGGTCGCTACCCCCTTGCCGCCCTTGAAGGCAAGCCACACCGGGAAGAGGTGGCCGACGAAGGCGCCGAAGCCGGCGATGAGCGGAAGCGTCGGTCCGTCAACATAGACCAGCGTGAGCACGGCGACCGTGCCCTTGAGCATGTCGCCGAGGAGCGTCGCGGCGGCGAGCCCCTTGCGGCCGGTGCGCAGTACGTTGGTCGCCCCGATATTGCCGGAGCCGATGCTGCGCACGTCGCCGGTGCCGGCGAGCCGCGTGAGAATCACGCCGAACGGGATCGAGCCCAGC
>WNGB01013332.1_pt1 | contig 11078 bp, 6 predicted proteins | sample 5400681 | NCBI WGS metagenome assembly WNGB01 (sample SAMN13153367, study PRJNA577476) | soil metagenome | isolation source: 115 cm soil or saprolite under grassland replicate 2 | place: USA:California | collected 2016-06-15 | reverse complement strand
CCGACCCGCTCGGCCGCCGCGCGGATCCGCGCCAGCAGCTCCCGCGCGATCTCCAGGTCGCCCGCCAGGTTGTCGGGCGCCGCCGGCAGCAGCAGCAGGAAGCCGGACCGCCAGGGAGCGACCGCGGCGACCCCGACGACCTGGAGGCAGTCCTGCTGCACCGCCGGGTAGAGGCGCGACTGCGGCACCTGGACCTGGTCCCTCCAGGCGGGACCCTGGTCGGTGGCGGGCTGCCGCCAGCTCGCATGCACCTGCGCGAACCGCCACGGCCCCGCGATCGTGTACCCAAGGTCGGCCAGCATCCGGTGGACGTCGCGCTCGTCGCGGTACTCGCCGCTGGACAGGGCCCGCAGCAGGTCTCCCTTGAGCCGCAGCTCCAGCTCGTAGGAGGTGCGCTCGTGCAGCATCTCCAGGGCGAAGATGGTGGCGGCGTGCTCGATCGCCCGCGCGTCGATCTGGTCGAGCGGGGCGCTGGCGTCGCAGACCGCCAGGTAGCCGCCGAAGTGGCTGCCGACCGCGATCGGGGCCAGCGCCGGGCGGCCGTCGGGCTCCCCGCCGCGCCGCCACCACTGCGCGCCGTGGCCGTCGTCGAGCCAGCCCTCCTGCGGCTGCAGCTCGCCCGGCCAGCGGGAGGATGCCAGGGGCCGCAGCGCCGGATCGAGCACCATCACCGGCCGGTCGACCAGCTCGGCGAGGCGTTCCGCCAGCGGCGCCATGCCGGGCGCGTCGAAGGCGGTCCGCGACAGCTCGCGCTGCAGGAAGATCGCCCGTTCCAGCTGGCGTCGCTGCTCGCGGACCTGGCGGAACAGGTGGGCGGACTGCACGCTCACCGCCAGCAGCGGGGCGATCAGGTTGAGCAGCTCCAGGTCCCCGTCGGTGAACGGCCCGCCGCGCTTGTTGATCACATGGCACACCCCGATGGCCTGGTCCTCGACGATCAGCGGGACCGTCAGGGACTGGCGGGCGTTGAACAGGTCGACGAAGCGGCGGATCAGCCGCGGGTCGTTGGGGGCGTCGTTGGTCAGGTAGGGGCGGCCGGAGAGGAACACCTTGACCGCGTTGCCGCCGTCGCGGAGCGCGACGTGGTAGGCGCCGATCCGCTCCGGGTCGTCGATGCCGAAGGCCGGCTGCTGCAGCACCAGCTCCGAGCGTTGCGGGTCGTAGAGCATGAACCCGGCCGTCTCGACGTCCAGCAGCCGGCTGATCGTCCGGATCAGCGCCGCCAGCGCCTGCTCGTAGTCGGCGGTCGAGGCCATCGCCCGACCGACCTGCATCAGCGCATGGACCCGGCGTTCCTCGGCCTCGACGCGCACGCGGCACCTCCCCGCGCCCCCGCTTTGGGGCATCGTAACAACCATCGAGCGGAAAGTCTGTGGCCGCGGCACATGGAGTCGTGCCGTGGCGCGCGCGACGCTGCCATGCGGGCAGCACAACGGCGCGACGTCGAGGGGAGGCACATGTACACCGTCGACATCGACACCGGGGGGACGATGACCGACGGGCTCGTGTGGGACGGCACGAGCCTGGTCAGCATCAAGGTCGACACCACACCGCACGACCTCACCGTGTCGTTCCGCGAGGTGCTCGCCGAGGCGGCGCGCTCGCTCGGCTTCGGCGACGACCTCGGAGCCTTCCTCGACCAGGTCGCCCTGGTCCGCTGGACCTCGACGATCACCTCCAACACCCTGGCGGAACGCAAGGGCGCCAAGCTGGGGCTGCTGGTGCGCCGGGGTGAGGAGCGCAGCCTCTACGGCGACGGGCCGTCGCCGGCGGTCGGGACGCTGGTCGCCGAGCACGACGTGATCGGTCTGGCAGACGACGCCGACGAGCAGGCCGTGCTGGACGGCGTCCGGCGGCTGCTGGAGGACGGCACCCGCCGCATCTGCGTCGGCCTCGACAGCTTCCCCGAGACGCGCCGGGAGCAGGCCGTCAAGCGGGTCGTCGAGCGCCAGTACCCCGACCACTACCTCGGTGCCGTGCCGGTCCTGCTCGGCAGCGAGATGGCCCAGGTCGACGACGACGCGACCCGCACCCACTGCGCGCTGATCAACGCCTACGTCCACGGCCAGCTCGCCTCCTCGCTGTTCCGGGCCGAGGACCTGCTCCGCTACGACGAGGGATGGGCGGGCGCGCTGCTGGTCGGCCACGGCAACGGCGGGGTCGCGCGGGTCGGCAAGACCAAGGCGGTCGACACGATCGAGTCGGGCCCGGTGTTCGGCACCCACGCGGCCGCCTGGTATGCCCGCCGCTACGGCCTGGACCGGGTCGTCTGCCTCGACGTCGGCGGGACCACCGCCAAGGCCAGCGTGGTGGAGGCCGGCCAGCCCCGCTACACCCGCGAGGGCGAGGTGTTCGGCATCCCGATCCGCACGCCCGTCGCGCTGCTGCGCTCCGCCGTGCTCGGGGGTGGCAGCATCGCCCGGCCGGGCGACGCCGGCGGGCTGGCCCTCGGCCCGCGGAGCATGGGCGCCGCGCCGGGGCCCGCCTGCTACGGGCTCGGCGGCGACCAGGCCACCCTGACCGACGCGTTCCTGGTGCTCGGCTACCTGGACCCGGAAGGGTTCCTCGGCGGCCGCCGGAGGCTGGACGTCGGCAGGGCGCGTGCGGCCCTGGAGCAGCGGGTCGCCGAGCCGCTCGGCAGCTCGGTCGAGGACGCCGCCCGCCGGGTCGCCGACGCCGCCGTCGGGATCGTCGCCGAGCTGGTCGGCTCGACCCTGGCGCGCGCCGGGATCGACCCGGGGGACGCGGTCCTGTTCGCCTTCGGCGGCAACGGCGGGCTGTTCGCCGCCCCGGTGGCGGAGCGGTTGGGCATCCCCACCGCGAGGGTGTTCGCGCTCGGCCCGGTGCTGTCGGCGTTCGGCTCGGCGGTCTCCGACATCGTCCACGTCCACGAGCGCAGCCTCGGCGTGGGCGCCGACGACGGCCGCGACGCGGTCGCCTCGACGGTCGCCGCGCTGGAGGCCGCCGGCCGACGCGACCTGGCCGGCGAGGGCTTCGACCCGGACCGGGCGGCGATCGAGGTCGAGCTCGACGTGCGCGACGGCGACCGGCGCCGGACGGTGCGTGGTCGGGACGCCGGGCAGGCGCTCGCGGTGCTGGACGGCGCGGCCCGCGTGGACGTCGTCCGGGTCCGGGCCAGCCACCACCTGCAGTCGGTCGAGCCGCCCCCGCGCCCGCCGGACGGGACTCCGGCCCCACCGGTCGTCCGCACGCTGCTGCTGACGGAGGGCGGCAGTGCGCAGGCGCCGGTGCACGACTGGACGCGTCTGGCGTCCGGAACCCGCATCGGCGGACCGGCGCTGGCCGCGGGCGGGAGCATGACCTGCCTGGTGCGGCCCGGCTGGACGCTGGAGGTCGATGAGCTCGGCGACGCCGTGCTGCGGCGCGAGCTCGGTTGAGCCACGGGAGGCGACGATGACCGCGCGAGTGCGTTTCACCGAGTACCTCGACCTCGACCTCGACGACGAGGTGTGGCGCTGCAACCGCTGCGACGCGGTGCTGATCTCCGCGCGCGAGCCCTACAAGCGAGGCTGCCTCGTCTACGACCGCGACCCGCGGGAGATCCACCCGCCGCTGATCGAGGGCGACTACACCTTCTCTCCCGACCCCGAGTGGGTCCGCATCCTGGAGTTCTACTGCCCCGGCTGCGGCGTCCAGGTCGAGACCGAGTACCTGCCACCCGGCCATCCGATCACCGTCGACATCGAGCTGGACGTCGACCGGCTGAAGCGGCGGATCGCCGACGGCGAGCTGGCGGTCGTCGACGGGCGGCTGGTCCCGTCGCGGGAGGGGGCGGCGCGATGACCGCAGACCCGACGCCCAGTGGCGCCCAGCTCGACTCGGTCGACATCGACGTCGGCGGCACCTTCACGGACGTGGTGCTCACCCTCGGCGGCCGGCGCTGGATCGGCAAGGCGCCGACCACCCCCTACGACCTGTCGGTCTGCTTCATGAACGGGATCGAGGAGGTCGCCCTGGAGGCCGGCCTCGACGTCGAGGAGCTCCTCCCCCGCCTCGACGTGGTCCGCTACTCCACCACGGTGGCGATGAACCGCCTGATCGAGCGGCGCGGGCCGCGGGTCGGGCTGATCACCACCGAGGGCCACGAGGACGCGATCCTCATCGGCCGCGGCGCCCAGTGGACCGACGGGACGCGCCTGGCGGAGCGCCGCAACCTCGCGCTGCAACGCAAGCCCGTCCCGCTGATCCCGCGGACGATGATCGTCGGCGCCAAGGAGCGCGTCGACTCCACCGGTCGGGTGCTGCGGCCGCTGGACGAGGAGGACCTGCGGCGCAAGCTGCGCGTGCTGATGGACCGCGGCGCGCGCTCGATCGTCGTCTCGCTGCTGTGGAGCTTCGCCAACCCGGTGCACGAGCGGCGCGTGAAGGAACTCGTCCGCGAGGAGTACAAGGAGTACCACATCGGCTACCTGCCGGTGGTGCTGTCCAGCCAGGTGGTGCCGAAGCTCGGCGAGTACGAGCGCACCATGACCGCGGTGCTCGACGCCTACCTGCAACGGTCGATGCAGACGGAGCTGTCGGCCATGTGGGACCGGCTGCGCGAGCTCGGCTACCGCGGCAGCTTTCTGATGATCCACAACTCGGGCGGCAGCGGCGAGGTGTTCAAGACCACCGCCAGCCGCACCTACAACGGCGGCCCGGTCTCCGGGCTGATGGGCTCCTACCATCTGGCGACCGCGCTCGGCTACAAAAACGTGGTCGCCGGCGACATGGGCGGGACCAGCTTCGACATCGGCCTGGTGGTGGACCAGAGCGTCCGCAACTACGAGTTCCGCCCGATCATCGACCGCTGGATGGTCGGCATCACCATGCTGCAGACCCTCTCAATCGGTGCCGGCGGCGGGTCGATCGCCTGGATCAACCACGAGCTCGGCGGCCAGCTCAACGTCGGGCCGCGAAGCGCCGGCTCCGACCCTGGACCGGCCTGCTACGACCAGGGCGGCACCGAGCCGACCGTCACCGACGCCGACGTGGTGCTCGGCTACATCAACCCCGACACCTACTACGGCGGGCGCATGCGGCTCGACCGCGCCAAGGCGCAACGGGCGATCGGCGAGCGGATCGCGGCGCCGCTGGGCGTCGGCGTGGAGGACGCCGCCTGGCTGATCCGGCGGATCGTCGACGAGAACATGAACAGCGCCATCAAGCGCGAGATCCACCTGCGCGGCTACCATCCCGAGGACTTCATCCTGTTCGCCTTCGGCGGGGCCGGTCCCACCCACGTCTCCGGCTTCCTCGGCGACCTGGCCGGCGCGGTGATCTTCCAGACGGCGCCGGTGTTCTGCGCGCTCGGCTCCTCGATCATGGACGTGGTCCACGTCTACGAGACCTCCAGGCGGATGATCGTCATGGCGCCGATCACCCAGGAGCTCACCGGCGAGTACGAGACCTTCAACGGGGTCGTCGACCAGCTGATCGAGCAGGCCGAGACCGACCTGAAGGCCGAGGGCCTGCCGCTGGACGGGGCCGAGCTCAGCCTCGAGCTCGACATGCTCTACGGCGGCCAGGTCAACGTGAAGCGCACCGCCTGCCCGGTGCTGCACCTCCGCGGCCCGGAGGACGTGCAGGCGCTGTACGACGAGTTCGAGCGCGAGTTCTCCGAGGCGTTCAGCCCGCTGGTGGTCAACAAGCCCGGCGGCGTCTACCTCGACAACTTCGTGCTGAAGGTGAGCGTCCCGACCCCCAAGCCGGCGCCGCCGGAGCTGCCGCTGGGCGGCGCCGACGCGAGCGCGGCGCTGACCGGCAAGCGCCAGGTGTGGTGGCCCGGCCGGGGCTGGACCGACACCTCGATCTACCACGCCGACGCGCTGCGACCCGGCCACCGTCTGGAGGGGCCGGTGATCGTGGAGGCCCCGCTCACCACGGTGGTGGTCCCGCCCGGCATGCGGTATGCGATCGACCGGCACGGCCTCGGCCTCCTGGAGGCCTCCGAGAACGGGAGCGCCCGATGATCCCCACGCTCGAGCAGAAGCTGGCCTGGCTGAAGCCCACCCCCCTCACCGACGAGCAGCGAGCCTCCATGCCCGAGCTCGGCATCGGCGAGTTCGAGATCGGCTTCCAGCGGACCAACGACATCCTCGACGAGGGCATGGAGGTGTTCGTGCGGTCCTGCCGCAGCGCCATGGGCATCGCCGGCGACTCGCTGGTGGGGATCTTCACCGCCGACGGCGACATGGTGAACGGCTCCTGCGGGACCTACCTGCACGCGGTCATCCCGCCCCTGGTGATCAAGTTCATCCTGCACAACTACCGCGACAACCCCGGCATCAGGGACGGGGACCTGTGGTTCGCCAACGACGCGGTCTACGGCGGCATCCACAACCCCGACCAGCTGGTGGCGATGCCGGTGTTCTTCGAGGGCGAGCTGATCGCCTGGACCGCCGCGCTGGTGCACACCACCGAGACCGGCGCCTCGGAACCCGGCGGCATGCCGATCGGGGCCACCGCCCGGTTCGAGGAGGGCCTGAACCTGCCGCCCACCAAGATCGGCGAGAACTTCCAGCTCCGCGACGACATCGTGACGCTGTTCGAGGCGTTCGGGATCCGCGCGCCGCAGATGGTCGCGGTCGACCTGAAGGCGCGCTGCACCACCGCCGACCGGGTCCGCACCCGGCTGATCGAGTTCTGCCGGCGGGAGGGCGTGGGCCACGTGAAGGCGCTGTTCCGCCGCATGCTCGAGGTGGCCGAGGAGGGCGCCAGGGCGCGCATCCGCAGCTGGGCCGACGGGGTGTTCCGCTCGGTCCACTTCGCCGACGCGGTCGGGCTGCACCAGGGGCTGGTCCGCTCCTGCTTCATGACCGTGACCAAGCGGGACGACCAGCTGCTGGTCGACTTCACCGGCACCGGCCCGGAGACGGCCTCCTCCTACAACGCCCACCCGCAGGCCGCCATCGGGCACTTCGCCAACTACGTCTACGAGTACCTGTTCCACGACCTGCCGATCAGCAACGGCACCTTCGCGCCGATCGACTTCGTGTTCGAGCCGGGCTCCTGCCTGTACCCCGACGTGCGGGCGGCCACCAGCAACTCGGTGATGATCGCCACCGGCGTGATGAGCGCGGTGCACAACACCTTCGCCAAGGCGGTGTTCTCCACCGAGCACTGGCGGCAGGCCGGCGCGTCGCAGGGCAACGGCGGCAACGCGGTGGTGCTGGCGGGGATGTCCCAGTGGGGCTCGCCGTTCGCCGACATGCTCGCCTACTCGATCAACACCGAGGGCCAGGGCGCGCTGCCGGAGATGGACGGCATGAACGCCTTCGGGTTCCCGTGGTGCCCCGCCGGCCGGGCGCCGGACGTGGAGCTGGTGGAGAACGAGTTCCCGCTGTTCATCCCGATCTCGTCGCACTGGAAGGACTCCGCCGGCCACGGCAAGCAGCGCGGCGGGGTCGGCACCGCCCAGCTGTGGGTCGCCCACCACGTGCCGATGGTGTTCATGATGGCGATCGCGGACAACTCCAAGATCCAGACCCCGCAGGGCCTGTTCGGCGGCTACGCGCCGTGCACCATCCCGGGTGTCAGCGTCGCCGGCGCCGACCTGATGGAGCGGTTGGCCTCCGGGGAGGCGATCGACCTCGACATCACCGAGGTGCTGCGCTCGCGCAGCGTCGGCGGCCAGTGGGGCAACGAGTTCCAGGGCCGGGCACCCCGCCCGTACATGGAGAACGACGTCATCACGGTCGCCTTCGCGACCGGCGGCGCCGGCTACGGCGACCCGCTGGAACGCGACCCGGAGGCGGTCGGCGACGACATCGACAAGGGCCTGGTCTCCGAATGGGCGGCCGAGCACGTCTACCAGGTCGCCTGGGACCCGGAGCGGCGGCGGGTCGACGGGGAGGCGACCGGGCGGCGCCGCACCGCCGAGCGTCAGGCCCGGATCGCGCGAGGGCGGCCCTACGAGGAGTTCGAGGCGGAGTGGCTGCAGCGCCGGCCGCCGGAGGCGATCCTCGCCAACTACGGCAGCTGGCCCGACGCCAAGCCACTGCAGCCGCTGATGCGCCCCTAGCCATGTCGGTGCGCAAGCGCGTCAAGCTCCTTGCACGAGGGCGTCCGATCTCGCCGCCACTGGTCTGCCCACTCGTCGTGGCGCAGGCGGCGGAGATCGAGGCGCTCCCGGTCGAGGAGTTCCTCGCCGACCCGACCATGCTCACCAAGGGCCTGCGGACGCTGGCCGGTGCGCTGGGCACAGACGTGATCGTGACCGCGGACGGTGCCGTCGTCGGCGAGGCAGCCGTCGAGGCCACCCGCCGACTGGCCGCCACCGTCGATGACGCGGCGATTGCGGTGGCGCTCCCCAGGCCCGACCTGCCGCTGGCGCGGGCGTTCCTGGACGCGGGCGCGCACCTGCTGCTGCTGCTGGTCGTGGACGCGCCGCTCGCGGACGGGCGCGAGTGGCGTGAGGCCGCGACGACGGTGGTGAACGTCGCGCGGTTCCACCAGGCCGTGCCGGTGGTCGTGTTCGCCGATGCGGCGGACGCCGAGTGGGCGCCCCGCGGGACCGTGGTGTGCGTGCCGGAGCCTGGCCCGGGGCAGGGCCTTGCGCTGCCGCCTGACCTGAGCGGCTGGCGGATCCCCGACGGGGTGCCGATCGTCACGACGCTCGGTCCTGTCCAGGGTGCATTCGCTGACGTGCGGGCGGTGCTCGCCTGATGTACTGGGACCCTGAGCTCGAGACGATGCCCTGGGATGAGGTGCTGCGCTGGCAGGCTGGACAGCTCGCTGGATGGCTGAAGGCGCTGCCGGCGCGGTCGGCGTTCCACCGGGACAAGCTCGCCGGAGCGCCGGCGAACGCACCGCTGGCGGACCTGCCGTTCACCGACAAGGACGAGATCCGTGTCTCACAGAACGACCCGCCGCGCGGTGAGCCGTTCGGCCGGCACCAGGGCGTGCCCCTTGCGGACGTCGTGCAGGTGCTGTCCTCGTCGGGAACGACCGGTGACCCGGTCAACTTCGCGTTGACCACGGCCGACCTCGGGGTGTGGCGCGACGGGATCGCGACCGGGTTCTTCACCGCCGGAATCCGCGCGGACGACGTCGTCGCGCACCTCGTCGGCCTGCCTGGCGTGGCCGGCGGGCTGCCCTACGCCGACGGGTTCCGCCACATCGGGGCGACCCTCGCGTGGATCGGGGGGCGCCCGACCGAGCAGATCGTGCGTGCGATTCCACGGCTGCAGGCGAGCGCGATCCTCACCACGACCTCGTTCGGGATCTACCTCGCCGACCTGGGCGCGGCTGCGCTTGGCATCCGGACGCTGCTCGGCGGCGGCGAGCCCGGCCTCGGGCAGCTCGAGATCCGCGAGAAGATCCGCCAGGGGTGGGATCTGGAGTCGGTGCGCGAGGTCATGGGCCTCGGGGACGTGATGTCGCTGCTGTGGGCCGAGTGCGAGGACGAGGGCGGGATGCACTTCTGCGGTCAGCGCTCGGTGATCGTCGAGTTGATCGACCCCGCGACCGGTGCGGTCGTCCCCTGGGAGGACGGCGCGGAAGGCGAGGCCGTCTACACGACGTTCGCCCGCGAGGCCACCCCGGCGCTGCGGTACCGCTCCGCCGACCACATGGTCGTCACGGCGATGACCTGCCGGTGCGGGCGCACCTCCCCACGGGTGCGCTGCATCGGCCGCACCGACGACATGCTGATCTACAAGGCCATGAACGTCTTCCCCGCCGCGATCCGCGACGTCGTGCTGCGCCGCTTCTCGGACGCGGTGGAGCCCTACCTGCGGATCTGGAAGGACCACGCGCGCCAGGTCCGGTTCGACGACCCGATTCCCCTCGACGTCGAGGCCTCCGCCGCCCTGGCGGGCGACCGCTACGCGGAGGTCGCCCGCGACATCGAGCAGGAGCTACGCAGCCAACTGCAGATCCGCACGACCGTGACGCTGGTGGCACCCGAGACGCTCCCGCGCACGGCCTACAAGACGCCGCTGGTCCACGTCCGGGAAGGAGCCGCCTCATGAGCTGTGGTCAGTCCTCGACCCGCAGCACGAGCGCGGCGCCCGTATCGCCGGCGGCGCAGCCGGTGAACAGCCCGACACCGCCGCCGCGCTCGACGAGTGTCCAGATCAGCTCGGTGATCCCACGGGCGCCCGTCGGACCTTGCGGATGGCCGTAGATCAGGCTGCAGCCGTAGAGGTTCATCCGTTCCAGCGGGTAGCCCGTTTGCCGGGCGAAGTACACATCGTTGACCGCGAACGGATTGTGCGTGACGACCGCGTCGACGTCATCGATGGCCAGCCCGGCGGCGTCGAGGGCCGCGCGCGCCGCAGGCACCGGCGCCTTCGCCATCTCGGCCTTGCCGACCCGCGCCACGCCGGAGCCCAGCAGCCGCACGATCCCTCCGCCGCTCAGGTCCCGCGCGCGGACCTCGTCGGTGACGACCATCCCCGCACAACCGTCTGCGGGGTGCGTCTGCGACCCGTAGGTCACCACACCCTGGGGGTCGAGGGGCGCGAGCTTGGCGAGCCCTTCCGCCGTCGTGGGGTACACCCCCACGTCGGCGTCCACGATCCTCGGGTCGCCCCGGCGCATCGGCAACTCGACTTGGATCATGTAGCGACGCTGGAATGAGCGATCGTCGGCGAGCGCCGCCTGGTATTGCTGGTACCGCAGCAGCGTCACGTCGTCCGCTTCCTGCCGCGTGATGCCTTCCTGAGCGGCGACGTGCTCCGCGGTGCCGATCATCGGCCTGCCCGCCCAGGGGTCGCGGTTGAAGTTGTCCATCACCCAGTTCTCGGCCTGCACGGTCCCACCAGGAGCCGATGCCGCCGGGTACACGACGTGCGGACCGTTGCTGGTCCGGTCGGTGGTGACGACCAGGGTCAGGCCTTCGCCGGCGTCGACGGCGGCCGCGGCCGCCCGCACGCAGGCAACCGACGTCGCGCACGCCTGGCCGATCATCGGGCCGGTGACGCCGACCGCGCCGAGCCGCGCGGCGACGGTGGGCGCGCCGTAGAAGATCTCCGGCTGCGGCACCGTCCATCCCAGCACCAACTGGGAGATCTCGGTGGTAGGCAGTCCATGATCCTCGAGGGCCCGGCCGCTGACGAGGACCGCGAGATCCA
>WNGB01014961.1_pt1 | contig 11079 bp, 11 predicted proteins | sample 5400681 | NCBI WGS metagenome assembly WNGB01 (sample SAMN13153367, study PRJNA577476) | soil metagenome | isolation source: 115 cm soil or saprolite under grassland replicate 2 | place: USA:California | collected 2016-06-15 | reverse complement strand
CGGCACGAGTACCGCCCTCCGGGCCGGCGGGGCGATCTGCGCGGTCGTCGCGCTCTACGCCGCGCTGCGCGTCGTGCCACTCCGCGCGACCACCGGGCCGCGGCCGGTGCCGCGACCCGCGCTCCCGCGCCCGGCGTCGCACCTCTGATCGGCGACGCGCGGCCACGGGTCAGCCGCCTAGACTCCGAGCCCGTGGCGCGTGTCACGGTGAAGCTGCACGGTGCGTACAGCCAGTTCGCGGGCGGGGCGCGGAGCGCGGCCGTCGACGCGACCGACATCGCGAGCGCGCTCGAGGGCGTCGTCGCGCGATTCCCCACACTGGCCGAGCGGCTGCGCGACGAGCATGGCCGGATGCGCGAGCATGTCGGCGTGTTCGCGAACAGCGAAGAGATGCGGTACCTGGACGGCGAGCGCACGCCGCTCCGCGACGGCGACGTCGTCGACATCGTGCCGGCGATCTCCGGCGGGGAGGATGAACGATGGCGCGCGGGGTGATGGTGCTCGTCGGTACGAAGAAGGGCGTGTTCCTGTATCGGAGCGGACTGTCGCGCGAACGCTGGCGGCTGGACGGCTCGCATTTCCCGGGCGAGACCGTCTACCACGTCGCGTTCGATCCGCGCGACGGCGCGTCGCTCTATTGCGGGATCAACATGAGCTGGGGCGGGCCGCGGGTCGAGGTGAGCCGGGATCTGGGCAAGACCTGGAAGACGGGGAAGAATCCCGCGTTCCCGGCGGACTCCGAGCTCACCTTCCAGCGGACGTGGCACATCGAGCCCGGACATCCGAGCCAGCCGAACGTGATGTGGGCCGGCGTCGAGCCGGCGGCGCTCTTCCGAAGCGATGACCGCGGCGAGACCTGGGTATCGGTGAAGGCACTGAACGAGCACCCCGAGCGTATGCAGTGGACCCCGGGCGGTGGCGGGCTGGGTCTCCATTCGATCGCGATCGACCCCGCCGACCCGAAGTGGCTCATGATCGGCATCAGCGCCGCAGGCGTATACGAGTCACGCGATGGCGGGAAGAGCTGGGCCACCGCCAACCGGCAGACCAAGGCACCGCTGCCGGTGCCGAAGGGGAGCGATCTCGGCCGTTGCGTGCATCACCTCGTCGCGCATCCGGTCGTGCCGGGCGCGCGCTTCCAGCAGAACCACGTGGGTGCGTATTTCCGCGACGCCGGCGAGGACGCTTGGACCGAGGTGACGAAGGGTCTGCCGTCGGACTTCGGCTTCGCCGCGGCGATCCATCCGCGCGATCCGAAGACGGCCTACCTCTTCCCGCTCGAGGACCGGATGCGGATGTCGCCGGCGAACGGCGGTGGCGTGTATCGCACGCGCGATCGCGGCAAGACGTGGACGAGGCTCGCGAACGGTCTACCCCGCGGCGCGCGCTACGAGGTGATGCGCGAGGGCATGGCGACCGATCGGCTCGATCCGGCCGGCGTGTACTTCGGCACGACGAACGGCGAGCTGTGGGGGAGCGCGGACGAAGGCCGGAGCTGGGCGCTCATCGCCCAACACCTCCCGGCGATCCTGTCCGTCGAGACGGCGACGCTGTAGCGGACTCGGCCGGCCGCCGTCCGTGCATCGGCGGGCGGCGGCCCCGAGCCGCGAAGCAGCGTGCGCAGAGGTACGTGCCGTTCCCGCCGTTCTGGGCGAGCTTGATGTAGGCGTCCTCCCCACAATCGGCACAGCGCCCTGGTGCGTTCGCGCTCTGCATCTTCGCGGCGCCCCCTTAGGACCTGCGCGCCGTGCACAACGGCGGCCAACGGTGGCTCGCCAGGCCCTTGACGCTCGCCCGGGCCCTCGCTACGGTATAGAACATTCGTTCGGAACGGAGGCCAGGCCGGACCGAACGAGCAGGGGAGCGTGGGAGTGCAGGCGGATCTGGCTGCGGCGGTCGCACGCATCGAGGGCCGTTTCGGCACGCACGTGCTTGCGCACGGCGCGTCGGCCGAGCGACACACGCACGAGCGCCGGATCGGAACGGGCACGTCGCTCGATGCGCTCGCGCGTCCGCTCGCGGCGGGCGCCGCGCTCGCGTTCGTCGGTCAGGGCAGCACGGGGAAGGTGTCCCTTGCGCTCCGTTCGGCGGGCGCCGCGCAGCGCGCCGGGGGAACGGTGCTGTGGGTCGATCCGAGCGCGTCGTTCGATCCGCTCGCCGCCGTCCGCGCGGGGGTCGACCTGGAGCGCCTGTTCGTCGTGCGAGCGCGCACCCGCGACGACATCCTGCTCGCGGCGAACGCAGCGCTCCGCGGCAATGGCTTCCGTCTCGCCGTCGTCGATACCGGTCCGGCGATGGTGGCGGGCCTGCGCATCGACGACCTCGCGCCGCTCCTGCCGATCGTTCGCTCGTCGTCCGCCGCGCTCCTGGTCGTTTCCGATGCGCGCGCGGCGCGTCTGGCCATTCCCAGCTTCGGGTTCGAGCGCGTCGCCTGGGAGCGCCGCTTCGGGCGCACGACGGGATGGGTGAGCTCGGTCGCCGATCGGGCGCTCTTCCACTTCGGTGCGCTCGGACGTGATGCGCGCGATCTCGGTACCCGGGCCGATCTGCTGGAGCGGACCGGATGAGCAAATCGTTCCTCGCGCTCGCCGTCGGCGAGCAGGCTCCCCGTGCGCGCATCCTCACGGCGCTCGCGGCGATGCTTCCGCGCGTCGGGGTCGCCGATGACGGCGCGTTCGTCTGCGATCTCCGCGGGACCGAACGGCTCCTCGGCGCGCCCGCCCGCGTCGCGCGCAACGCGATCGCCGCGTGCGGCGCATCGGGCGGCGTCACCCCGGCGGCCGGCATCGGCGCGACGCCGTTCGTCGCGCGGGTCGCGGCCGCGCGCGCACCGGCGGGCAGCGTCTGCGAGATCCCCGCCGGGGGCGAGCGGGCGTTCCTCGACGGCCTGTCGCTCGGCGTGCTGCCGCTCGATCCAAAGGTCATCGACGAGCTCGCGCTTCTCGGTGTTCGTCGGGTCGGCGAGCTGCTCGCGCTGCCGCGCGGTTCGGTCACGGATCGTTTCGGTCGATCGGCCGCGCTGGCGTACGACCTGGCCGCCGGGACCATCGACGAGGACGTGCGCGGCGTCGCGCCGCGGCGGCGGATCCGCACGCGCCGGCAATGGGACGAGCCGGTCGATTCGCGCGAGCGGCTCATCTTCGCGCTGCGCGCGGCCGCCGACGAGCTCTCCGCCGCGCTCCGTCACGATGGCCTCGCCGCGCTGCGCCTGCGGCTCGTCCTCGAGCGGGAGGACGCGCTGCCGCTGCGGCTCGAGCGGTCGCTGCTGCCGCCGTCAGGCGAATCGGCCGCGATCGTCCGTTCGCTGCGCTGGGGCCTCGAAGAGATCGCGACGCTCGGCGCCGTCACCTCCGCCGCGCTCGAGGTCGGCGCGGTCGAGCCGGCGCGCGGGCGGCAGATCGGGCTCTTCGCGCCCGACGGCGCGCACGCGGAAGAGGCGATCGCGGTCGCGCAATTCCTGCGCACCCGGCTCGGTCCGGGCACCGTGCTGCGGCCGCGCGTCAGCGATGCCGGCGCGCGCCTTCCCGAGCGCGAAGCGGAGTGGGAGGAGGTCGTGGGATGACGCGCGACGAGACGTGCCGCCCGAGGATCCGATGAGCCGGTTGTTCGCCGAGCCGCTGCCGACGCGGCTCGAATGGAACGAGGGTGAGCCGGGGATCATGCGGGTCGGCCATCGCCGGCTCGTCGTGGTCGAGGTCGTGCGCCGCTGGCGCGTGGACGGCGAGTGGTGGGCCGATGGCATCGAGCGGGAGTACCTCACGCTCCGCACCGCGGACGGGCTGCTGTGCGACGTGTACGGCGACCGGCGGCGCAACGAGTGGTTTCTTCAGCGGATCATGGATTGAGCGAGTCGGGATCGCCCACGACCAGACCGGGCACGGACTCGAAATCGCGCCGGTTGCGCGTCACGAGCGCGAGCCCGTGCTCGATCGCGGTCGCCGCAATGATGGCGTCGGGCGTGCCGATCGCCGCCGTTCGGCGCAGACGACCGGCGCGCTCCGCGATCGCGCGATCGAGTCCGAGCTCGCGCAGCGGCGCGAGCAGCGCGCGGACTGTCGCCTCCTCCGGTGCTCGGCCGGCGAACAGCTCGCAGCGCGTGATCACGGAATACGCGCCTTGGGCCGCCGGGAGCCGATGCGCGCCCCGGAGATGGTCGATGAAGATGTCCGTATCGAGAAGGAGCTCAGTAGCCAAGACGCCGCGCCCGCTCTTCCCATTCGTCACGCGAGGGCACGGTGAAGTCGGGCGCGATGCCGAACGTACGGTCGAGCGTGGCCTGGATCTCCGCCGCCGACGCCTGGTCCTCGGAGGTGTACGCGTCGACGGCGTCGCGTACGACCGCCGCGAGCGTCTTGCCCTCTCGCTTCCGCCTTGCGTCCAGCTTCCGGCGCTGTTCCTTGGTGAGGTAGATCTGCGTTCGCGTCGACGCCATATACAGCGCAGTATACAGCATGACCGCTTCGTTCGTCCACCTCCGCGTCCATAGCTGCTTCTCGTTCCTCGACGGCGCGTCGACCGTCGAGGACCTCGTCGACGCGGCGATCGCCGAGGGGCAGGACGCGCTCGCGCTCACCGACACGAACGGTCTCTACGGCGCGGTGCGCTTCTGGAACGCCGCCCGGGAGCGCGGGCTCAAGCCGATCTTCGGCTGCGAGCTCCGGCTCATCGACGGCGATCCGCTCGTGCTCCTGGCGCTCGACGCGAGCGGCTGGACGAGCCTCTGCCGCATCGTGTCCGCGGCACAGCTGGCCGGCGAGAAGACGAAGCCCCAAGCCACGTTCGGGCTCGTCGCCGAGCACGCCGAAGGGCTGATCGCGCTCTCCGAGAGCGACGACGCGGAGATCCTCGCCCGGCTGCGCGAGGCGTTCGACGACCGCCTGTACGCGGAGCTCGTCGATCGCTGGGGACCGGAGGACCTCGCGCGCTGCGACGCGCGCGCCGAGCTCGCGGGGGAGCTCGGCATCCCGACCGTCGTCACGAACGACGTCCATTACGCCCGTCCGGACGTTCGCCGGCTGCACGACGTGCTGCGTTGCATCGACCTCGGACGCACGGTGGACGACATCGGCAAGGACATCGCGGCGAACGGCGAGCGCTGGCTGAAGGGCGAGCGGCTGCTCCGCAAGCGGCTCGGGCATCACGCCGAGGCGTTCGCGAACGCACGGGGGATCGCCGATCGCTGCGTGCTCGACCTCGGCTTCGGCTACCAGCGCCTCCCCGGCTTCCCGGTGCCCGAGGGCCACACCGCGTTCTCGTTCCTCTACGCGCTCTGCCAGGACGGTGCACGCACGAAATACGGGCGCATCACGCCCGCCGTTTCGCGCCAGCTGGCCCACGAGCTCGAGGTCATCGATCGCTGCGGGCTCGCGGAGTTCTTCCTCATCAATTGGGACATCGTCCGGTTCTGCAACGAGCGGCGCATCCCGGCCCAGGGCCGCGGCTCCGCGGCGGACTCGATCGTCGCATACGTGCTCGACATCACGAAGGTCGACCCGATCGCGCACGACCTGCTGTTCGAGCGCTTCCTCACCGAGGACTCGCACACCATGCCGGACATCGATCTCGACATCGCGACGAACGACCGTGAGGAAGTGATCCAGTACGTCTATCGCAAGTACGGCGAGCGCTACGCGGCGATGGTCTGCAACCTCGTCACCTATCGGGCGCGCTCGTCGTCGCGCGAGGTCGCGAAGGCGCTCGGCTTCCGCGATGAGGTCATCGACCGGATGGCGAGGTCGATCGATCGGCCGCGGTTCGACTCCCGTGGGCCGTCCGGAGAGCCGGCGCGTGGACTCTCGCGAGGGAGCCTCGACGGCCGAGATGCGGCGGACGTGGGTGAGGTCCCGAGCGAGAGCCGCGCGACGGCCTTCACGGCTGAGCTGAGCGATCTCGAGCGCGAGCGCTGGCCGCTGTTCCGCGAGATCGTCGAGGCGATCGCAGACCTCCCGCGGCACCTTTCGATCCACAACGGCGGGATGCTCATCACGGCGCTCCCGCTCGTGGACACCGTGCCGATCGAGCGCGCGACGATGCCCGATCGGAACGTCGTGCAGTTCGACAAGCGCGATGTCGAGGATCTCGGGCTGATCAAGATGGATCTTCTGGGACTGCGCACGCTGTCGCTCGTGAAGGACGCGATCGCGATGATCGATGAGCTGCACGGCGTGCGTCTGGATCTCGGCACCCTGTCGCTCGAGGATCCCGCGGTGTACGACCTCATCTGCGAGGTCGACACCATCGGCGTCTTCCAGGTCGAGAGCCGCGCGCAGGCCCAGGCGCTCCCGCGCGTCCGGCCGCGCTGCTTCGCGGACATCGTCGTCGAGGTCGCGATCATCCGGCCGGGCCCGCTGCAGGGGAACATGGTGAACCCGTTCATCCGCCGGCGGCAGGGCCGCGAGCCGGTGACCTACGCCCACCCGCTCCTCGAGCCGATCCTCAAGGAGACCCTCGGCGTGATCCTCTTCCAGGAGCAGATCCTGCGCGTCGCGATGGCCATCGCGGGCTTCACCGCGACCGAGGCCGACAGGCTGCGCCGCGCGATGAGCCGTGCGCGTTCGAGCGAGGACATGGAGCGGCTGCGCGCGCCGTTCGTCCGTGGCGCGCTCGCGAGCGGGGTCGACGATGCGACCGCCAACCTCATCTTCAGCCAGATCGCCGCGTTCGCGGAGTTCGGGTTCTGCAAGAGCCACGCGGCCGCGTTCGCGCTCACCGCCTATCACACCGCGCACCTCAAGCTGTACTACCCGGCCGAGTTCTACGTCGGTCTGCTCAACAACCAGCCGATGGGCTTCTACTCGCCCGCGGTCATCGCCGGCGACGCGAAGCGCCACGGCATCCGGATGCTCCCGGTCGACGTCAACCGGTCGGCGGCCAAAGCCGTCGTCGAGGGGTCGGCCGCAGTTGGGCCAGGGCCGGCCGCAGTTGGGCCAGGGTCGGTTCCAGTTGGGCCGGGGTCGGTTCCAGTTGGGCCGGGGGCGTCTCTCTCGCTCGGTCGGCTGCGTGCGTCCGAGACGACCGCGCGGGCCTCCGGACCGACCCTTCGCTCGCGAGACGCCCCCGGCCCTTATGACCGCCCGTCCGACAAGAGTTCGAGTTCGCCGGACTCGAGCTTGGGCCGGTCCTCCTCTTCCTTTATGGATCCAGATGAGGTCGTGGATCGTTCGCGCACGATCGCCGCGCGTCGGGCGTGTCGCACGCACGACGTGCGCCTCGGCCTCGAGAGCGTCCGCGGGCTCGGCGCAGAGGAGGCGAAGGCGATCGTCGCGGAGCGCGAGCGTGGCGGGGCGTACCGATCGTTCGACGACTTCGCGAAGCGCGTCGGGCTGAAGGAAGAGGCGCTTCGCAATCTCGCGCTCGTCGGTGCGTTCGATCCGCTCGGCGAGCCCCGACGCGCGCTGCTCTGGCGCGCGCGCGACGCCCATCGCGCCTCGCCGGCGTTCAGCCGACCGGTGCTCGCCTTCCCGACGACCGCCGCACCGGTGCTGCCGGCGCTCAGCGAGCAGGAGCGGACCGCGCTCGATTACCGCATCACCGGGATCCCGACCGGCCCGCAGGTCATGCGCTTCTACCGCGAGCGCCTCGCCGCGCGGGGGGTGAAGACCTCCGATGACATCCAACGTGGCCGGCACGGAGAGCGGGTGCACATCGCCGGAGCGATCGTCGTGAAGCAGCATCCCGAGACCGCGAAGGGGCACGTCTTCCTGTCGCTCGAAGATGAGCACGGCCTGGCGAACATCATCGTCCGGCCGGCGACGTACGCTCGCTACAAGGCGGTCATCGATACCAGCTCGGCGATCGTGGTCGAGGGGACGCTGCAGCACGTCGACGGCGTGGTCTCTGTCCTTGCGCGCCGCCTCGACGAGCTCGCGCTGTTCGTCACGATCGCCGCGCGCGAGTGGCAGTGAGACGACGTGGTCCGGACCGTTGAGCCGACCTATCATGATATCATATTCGCTATCGTGGATGCGGCCCGGATCCTTCGCGCGGCCCGCGCGAGGGCCGGCCTGACCCAGCGCGCGCTCGCGGAGCGGTCAGGCGTCCCGCAGCCGACCATCGCGGCGATCGAGGCGGGGCGTCGGGATCCGCGATACCGAACGCTCGATCGTCTCATGCGGGCCTGCGGGCAGGAGATCGACCTCCTGCCACGGGCCGGCGGAGGCGTGGATCGGACCCAGTTCCGCACGACGCTCCGGCTGTCTCCCACGCAACGTCTGCTCCGAGCGGCCGAAGGTGCACGAGCGCTTCGCGCGCTGCGGTCCGCCCGGCGGATCAGCTAGACGCCGCGCCCGGCCGCGCGACCGACCCTTGATCCGGTCGCGCTCCTGCGCACGCTCCGGCGGCACGACGTCGATTTCCTCGTGATCGGAGGCATCGCGGGCGCATTGCATGGCTCGACGACACTGACAAGCGACCTCGACATCCTGTACGAGCGCAGTCGCGAGAACGTCGATCGGCTGGCCGCTGCGCTGGCCGAGGCAAGAGCCGTTCGGCGCGACCTGCCTCCGGGCGTCCGGTCAGCGCTCGATGGCCAGGCGATCCTGAACGGCGCGAACTTCCTCCTGAGCACGCGATACGGTGACCTGGATTGCATCGCTGAGACGCCGAGCGGGCGCTTCACGTATGCGCAACTCGAGCCGACGGCTGTGCACTACGACATCAAAGGCATCTCCGTCACGGTCGTTTCGCTCGATGAGCTCATCCGAATGAAGCGCGCGACCGGCCGGGAAGCGGATCGGGTCGAGGTCGAGCGACTCAGCGCCCTCCGCGAAGAGCGCGAGAAAAGGGCATAGGCGTCAGGGAGCCAATGGTCGACGCCTACTTCACGGTAACGGTGCCGGTCATGCTGGTGTGGATCGAGCAGAAGTACGCGAAGGTGCCGACCTCGGAGAAGGTGAAGCTGAACGTGGCGTTCGCGTCGATCGGTCCCTCGAACTTGCCGTCCTTCGTGCCTGGCTTGCCGCTCGCCACGATGTGCCGCGCGCTGTCCCTGTTGGTCCAGGTCACCGTCGCGCCTTTCGTGACATCGAGCGTGGTCGGCTTGAACGCGAAGCCCTGAGCCTCGACGGCGGTCCCGCCCGGCGCCGCGGCCGGTGCCGATGAGCCGCACGCGGCCGTCGCGATGACCGCGCAGCCGAGCAATGCCGCGACACGGGTCGATGCGTGCATGCGTTCCTCCTCTGATCGCGCGGTCGCTTCGCGAAACGGCCGTGCGGACCACGATGATGGCCTATTCGCGGTCGGATCGGCCGCGCGGCGCCGCCGAGCGGCGGCGCGAGCACGTACAGTTCGTCCGTTCGGGGGGTCGGGCCGGAGTCATCCATGTCCACTGTTGAGGTCGTATCCAGCGCGAAGGCCGCGGAAGACGGACGTCTGCTCGCGCGCATCGCGCAACGTGACGCCGACGCGCTCGGCCAGCTGTACGACCGGTACGGCCGGGTCCTGTTCGGCGTGCTGTATCGCATGCTCGGCAGCCCCGAGGCGGCGGAAGAGGTGGCCCAGGATGCGTTCCACGCGGTCTGGCGCCAGGCGTCGTCGTACCGGGCCGATCGCGGTTCGGTGCGCACGTGGCTGCTGGCGATCGCCCGCAACGCCGCCATCGACTGGCGGCGCACGAAAGGCCGCCGGATCGAACGTGAGACGGTGATCGACGTCGCGCTCGAGCTCGTCGAGGAGACGCGGATCGACGACCAGGTCATCGCGAGCCTGCGGGCCGAGCGGGTCCGCGCCGCGGTCGCCGCGCTCCCCGTGGAGCAGCGCGACGTGCTGAGCCTCGCGTTCTGGGGCGGGCTGTCGCAGAGCGAGATCGCGGAGCGGACCAGTACGCCGCTGGGGACGGTCAAGAGCCGTGTCCGGCTCGGCATGGCGAAGCTCCGCGACCGCCTCGCGATCGAGGCCGACCGATGATGACCGCCCACCCATACGACGAGCTGGCGGCGTACGCCCTCGGCGCGCTCGATGAGGAGGAGCGCCCGGCCGTCGCGGCGCATCTCGAGGGCTGCGATACGTGCCGCGCGGACGTGCGCGCGTTCTCGGAGACCGCGTGGACGCTCGCCGAGACCGCCGAGCGTGAACCACCGGCGCGGCTGCGCGCGGCGATCGTCGATCGGGCGACGCGCGACGGCGGTGTGAGCGCACCCCGGCCGAGCTGGCGTGAGCGGATCGTCGATGCGGTCCGGTGGCCCGTGCCCGCGGCGATCCCGATCGGCCTTGCGATCGCGCTGGTCGTCGCGGTCGTGCCGATGGCGCCGACCGGTGAGCTCGGGAACGTTCGCGGCTCGCTCGTGCTTCCGGTGAACGGCGCCACGCCGTATCTCATCCTCGAGCTGCCCGCGCCGCCATCCGGCAAGACATGGGAGGCGTGGGTGCTGCACGGTGAACAGGCGCTCGCCGCGGGCATCACCGACGAACATGGGATCACGACCCTCGTGCTCACCGCACCGCTTGGTGCCGGCGACGCCGTCGCCGTGACGCTCGAACCATCCGGAGGCGTACAGAAGGTCACCGGCAATCCAGTGCTCGTCGGCAAGACGTAGCGAGTACGCATCCACGCTGCAACGCGTATTCGTAAAAGTAAGTAGCCACGGGATGGCATCCGCGCATCATCATCAACCGATACCGAACGGCCATCGTCACGGCCGAATGCGGAGCCGAGACTCGAATCGGCAGCGGGAGCGTTCGGGGGAGATGTGATGGTCGTGGACGCGGTCGGTCCGAGCACGTCCGAATCCGCACACGACCTCGTCGACTCGATCTTCCGGGTCGCCACCGAGCTCGTTCGCGGTGAGCGGGCGTCGCTGCTGCTGAGGGACGACCCCTCGAACGAGTTCGTGATCGCGCACGCCGTCGGTCTTGGCGAGGATGTGCGATCGCGCGTCCGGGTCCGCGAGGGCGAGGGGATCGCCGGTGCCGTCGCGGCATCGAAGCGCGCGCTCCTTGTCCGGGCCGGCGAGCAGCCCCGACCGGACGAGGGCGATGAGCGGAGCGGCCGCTACCGGACGGACTCGTTCCTCTCGGTCCCGATCGTCGTCGACGAGGAGTCTCGCGGCGTCCTGAACGTCGCCGATCCCGTCGACCGGGCCT
>WNGB01053524.1_pt1 | contig 11083 bp, 9 predicted proteins | sample 5400681 | NCBI WGS metagenome assembly WNGB01 (sample SAMN13153367, study PRJNA577476) | soil metagenome | isolation source: 115 cm soil or saprolite under grassland replicate 2 | place: USA:California | collected 2016-06-15 | reverse complement strand
CGCTTTGCAAATTGCAGTTGCAATTGGATAGCTGAGGTTTGATTGGTTTTCTTCATCTTCGTCCTCTACATCATTTTCTATCGGCTGGTTTAGTCGATTTATTAACCATTCCACAATTTCCTGATTCTTCTGGGCTGTCATACCTAAAGAATTAATTATGTTGCCAAAATTTATCTGGGCTCTATATTGACCTTCACTCTTATAGTGATATTGCATTGCACTTAACAACGCGCTAGCGACCTCCAGTGTCCCCACATCTTGATTGGATAAAGCAATAGCGGTTGTTTCAACAAATCGCCAGTCGCCTAGCCATTCTATTAATATTTGAGTCAGTTTCGGACTTCTTATTTGAAGAGAACCAACAGCCTGAATTGCGGACAATACTCTTCCACTCCATATGTAGTATTTTCTTGATTTAAGCTGGCTGGTTATACGCGTTTTAATAGGACTTTTGTCTCTAAAAGACAACAGCTCTCTCATCGTGTCTTCACGAGATTTCTTAGCAAAAGAACGAAACAAGGGCTTTAAAGATACCAGAGCTTCACTCCAAACAATGCTAATAATCTCTCTCAAATAAAGTTTCCGTGCATCAGAGTTAATTCGCTCGGCTAACACATCTTGGACAATACCCTCAATTTCACCATCCAGATTCCTCAGAATCTGTTCAAGTGAAATTTTGTTATCGGAGACATTGGAAGGTATTTCCCATGAACGAAAGGATTTTTTGTCAACGTATTCTAGTATTTCTAGATATAAACTCAATAAACTTTTTGCAATTTGTGCCCGAAGTTGCAGATTGATTTTTGCTCCCCTAGCCATACATAGACCAGATAAAACCTTATCACGATGTAAAACTTTCTCATCTTGACTATTTGCTTTAAATATATGAGACACATAATCCTGTGTTCCAGATGAATCGAGAATGAGCGATATTAAGAAAATTGGCTCCCTCCAATCTGGATTATGAAGTCGTGGTTTTATGAACGCCCAAGTTCGGTTTAAATCTTTTTCCCAATGTTTTGCCAGTTGCCATGCAACAAAGTATTCACGAAAAATCGCATGGGTAAATCTAACAATTCGTGAATATAGACTTATCTCCAGTAGTCCCATGCCTTCACAAAGAAAACTTAGGATTTCTCTTGGGGCCCTGATCTCTGGAAGATTCTTCTCAATAAATCCTATGAGTCTTGTCTCATCATTGTCAGTTTCAGTATAGCTTTGCAAAATCCAAGCAAGCAAAGTAAGAGTTTTGTGACACTCATCGAAAGTCCATTTTGGCTCTTTTCTTTTTTTCGCTCGCTCCCATACATAGATTCTTATGAAATCATCAATAACTTTACCTATATTTGGAGGTAGTTGATTCGGGTTGGGATCAATTGAAATTAAGAGTTTCAGAAACAAAGGATTCCCAAGAATATTTCTCAGCCCTTGTTCAGATTGAATTTTGTTTACAAGATTGGCTGCTAAAGGTGATGCTTCTTCTATACTTATATCTTTTATCAAAGCCAACCATGCCGTTGCAAGTCGAATCAAATCATTTCCGCCAAACTGTTGTAAAGTAAATTCGGTAAATGGACGACCTAAGGAAAGGTGGTTTGCAGATCTGCTAGTGACGACGACTCTGCATCCTCTGTAATCATCCGAGTTTGCAAACAGTTGCAATTCATGAACAACTTTTTCGCGGATTGTTTCTGGGATTTCATCTATTCCATCGATAAGAACAATTAATTTGCCCTCTGTCAACCACCCTCTAACCAAATCAGGTATATTCTTTTCCTCGGTTCTTAGGTAACGAAGCACTTCCTTTCTTAGGGCGGACTCAACATCCTCATTTTCAATATCCCGCCAGTAGTTTGTTTTGGAAGAAAGCAAGATAGGTACGCGATTTTCAGGAATATCAAGTTTTTCTAATGCAACGCCTTCACGCGCAAAGCACCATGCTAGAAATTGTAAGGTTATACTTTTGCCACTCCCTGGCTCACCTAATAGAACTAAGTATTGATTATCAAGGAGAATATTACTGAGTGTTCTTGATTGTGATCGATATATGAATGAACCTTCAACAGGAGAGTTTTCGCTTGAGGCTTGGCTAGATGTGGTGCTATCTTTAGATGTGCCAGATTCTCTGTTCTTAGCTTTTGAAGCATTAGGCTTAATATACATTGTCTCTAAGGCAGCATCGTCTTCGCCGCTCAATTTTCCCGCGATTTCAGCAAATCTTGATAAGTAGGTGACTTCAAGTTTTTTTGAAAAGTTGCTGTCTTCCGTCATATAAGCGATACCTTTTTTCGCAATGATCACAGTCACCGCTCATTGTTTGGGCATTGCATTAACTATAGAAACGTTCATGGAGCGAGTTCTTATTGAGTCTATAATTTGCCCTCAAATGTGGACTTCAACACCGCCTGCCGCAGACGGGACGCACAAACAATTGTCTGGTTGGGGGTCTTTCTCGTCTATGAGCGGTGGTGTCTGTCATTTTTCGCTTCCCAAAATGATTCTTCTAATTTCGTGCGGTTTAGCTACGCGGGCTTCCGGTCCAGAACGAATATAAACCCGTTCTTGGAATACACAAGGTTTATTAGGGAACTCCATTACTCTTACAACTAGGATGCACCTAGTGTTATCGCCTGGCAAATGGAATATTTCGAAGTTGATTTCGGGATTTGGTGAAATATTATTTCGAGTTACCTGCAAAATACGCCCTTGCAGCGCATCAAGACTACTTCTGGGTATGCCTACTGCATCGCCTTCGTTATTCACGCCGATGAGTAAGAGTCCACCTCCAACCAAGTTGGTAAATGCACAAATCTCTCTGGCTAAGGTTTGATTTTCTGGAACCTCGAGTTTGAAATCGTAACTTGCTCTTTCAGTTTGTAATTTCATTTCAGCGAGTGTAAACCCGGTATGTTCAATAAGATAATGGTCTAAAGATGAAGTTAACTCATCAACTTCGATAGTCGCGATAGGATCGGTTGCTATGCCTAGGACAGCTAACGGGTATTTGATAGGTAAAAACGCAAATGCTTTGATACGATCTCTCAACATTTCAAACCCATTGATTCCGGGTTGAAATAACTGCCTAATATTGTCAGTCGGAATAATTAGAACCCCTAAATTAATACGGCGCGACTGGTAGAAAATAGGGAATTTCACAAAGATGCAACTTTCTGAAAATGCATACTTTGAAAAGAATACATCTACGCCAACACCATTTTTTAGAGCATCCAATTCAGTGTAACGATATGATAAGTTTGACTTTCTGCCGAGAAGTAATCTATGATTTAGATCATCAGGGTGCCAGCCTTTCAACTTGAACTGTGTATCTAACCACCGGCCCACTAGCCTTGTAGAATAAATCGGGCGTACGTTGTTAGCAAATGACTTGTGTCTCTTACTAGTCAAGCTACGGGGATCTTGAAAAGAGTCGTCCAGCACTAGGCCGGAGATAATTTCTTTTAGTTCTTCATATTCTTGCGGATGTTGCTCCGTGAGTATTTTCCATCCTCCCAGATAGCTTAATACAGATTTGAGATACATCTTCACAACCTCCCCTCAAACGCGGACCTCAACACCACCGTCGTGATGATGATATCGAAGAACTCGATCGGGATGCGCGGGTTGTACTTCACTTCCTTGGGCGGCTGCTTATCGAGCGCGCTACCGACTTCGAAGAGCGAGCCTTCCTCATTCTGAGTATCAAACTCAGGCTCACCGCTCAAAATGGAATACAAGTGCTGAATGGTCGTGATGACCACCTTATTGACCGCGTCAATAGCATTCGGCTCCAACCGCGTGACGTTATACAGCTCGGTGAACTTGCGTCCATCGTCGGGAACGCCCGCGGCTTATCCTGCGCCAGCGACGCTTCCAGGCACGTCACCGCCTCAATCTGGGCTCCCCACATCTTGCCTACATTTAATGGTGGTAGGTCTTGCAGCCTGGCGTGGAATGTTCCCTTTGTATCGTTGATCCATTCATTCAACTGTTCTGGGCGATAGAATGCAAAGGTACGCCGCGATCTTGGCGATCGATCCCGGTTATCCCGGAATAAAGTCTCTACCCCGGTGGATTCATACTGAAAGGGAAGCGGCAGCGTGACATGCGGAATGTTCGCTGGCAGTCCCACGACATAACTCGCTGCTTGTTCTGCCACACCTGAAAGCGTTGTCCCTTCGGGTTTCGCTTCGATCACGCCCATAGCTTTTCCATCCACGAACAAAAGATAATCCGCCTCTCCCGTCTGTAACGGAAACTCTCGAACCGCCACACCCAACCCTGCATATCGGTTGAGCTCGGACATATCTTGGATAGCCCAACCGCAAGAGGTGAGAAGTTTGTCAATGTTGACTCGGGCGAGATCTTCGGGTGTAGGCATGATGTTTCCCGGTAGGGTAATTAAGTATACACAGAGCTTGCTATCGAATCATTATAGTTGAATAACTCTATCACAAATTAGACATTCTTCTACAGACGTGGTTATAAAAGCTTGTTGAGTTGACAAACAACTCAACATTTGATAAAATACTCAACAGGAGCTAAACATGAACATGAAATTTGGAGATGTCTTGAAGGAATACCGCAGGGCTGCAGGTATGACCCAAAGGGAATTGGCTGATAGAGCAGGTTTAGACTTCTCTTATATTAGCAAAATTGAAAATAATCGTATTCCTCCACCGGCTGCCGATACGATTGTGCAAATTTGTAAAATCCTAAATGTTCAACCTGACGAGTTGCTTTCTTTAACCGGAAAAATACCGACACAGATGAAGAGCGATGTAATTACAAGTAAAAGTGCGTTTCGTTTTCTTCGAGAGGCCCAAGAAATGAAGCTCAATGATGACGAATGGTTAGAAATGAGTAAATCTCTGAAGAAGCTAAGAAAACAAAAATAATAAAACTCATGACAGAAATTCAATTATCCCTATTTGATGATGAGACTCCGCATGGAAATGACGATAAATCCAAAAACGTTACTGGCGTGAATTGGTCCTTTAGTCGCAGATCAATGCTAGAGCAATGTGCTAGAAGATATTATTATGAATACTACGGGGCTAGTAAAAGAAACGCGTTGTCTGAACCCGATAAGGATCAACTCCATAACTTAAAAAGAATAGAGAATCGGTTTGCAAGAGCAGGGAGTATATTGCACTTAGTTATTAGCCAGTATTTTCGGCAAGCACAAAATGGCATATCTTGGGATTTAAATAAGCTACAGAATTGGGCAAAAGACCTTTTTATGAAGGATATCAATTATTCATATGCTGATCCTGATGGACTTTCAGTTCATAGGGAAAGCTATCCTCCCATCTTGCTTCAAGAATTTAATCAAAGACTGACTAATGCTAAGGATTTGTGTTTGGATTTATTGGAACGCACGCTGGATTCGCTGACTTCGTTTTATGTGAGCGAAAAATTTTTGTTTTATCGTGAAGCGGGTAAGACGAAAGGATCTTTGATAGAGCATCTGTTCAAATTAAAAAGATACTTTGTTCGGATTGATGGAAAAATCGATCTTGCATTTATCGATCAAAATGCTGCATTCATTGTAGATTGGAAATCAGGACGAAGTGATGCGGGTGGGGATGACAGCTTACAGCTAGCTACTTACGCACTTTGGGCCGCGGATTATTTCAAGTTTGAGCCCAACAAAATAAGGGTAATGAAAGCATATCTTTCGGATGCTGCGATTGTCGAGTTTAAGGTCGACGAAAGATTGTTGGATTTAGCATTAGCAAGAATACTTCAAGATGCTGAGCGTATGGCAAGTGTTACTCATTATGGCAAGGACGGGATTGCCAGTGCATTTACGCCGTGCGCTCATAAACTTGTCTGTCAATTATGTTCATTCGTTCCTGCGTGTGAAGAAGGGAAGCAAAGTCTATATGATTGAAACTAATATTCGAATTGTTCATCCGGGAATCGGATTATTTCTTCGAGTAAGAACAGCAAACCTAAAGGGAGTTTCGCTAACACCTGATTTGGCTGAGAAAGCATGTGGCATTCTTCGGCGCAGGTATGGTTTTTCTGCAGTAAAAGTTCCGAGTACTAATGAACAGCTGCTCGTAGCTACAGATGCTCTTATTCCCTCTTTTACAATTGCGGAGAAAGATTGGGAAATTGAAGTCTTTGACTCTGGAATGGAAGAACAACGGATTTATTTAGCAGATTCTGTAGGATACCAGGTGATACCTCAATTAATCGAACGATCCTTACTTGCTACATTGGATCGACGCAGTGATTTGTGGACACTGGATAGCCCCAGGATCTATTATGAGGATCAGCCCTTCACTGTTAAAGAGAATGTAGCTGCCTATCAAAGATATGAGATTGGTGTTTTGCCTGTAGATGATGTAGGTATTGGAATAGCTGTGGATATTAGCACAGCATTCTTTACCAGTCAGCCGGTTTCATATTATTTTGATCAGAATCTCAATGCTACTGACAGGAAAGAGCGCGAAATCATATTTTCAGCGCTCACGGGAAGGCAGGATGGACAAAAAGGGACTCTCTTATATGATACCGGTAATAGAAAAGTTAAGTGTTATTTCGAACGATTTGCGATAAACGAGACCTGCTCTTCGACCCCTTCCATCCGGGTTGATGATCGAAGATATGAATCCCTTTATGAATACTACAAAGCGAAAAATCCCACACTTTCAGTCGATAAGTCTGCATCAGTTGCCTATGTCTCTTTCAGAGGAATAGATAGACCGCAGCCTGTTGCTGCAGATATGATACGCGCACGCATCATGAACGACAATCTGCCCGAGGCTTTGACATCCGTAGACAAAGTGCCTCCTGAGCAGAGGAGGCCAGAAATTGAAAAATTTTGGCGAATACTCGGAGATAGCCCATTGGGAAGAAATGCGCCCAAGCTTATTCCTGGATTTTGGTGTCCACCCAGCTCACATATCTTCCAATTAACGATCCCAGATCTAGTTTTCGGTCAAGAAGAGATCTTAAGAAAGCCTGAAATGGCTAGTAAAGATAAACATAATCAAAATTACCGGATGCGAGAAAGGCTTATGGGTGTTAAGGGCTGTTACTCTGTTTCACCAACAATGCCTAGAACAATTCATTGTGCATATCCATCGAAGATTATTGATGAAGTCCTAGCAAGGCAGCTAGCTCTGGATATTTCAAGCCGTATCAGCCAGTTAACAAATATCACTGTTGCATTTCAACTATTTCCTTATGAGAGAGTCCTTGATGTCTCAGAGGAGCTTCGAAGCACAGATTCAGGAGAAGTAGCAATATTTGTTTTGGATGATGAACCTGTCTCTTACTACAATGCCTCCTATATGTTGCCAGGTTGGCGGATTAAGCGTATCACCAATCGTGTGTTAGAGCAGAAATATAAAAATCTGTCTAAGGGCAAATGGGATAAGAAGACTGGCTCTTATAATCTTGATTTAGGAAAAAAACAGTGGGATAGTTTTATTAATATGAATGTCTTCTCCTTGTTGTTCTTACTCGATGCCGTCCCCTTCAAAGTAAATAAGTTAGGTGTTTATGACGCACAGCTAGCTGTTGATGTGGGCCACGATAGAAGATTTTTTTCATTATCGTTGCTAATCGCACGGGAAGAAAACTCTTATCCATCGTTTTTTGTTCGGCCTAATGTATATGAAAAGCCTGACGTTCAGCATGAGGCAATAAACCCTGTTATTCTTTCTGACAGTGTCTATGATATGTTTAGGAATACTTTCAGGCGACGCTTTGACCCTCTGCGCTCAATATTGATTCTTCGGGATGGACAAATCAGTGGCAAGGAACAAAATGCCCTGGATGAAGCAATTCAAAAGCTGAAGGAAAACGGTTTTATTACGGCTGATGCTCGCGTTGATTTTGTAGAGATTCATAAAGATACATCAAAGGCTGTTCGTCTCTGGGAAAGAGATGGTACATCAACCACCAACACGCTTGAAGGAAAACTCCTCATATTGAATAAGTCCAGCGCAGTTTTCTTATCCACCGGATTATCCACCGTACATCAAGGTACTGCGGATCCCATGCTGATTAAGGCTAATGGGCAGTGTTTGAGCTTACTCGATGCAGCGCAATCACTATTTGACTCTGCTCAATTAAATTGGTTTAGTCCAGACCGATCAGAATGATTTAGATAAGGCTCGAAGAACATTATCTAAATTTCTTAGTGAGTTTGAAGGTGTTTTGGAAAATACAGAACATGATCAAGATGGACTTGTCGTCGGATCTGATCCGAGATTTAGCCAACTGGTAAATGACTTCCTGGCAGAAAGACGGCGGCTCCCTAACAAATCTGCCTTATTTGTGATGCCAATCAGTGAATTAAGCAAATTGGTAAATTCAAACGATGTTACTGATTTGGCGAAATTAATAGATCTTTTGAGAGAGTTAAGAAATATTCTGGAACACCACTCGCGTTCCGATTTTTTGGGTGTCATAGGCGATATATGATCTTAAGTAAATTGCGGAGTCACTGTCTTGATTTGCGTATTGACGTTAGGCAATTGCTAGCTTTGCTGAAGGATTCGCGGACGCCAACTGAACTTCGGGCATATAAACGGAGAATTATTAAGATTTGTACATTTCTAGAGGAGAAGTTAGACAAGATTCTTTCTAATATTGACTTGGATCACAATGAACTTGCAGAAGATATCTTGAGTGACATTCAGCAGGTTACTGGCTACATGCGAGTAGTTAATGCTCGGTTTGCCGCTCCTATCCTTAGAGCTTCAGACGCAGATAGATTGAGTTTGTCTGTGGTTAATTGGCTACATTCCAATCACCAGGAGACAAAGGCTTTTCCACCGGCAGTAGGGGACGGCAACGTTTCTGTATGGCCCACATTTCCCCACGTATATCAGTTTCCCCAACTCGAACGGCGAGGTCTGCTATATCAGCCGCTCCTATTCCATGAGTTTGGGCATGTTCTCTATTTCCGGCACAAAAAGGAAATGGATGACTTGGTTGCCGAATTACAAAAAGATATTGCAGATTTGATTTTTCCCTTGTTCCAGCGAAACGATCGGCATTCTGAAATACAAGCCCAGCGCCGTCAATTAGTTGTTGATACATGGTATTCCTGGACTCAAGAACTATTTTGTGACGCGGTAGGGTTGCGCCTTGGCGGACCTTCGTTTCTATATGCTTTTTCTTCTTATCTTGGTACCGTCAGCGGAAATGATTTTTATCGAAAGGTAAGGGATCTTGAATTAAGCGACCACCCGGTTACATGGCTTCGCGTTCATTTTCTTGCCAAGAAAGCTCGAATAACAGGTTTCGACAGGCTTGCGGGATCAATCGAAGATGAATGGAACGTACTTGCCCAAACGATGCAAGTAAGGGAGGATTATCATGGGTTTTACGCCAAAGTATTGGAAAAGGCCGTTTGGGACACAATTGAAAATATGTTGATTGAAGCTGAACCAAGACCTTGTACAAAAAGTGAAGTAGAGTTGGACGATTGGAAAATTGGAGATTCACCGATTAAATTAGTCAATCTGGCATGGCATCATAAAAAACAAGATACTACTGCATCCTATGCAAAATGGGAAGAAAAATACATAAAAAAGTATCTAAACCAGATTGTTGAAAATGAGTGGCCAGATGATCTGGAGTTTCAAGGTAATTTGACAATGGTCTCTTAATTGTTTGGAATAGTTTCCTGGTTCTAAAGGGCAGAGATTGGCAGGCAAATAACAACTGTAAACAATGATCAAGCAATTTGTTGTCTGGCGGTTTACATGCAGTTAGTCTAATTTGTCTAGCAACCATGTGATCCTTCCATTGAGATTTACTTTAGCAAATTAGCATTTGCATAATCTGATTGAGTGTTCCACTTCCAAAATTGCCCTTGACATTTGGATTTGAAGCACCAATTGGACCGACGCTGTGGTGCCGGTTTGCCCAAACAAGTAATCTTATTCCACCGTTGGAATTAAGAGTTGCAGTGAAAGAAAAAGTGCAAAAACGTAATAGACAAACAGGAACATAGTCTTTTTGCACAGCAGAATGACCTTTTGCAATGCAAAGTGGGTGGTTGCACTATTCCAGCCGGATCGGGCGCTTACGGACCACGGGATTGCGCTCCAGCCAGCACTCAAGGCTTACAGGAGGGTCAGGGAAGTTCAGACGGGCCGTAATGTACTTCTCTCCCTCTCGTCTGATGCTGTAGCTTTTCATCTGACATACAGGTAATATCTTCTGTGGTTCTAAAACAGGCTAATAAATCGTCACGCGGCTATTCGCCTGTTCTTTTTCAACGATTTTTGTAAACTTATCCCAGCTCCCGAAGACCTGCTCATAAAACTTGGCATTGAGCATAAAGTTATGATTCACCTCTACCTTAGAAGCCTGACGCTTAAGCCTAATTTTTGCATCGCCGTTTATGCCCAACAGCTCTTCTAACAAAACAGAGACACCATAGCATTCGCCGGACGTTCCCACGTAAGCAATTCGCCAATCGTGCTTCTCGATTTCATCATTGTGAAGTTGGTTCATAACCAATTCGATGGCATCTCCGATTTGGCGAATCGTCCAAGGGTTTTCCGATTTTCCTTTTGTGTTGCACGTTAAGCAGAATGGAGTAGACTTCACGTCAAGAAACTCGCTCTCAACTGTGGTGTGCATGTTCACAAGTCCCCCGATAAGGCGCGCTGCAGTCTTCACCTTGTCTTGCGCAGCGCATTTATTACTTGCGTTGTTCAGGTAATCATTTATCTTTTCTCCTTTGAAATATTATTGGTCAATCTCTCTGCAGCGAGATCCTTATTCGCTATGCAGTCCGGCAAATCTTTTTTATTTGTCTCATAATGTGCGCGAGGCAGAAATCCTTTTGCTCGATCAAGTTTAACGAACCCACAATAAATTCACTCCGCTTCAGCCTTTTCAACGACTGTGAACCTTCGTTTGAGCATCACAGGATTGCATTGCTTCCATTTTTCGAGCGATACAACCGGGGATCCTGCAAATTTGGCTGGATATAAATATATATCGCCGCGTGTATTCTTCTGTCTATTCTTTTGATCAAAGCTTTGATAAAAACCGGCGTGAATCGGATTTTGCAAGAACGTCCTTACAGTATCCTTATCCCATG
>WNGB01038019.1_pt1 | contig 11083 bp, 12 predicted proteins | sample 5400681 | NCBI WGS metagenome assembly WNGB01 (sample SAMN13153367, study PRJNA577476) | soil metagenome | isolation source: 115 cm soil or saprolite under grassland replicate 2 | place: USA:California | collected 2016-06-15 | reverse complement strand
CGCCGCAGACCTAGCACTAATCCCCTTGTCGCTGCTGTTTTTAGAACTAAGCGGCCACTACGTGAACACTGTTCAGCTACATGTCAACGCCGCAGACGTCCTGGTCAGGCGCGGCATAGACAGGGACGGCTCCAGATAATGATGCCCCAGGCCGAGGCCCAGCACCGCGACCACGCCGTGGTGGAGCAGGTGTTCGCCGACTGGACCGACGGCCCGATGGCTCACCTGCCATCAGGATCGTTTGCCGCCAACGCCGCGTGGCTGACCTGCGCCGCGATCTCGGCCAACCTGATCCGCGCCGCCGGGTGCCTGGCCTCGCCGGCCCACGCCAGGGCCCGCGGCGCGACGATCCGCCGCGACCTGATCGACGTCGCCGCCCGCGCCGCCCGCCGCGGCCGCGGCAACCTGATCCTGCACCTGCCCGAATACTGGCACCGCGAGACCGAATGGCGAAACCTGTTCGAGGCAGCCTGCGGCCCGCCCCGCGCCCGGGCGGCCTGACCAGCCCAGACCCGGTCACCGCACCCGCGAACGGCCCCGCGCGGCCACCACGGCCCCTGTCCCCGGACCAGAAAGATCACCGCAAGGCCGCAGCACAGGCGGGCGGCGGGACGCCCACGCCCGCAACCACCCGGGAAACTCCCCGGGCACAGATCAGGCCGAAAATGATCTACCGCAATTCGTCGGTGGATCCAGGCTGAGATTGCGTATGCACGTGCCCGCGATCGTAAGCTGCGACCGTCAGCTGTAAGGGTGCTATAGCGTGGTGGAGGTTCTCCTAATTGTCTTGGCCGCGGTGGCAGCCGTAGTCGCTGCTATCTTTGGTGTGCGAATTATTCGGGCGAAGGCTCTGGAGAGGCGCGCTCAATACTCCGAGAGTCTTCGGAAGCGAGTTGAAGCAGCACCTCTCAGGGAGATAATGACAACGGCAGACAAGAGACTCACCGAGGTGAAGGCGTGGCCTACGACCGGCGACATACTGCCGCACATTGTCCTGAATCAGCTCGAAGAATACGTTAGCGGCCTACGGCGCAAGGATATTCACCGAGGAATTAAGGTCGAATACCGCGACGGAAAATGGCAGCGAGTGGAGAGTCAGTGACCTGTGGTGAACGGAGCCTTCGTCTAAAGCAGCCCGGCTAAACTCGAGCCGCCGAGTGATAGGCGGTCGGCGAGGGTGGGCGGCCGGTTTCATCGATGCCACACTTGGCTTTATGAGCAGGTTCGTCGAAGACGTCCGCCGCGCCGTAGCCCGCGGAGACCTTCCTCAGTGCTTCCGGCCCGATGATGTTCGGCGCGCGTGCCCTGGGTGGGCTAATCACACGTACGGCGTGTTCCTTCCAAAGCATCGGCACGGGAATCCTGGCGGGTACACCGAGTACTTCCTGCAGAATCCTGACGGCTCCTACAGCCTCACTGCTGAGCTGTACGGACGCGCGCTAGCCGCTATCCGTACGGGTTGGCGCGTGCCGACCCGCCTTTCCCTTCTCCGCCGGGTGCAGGTCGTGGTCGATCATTGCGGCGAGCCATCTCGTCGGTCACCAAGGTTCTCAGCCACCCCGTCAGCGAATCCTGGCTATCTGACTCGACAGTCAGCAGCGCCACAAGAGCGGACAGATCCCCCACTGTCGCCAGTGCCAGCGCGCGGCGCAGGCCTTCCTCAATCCACGCCCGGTCCGGGTCAGTATCAGCCGGCAGCGGCGCGAAGTGCTGATCGGCCGGCAAGCCAGGTACCTGCGCCGCGCCGGCCAGGCCGCCGACGTGGACGCTGGCCTCGCGACCCATACCGTGAATCTACCGCAGCAATACATCCATGCCGTGACGCGCACAGGCCTCAAGCGCGTAAGCCACTCAGCGCGCCGAAAGCAAGTGAGGTAGGACGCTGGCGAGGTGCCTGCTGGGCAGGTCCTTTTCCAGCGCCCTCCTCCCGAACCAACGCGTGCGCCTTTCAGCGCACGTGGCTCTCCGGTGACTTCTCCGTGGATGTCGCGGCTGGCTGTCCGGTGTGGATGGTGTCGTGGCAGGGCTGGCAGACCGGGAGGGTCTTGCGTCGCCGTTTAGCCATGAGCTCCGCCCATCCGGGTTGTGGCTGTCCCGGCTTTGCGAGGTCAGCGAGCTTGCGGACTTGGTGAACTTCGGTGGGGCCCGCATGCCCGCATAGTTCGCACCGGTCCGCCAGGAGCCGTCGGATCAGCTCCTTGCGGGGGTGGGCCGGGGCTGGCTGGCGGTCGGTGAGCACCGCTTTGCGCTGCCGTTTCAGCGGAATGCCGCCGAACCGTGCGACCAGTGGTTTCCTGCCCTCGCCGCGGTCGATGCTGGCCTGGAAGCACCGGCGTGGCCCGTGCGGTGTAGCGATGACGGCGCCGTATCGGGCGGCCATCTTCGGCACGGTCGAGCGGTGCTTGGCGGCCAGTGTCTTGAGCAGCGAGGTTTCTGCGGCCCAGCGCAGCCGGTTCAGTCTCCAGACGTCACCGGCGAGCAGGTAGTACTGGACGATGCCCCGGTACTCGGCCCCGTAGGTGCTGATGATCGCGAGGTCGTCCTCGTTCATCAGCCGGGTCCGGTGCGCGGGTCCTCGCCGCGCTCATCCGCCTCCTACCGAAAACGCTGCGGATGCACCGGCTGGTCACACCCGGCACCGTGCTCCGGTGGCACCGCCGCGTGGTCGCCCGGAAGTGGACTTACCCGCACCGGACAGGACGGCCCCCGGTCAGCGCCGAGATCGCCGCACTCATCGAGCGGCTCGCTACCGAGAACAACGGCTGGGGATACCAGCGGATCCAGGGCGAGCTACTCAAGCTCGGCCACCGGGTCAGCGCTTCCACGATCCGCCGGGTCCTCAAAGCGCGGAAGATCCTGTCGGCGCCGAAGCGGCAGACCGATACGACCTGGCGGCAGTTCCTGCACGCGCAAGCCGCGACGATGCTCGCCACCGACTTCTTCCACGTCGACTGCGCGGTGACCCTCCGCCGCCTGTACTGCTTGTTCGTCATCGAGGTCGGTAGCCGCTGCGTGCACGTCGCCGGAGTCACCGCTAACCCGGACGGGCGGTGGACCACCCAGCAGATCCGCAATCTCCTGATGGACCTAGGTGATCGCGCCGCAGACTTCAAGTTCCTGGTCCGCGACCGCGCCGGGCACTCGTGCCGATGAGCGCGCGGTGCTTGTGAGGCGTTTGGCGTGCCGACCAGGGTCAGGATCAGGCGGCCGTCAGGGTGTGAGCCAGCGGTAGAGGAGCTGGAGGCCTGGCACGTCGAGCAGATGGCCGCCTGGCAGGGCGTGCGGCTCGCCGCCGGGGATGTGATTAGGAGCCAGTCGGCGTGCCCGCGCGGGCATAGGGCATCCTGTGCGCCATACCAGATAGAGACCGGTGCGCTGATCTTCGAAAGATCGAACGCCCACCCCGTGGTGAGGGCGATCGCGTCGTCGATCCAGCCGTCGATGCCGCCGATGTACGCCGCCCGCGTGCGGAACAGGTGACCCGGAGCGGTGAGCTGCGCGGTCAGTGCTGCGCGGTCGGCTTCGGCCAGCTTGTAGTCGTCCGCGACGGGCAGCTGCCCGTCCGTCACGGCAGCCACCGCATCGCGGGCGAGCTGTTCGACGAGCGGGCGGTAGGCGCTCTCCCCGGCCCGGGCACGGGTGAACTCCTCGACGTTGCCCGGTGACATCCCCGCATACCAGTCCAGGCCTTCGGCGTCGAACGGCGCCGGGCCGACGACGCTCGCGCATCGCGTCACCCGGCTGCCCAGCCGCGCTGCGCACGCCAGGGCGTACGGAGCACCGCCGGACCCGCCCCAGACGGCGAACTGCTCCCAGCCCAGGTGGCCGGCCACGGCCGCGATATCACCTGCCCGCGCGGCGACGGTCCGTCCCGGCAGCCGGGTCGAGCCGCCGTAACCTGGGCGGTCGGCCACCAGAAGCCGGATTCCAAGCTCATCGACCGGCCTTATCCGATCCGGTGCCAGAAACCGGGTGCCCGGCGTGCCGTACTCAAACACGACACGCCCGCCGTCCGCCGGGCCGTACAGGCAGTATGTAACGACCCGGCCATCCGGCTGCACAAACTCCGCGGTGGCAGGCTGGCCGGCCGACTCCTCGCCGTCGCCGCGGCTCATCTGCCCATCCACCTACCCGTCACCGCAGCAAACCACCAAGCTACAGCCCATACACACCGCGACTGCCACCCGCAGGCCGTGACCGCACGCTGTGCGGCCGGCGGGGTGCAGGCCGTCTGGTTCCCTGCTCTGCCGGGTTCGCCGGCGATGATGATGCCGCTCACCGGCTCGGGCTCTCCCACGCTGGTGGCAGAGGTCCCCGGATGAACTCGCGGGCCCGACGGCCACATAGCGACATGCTGGTCCCCGGCAGCGTCGTCGTAGCCGATCTATGCCGAGCACGGAACTATGCCGACAGCCGGGTCCGGCGATGCGGGAATGCCTTGCGCGGGCGGGCTTCTTGAGGTGGCAGCTGGCCGTGTGGTCGGCATAGTCACAGGCTTTCAAGGAAGGCCAGGACCGGGTCTGGTGGCTTGTAACGGCCGGGTTTGACCGAGGCGGGGGTGGTCAGGGCGAGAGCACGCTCCTTGATGCTGAGGTCGGCGTGGACGTAGGCGTCGGTCGATCGGATGTCGGCGTGACCGAGCCAGAGCGCGATGACGGCGATGTCGACCCTCGCCTGCAGCAATGACATGGCGCAGCTGTGGCGGAGGACGTGGGGGTGCAGCCTTTTGGCCTGCAGTGACGGGCAGTGCTGTGCGGCGGCGGCGGCGTGGATGGCCACGCGCCGTTCTATGGCGTCGGGGCTGAGCCGCCTGCCGGTCCTCGTCGGGAACAGCGGGTCGCATGCCCGGCCTGCTCGTTCTGCCATCCAGGCCCGCAGCACCTGCTGAGCGGAGCTGGTGAGCGGGACGGCCCGCTGCTTGCGGCCCTTGCCCTCGCATCGGACGTGGCCGCCGGTGCCGAGAACCACGTCAGCGCAGTCGAGGCCGATCAGCTCGGAGACGCGCAGCCCGGTCTGGAGGGCGAGCACCAGCAAGGCACGGTCCCGCCTGCCTTCCCAGCGCCGCTGGTCCGGGGCGTCGATGAGCGCGGCGGCTTCCCCGGCGCTGAGGAAGCTCACGGTCGCCTTGCTGAAGCGCTTGGCCGGGGTGGCCAGCACCCGCTGGATCACTGCGGCGTGCTCGGGGTGGCGCAGGGCGGCGTAGCGAAACAGGGACCTGATGGCCGTGAGGCGGAGGTTGCGGGTCCTGGGGCCGTTGTGCCGTTCGGTCTCCAGGTGATCCAAGAAGGCGGAGATCGCCTTGTCGTTAAGGTCGTCCCAGTCGAGGCTGGAGGGGGCCTTTCCGGTTCTGGCGTGCATGAAGCACACCAGCAGCCGGAGCGTGTCCCGGGTATTACTCCGATTCTCGGGTTATTCCGAAGCCCGCTCCTTTGCACGCGTGATGGGCTTGTGGCCTGGGATGATGCATTCTCGTGACTGTCGCCTGCCGGGATAATCCGGTGTCACTCCTTGAGTCCGCACAGGCGCTGGATGATGTCCTCACGGTCGTGCCACAGCGGGGTCGGATGGGGGCTATGGGTCAACGCCAGTGGGTTAAGGGCGTTGGGGTGCCGTGCGGGCGCTTGGGAGGTGGGCACTCTGCGTGACCGGCCTGTGGGCGCGGGGGGGTGCGTGCGGGTTCGGCGGAAATCACACCTTTGTAGTTCGGCTCCTGGTATGGGTTCTGGTGTCGAGTCAGCACCGCATACCAGGAGCCTTATCGTGTTCTATCGCACTGCCAGGCCGTCCGCCACCGGGTCTGCGGCGGGATCGGAGCCGCCCCTGGCCGCGGCGGCCGCCGGCGCCGGCGCGGGCATGCCGGGGGGCCCGGGTGTGCCGGCGGGGATGCTGGTGACGCCGGTACCGGCGGTGGCCCGCTCGTCCGGGCGTGCTGGGGAGAGCGCGCTGGTGTGCGGCCCGGGCGGCGGCCTGGCCAGCGGGGACCAGGTGGTCTTGTGGCACCCGGTGGCGGTGGCGCCGGTGAAGGTGAAGCGTGACGGCTCGGTGCTGGTGGATGCCTGGGTGCCGGAACTGGCGCGGCTGGGCGTGCTGGAGGACGCGCTCGGGCCGGGGACGATCGAAGCGGTGTGCGCCCGGCACGGGCTGGTCGTGCGGCGGCGCCGGCTGATCTGCCCGGCGTTCGTGGTCCGCTGTGTGCTGGCCGCCACACTGATGCCCGAGGCGGACTGGATCGAGGTGCAGATGCGGCTGGCCGGGCTGCTGGCGCGGGCGCCGCTGGCCCGGCCCTGGCATCCGGTGGGCCCGGGGGATCTGGCACGCCGCCGCGCGCAGATTCCGGCGGCGGTCTTCGGGGAGCTGTTCTGGCGCGTGGCCGGGCCCATCGGCGACGGCAGCGGGCCGGGGCTGAGATGGCGGGGCCTGCTGGTGTGTGCCACCGACGGCTTCATCACCCGGGTCCCCGATACCCCGGCCAACCGCGGGCATTTCGGGTCGTCGGGGACCAGCGACGATTCGGCGCCGTTCCCCCAGCTGCAGGCCCAGGTCGTGTGCGTGGCCTGGGATCGGGCCGCCCTCGGCGCCGCGTGGGGCCCCGCGTCGGACGGCGAGCAGACCCTGACCTGGCAGCTCGTAGAAGAGCACCCGGAGATCTTCGCCGCCGGGCGGGTGATCATCTTCGACCGGTGCTGGCCGGGCGCGGAGCTGGTCGCCGCGATCGCCCGCCTGGGCGCGCACGTGATCTGCCGCCTGAAGTCCGGCCTGGACTTCCCTATCGGCGACCCCTGCGGCGACGGCTCGCACGCCACCCGCCTGGACACCGCGGCCGGACCGCTGCCGGCCCGGCTGGTGGACTACGCCCTGGACACCCCCCGCGACCAGGTCGATGGCGGCCGGGATCCGGACGAGTGCTACACGCTGCTGACCACGCTCACCGACGCGGCCGCCTACCCGGCCGCCGAGATCGCCGCCCTGTACCCGATGCGCTGGTCCGGCGTCGAGTCGCTGATCGGCCAGAACAAGTCCACGATCACAGGCGCCGGGCCCTCCCGCGGGCCGATGCTCCGCTCGAGGACCCCGCATCTGATCGATCAGGAGATATACGCCTGGCTGGCGGCCTGCCAGGCCCTGCGGATCACCGGCCACGGCGCCTTGCAGGCCGCCGCCCCGCCGCCCGGCGCGGGCGGCATTACCGTGCGGTCGCGCGGCGGGATCCGCGACGTCAGCGGTGACCCGGTGACCGCGCGGGAGCTGCCGTTCACCCTGGCCCGACGCGAGGCGATCCGCTCGATCATGTGCAACGCGGCCGCCACCCCCGCGCACCTGGCCGCCGCCTGCGCCGCCGCCTGGCGGCGCATCCTGGCCCGCCTGCACCCGCGCCGCGCCACCCGGCACCGGGCCCGGGTATGCAAATGGCGGCCCGCCTTCCCCGCCCCCAAGACCAGGCCGGTCACCGTGACCGGCGCGACCACCATCACCGTGTTCGGCGCCCCCGCCGCGGCCGATACCTCCTAGCCAGCTAGGACCCCGCCGTCCGCCCGCGACAGCACAGGAGCAGCAGGAGACCCCGGCGGCGCCCGCCCGCCCGGCGCCCGCCCGGGGCGACACCCGGGCCATTCGCGCGCCCGCGACCCGGCCGGCCCCGGCCGCCAGCTCCGGCACACACGCAGCGTGCCTTGCACGTTACCTGCAGTCCCGCACGTGCTATCGCGATGGTCACTCAGAGTCACCGCCAGTGGTGAGAGACCCAGCCCTCCGCTGATAGGGAACCGGGACCAAGGGCACACCCGTCACGAACGAACCACACAGCACGCATAAGTGACTAATGCCTAAACCCATTGGCGTTGGGCTATGGGTCGTTGCGCTGTTTGCTTTCTCGAGAGCGTGGCGCTTCATCTCAGTGTCGGCGTGTGCGTAGATGAGTGTGGTCTCAGGGTCGGCGTGCCCGAGCCACTCGGTGAGCAGAGCCAGGGGCATGCCGGCTCGGTAGAGATGCATCGCCCGTGAATGCCGCAGCATGTGTGGGTGGACCCGGGCCGGGACGTCGGGACATCTAGCTTTGGCGGTGGTGGCGTGCTGGCGCATGAACCTGGCGACGTTGTCGTCAGACATCCGCGTCGGACGATGGCTTCGCACGGTGTAGAACATCGGGGTCGCCGGTTCCGGGCTGGGGTGGAAAACGGCGGCGTAGCGACCGAAGTGCTGGGCCGTCTCGTTGGTGATGGGCAGGCGCCTGGGTTTGGAGCCTTTCCCGAGTAGGTCCACGGTGAGTCGCTTGGTGTCGATGTCGGCGAGGTTCATGGCGAGCATCTCGGCGTCGCGGGCAGCGAGGTCATACATGAGGATCATGAAGAACTGATCACGCAGCCCGATCCGGGTGCTCGGGTCTGGGACGGCGAGCAGCGCCGTGACCGCGTCAGCGCTCATGTACTTCACAGGTGCCGCGGCTGGAGCTTTGAGTCGCGGGATGGCGGCGAGGTCGGCAAGGTAGATCGTGAGCGTCGGCTCGGCGGCCGCCGCGTAGGTGAAGAACGACCGGATGCACGCCAGCCGCTGGTTGTAGGTCGAGGCCGTCCACGACTTCGTGGCCCGCATGTGGTCGAGGAACCCGGTGACGGTGGCCCGGTCAACCATCGTGAACGTGACCTTCTCGACTGCGACGTGGTGATGTTCGGCGACGTAGCCCAGAAGCATGTTCCAGGTCTGGCGGGACGACGTGATCGTGTTCTCGGCTGCGCCACGCTGGCGGGGCAGAAACGCGGTGAACCACTCGCGAAGGTGCCGGTAGAAGCCGTCCGCAGCTTCTCGGCGAGTCTTCACGACGTCACCGCCGGGATGATGCCGGCCACGCGGGTCAGGCCGGTCGCCGCGAGGCGCTCGGGCAGCAGATGGACGTACCACGCTGTCGAGGAGTACTTCTGGTGTCCCATGTAGGCAGCGAGGTACGGCAGCCAGGCCTCAATATCCTTGCCTTCTTCGACCCACCGCATCAGGGTGCGAGTGGCGTAGTTGTGCCGCAGCGTGTAAGGGGTTGAGGCAGGCGCGATCCCGCCCGCAAGTTCGCAGCAGCGATGGTAGCTGGCGATGAGCCAGGCCGGGGAGTACTGACGGCCATGCTGGTCCTCAAAGAACCACTCCCGGTCCGGGCGCCGCAGATCCGCCAGGTGATCGAAGCGGGCAAGCAGCCCGGCCAAGTCCTCGGTAACGGGAACACGGCGGTCCTTGTTCCGTTTTGAGCGTTCGATCATCACCATCGCGTTTTCAGCATCAACGTCGTGGCGGCGCAGGCGGCGGGCTTCGGGCGGGCGCAGTCCCGCGCCGAGAATCAGCCGGAAGATGACCGGGATCGTGTACTCACGGAACGGGCTGCGGTACTCGGCGTCGATGGAGTCGGCCGCCCGGAAGAAGGCGGCCAGCTCGTCATCGGTGAACATGTGCGGCAGGCCGCGGGTCGGTCTGGCGATCCACGCGGACGGCACGATGAACCCGTCCACGCCGATCAGCTGGAGGTACTTGCCGAACTCACGGACCGCGCGGGATGAGCAGAACCTGTCGAAACCCGTCATCGCGTTCCGCATGTCGCGCAGGCTGTGTCCCAGCGAGGTTCGCCATTCGAGCATCGCCTCGATGTGGGGTGCGAAATTGCTGGTGAATGTGTTCATCGCAGCCCCTCCTTGATGCAGGTGAACTCCTCCAGCGGCAGGCAGCACTGGCGGATCTGCTCGCTGGCCAGAGCGAAGTAGCGGCGGGAGGAATCGATGCGGGCATGGCCCAGGATCTGCGCGGCCAACGGCAGGCCGGCGCCCGACTCGATGAGCCTCGTCCCTGCAGTGCGCCGCAGGGCATGGAACGACTTGCCGTCGTGGGCCACATGATCGATGCCGGCCCGGGTCAGGCGGCGGCGCATGAGGGTCGAGCCCGTCGAGTTCCCCAGCCCCACGAACGGCGCTTTGAGCCGGACGAACACTTCCGGGGCGTCACAATCGGGTCGGCCGTGCAAGATCCACTCAGCGACAGCGTTGCCTGCCAGTGCTGGCAGCGGCAGCGCCAGCGGCTTCGACGTCTTGGCCTGGACCAGCCGGATCTCGTCGCGACGCCAGTCGATCTCGTCCAGGCGCAGTGCGACGATGTCGCAGCAGCGCAGCCCGGTCGAGACCGCTAGCAAGACCATCGCGTAGTCCCTCTTTCCGCAGGGGGTCTCGGTCTCGATCCCCTCAATGAGACGGCCGGTCTCCGCACGGGTAAAGCACGGCAGTGCCCGCACCCGCCGCGGCGCGGCAAGCGCGAGCAGGCCATCGATGTGGACGTCACTGAGCCCGACGACGTTGAGGAAGGCGAAGAACCTCTTGAGCGACCACACCACGTTGCCAATGCCCGCAGGCCGCTTTGGCGCCATCTCGACCATGAACCCTCGAACGTCGTCCACAGTGACCGCACCGAGAACACCCCGGCCAATCCGGTCGAGATAGACCAGGAAATGGCGAATCTCGCCGGCCAGCAACCTCACCGATCCCGGAGCCACGTCCAGGCCAACCTCCGCGACGAACTGTTCCAAGACTTCACAGGAGCTCTCGCTGAGATCAGGGTCTGGACTCATCACCCGCCAGACCACCCGGCCGGTTCTCTGGAACTCCAACATCATGCGGGCTGACTTCACCAAAGCGTTCCGCCTGTTCCGGCCGATCTCACCGCGGCGCGTACGTTCCTCCTGGCACGCAACGAACTCGTCGACCACTCTGACTGACAACGCGTCGAAGTCCCGCCGGTCGCAAAACTCCACGACCACCTCGCAGCACTTGCCGTAGCGAGCGACCGTGTCGCTCGACAAACCCACACCTTCAACCGCACCGAGCACGGCATCAGCCAGCCCGGACACCATCGACCCCATGGCACTGTCCTTTCATTCGATGAACCGCCGGTTCGGACGAACATGGCGGCACCATCACCATGGGTGGAGAACGTCAAGGAAGAGGTCCCATGCACGCAACTTACGTACCGGATTATCCCGGCAGGCGACAGTCACGAGAATGCATCATCCCAGGCCACAAGCCCATCACGCGTGCAAAGGAGCGGGCTTCGGAATAACCCG